>Ga0302184_10000225_pt1 | contig 37501 bp, 35 predicted proteins | sample I_Palsa_N3_3_FD_200233 | JGI IMG/M metagenome (GOLD analysis project Ga0302184, IMG submission 200233) | Peat permafrost microbial communities from Stordalen Mire near Abisko, Sweden - I_Palsa_N3_3 | ecosystem: Environmental > Terrestrial > Soil > Palsa > Peat permafrost | place: Sweden...
GTCCCCAAGCAGCTCGACCTCGAACTCCTGCAACGCATCCGCGACGCACTCGACATCAACATCAGCCTCCACGGCGGCAGCGGCACCCCGGGCCACTATTTCCAGAGCGCCGCGCGGATCGGCGTCAGCAAGATCAACATCAACTCCGACCTGCGCTACGCCTACCGCACGACGCTGGAGGGTCAACTGGCCGCCCACCCCGACGAGTACGCGATCGTGAAACTCATCCCACCCGTCGTTGCCTCCGTCCAAGCGGTCGTCGAACAGCACATCGACCTGTTTGGCTCGACAGGTAAGGCCCAACCGTGACGTCGGTGTCTCACCGCTACAGGCTGGCCGGGCGGTCACGATCCAGGCTGGGATCGGCGAACGACATTGCCGATCGTGTGCTCCGCTGGCGAGCGTCGTGACCCATCGCCGACTCGCCGGCGGGACCGGCAAAGGATTCGCAGCGGTGAGCACGCCGAGGCGCCAACGGTCGCGATGCTGACCGCTTTGACGAGCGATCAGGCGTGCCGGCTAGGGTCAACCTGCCAGCCGGGTCATAGCCCATGTCGCGCAGTTGATCGAGACCCGTGAGGCGACGAGCAACGCAATGCTCCGGCGGGTCCGGACAGCCCTGACGCGGGTGTCGACGGCCGCCGGGCCGGCGGGCGGCGCCGTCGTCGAGGTCCCCCCGAAGGCGCCGTCGCGACCGCCGACCGAGGCGGAGCCGGCGCGCAAGGTGCGCGACTGCGCCGGCTCCCGTGCCGACATGGTGGCGGCGCTCACCTGGGAGACGGCGGCCGCGTCGGTTCCGGCGCTGGCGCTGGGCTGAGCGGGCGCCGGGCCTCAGTCGCGCTTGCACTCCGCCGAGAACGCCGGCGCCCGCGCAGGCGCGCGAGGCGTCCGCGTGAGAGTATGGCCCTCCATCGTCTTACTGGAACGGGGGAATGGGCCATGACCGGGGTTCTGTACGGGCTCGCGCGGTTCTGCGTGCGACGAAAGCTGATCGTGTTGGCCGTCTGGTTGGTGGCGGCGGTGGCGCTCGTCGCGATCTCGCACCGGATGGGCGACAACACCAACGACAATCTGTCGTTGCCCGGTACCGACAGCCAGCGGGCGACCGACATCCTCTCGCGCTCGTTCCCGGTCCAGGCCAACGGCACCAGCCCGATCGTGCTGCACGCACGCAATGGCAAGCTGACCGACTCCAAGTACTCGGGGGCGGTCAACGAGGCCGCGGCGGACCTGGCCAAGAACTCCGACGTCGCCTCGGTGATCAACCCGCTGACGCCGCAGGGGGCCTCGGCGCTGAGCAAGGACAAGGCGACCGGCTATCTGAGCGTCGGTTTGAAGGTCAGCCCGGGCTCGTTGTCGGAGGAGGACGCGCAGCACATCATCGACGCCGCCGCCAAACCCGCGGAGGCCGCCGGCCTGGAGGTCCAGACCGGCGGGCAGCTTGGCCAGAAGGTGTCGAAGCCGAGCACCGAATCGAGCGAGCTGATCGGGATCATCGCCGCGATGCTGATCCTGACGTTCACGTTCGGGACGGTCGTCGCGATGCTGGTCCCGATCATCACCGCGATCTTCGCGCTGCTGACGACGCTCGCGATCATCCGGATACTCGGTCATGTGGTGACGGTGCCGACGGTCGCGCCGACGCTGGCGACGATGATCGGGCTTGGGGTCGGGATCGACTACGCGCTGTTCATCGTGACCCGACATCTGCGGGGCCTGAACGACGGCCTCGAGATGGACGAGTCGATCGCCCGCGCGGCGGCCACGTCCGGCGGCGCCGTGTTCTTCGCCGGGTGCACGGTGACGATCGCGCTCGTTTCGCTCGCGGTCGCCGGGATCCCGCTGGTGACGACGATGGGTCTGATGGCTGCGATCGCCGTGGTCGTCGCGGTCATCGCCGCGTTGACGCTGCTACCCGCCGCGCTGGCGCTGCTGGGGCCGCGGATCGGATCGCTGCGGGTGCGTCGGCCACCGAGCGAGGAGCAGGCACGGACCGGCATGTGGTCCAGGTGGGCCAACGAGATCGCCAAGTTTCCGGCGATCGCGGGGCTGGCAGCGCTGGCGATCCTGATCCCGCTGTCGATCCCACTGTTGTCCCTCAACCTGGGTCAGCAGGACACGGCGGCGCTCTCCACCTCGACCACCGCCCGCCAGGCTTATGACCTGATCTCGCAGAACTTCGGGCCCGGCACCAATGGTCCGCTGATCATCGCGGTATCGCTCGGCTCACCTGCGAAGGCGCCGTCGAGCGCGTCCGGCTCGTCTGGTTCGTCGAGCTCCGGCTCGAGCTCCTCGAGTAGCCAGAGCGACGCCCGCGCCGGCGACCCGCGGCTGGCGACGCTGCAGAAGGACATCTCCTCGACTCCGGGAGTCGCTGCGGTCACACCGATCCAGATCGACCAGGCGGGCACGAGCGCGTTCTTCAACGTGATCTCCAAGCACGGTCCGGCCGAGGATCAGACGACCCATCTGGTCGACACGCTCAGAGAGAGCGTGATCCCCGGCGCCGAGAAGGGGACGAACATGCGGGCCGACGTCGGCGGCAGCACCGCTGCCTACGACGATCTGGCCTCGAAGATCTCGTCGAAGCTGCCGCTGCAGATCGTGGTCGTGATCGCGCTCAGCTTCCTGCTGCTGGTGCTCGCGTTCAGGACGGTTGTGATCCCGCCGCAGGCGGCGTTGATGAACGTACTGTCGATCGGCGCCTCCTACGGCGTGCTGACGGCCGTCTTCCAGTACGGGTGGCTGTCGCACGTGATCGGGCTCCAGGGAGCGGTGCCGATTGTCTCCTACGTGCCGCTGTTCATGTTCGCGATCCTGTTCGGCCTATCGATGGATTACGAGGTGTTCCTCGTCAGTCAGATCGAGGAGCACGTCCACGCCGGTGAGGACAACCGCTCGAGCGTCGTCTCGGGGCTGGTGACAAGCGCCCGGGTGATCACCGCGGCCGCCGCGATCATGGTGTTCGTGTTCGGCAGCTTCGTGCTCAACGGCGATCCCACGATCAAGCAGTTCGGAGTCGGGCTCGCCGTCGCCGTGATCCTCGACGCGACCGTCGTTCGCTGTCTGCTGGTACCGGCGCTGATGCTGCTGATGGACAAGCTCAACTGGTACATGCCCGGCTGGTTGGACAAGCTCGTGCCGCACGTCAGCATCGAGGGCGCCGAGTTCTTCGAGCAGCGTGACCGGGAGGCAGAGCGCGGAGCTGACAGCGTGCTCACCGAGCGTGCGGGGGCGCACTGAGTCGCACGCGGCACGGGCTCGCCGCGCGGCTGCCTGCGCGCGACGTGGCTGAGCGGGTGCGTTACGAGCGGCGGCGCTCAGAGCGCCCCGCCGGCCGCGGCCGGGGCGGTCGTATCGGTGTCGCGCGCGGCGGAGTGCTCACGGGCGAGGTAGTCCTCGACGGCCATCATCGACGCGGTCGAGCGCTTGATCACGGTCAGCAACGACGACATCGTCGCGACCTCCTCCACCTGCTCCTTGAGGAACCACTGGGTGAACTGCTCGGAGAGGAAGTCGCGCTCCTCCCGTGCGACGCCCATCAGCGCCGCGATCTGGTCCGACACCCGCCGCTCCTGATCGAGCCCGAGCGCGACTGGCGCGACCGCATCGGCGAAGGCCGTCGTCGGCGCCGCGACGCCAGGGATCTCCACGTCCGCGTCGGCGTCGAGCAGGTACTGCACCATCATCAGCGCATGGTTGCGTTCCTCGATCGCCTGCTGGTAGAAGAACGCCGCCAGCCGCGGCAGCGTCTGCGCGTCGTAGTAGATCGCGTTGGCGATGTACTGCTGGGAGGCTGCGAACTCGTTGGCGATCTGCTCGTTGAGACGTTCGACGAAGCGGGCGGCGGCCATCACGGCTCCTTGTCGGTCGGTGGTGGTCGGCCTGATGATGGCGTACGTCGGCGCTTCACGCGGTGAGGATCAGCGGCGCGCCGGCGCTGACCACGACGGTGTGCTCGACGTGTGCCGACAGCGCCCCGTCGGCGGTCAGCACCGTCCAGCCATCGCCGGCGAGCGCGACCTTGCCGCTGCCGGCGGAGATGATCGGCTCGATCGTCAGCACGAGCCCGTCGGTCAGCAGCTCGGTGTCGGACGGTTCGTGGTAGTTGTGGACCGTCGGCGGCTCGTGGATGCGGCGGCCGATACCGTGTCCGGTCAGGTCGCGGCAGACGCCGTAGCCATGGTCTGAGACGGCATGCTCGACGGCGGCGCCGATGCAGCTCAGCGGGTTGCCGGCGCGCGTGACCCGGAGTGCGTCGTTCAGTCCCTGGCGCGCCGCTGCGACGAGCGCCAGGCCCGACGGGCGGCTCGGACCGACTCCGACCGACACGCACGCGTCGGCGTAGAAGCCGTCCAGCTCCGCCGTCACGTCGAGCTTGACGAGGTCGCCGCGGCGCAGCCGGCGCTTGCCGGGGATGCCGTGGACCGCTTCGTCGTTGACGCTGATGCAATTGACCCCGGGGAAGTCGTAGTCCAGCTGTGGACCCGAGCGCGCGCCGGCGCGCCGGAACACGCGGCCGCCGATCTCGTCCAGCTCGCCGGTCGTGACGCCGGGTGCGACGGCGGCGCGCATCGCCCGGATCGCCTCGGCGACGACGCGCCCGGCCGCCTTCAGGTGCTTGAGCTGGTCGGGATCGTCGATCGACATCTCGCAGTGAACGCTAGGGCACCGGCAGGACGCGCTGCGCACGATCGGATCAGCGACGCTGGCGGCCCTCGTTAAGGTGGGGGGTGATGGCTTCGGCGACAGGTACGTCGGGGGGCGACGGGGCGCTGCTGGCGCGCGCCGCCGGCGGCGACGAGGCTGCGTTCGCGCAGCTGATCGAGCCGTATCGCGCCGAGTTGCACGCGCACTGCTATCGGATGCTCGCCTCGGTCCACGACGCCGAGGACGCGCTGCAGGAGGCGCTGCTGCGGACCTGGCGCGCACTGTCACGGTTCCAGGGACGCAGCTCACTGCGCTCGTGGCTGTACACGATCGCCACCAACACCTGTCTCGACCTGATCGGCAAACGGCCCCAGCGGATGCTCCCGATCGACGCGGGACCGGCGACGGATCCGGCGAACGGCAGCGGCAGGCCGCTGGCCGAAACCGTGTGGATCGAGCCCTACCCAGACGAGATCGCGGTGCTCGAGGACGGGTTCGCCGCACCGGATGCGATCTATGACCGGCGTGAGTCGGTCGAGCTGGCGTTCATCGCGGCGCTGCAGCACCTTCCCGCCACCCAGCGGGCCGTGCTGATCCTCCGCGAGGTGCTCGGGTTCTCCGCCAAGGAGGTGGCGGAGACGCTGCGGACGTCCGTGCCGTCGGTCAACAGCGCGCTGCAGCGCGCCCGTGCCGCGGTGCACGCCCGCGTGCCGCAGCAGTCGCAGCAGGCGACGCTCCGCCAACTCGGCGACGAGCAGGTCAGACGGCTCGTCGACCGCTATGTCGATGCCTGGGAGCGCGGCGACATCGACGCGTTCGCCTCGATGCTGGCCGAGGAGGCGACGTTCACGATGCCGCCGCTGGCCAGCTGGTTCGAGGGTCGCGACGCGATCGTCCGATGGGCCGCCCAGGAGCCGCTGTCGGGCCGCTACCGGTGGCGGATCCTGCCCGCCCGCGCCAACGGGCAGCTCGCGCTCGCGTACTACTCGCCGGATCAGGACGGACAGCGATTCGCGCCGTTCGCGCTCAACGTGCTGGCGTTCCGCGGACGTCAGATCGGCAACGTGACCGCGTTCATCGCGCGGTCGTCGGAGCCATTGGACCCGGTCGCGCAGCAGCGATTGCCGAACCAGCCCGCCGTCGATTCGCTGACGCAGGGACTGTTCGTCGGATTCGGCCTCCCCGCCGAGTTGCCGATCTGAGCGGTCGCGGCCGCCGCCGGCGAGCCGGGGCAGGCGCTGTGCCAAGATGGAGAGACAGATGCCACTTTTCGGCGGCAGGCAGCGCCCCAGTCAGGAGGAGCAGGAGGCAGCGGAGGTCGACCTCGATCGGATCCGCGGCGGTGGCATCCCGCTCGGCGCCGAGCAGCGCCTGCGGCGGATCGGCGAGAGCAAGTCGCCGGTGTTCACCAGCGACCTGAGCTCGAAGGAGTACGCGCTCGCGCAGGCGTCAGGCCTGCAGCCGGTCGCGCAGGTGATGGGCTCCTCGGTGGTCAAGCACGGCTACCAGAACTACGGCTGGGCGAACTACAACTACGGCGGGATCACGGAGCTCACCGCTTTCTCGGACCCTTGGAACCTGTCCCGGAGCCGAGCGTTCGGGCGGCTGGGCCAGGAGGCGGAGCTGGCTGGCGCCGACGCGGTGATCGGGATCGAGCTGACGACCAACGGTGTCGCTGATAACCCGGGCGACGTCGAGTACGTCGTGTTCGGTACGGCGGTGCGCGAGACGACGCTGGCCGCGGCACCACAGTCGGGCCCGCGGTTGTGCGCCCTGTCCGGTCAAGACGTCGACAAGCTGCGCCGGATCGGGGCGGACATCCGTGGCGTCCTCGGACACACGACGGTCGTCTGCGTGACGCTCAGCTGGCAGGCGGGCCAGGCGATGCGGATGTGGTCGGGCAATATGGAGCTGATCGAGATCACCCAGGGCGTGTACGAGGCCCGGCGGCTGGTGATGGCCGAGATCCTCCGCCAGGCGCGCGAGGTGCGGGCCAACGACGTCGTGATCTCGACGCTGCGCCACGACATCAATCACGTCGAGTACGAACGGGGGGGAGTGGGGACGCAGCACGTCTTCATCATCACCATGCACGTGCTCGGCACCGCGATCGCGCTCGGCGCGCACGAGCCGCATCCGTCGCCGCTGTACGCGCCGACGCTGTCAATCGACCTTCGCGGCTAACCACCACCACGAAAGAAGAGCCGATGTCCACATACGACCCGACCAGCACCGAGGGGCTCGCCGAGCACGCGACCGAGCGGCTACAGATGAACGCCCGCGGGCTGTTCACCTCCGATCTCTCGGTCAACGAATACCTATGCGTCGAGAAGGCGGGCTTCGAGCCGGTCGGCCTCGTCGTCGGCTCGAGCATCTACCACATCGGCTACCAGCAGTCCGCGTTCAAGTCCAACCAGGAGATGACCGTCCTCACGCAGGCGATGTATGAGGCTCGGGAGCTGGCGATGACGCGGATGGAGGAGGAGGCCGATCAGCTCGGAGCAGACGGGATCGTCGGCGTCCGCCTCGACATCGGACGCTACGAGTGGGGCGCCGACATCGCCGAGTTCATCGCGATCGGCACCGCGATCAAGCACAAGGGCGGCAAGGTTCATCGGGCCCCCAACGGCCGCCCGTTCACCTCCGACCTGTCGGGCCAGGCGTTCTGGACGCTGATGCAGACCGGCAAGCGTCCGGTCGGGATGGTGCTGGGTAACTGCGTCTACCACGTGGCGCACCGAGGCGCGCTGCAGACGATGCGCCAGGCCGGCAAGAACGTCGAGCTGGAGCAGTACACGCAGGCGCTGTATGACGCGCGTGAGCTGGCGATGGAGCGGATGCAGAAGGAGGCCGAGGCGATCGGCGACGGCGTGCTGGGGATCGTCGAGGTCAAGCTGCACGAGAACAACCACGGGTGGGGCTCCAACGTGATCGAATTCTTCGCGGTCGGGACCGCGGTCGTGGTCAACGAGCACGCCGAGCCGGGCGCCCAGCTGCCCGACATCACGCCGGTGCTCGACATCAACGACTGAGGCGGGCGTCGCCTCGGGCGCCCCGGCCAAGCGGTAGCGTCCTCGCGCCCGGGGCTTTCGTGAGGCATGGCGAATTCACCCCCATATCCGGGGTCAGATCGCCATCGTTCGAAGGGCGGCAGCGCGCGGGCGGGCGGTCAGGCGCTGCGCAGCAGGCCCTCGGCGCGGGCCCACTCGATCGTCTTGCGCAGCGTCTCGGCCGCGGGCGTGTAGGTGAGTCCGAGCTCGCGCTCGGCGCGGGAGCCGTCGTAGCGGTGGCCGTGCAGCAGCGTCCGGACCATCTCGCGGCAGACCGGCGGGTGCTTGCCGCGCAGCATGAACGCGGCCTCGACGCAGACGCCGCCGATCGTCGCGACCGCTCGCGGCGCAAGGCGTGGCTTGGCGTCGACCCCGGCGACCTCGGCGGCCAGCGACAGCGCCTCGGTGATCGTCAGGCGGATCCCGGACAGGAGGTAGCGCTCGCCGGCGACGCCGCGCTCGGCGGCGAGCAGGTGCCCGGAGACGCAGTCGTCGATGTCGACGAGGCTGACGTTGGTGTCGACGAACACCTTCAGCCGGCCGTCGAGGAACAGCAGCAGGAAGCGGCCGGTGCCACCGGCGCGGCCGGGACCTTGGACCGACGACGGGTTGACGCAGACGACGTCCTGACCGGTCTTGCGGGCGGCCGCCAGCGCCGCCTCCTCGCCCTCGGTCTTGGTCCGCTCATAGGTCGACAGGTACGAGCCGCGGGGCTTGGTCCATTCGGTGCCGATCGTGCCCGCCGGCTCGCCGATCGTGGCTGCCGACGAGGTGTGGACGAGCCGCGGCACCCCAGCGGCCGCTGCCGCGCGAACGGCGGCGACCGCGCCGTCGACGTTCGCGCGCTCCATCGGTGCAGGGTCGGCGACGCACAGCGAGTTGATCCCCGCCAGGTGAAAGGCGACGTCGCAGCCCCGCATCCCGGCCGTCATTTCCGGCTCGTCCCAGGTCTCGCCGCGGACGGTCTCGACGCCCCGGCCTGCCAGCGCGTGCGCCGACGCGTCGCTGCGGGCGAGCCCGACGACCTCGTCGCCGCGTCCGAGCAGCGCGGTGACGAGTGCGGTACCGATCACGCCGGTGCCGCCGGTGACGAACGCTCGCGCCATCAGGATCGGAGGGCGTCGGTCGAGCGCGCCAGGTAGTCGACGCCCGACCAGGCGGTGACCGCGGCGGCGATCACCAGCGCCCACTGGTCCAGGTAGGCGCCGGCGATCGTCACATCCGGGCGCAGGATCGCCAGCGCGATCGCCACGAACTGCACCGTCGCCTTCCACTTGCCCAGCATCGAGGTCTCCATCACCCGCACGCCGCCGGCGGCGATCGCGGCGCGCAGGCCGAGGATCGTGAACTCCCGGCCGACGATCACGAGCGTCACCCAGGGCGACGCGCGGTGCACAGCCACGAGCGCGATCAGCGTCGTGGTCACGAGCAGCTTGTCGGCGGTCGTGTCCAGGAACGAGCCGAGCTTGGTGGTCACCCCCCAGCGACGCGCGAGCCGGCCGTCGATCCAGTCGGTCGCCGCCGCGACGAGGAATACGATCGCGGCGACCGCGTCGTCATGCGACAGCACCAGCGCCATGATCACCGGGCACGCGACGATCCGCAGGCCCGTGCCGATGGCGAGCGCCCACGACGATCGCAGCGCGTTCAAGGAGCCCGCCTCCATGCCGCGGACGTTACCTACAACAGCGCCCGTGCGAGCGCGCGTGCAGCGTCCACGGAATCGGCGTCGAGCGCGGCGATTGCGGCGGCGCGGGCCTGCGTGAGCGAGACCGAGCGCAGCGCTTGCTTGACCGCCGCGATCAGCCCCGGCGCCATGCTCAGCTCGGTCACGCCGAGCCCGGCCAGCAGCACCGCCGCCGCGGGGTCGCCCGCGAGCTCGCCGCAGACGCCGACCCAGCGGTCGTGGGCGGTGGCGCCGCGGACCGTCTCGTGCACGAGCCGCAGCACCGCCGGTTGGGGTCCGTCGAGCAGCGCCGCCAGTCGCGCGTCGCCGCGCTCGGCCGCCATCGTGTACTGGGTCAGGTCGTTGGTGCCGATCGAGAAGAAGTCGACGTGCGGCGCCAGCCGGGCCGCGGTCAGCGCCGCGGCGGGGACCTCGACCATGATCCCGAGCGGCAGCGGCGCGTCGACCCCGGTCTCGGCCCGCGCCCGTTGGAGCAGGTCCTGCGTGGCCGTGATCTCGCTGAGCGTCGCGACCATCGGCAGCATCAGCTTGAGCGGGTGGCCGGCGGCGGCGACCCTAAGCGCGGCGCGCAGCTGGGTGGCCAGGAGCTCGGGCCGGGCGAGCGACAGCCGGATCCCCCGGACCCCCAGGAACGGGTTCTGCTCAGGCGCCATCGGCAGGGCCGGCAGCGGCTTGTCGGCGCCGGCGTCGAGCGTGCGCACGATCAGCGGGCGGCCGTCCAGCACGGTCGCGATCTCGGTCAGCTGCTCGGTCTGCTCGTCCTCTGAGGGGAGCGCGGCGCGATCCAGGAACAGGAACTCGGTGCGCAGCAGCCCGACCCCTTCGGCGCCGGCGTCGACGGCCCGGCGCGCGTCGGCGGTCGATCCGAGGTTGGCGAACACCTCGATCCGAGTGCCGTCGGTCGTGATGGCGGGCTCGTGGGCGCGCGCGCCCGCCGCGCGCGCGCTGGCGCGGTCGCGCTCGCGACGTTCGCCGGCGGCGGCGACGAGCGCCGGGTCGGGATCGACGGTCACGGTTCCGGCCTCGCCGTCGAGCAGCAGCGTCGTGGCGTCGGCGATGCCGAGCACGGCGTCGCCGAGGCCGACCACGGCGGGCAGGCCGAGCGCGCGGGCGAGGATCGCAGCATGGGCCGTGGCCGAGCCGCGGGCGGTGACGATTCCGAGCACCCGGTCGGGATCCAGCCCGGCGGCGTCGGCGGGCGTCAGCTCGTCGGCGATGACGATCGCGGGGGGTGGGTGCTTGTCCGGGGCGACGGCGGGAGCGCTCGGACCCGCCAGCGGGGAATGTTTGTCGTCCCCACGACGGCGAATATTCCCCGCCGTGCTGTCCGCCGCGGCGACGCTGCTGCCGCTGCCGCCGCCGGCGCCGGTGCCGGCGCTGCCGCTGCCGGCGCTGCCGCTGCCGGCGCTGGCGCTGCCGGTGCTGCCGCTGCCGGTGCTGCCGCTGCCGCTGCCGCCGGCGCTGCCGCCGCCGGCGCTTCTGCCGCCAACGCTCGCGGCCCCGGCCAGCGCCGCCAGCACGCGCCGGCCGACATCGACCACATCGGTGGCGCGCTCGGCCAGCAGCGGCTCGGGCAGCGCCCGGTAGACGGCCGCGACGTGCTCGGTCGCGTGGTGCCAGGCGGTCTCGGCCGCCTGGCCGCCGTCGATCGCGGCCCGGGCGGGCGCAAGCAGCGCGTCGTCGTCGAGCAGCGCCAGGTGCGCGTCGAAGATCTCGGCCTCGGCGGCGCCGGCGCGGGCGGCGATCACGTCACGGTCGTGCTCGATCGCGGTCCGAGCGGCGGCGAGCGCGTGGTCGAGCAGCGCGCGTTCGGCGGCGGCGTCGCCGGCGGCCCGCGCGGGCGGCGGCCCGTCGCCGCTGGCGCAACGGTCCGGGCCGCCACCGAGTCGCCGCGCCGGCCCGATCGCGACCCCGGCCGACGCCGCGACCCCGGCCAGCACATCGCCACTCTTCGGCGGTGCGTCATATTTGTATCGAGAGGTGAGCGAAATATCGCTCACCTCGGGCTCGGGTGCGGTTGGGCCGTCCGCCGCCGTCGTGACGCCGTCACCGAAGCCGTCGGCCGCCAGCGCCTCTAAAGCCGCCACCGCCTCGGCGGCGTCCGGCCCACGAGCCGTCACCACGAGGGTGTCGCCGAGCCGCGCCCCGAGCGACACCAGCCCGGTCAGGCTGCGGGCGCTGACCGGGTCGCCGCCGCTCTGCTTGCCAACGCGCACATCGGCGTCGAACCCGCGCGCCGCGGCGACGAACCGCGCCGCCGGCCGCGCGTGCAGCCCGATCTTGTTGCGAACCGGCAGCTCGGCGCGGGCATCCGGCGTGGACGGGTCGGAGGCGGGAGCCGACGGGTCGGCGGTCGAAGCGGCCGAGGCGGCCGAGGCGGCCGAAGCGGCCGAAGCGGACGAAGCGGTCGAAGCGGACGAGGCGGCCGAAGCGGCCGAAGCGGACGAGGCGGCCGAAGCGGCCGAAGCGGCCGAAGCGGCCGGAGCGGGTGCATCGCCCGCGCCAGGTACCGGATCGCCCACCTGCGCGGCCTTCATCGCCAGCGCCCCGCCCGCCTCGGCCGCGACCTCGTCCAGCGACGCCCCGCCGGCGGCCGCCACCGCCGCCGCGACCGCGCCCTCCACCAGCGGCGCGCCGCTCAGCCGCACCGGTCCGCCGGCGTCGTCGCCCAGCATCTCGACGGCGAATTCGGCGCTCATCAGCGCCGAGCCGAGGTCCATCAGCACCAGCACCCCGTCGGCGGACATCGCCCGCTGCACCGCCTCGAGCACTCGTCCCGCGTCGGTGCCGAGAGCGCCTTCCTCTTCAAACCCGCCCGCCGCCTCCAGCCGGAGCGAAGGCCCGGCCATCTCCCGCGCCAGCGCGACGACCCCGTCGGCCAGCCCGGCGCTATGTGAGACGACGACGATCCCGACCATCGAACCCGCCGCGGCCCCCGCGCAACCGCCCTACGAATCCAGTCCGTACGCCCTGTACAGATACTCGATCGGGTGCACCGACGGCCGTTGCGTCGCATCCGCAATCTGCCAGCGGCAGGTCTCGGAGTCGCAGACGACGGTCGACGCGCCCGACGCGGCGACCTGGTCGAACAGGTCACGGCCGACCGCCTGGGCGATGTCGTACTTCTCGACCTTGAGGCCATAGGTCCCGGCGGTGCCGCAGCAGCGCGCGTTCATCTCGCGCACCTGCAGGCCGGGGATCAGCGCCAGCAGGTCGAGCGCCGGCTTGCCGACCCAGTGCCCCTGCTGCTGGCACGGCGCGTGATAGGCGACCAGCTCCTCGACCGGTTTGAAGTCGGTCTTCAGCTCGCCGCGGTCATGCAACTCCAGCAGCAGCTCGCAGATGTCGTAGACGCGCTCGGAGACGCGCTTGAGCACGGGGTCGTCCTCGAGCCCGAGCACCTCGCGTCCCTCACGCTTGAGCATCAAAGTGCAACTTGTCGCGTTGCCGACGATGATCGTGTCGTCATCGGTCAGATACGGGTCCAGCGCCCTCGCGAGCGTGCTCAGGACCTTGCGGGCGTCGTCGAACAGCCCGCTTGATTGCAGCGGCAGGCCGCAGCAGTCCTGCTTGGGGACGACGACCTCGAAGCCGTTGTGCTCGAGGATCGCGACCAGCTTCTCGCCCTCCCACGGCTCGTAGTACTCGGTGCCGCAGCCGTGGAAGTAGACGATCTTGCGCGCCGACTGCAGCGCGTCGGAGCGCTTGTGCGCCCACGACGAGAAGCGCCGTCCGGCGAACGCCGGCATCGCCGCGTCGCGGTGGATCCCGATCGTCTTCTCGATCAGGATCCGCGCCGGCTTGAGCTTCAGCGAGAAGTTCGCCAGCGGCGCCACCGGGGTCCCGGCGCGCCCCAGCCAGGTGGGGCGGGTGATGATCCGGTCGCGCAGCGGCACGCCCTTCTGGCGCTTGAGCTTGTCACGCGCCTGCGCATTGATCTCGGCGATCTTGACTCCCTGCGGACAGACCTGGGAGCAGATCCCGCAGCCGGAGCAGTAGTCGACCGAGAGATCGACCGACGGCTCGTCGGTGACCCGATAGCGCTCGGACTGCGGTCCGGCGTACTTGGGTCCGGGAAACAACGGCGTCACGTTCGAGACCGGGCACTGGGTCTCGCAGATCGTGCACTTCACGCAGTGGTCCAGCGACCCGCGCAGGAGCGCCAGCTCGAGCAGATCGGTCATGACGTGACACTCTCCTCAGTTCTCAGCCCACCGGCTATGACCGCCGCCGCGCGGTAGCCGGACGCGAGCGCGATGCCCTCGCCCGAGCCCTCGCGCCACGGCGTCGCGCCGGGCAACGAGGCGCCGGCGACGAACACGTTGTCGGTCCCCCCGGCGCGCAGCTCGCCGTCGACGGCGACTCCGGCCGCGGCGAGCGGCTGGTCGGACAGGTACTCGCGCTCAAACCGCGGCGATCCGGTCTCCGGGACTCCGCGCAGAGGCAGCCCCAGTACCCGCTCGTGCGTGACCCAGTGGGAGTCGAGCTCGATCGCGCCGGAGGCGAACCCGCCGCTGGCGAGCACAAACCAGTCCGCGAGATAGGTGAGGTCGCGGCCGGCGGCGTGCGTCGCCACCGAGGTCACGCGTCCGTTCGAACGCTCGTGCGAGATCACGTCGGCGCCGAGCGCGAGCCTGCCGCCGGCGGCACGCAGGGCGCTGCGCAGGATCTCGTAGCGGCGCATGCCCGGGACCGACGGCGGCAGCGTCGCGATCTCGAACACCTTGCGCCCGAGCCGGCGCTCGAGGTCGCCGACGACCGCGGCGGGATCGCGCATACCGAGCATCGCAGGCATCCCGATGTGCTCCTCGGTCCGCAGCTGCGGCAGCAGCTGCGCGCAGAAGTGACCGCGCCACTTGGGGTCCTCGAACCGCCGCGCCATCCCCACCGGGTTCATGTCCGCGCGCTCCACCTCGATGTGCAGGGTGATCCCGCGGGACTCGATGCCTGCGGCGGTCAAGTTTGCGGCGCACAGCGTTGGGTGGAACTCGCGCAGCGCCGGGACGCTGACGATCGCGACCGTGCCGAGCCCCGAGGCGTTACCGCCCGCCATCGTCGAGGGGACCATCGCCGACGGCCGCAGCACGCCCATCGCGGTCGGTAGCAGCAGGTTGCGCTCGAGGCCGCCGACGTAGCCGTACGAGGGCAACGGCCCGTTCGCGGCGCAGTCGGCGAACCACTGCAGCGACTCCGAGACCGCGTCCGCGCCGACCAGCGCGTACGGATGATCCGGTCGCTCGGAGATCAGCCGCGCCAGCGAATCCTCCGGCGAGGTGACTCGCCCCGGCGTGTAGCCGAGCACGTCGATCGTCCCCGGCGAGAGGTGCGTCGAGCCGTGGCCCTTGGCGAGCACCGCGACCTTCGCGCCGGACTGCGCCAGCCGCGTGCCGGCGGTCAGCCCGGCCATGCCGCCGCCGATCACGACGGCGTCGAAGTGCAACTGCGATCTCATGACGCGCGACCGGACGCGACCGTCTCGGCTCCGGCGGCTCCGGCGGCTCCGGCGGCTCCGGCGGCTCCGGCGGCTCCGGCGGCTCCGGCGGCTCCGGCGGCTCCGGCGGCTCCGGCGGCTCCGGCTCCGGCCCCGGGCGCATGGGCGACGTCGAGCACGCCCTGGAACACCCAGTCGTCGAATCGGACCTGGCGCAGCTGGTCGCCATAGAGGATCGGCCACGTGCCCTTCCAGCGCTCCTGCAGGAAGTCCAGCAGCGCCTGGTTGGCGTCTTGCGCCGATAGTTCGTCGATCCCGTGCAGCAGGCCGGTCGCGCGGTAGTTGCAGAAGCCGCCTTGGCACGGTCCCATCCCGAGCCGCAGTTGGCGCCGCATGTCGTCGAGCTTGGTCGAGCCGGTGCGTCGAATCGCCTCCTCCAGGCTGGAGCGCGTGACCAGTTCGCACTCGCAGATCACCTGCTCGTCCTGGAGCGACGCCTCCTTGCGCTGGAGGCGCTCGCCGAGCCGGTAGTTGGCGCCATCCTCGGAGCCGGGCAGCGACTCGGACGCGGTGCTGCACGCGCGCGTCACGCCGAGATGGCGGCAGACCGCATCGACGGTCTCCTCGGCCATCATCCGGTAGGTCGTCAGCTTGCCGCCGGTGATCGTCACGAAGCCGCTGACGCCATCGCGCTGCTGGTGGTCGAGCAGCGCGTGAGCGCGGGTGACATCGCGGGTGTCGGTATCCGACGCCTTGGCGTCCTCGAACAGCGGCCGCACGCCGCTCCAGACGCGCAGCGCGCGCGCCTGGCGGAACCCCGGGACGAGCTTCTCGCCCTCGTCGAACATCCGATCAACTTCGTCCTCGGGGACCGTGTGGTCGTCGGGGTCGTCGGTGTGCTGGTCGGTCGTGCCGATCACCGAGACGGTCCGGATCGGCACGAGGATGTCGCCGTCGGTCGGCATCTGGCAGCGATTGATGACGGTGTTCACCAGCCGGTGGTTCATCGCGATCATGATCCCGCGGCCGGGCAGCACCCGGACGCCCTCGATCCCGGCCATGTCCGCGATTTGGCCGGCCCAGGCGCCGGTGGCGTTGACCGTGACCTGCGCCTCGATGTCGATCTCCTCGCCCGTGCGCGCGCTGCGTACGCGCGCGCCCGCGACTCGGTCCGAGGACCGGTGGACGCCGGTCACCTCGTGATAGGTGAGGATCCGGGTGCCGCGTTGCTGGGCGCCGTGGCTCATCGCCCACAGCGTCTTCCAGACCTCGATGTTGGCGTCCGGGACGCGGAACGCGCGAGAAATCCCCGGGTGCAGGCGCGGCTCTGATGCCAGCGCCGCGGACACGGAGATCTCCTCGCAGTCGACGCCGGTCGCCTTGCAGCCGGTGACGAACGTGTCGGCGTAGGCCGGATCGTCGAACGGTGTCGTCACGAACAGGCCGCCGGTGTCCTCGATGCAGTCGGCCGCGACCCGGCGCAGGATGCGGTTCTCGGCGATGCACTCCTCGGCGGCGCGGGGGTCCTTGACCGCATAGCGGCCGCCTGAGTGCAGCAGTCCATGGAAGCGGCCGCTGGTTCCTTCGGCAAGATCGGCGCGGTCGACGAGCACGACGTCGAACCCGCGCAGCGTCGCGTCCCAGGCGACGCCGACGCCGGTCGCGCCGCCTCCGATGACCAGGACCTCGGTGCTCAGGGTCGTCATGAATCGAGCCTACCGCCGCGGCGTCGCTGACGCGGCGGGACGGCGGCGACGCCGCCCCGCCACGTGGGCGGCCTAGAACCAGTCGAATGTCCGGGTGACGGCCTTCTTCCAGTACTTGTAGTACTCGTCGCGCTGGGCGGAATCCATCTTCGGCTCCCAGCGCTTGTCCTCGGCCCAGTTCTCCCGCAGGTCCTCCTGGCTGTTCCAGAAGCCGGTGGCCAGGCCAGCCGCGTAGGCGGCCCCGAGCGCCGTCGTCTCCGCGACCTCGGGACGGATCACCGGGACCCCCAGCAGGTCGGCCTGGAACTGCATCAGCAGGTCGTTGTGGACCATGCCGCCGTCGACCTTCAACGAGTCCAGGGTGACGCCTGAGTCGGTGGCCATCGCCTCGACGATCTCGCGGCTCTGATAGGCGGTCGCCTCGAGCGTCGCCCGCGCGATGTGGCCGGCGTTCACGTACCGCGTCAGGCCGGCGAACACACCGCGGGCGTTGGACTTCCAGTAAGGCGCGAACAGTCCCGAGAACGCCGGCACGATGTACAGCCCGCCGTTGTCCTCGACCGACTGGGCCAGCTCTTCGACCTCGGGCGCCGCCTTGATCAACTTGAGGTTGTCGCGCAGCCATTGCACGAGCGCCCCGGTGATCGCGATCGATCCCTCCAGGCAGTAGATCGCATCGTCGTCGCCGATCTTGTAGCCGACGGTTGTCAGCAGCCCCGACTTGGAGTGCACCAACTCGGTACCGGTGTTGATCAGCATGAAGTTGCCGGTGCCGTAGGTGTTCTTGGCCTGTCCGACGTCGAAGCAGGTCTGGCCGAATGTCGCCGCCTGCTGATCGCCGAGGTCGCCGGCGAGCGCCACACCGCTGAAGGCGCCGGTCTTGACATCGCCGTAGACCTCGCTCGACGCGTGGATCTCCGGCAGCATCGACAGCGGCACTCCGATGATCGACGCGGTCTCCTCATCCCATGACAGGGTGTTGAGATCCATCAGCATCGTGCGGCTCGCGTTGGTCACGTCGGTGATGTGCAGGCCACCATCGACGCCTCCGGTGAGATTCCAGATCAGCCAGGTGTCCATGTTCCCGAAGACCAGGTCGCCGGCCTCGGCCCGCTCGCGGGCGCCGTCGACGTTGTCGAGAATCCAGCGGACTTTCGGTCCCGAGAAATAGGTCGCGAGCGGCAGGCCGGACTTAGCGCGGAAGCGATCCTGTCCGCCGTCGGCGGACAGCTCGTCGACGAGCGCGTCGGTGCGCGTGTCCTGCCAGACGAGCGCGTTGTGAACTGGCTCACCGGTGGTGCGATCCCACACCAGCGTCGTCTCGCGCTGATTCGTGATTCCCAGTCCGGCGATGTCGTCGGCCGATGCATCCGCCGCGGACAGCGCCTCGTCGAGTACTTCCTGGGAGCGGGCCCAGATCTCCTTGGCATCGTGCTCGACCCAGCCCGGCTTGGGATAGATCTGCTCATGCTCCTTCTGGGCCACCGAGACGACTCTGCCCTCGTGGTTGAACACCATTGCCCGGGAGCTCGTGGTGCCTTGATCCAGCGCTGCTGAGTACTTCGCCATGGGTTTCCTTTCAGTCCGCCAGTGTCTCGGCGGCGCTCTTGAAGAGGTAGTAGGTAGAGGTCGCGCCAGGGTCCTGGTGGCCGGCGGAGCGGTCGCCCAGGTAGCTGGCGCGTCCCTTGCGTGCGACGAGCGGCGTCGTCGCGTTCATGCCCTGCTCGGCGGCGTCCACGGCCGCGGCCAGGCCGGTCGTGAGGTCCGCCGCCTGCTCGAGGGCGTCGATCGCGGGGGTCAGCGCGTCGATCATCGTCTTGTCGCCGAGCTCCGCCTTGCCGCGGGCCTTCACACCGGCCAGGCCCGCGCGCCAAGCGGCGGTGAACTGTGCGAGATCGACGTCCGGCGCACCGGCGAGCGCCGTGCCCATCTGCAGCAGCAGCGTCCCGTACAGCGGCCCGGCGGCGCCGCCGACGCTCGAGACGAGCGCCATTGCCACCGTCTTGAGCACGGCTCCCGGGTCGGCCGGCGGCGACGCGTCGAGCTTCTCGAGCGCCTTCTGCATGCCACGGTTCATGTTCGTCCCGTGGTCGCCGTCGCCGATCGCGGTGTCGAGTCGGACGAGCTCCTGACGGTGCTCGGCCATCTCCTCCGCGAACCGCTGCATCCACGCGACCGTGTGGTCGCGATCGATCGCCATCGTGGTTAGGCCCCCCAGCGCAGGGCGGGGGTGTTGACCGGCGCGTCCCAGTAGCGGACCATCTCGTCGTCGAGCCGGAGCAGCGTGATCGAGCAGCCCTGCATCTCCAGTGAGGTGATGTAGTTGCCGATCAGGTTGCGTTCGATCGTCAGCCCGTGCTCGGCTGCGATCTTCGCCACCTCCGCGTACATGATGTACAGCTCCAACAGCGGCGTTCCGCCCATCCCGTTGACGAACGCGAGCACGCGATCGCCGGAGGCAAACGGCAGGTCCTCGAGGATCGGGGTCATCAGCCGTTCGGCGATCTGGGATGCCGGACCGATCTTCTCACGGAAGCGGCCCGGCTCTCCGTGGATTCCGATCCCGATCTCGACCTCGTCGTCGCCCAGTTCGAAGCTGGGCTCGCCGGAGGCGGGCGTGATGCAGGGCGTCAGCGCCATGCCCATCGACCGTCCCGCGGCGTTGACGCGCCGCCCGAGCTCGGCGACCTGCTGCAGATCACGGCCGTCGTCGGCCGCGCCGCCGCAGATCTTCTCGACCAGCACCGTGACGCCGACGCCACGGCGACCGGCCGTGTAGAGCGAGTCCTCGACCGCGACGTCGTCGTTGGTCAGGACCGTCTCGACCGCGATGTCCTCGGACTTGCCGAGCTCGGCGGCCATGTCGAAGTTCATCACGTCGCCCGTGTAGTTCTTGACGATGTGAATCACTCCGGCGCCGCCGTCGACTGCCTTGGTCGCGTAGGCCATCTGGTCCGGCGTAGGTGAGGTGAACACCTCGCCCGGGCACGCCGCGTCCAGCATCCCGGGTCCGACGAAGCCTCCGTGCATCGGCTCGTGTCCCGCGCCTCCGCCGGAGATCAATCCGACCTTCCCTGTGACCGGCGCGTCCGCGCGGATCACGCAATATGGGTCAAACGTCACACGGAACCGATCACCGTGTGCTGCCTCGACACCATGCAGCGCGTCCGCGACGACGTCGTCCGGCGCGTTGATCAGCTTCTTCATGTCTTTTTCCTCATCGCTCTCGAGCCTCAGGGCGGCGGCGCGACTGCAGGGCAGTGCGCCGCCGCCGATCGATGCTTTGCCTAGCGGCCGGGATCGTTCCGGCCGATGTCCTGCACCGTCTCGCCCTCTGCCTCGATCCCGGGCTCGGGCGCTCGCCGGGCCCTGAGGATGTCGCGGATCGCGAAGTCGTAGAGGAACGACGCGATGGCCGCCCCGATCAACGGTCCGACGATCGGGATCCACATGTAGTCGTTGACGTTGCCGTAGTTGCCCGGGATCGCCTCCTTGCCCCATCCCGCGATCCACGCGAACAGTCGCGGACCGAGGTCACGAGCGGGGTTGATCGCATAGCCGGCGTTCGCGCCGAACGAGATGCCGATCGCCATCACGACCATGCCGACCATGAACGGTCCCATGTTCGAGCCGACCGGCGAGTTGTACTCATCGGTGATCGCCCAGACGAACAGGGCAAGGAAGAAGGTGCCGACGATCTGGTCGATGAGCGGCCCGACGAAGGTGTGGAAGTAGGGCGCCGGGAACGTGGCGAACGTGCTGTACGTGCCCAGCGACGCGGCTGTCCCCTTCTTGATCGCCGTGCAGCCCTTGAGCACCGTGCCGCAGTGGCCGACCTGGTCAAAGTGGTTGATCGCGTTGTTGTAGACCAGGAACACGAGCGCGGCGCCGATGAAGCAGCCGAGCACCTGCGCAACCCAATAGGCGGGCACCTTGTTCCACGGCATCTGCTTACGGATCGCGACGCCGAGCGAGATTGCCGGGTTGATGTGCGCACCGGAGATGCCGCCGGTGACATATACGGCGAACGCGACCGCCAGCGCCCATCCCCAGGTGATCAGTAGCCAGTCGCCTGAGGAATTGAGCGGACCCTGGCTGCTGCGGCCGGATCCGACCAACGCCCACAGCATCGCGACGACCCCGTCGCCGAACGAGATCAGGATGAAGCAGCCGAAGAACTCGGCCCAGAGCTCCCCGACGATGCCTCTCCGCCATGCCAGCGGCAGGTGGGTCCGGACAGGTCTTTCAGTTACGGTTGCCACACAGCCTCCCTCTGAAGATGTGGAATTCGGATAACTGTCCGTCAGCCGCCGAGGATTCGCCGTGCAGGATCGTCAAGGGGGTGCGCGCGCACCGACGCGGGACCGCATCTGCGGCCTCGCTCAACATCCGTGATGGCGCAAACCAAACGGTCGCCAACGCGCATCGACACCGGCCTCGTCCTCTCCTGCGCGGGCAAGCGACTCACTTACCAGCGCCTTAAGCGCGGCGAGACTACCAACCGCCGTACGACATTGTCAAACTCGGTACGGAGATTGACGTGACTCGAGTAAGGTGGCAGCCATGCTCACGACCCGGCAGCTCGTAATCGCGGTCGCCTCTGTCGACGTGGTGCTGTTCCTCGTCGCGACCGCCTTCAACAATCACAGCAACACATCCGCCGACGGCATCGTCTGGTGGGCCGCCATCGGGGTGTTCGCCGCGCTGGTCGCGATCGGGCTCGTGATCGTGGGCCGGTACTCGTGGACTCACCGGCGACGCCCCGGCCGCCCCCGCAGGCGCTCTGGGTCACGCATGTAGGGCTCAGGTGCAGCGGCTCGCCGCGATCAAGCCATGCGCACGCCCGCAACTCGAGGCGCCGCCCGAGCCGGTACGGCGTCCGTCGTGCCTCAATCCGGTCTATTCTGACGGCCGCAATGTCTGGACTGACAGTGAGCGACGCTGAAACCACACCCAGAGTCCCGGCCGGCGGCCGGATCAACGCCCGCCGGGCGCGGACCGGACACGGGCTGGGCACGCGCCGGGGTCGTCCCGGCGTCCGGTAACGACGATGCCGGGCAGGATCCAGTCGATCGAGCGAGCGGCGGCGATCCTGCGGCTGCTGTCAGGACGCTCGAAGCGCCTCGGTGTCGTCGACCTCGCGGGGGAGCTGGGACTCTCCAAGGGCACGGTGCATGGGCTGCTGCGCACGTTGCAACACGTCGGGTTCGTCGAGCAGGATCAGGAAACCGGCAAGTACCAACTGGGGGCTGCGCTCCTGCACATGGGCTCGATCTACCTGGACGGCAACGAGCTGCGGACCCGGGCGCTCAACTGGTCTGACTCATTGGCGGCGCGCACCGGCGAGGCGGTGCGGCTCGGCACGCTGCACGACCTCCAGGTGCTGATCGTCCATCACGTGTTCCGCCCCGACGACAGCCTGCAGACGCTCGACGTCGGCTCGTTGCTGCCCGCCCACGCGACCGCGTTGGGCAAGGTGATGCTCGCTTATCATCCGTTTGCCGTGGCCGAGGTGACCCGGCAGGGCTTGCAGTCGTTCACCGACGCGACGATCTGCGATCCGCAGCGCCTCGAGCGCGAACTCGGCCGGATCGTCGAGCGCGGTTGGGCGGCCGAGATCGGTGAGCTGTACTACGGGCAGGTGTCGATCGCTGCGCCGATCACCGACCGCGCGGGCCGTAACGTCGGTGCGATGGGTATCTTCGGGCCGCCGGAACGACTGCTGGCCGCACGCCAGCCGCGCGGCGAGCTTGTCGCCCAGGTCCGAGACGGTGCCCGGGCCGTGTCCCGTGAGCTTGGCGCGATCCCGTGGTGAATCGAGGGAGCAGATGAAAGAGCGATATGTGGCGGCGATCGACCAGGGCACCGCGTCGTCGCGCTGTCTGATCTTCGACCGCTCCGGCAACATCGTGTCGGTCGCCCAGAAGGAGCACCGGCACGTCTATCCCAAGCCCGGCTGGGTGGAGCACGATCCGCTCGAGCTCTGGGTCAACGTCGAGGAGGTCGCGGCGAGGGCAATCGCGGACGCGCGTCTGATGCCCTCCGATCTGGTCGCGCTCGGGATCGCCAATCAGCGTGAGACGACAGTGGTCTGGAGCCGTGAGACCGGCCAACCGCTGCATAACGCGATCAATTGGCAGGACATGCGCACCGACCACCTCGTGCGTGAGCTCAACGCCGAGTTCGGGCCCGAATATTTCCGCTCTCGCTCGGGGCTGCCGGCCACGACCTACTTCTCAGGTCCGAAGCTGCGCTGGCTGCTGGATAACGTGCCGGGCCTGCGTGACCGCGCGGAGGCGGGTGAGGTCCTGTTCGGAACGATCGACTCGTGGCTGATCTGGCGGCTGACCGGCCGGCACCTGACCGATGTCACGAACGCCAGCCGGACGTTGATGATGAACCTCGAGTCGCTCGAGTGGGATGACGATCTGCTCACGGCGCTCGCCGTACCGCGGGCGATGCTGCCCGAGATCCGCGCCTCCGCGGAGGTCTACGGCGAGGCCCGCGGGATGCTCGCCGGGGTCCCGGTCGCGTCGGCGCTCGGCGATCAGCAGGCGGCGTTGTTCGGGCAGGCGTGCTTCTCGCCCGGGGAGGCCAAGTGCACGTATGGGACCGGCAGCTTCCTGCTGATGAACATGGGCGAGCGCCCGGTCGTCTCCGCCAGCGGCCTGTTGACGACGCTGGCCTGCCGGGTCGGCGATGAGCCGCCGACGTACGCGTTCGAAGGGTCGATCGCGATCACCGGCGCGCTCGTGCGCTGGTTTCGCGACAACCTCGGCCTGATCGGCTCAGCGCCCGAGATCGAGACGCTGGCGCGGACCGTCGACGACAACGGCGGCTGCTATTTCGTGCCCGCGTTCTCCGGTCTATTCGCGCCGACGCGCGGGGCGTGATCGCCGGGCTGACCGGCTACATCACGAAAGGACACCTCGCGCGCGCCGTGCTGGAGGCGACCGCGTGGCAGACCCGCGAGGTCGTCGAGGCGATGATCGCCGACTCGGGCATCGGCTTGGCGACGCTGCGCGTCGACGGTGGGATGACCGCCAACAACCTGCTGATGCAGTTCCTCGCCGACGTGCTCGATGTCACGGTCGTGCGCCCGATCGTGGCCGAGACGGTGTCGCTCGGCGCCGCGTACGCCGCGGGGCTGGCGGTCGGATTCTGGACGGGACGCGACGAGCTGCGCGCCAACTGGCATATGGCCGCGCAGTGGAAGCCCGAGCATTCGCCCGAGATCGAGCGCGGCTACCGCAAGTGGCGCAAGGCGGTGGCGCGCACGATCGACTGGCTTGACGAGGACGACGAGTAGTCGCCGAGGGCGACGCCGTCTGCGCGGCGGCCGTTGACCGCAATGCCGTTGCCGAGCGCCTCGGTGGCGTTCGCGGTGAGGTTGGTGACGTTGCCGTTGGGCTTTGGCCCATTGCCATGCGGCTTGGCGGCGGAGTCGTTCTTGGTGTCCCGGCGGCGGTAGGGGTTGATCGACGGGCCGCCGCCGGTCGATGCATCGAAGAACGACTGGACGCGGTCGATCAGCGCGTTCGTATCGCCGCCCGGCTGGATCGGCTCGCCGAACGAGACGGTGATCCGGTGACGGCGGGAGAACAGCCGGCCGCGCACGCGCTTGGGCCAGATCCGGCCGGGAGGCATCGCGTCGGCGGTGCCGGTGACCTTGATCGGGATGATCGCGAGGTTGTGCGCGGCCGCCAGGACCGCGGCACCGCGGCGGATCCGGCCGGGCACGCCGCCGCGTGAGCGCGTCCCCTCGGGGAACAGCAGCAGGTTCCAGCCGTCGTCGAGCAGCGTGTCCAGATGGCTCGTGCTCTTCGTCACGCTGCCTTCGGAACCCTTACGCCGTTCGATCGGCACGGTGTTGAAGATCAGCGACACAAGCGACGCGGTCAGCTTGTTGCGGTAGAAGTAATCGGCCGCGGCGGCGACCGCCGTGCGCTTGCGCAGCTTGCGCGGCAGCGCCGACAGAATCACCGGGGTGTCCATGTGGCTGGCGTGGTTGGCGACGAGGATCACCGGCCCCTTCAGCGACGACAGCTTCTCCTTGCCGGTCGCCTGCCGGGCGGCGTAGTAGTCCATCACCGGATTGAGCACGAACTGCATGCACCGCTCGCGCACGAACCGGGCGGGTGCCGACCGGGCCCATGGGACGTCCAGTTCTGCGGCCGCCGCGCGCAGCCGCCGCCCGCGCTTCGGGGCCTTGCGGAGCGCGTCTGTAAGGCGGCGCTTGAACGACCGCTTGCGGCGAAACGGCGACACGCCCGAGATACCCCCACGCGTGACAACCGTTACAGAATCTCCAGCGGGTCTACGCCCGACGGTACGAGTCCGAGCCGATCGGCCGCCGAGGGTCAGCAGAGCGAGCCCGAGGACACCGATCCCGAGGCGGGCTGCTCCGAGGGCGAGGCTGAGTCCGGCGCCGGACCGGCCGCCGGCAAGTAGCCCCGCGGGGCGCTGACCAGGTCCGGATCCGCGCCGGTCAGCGCCATCCACGCCGCCCGCATTCCATGGCTGCCCGCGACCGCCAACGCGCCGGCCCGGTTTTCCATCTGGCCGACGAGCCGCGCGCCCGCCGGTGGGCGGATGATGCAGACGGCCGGCTCCGCGCTGGTGTCGGCCGCCGCCCCGGCAAGCTCGGCGCTCAGCCGGTCATAGCGCTCCGAGCGTGTCTCGCGCAGCGTCACGAGCGCCGGGTTGAGCGTCCGTAGATAGCTGTCGGTCAGTCGCGCAACCGGTCCCGACAGCGGCGAGTGCGCAATCCCATGCGGCCGTGTCTGGAGTACGAGCATGTCGGTCGCCGACGTGCGCGCGGCATGGACCGGGATCGGCTCGGCGAGCGTCGCGTCCAGCAGCTGGTGGCCGCGGAACGTCACCGGTCCGCCCGCCAGCCACGGCAGCCGGCTGGATGCCAGCATCGCGGTCCGGATCTGCTGGTCGTCGGTGAGGTCAGCGAGTTCGACGATCGCGGCACGGTCGACGTCGGTGGCGGTGCAGTGCAGCCCGATTCCGCGCGCGAGGATCCGGTCCGTGCGCAGCGGCCGCTGCCGGCGCCAGACCTCACCGACGACGTAATCCAGATCAAACACGGGTCGCCCGCGCATCACACGTCTCGCTGACGCGAACACCGGATTGCCGAACCCGTATGGATACAGCCCTGTCAGGTATGCGGCCTGCCCGGCGAGCAGGAACGCGCCCGCGAACGCCCCAGCCGAAGCTCCGTGCACCTCGTCGAAGCAGTCGGTGAATCCCAACTGCTCGATCGCGGCGGCCATTCCCGCCGACACGACGCCGCGCATCCCTCCACCTTCGATCACGAGCACGATGCGCCGGCCGTCGCTGCGGCCACCTGGCGTCGATCCTTGTTCACGGCGTCGGCACAGGGCACGGATCACCGGGTGCGAGCGCTGGTCGCCGGTCATCGGCGTCGCCTGTGCGGCCAGCAGCGGATCAGCGCTGAACTTGCGCAGGGATGACAATCGCACCGCCGCCAGGGTACTGTCAGGTCGCCGTGACCGTGCGCTTGGGAGAGACGAGCCTCGCCGTCAGCCGGATCGGGCTCGGCCTCGCCGCGCTCGGGCGGCCCGGCTACATCAACCTTGGGCATGCCGCCGACCTGGCGGGCGAGACCGACGTCGAGGCGCTGCGGGCGCACGCCCACGCGGTCCTGGACGCGGCGTTCGACGCCGACGTGCGGTACTTCGACGCGGCCCGCTCCTACGGTCTGGCGGAGGACTTCCTCGGCTCGTGGCTGACCGCCCGCGGCTTGCGACGCGGCGACGTGACGGTCGGTTCGAAGTGGGGGTACACCTACACGGCAGGCTGGCGCGTCGGTGCCGAGGTCAACGAGATCAAGGACCTGTCGATTGAGACCCTCCGGCGTCAGGAGCGCGAGTCCCGGGTGCTGCTCGGCGACACACTGGCGCTCTACCAGATCCACTCGGCGACGATCGAGAGCGGCGTGCTCGACGACACGGCGGTGCTCGACGAGCTGGCGCGGTTGCGGGCCACGGGCCTGCGGATCGGCTTCACCTCGACCGGCCCGCGCCAGTCCGAGACGATCGAGCGGGCGGTTGCGACCGGGCACTTCGATGCGGTCCAGGCGACGTTCAATCTGCTCGACCGCTCCGCCGGGCCGGCATTGGCGGCCGCACGCGGCGCCGGGCTCGCGGTGATCGTCAAGGAAGCGGTCGCCAACGGCCGGCTGACCGGGCGCGGCGATGTGCCGCTGCTGATCGAGACAGCCGCTCGTCAGCACGTGACCCCCGACGCGCTGGCGCTCGCGTTCGTGCTGGCCCAGCCGTGGGTTGATGTCGCGCTCAGCGGCGCCACGACGGCGCCGATGTTGCTCAGCAACCTGGCCGCGCTCGACGTTCCATTCGATGAGGAGATCGAGGCGCGCCTGGCCGGTGTGGTCGAATCGCCGGACGCGTACTGGGAACGCCGGAGCGCGCTTCCTTGGAACTGAGGATTGGCGTTCGCGTCACGGGGGGTGTGACGCGGACGCCAAAGTTCGGCTCCGGTTCAGTCGATCAGCCGCTGTTCGAGGCGCCAGACGGCCAGCCGCCACAGCAGCAGCGCCCACGCCAGCAGCACCGCGACGTGGACGATGTCGCCGCTTGAGAACTGCTGCAGCGACGCGTCGCGGACGAGCGCGACGCAGTGATACAGCGGGTTGAACAGCGCGATCGTGCGCAGACCGGCGGGCAGCGCCGAGATCGGGAAGAACGTGCCCGCGACGAGGAACATCGGCGTCAGCACCGCGCTCGTGACGTAGTTGAAGTTGTCGATCGTCTTGGCGACCGCCGCCACCAACACGCCGAACGAGCAGAAGCCGAACCCGGTCACGAACCCGATCAACGGAACCAGCAGCATCCCCGGTTCGGGCTCAAGCCCCCAGAAGAAGCCGACGATCAGGGGTGCACAGCCGTAGACGCCCGCGCGGATCGAGACCCACAGGATCTCGGCCGTGATCAGCTCCTCAACGTCGATCGGCGCGGCCAGCAGCGCGTCGTAGGTGCGCTGGAACTGCCAGCGGATGAACGTGTTGAACATCCCCGGGAACGCCGAGGAGAACAGGACCGCGGTCGCGACCACGCCGGTCGCGACGTACTGCACGTACTTGAGGTGACCGACCGAGTGGATCAGATTCCCGAACCCGAGACCGAACGCCAGCAGGTAGATCACCGGCTGCACGATCGAGGAGAACGTGGTCGCCTTCCAGTAGCGCTTGAACAGCACCACATCGCGGCTCATCACCGCCGCCAGGGCCGCCGGCTCCAGCCGGCCCAACCGCGGCGACCGCGGCGTTCCAAGCGCGTCGGCCGTCACTCGATCTGCTGCCCGGTCAGTGCTACGAACGCGTCCTCGAGGTTCGCCGGCCGGCGCACGCCCTCGGGCGCGTCGCCGTCGAGCTGCTCGGCGCGCAGCACCGCGACCGCGGGACCGCTGCGCCGGTGGCGCCAGCCGCGGCGCTCGGCATCGGCCTCGAGCTCGGCCAGCTGCGCCGGCGGACCGTAGACCTCGACCACCTCGCGACCGGCGTGGTCGAGAACCAGCTCGGCCGGCGTGCCCTGAGCGATGATCCGGCCGGCGGACATCACCGCGACCGTATCGGCGAGGCGCTCGGCCTCCTCGATGTAGTGCGTCGACATCAGGACCGTGACCCCGTCGGCGCGCAACCCGTCGATCAGCGTCCACAGCTCCTGGCGGACCTGGGGGTCCAGGCCGACGGTCGGCTCGTCGAGCAGCAGCAGCTGCGGCCGGTGGATCAGTCCGCGGGCGACCAGCAGCCGCCGTCGCATGCCGCCGGAGAGCTCGCGCACGATCGTGTCGGCGCGCCCGGTCAGGTTCGCAATCTGCAACGCCCGCTGCACGGCCGCGGCGCGCTCGGGGCCGGGCACGCGATACAGCCGTGCGAACACGGTCAGGATCTGGCGGCAGGTGAGCTCAACGTCGAGGTTGTCCAGCTGCGGGACGACGCCCATCGCCATCCGTGCCGCCTTTGACTGCTCCGGCAGCCGGAACCCGAGCACCGTGATCGACCCCTCGGTCGCGATCGCCTGCGCGGTCAGCATCCGCATCGTCGTCGACTTGCCGGCGCCGTTAGGTCCGAGCAGCCCGAGGCAGATGCCGTTCGGCACGATCAGGTCGAGGTGGTCGACGGCGGTCAGCTCACCGAACCGCTTGACGACGGAGCGCAGTTCGATCGCCGCCGCGGGGGCGGACTCCTCCATCTGGTCGAGGATAGGCGCGGGCGTTTTAGTTCGCGGGCGGGGGCGAGAACGGCGTCGGGCCGTCCTCGGGCGGGTCCTCGTATGCCGAGTCGCCATCGCCTTCGGCACCGCCGCCGCCGCCCGGGACCTTGAACAGCTGCGCGAGCTTGGCCGCGACCATGATGTCGCCGGTCAGCTCGATCCTGCCCTTGAAGTACGCCTGCATCGGGTCGAGATTGCCGCTCGCCAGCTTCAGGAACTCGACCGCGTCCATCGTCACGGTCAGCTTCGGCTCGCCGCTCTCACCCTTGACGGTCTTGACCTGGCCCTTGTCGACCTCCAGCTGGTACACGTCGACGCCGTCGTCGGGACGGCCGGTGATCCGCCATCGGATCGTTGTCGTCATGTCCTTGGCGATGTCTGCGTTGACCTGCTTGGGCATCTGCCAGAAGATCCCGTCGAGCGCCGGCTTGCGCGCGGGCGAGCGCATCAGCTGCTCCAGTCGCTCGGGCGACGCGTTGTGCACGACGCGTCCGAAGCCGTCGGCCACATACGCTGGTGCGTCGGCCGCGAACTTGCGCAGCTTTTCCAGCGCCCGGTCGGGATCGAATCCTCCAAAACTGCTCACCCTTAGCACGGTACTAGCTGGCCGATCAGAGGCCGCTTAGACTGGCGCTCGGTATGCCGTCGCTGTTGCTCCGGGGCACCGTCGCCATCGGCGACGCGCTTGCGCCGGGCGCGTGGGTCGCGCTGCGCGACGGGCTGATCGCGGGCGTCGGGCAGGGCTCGCCGCCGGCCGGGTTCGGCGCGCCGCTCGAGTTGGGGGATCAGGTGATCGCCCCCGGGTTCGTGGACGTGCATGTCCATGGTGGCGGCGGCGCTCAAGCGGCCGGCGACGACCCCGCTGAAGTCGCCGATCAGGTGCTGCGCGCCGCGCGGTTTCACGCCTCCCACGGGACGACCTGCATGGTGGCGACGACGGTCTCGGACACTGCGCAGCGGCTGCGGGCCACGGCCGCGGGAGTGCGGATCGCGATGGGCGCGGCCGCGGGCGACGGAGCGGTTGTCGCGGGCCTGCACCTGGAGGGTCCGTGGCTGGCCTGCAACCGCCGCGGCGCCCATGACCCGGCGATGCTGCGCCGGCCCGATCCCGCCGAGCTGATGCAGCTGATCGACGCCGCCGGCGGCGCGGTGCGCCTGCTGACACTGGCGCCGGAGCTCGACGGCGCCCCGGCGGTGATCGCCGCGGCCGGTGCGCGCGGCGTCGTGGTCTCGGTCGGTCACACCGACGCCACCTACGCGCAGGCCCGCGCCGCGTTCGATGCCGGCGCCCGCCATCTGACGCACCTGGGCAACGCGATGCGGGGGATCGACCGACGGGAGCCCGGCCCGATCGCCGCCGCCCTGGCCGACGAGCGGGTGACCGTGGAGGTGATCGCCGACGGGCGCCACGTCCATCCCGCGCTGCTGCGCATGGTCGCGATCGCGGCTCCGGGTCGGCTCGTCGCGATCACCGACGCGATCTCGGCGACCGGGCTGCCGGACGGCGAGCATCGCCTCGGCGAACTCGCGGTGCGGGTCCGTGACGGGCGCGCCGTGCTCGCCGACCAGCCGGCGACGCTCGCCGGCAGCGTGCTGACGATGGACCGCGCGGTGGCCACGCTCGTCGCGGCCGGTGTGGAGCCGATCGACGCGATCCGCGCCGCCACCGCGACGCCGGCGCGCGTGCTCGGCGACGAGCTGTCACGGGGGGTGCTGGCGCCGGGTGCGCGCGCCGATCTCGTCGTGCTGGACGCTCGCTATGCGGCGCAGGCGACGGTGATCGGTGGCGAGGTCGTCCACGATCCCGCCGGCCTGCTGACGCGCTGAGCGAGACCGTCAGCTCTCACGCCGAGAGGAATTCCTCGAAGGCGGCCAGCGCCTCCGCGGTTCCGTGCCGACCGACGCCGATCCGGAAGTGCTCACGCGGGACGTCGCCCAGCGCCGATGCGTAGATCTCGGCGGGCAGCAGGATCACGCCGGCGCGCTGCACCAGCCGCCGGCAGAAGGGCCCGGCGTCCTCGCCGCCTCGGAGCCGCGGGAAGCACACGCAACCGCCCTGCGGCGGCGACCAGTCAAAGCGGTCGGCGTGACGCTCGAAGAACCCGTCCAGTAGCGGCACGTTGGCGGCGATGATCGCGCGGTTACGGGCCTGGATGCGGTCGCCGGCCTGCAGCGCGATCGTCGCGAGGAACTCGCTCGGCGCCGAGTTGGCGATCGTCGTGTAGTGCTTGCGGCGCTCCAGACGCTCCAACAGCGGCCGGTCCCGAGTCGCCAGCCAGCCGATCCGGAGCCCGGGCAATCCGTAGGACTTCGACATCACGTTCAGCGAGACCGCGCTGTCCGACAGGTCGGCCGCTTGCGGCAGCATCGTTGCGCGATCGAGCTCCAGGCCGCGGTACACCTCGTCGGAGAACAGCCGGATCCCGCGCTCGTCGCACAGCTGCGCCAGGCGGGTGAACGTCTCGCGGCTCGGCAGCGCGCCGGTCGGGTTGTTGGGGAGGTTGACGCAGACGAGCCTGGTCGTCGGCCGAAGCAGCTTCGTCAGCGCGTCGAGGTCCAGCGCCCAGCCGTCGACCGGCGACAGCACCAGCCCGTCGACGTCGGCGCCGGTGGCGATCGTCACCGACTCCATCGACTGGTAGTTGGGAACGGTCACGATCGCGTGCTCGCCGGCGCCGACCAGTTCCTGCATCGCCCAGAAGATCGCCTCCTCGGCGCCCGAGAACGTCAGCACGTGCTCGGGGCCGAGCCGCTGGTAGGTGCCCGCCACTGCCTCGAGCAACTCCGGCGTACCCCAGGTCGGCGTGTACGACAGCGCCAGCTGCTCGAACGCCGTCCGCCGCTCCAGTCCCGCCAGCGCCAGCAGCTCGGCGACCGTCAGCGTCTGCGCGTCGGACGCGGTCAGGTGGTGTCGCGCCGCGAACTCCCACTCCCCGAGGTACACCTCGAGCGCGAAGTCGGGCAGTTCGCCGAGCATCGTGCCGACGCTATCAACGGCTCGTCGCACCGAAGGGCTGTCGGCTCGTCTGTCCGAGGGCGCAGGACCCTTGCCGGAGCTGGGGCCGGACGCTAGCGTCCGCTGGCGTGCGTGGGATCGCATCGAAGGGCGCCGTCGAGCAGGCGGGGCGATGAGCGCGGCGCTGGCCGAGGTGTCGTTCTCGTTCGGTTCCAACGGGCTCGACCACGAGTCGACCCGGGCGGGACTGATCCTGCTCGGGTCGTTCCTGCTGACATTCGTCCTGATCAGGATCAGCACCCGCCTGATGCGCAGCCCGAAGGTGCCGTGGTGGCCGGGCAGCATCAAGACCGACGGGGGCTTGCACGTGCACCACCTGGTGTTCGGGATCGTGCTGATGCTGCTGTTCGGCTTCCTCGCGATCGCGGTGCCGCGGAGCAGCCCCTGGCTGGAGCTGATCGCGGCCGGATTCGGCATCGGCGCCGGGCTGACGCTGGACGAATACGCCCTGTGGCTGCACCTGGAGGACGTCTATTGGGCCGAAGAGGGCCGGCGTTCGGTCGACGCCGTGATCGTCGCCGCGGTCGTGGCCGCACTGATCCTGGTCGGAGCTCGACCGCTGGCGGCGAGCGACACGAGCTCGGTGGTCGGAATCATCTTCGCGATCGTCGTGGTCCTCGCGCTGTCGCTCGGCGCGCTGCTCAAGGGTCGGATCATGCTGGGCATCGTCGGGCTGGTGTTTCCCCCGCTGGCGCTGGTCGGCGTCGTGCGCCTGGGCAAGCCGACGTCGCCCTGGGCGCGCTGGCGCTATCCCCTCGACGGCCGACGGATGCAGCGGGCGACAGTGCGCTTTGAACGTCGCGCCCGTCGCTATCGCCGCTGGCAGGACCGCATCGCTGGGGCGCCGAGCGTGCTCGCCCAGGGCGGTCCACCGAGCGCTGGGTCGGGAGTCGGCCACGGGGACGGCAGCGATGCCTAGTCCGGTGCGAGAGCGCCTCGTGTGGGAAGAGCCGGTCGACATGGGCGCTGGATGAGCTCGCCCACGCCGGAGCCGCGACCGTTCGCGATCCGCGTCGCCGCGATCGACGATCTGTTCGTCGAGTTCGACGCACGGCCGATCGCCGAGCGGCCGCTGCGCGACGCGGTGCGACTCTGGCTGCTGGACGGGTGGGAGCACGTTCGTGAAACGCGACCGTCGACGTTGCAGGTCCACGCCCCGGCGACCGAGCGCGTCGCCACCGATGAGCATGCGGTCGGTGTCGCGGTGCGTGCCGATCTGCGCGCCCACACACGGAGGCTGCATTACGCCAACCCGCTGAACCGCCGCGAGCGGATCGCCGTGTGGGCCGGGGTTGTGATCTTCCTGGCCACGATCGTCGTCTCGACGCTGCTCGATCAATCCTTCACCGGCGTGCTCGTCGTTGGCATCTCGCAGGCGATCGTGGTGATCGGCTGGGTCGCGCTGTGGGATCCGGCCCAGCGGGTGGCGGGCGACATCGTTCCCCATTACTTCCTGCGCAAGCGCTATGCGGAGCTCGCCGAGATCGAGCTGCGGTTCGTCTGGCACGACACCCCGGGGACGCCGCCGTCGCCATCCGCGGGTTCACCGCGCGAGGTAGCGCACGACTCGTAGGTCTTCCGGCGACGTTTGCGGGAGGCCCACTCGGACCGACCGCTGGTCGGGCTCGGCCCCCCGGTGATCCCGCCGTGGCTACCATCGGCGCCGCGGGCGGTTAGCTCAGCTGGTAGAGCGCCTCCCTTACAAGGAGGAAGTCGGCGGTTCGAGCCCGTCACCGCCCACATAGCAAAAGTGTCTCGAAATCGGCATCCGGAGGTTTGCCTCGGTCAAGACTCCAGACGCGAGGAACGCCTTTCACGACGCACCTCCTTCGTCACGGAGCGCGACCAGTTACATCGCCAGGCGCGAGCGTCAGCCTCGGGATCCGGCGCTCGTCCGACCTGCCCCGGTCCGGCGGGCTTGCATCTGCTTCTCAGCAGGGATAGCGTCGCCCAACCCACCGAAGGGAGAGATCATGCCGGAACAGACAGCCTCTCTGGAGCAGAGGGTCGGGCGGTTGCTGGCGCTCTTGGACGCAATGGATGTCGACAGCCTGATCACGATGGTCACCGACGACGTTCAGAGCGTCGACGAGATAAGTCGCGGCTGGTCGCGCGGGCGTGCAGCAGTTGAGTCCTACCTCTCGCAGCTAGAGGGCAGCGTTTCCGACGTCCACTCGCGGATGAGCGACGCGCACGAAGCAGTGTGGGGCGACGTCGGGTTAGTCACCTTCGTTCTCGCTCAGACGTACACCATCGATGGGCTGCAGCAGACCATCTCAGCGCCGACGTCGATCCTCTTCCGGCGCGAGCAGGCTGATTGGAAGATCGCCCTGATCCATACCGTTCCGATCCCGGAGGCAGCGTAGGGCGAAGTGCTGCTGATCGAGACGCAGAAACGCCGCGCGGTTGGCCTGACATCGGGCCGCGCATCGGTACGCGCGCCCCTCGGCGAGCGTGGGCGACCCGCGTGCGCGCGATGCAGTGCAGCCGAGCGCCAGACCGCTCGGCTTACTTCTCGATTGTCCCCGAGGCAGGCGTCTGGCGCCGGCTGCCAGCCGGTTCTGCATTCCGTTGCAGCCACGCGCCGGCTGGCGAATCTCAGGGCCGCACGTGTGTCGCAATATCCCTCGATGACGTGAAACAATCGCATCCAGCGAAAAGCAAGCAAGCGGACATCGGCCAATCTGGCCGCAGGTTCGCGGAGCCGCAGCGAACGGCATGCGATGGCCGATCCCTTCGGTGGGGTTGTCCGCTGCCAGGAGTTAAATCCGCCGTCCTTCATCCGCGTCGTTGAATCGAGGGTTTCGTTGCCGCTGACTCAGATACAGCTCGCCAACGCAGTCGCAGACCGTGCTGACATCACCCGCGCCGAGGCCAAGCGAGTGCTCGCCGCGTTTGAGGAGGTGGTGCTCGAGGAGTTGGGCAACGCTCAGAAGGTCCGGATCGGCGGTCTGGTGCAGTTGACGGTGCGGGTCAAGCCGGCGCAGAACGCGCGTAAGGGTCGTAACCCCGCGACCGGTGAGGAGATCACGATCGCCAAGAAGCCGGCGGCGGTCGATCTTCGTGCGCGTCCGTTGGCCAAGGCCAAGGCGGCGCTGCCGTCGGTGCAGAAGGCTCGCCGGCGCCTCGCGGCCTGAGCCGCGCTTGGACACCGGTCCCGGTGGGCAGGGGTCTGGGTGCTGACGGATTGAGAAGATCGAGCCGCGACCCCGGCGCGGCGCTGCCCGTGCTGGCCGACGACGCGATCAAGCGGGTCGTCGGTGGGACTTTGGGGGTGCAGGGATCGGCTGCGAGGGTTGCGGGTAATCGGCAATCAGCAGCAGTCAGGGTCGTTGCACTCGCAGTTGCGTGGGCCGTCGAGTTGGATAGGTGCGCAGTCAGCGCAGACTTCGCCAGCCCAGGCTTGGCGAGCTTCGTGGGTGGCCAGCGCGGCGATTGCGAGGCCGGTGATCGGGTCAAGCCACCACCAGCCGGCGAGGTGGTTGGCCAGGAGGGTGATCAGGACGGCGGCGGCGCTGATCGCGCACAGGCGCGATTGCGCGGCGTCACCGGCGGTGGCGGCCGAATCGAGCTGGGCTGCCACGCGTGATTTGGCGTGGGCCAGCAGCGGCATGAAGATGATCGCGCCGATGCAGACGGCGACGCCAAGCCAGCTGGTGTGGGGTCGAGCACCGACGGCGAGGGCGTGGATCGCGTCGAAGGTGACGTAAGCGGCGAGCGCGACCAAGCCCGCCGTCACGAGTTGTTGGGCGCGTCGCTCGGCGCTGGCGGAGGAGCTGCGAGCGTGTGTGTAGAGCCACAGCATCGTGGCGGCGGAGCCCAGCTCGATCAGCGAGTCAAGCCCGAAGCCCAGCAGGGACACCGATCCGGCGATCACCGCGGCGAGCAGCGCGATCCCGGCTTCGAGGGTCATCCACGCCAGCGTCAGCAGTGACAGTGTCTTGGCGCGTCTGACCAGCTGCGCGCGGTGTGCGCCTGACACCGGACCAGGGTCCGGGGCGACGTGCGCGATCGGGAGTTCCAGCGCCGGGGTGGTCATGCACGGATCCGGTCGGCGAGCAGCGATTGCAGCAGCGCGCGTCCGGAGGCGGTCAGTGAGTACATGACCATCTTCCCGTCGCGTCGTGAATGCACCAGACCCGCGGTCCGTAGCACGCGGACGTGGTGAGAGACGAGGTTCTCGGCGCGCTCGACGACCCAGCTGAGATCACACACGCAGAGCTCCTCACCGTCGCGCAGCGCAGCGGCGACCGTGAGGCGGGTGGGGTCTCCGAGCGCCTTGGCGGCCATCGCCGCCTGCTCGGCGACCGGGAGTTCGATCCGGGTCTGGCGCAGCTGCTCTGCCCGCAGGAGATCGAGGCATAGTAGGTCACACCGATCGTCGCTCATTGCTCATAGCCTAACATCTATTAGACTGTTGGGGCGAGTTTGGTGCCTCGTTCTTACGACCGATCGCGTCGACCGGAGCGCGTGGGGTGCGTGGGATGGCCCGCCCCGAAGGGACATTGAGCCGCTGTGCAAGACGGGAGCAGGACGTGGGGAGCGGAGCGGCCGGTTTGTTGGCGGTTCTCGGTTTGGTCTCGGGCCAGGGCGGCGTGCGGACTTTGAACTCGATCAGGTGGCTGGGACCCGAGCTTGTGGTCCTGCGCGGGGGAGGGCGCCGGCTGGTGATGTCTAGATCAGCCCCTTGATGGTGCTGTAGAGCAGGTCGACGTTCAGTCCGGTGATGACGGCGGTGACCAGCCACATGATCCAGGTGGTGCGCGCCTGGTTGACCATCTCGCCCATCGCCGTCTTTTTGCGGGTGATCAGGATCAGCGGGACCAGCGCGAACGGGATCCCGAACGACAGGACGATCTGGGAGTAGACCAGGGCGTTGGTGGTGTTCACGGCCAGCGCGAGGATCAACAGCGACGGGATCATCGTCAACGCCCGGCGGAGAAACAGCGGGATCTTCCAGTTCATGAACCCGGCCATCACAATCTGCCGGAATAGGTCCCGACACTGGAGGACGACAGCCCGGAGGCGATCAGCGCGACCCCGAATGCGAGCGCTGCGCCGCCGCCGATGAGCGTGGTCAGGTGCGAATGGATCGGCCCGAGGTCAGAGACGCCGGTCAGGCCGGGGTGATGAAACAACGCGGCGGCGATGCACAGCATCGAGAGGTTCACGACCCCCGCGAGCCCGAGGCCGATGTAGCAGTCCCAGCGGTTGTAGTTCAAGAGCGTCTGACCCTCGCGGTTGTTGGCGGGTCGGATGCGGTTCTTTTGCAGCGCCGAGTGCAGGTAGACCACGTGGGGCATGACGGTCGCGCCGATGATCCCGACCGCCAGGCTGAGCGTGTCCCCGCCGCCGAGCCGGGGGATCAGCCCGTTGGCGATCCCCGTATAGGACTCCCGGCCGACGGCGAAGAAGTCCACCAGAAACCCCAGCGCCACGAACGACAACAGCGCGATGATCGCCAGCTCAAACTTGCGGTAGCCGCGCTGCTCCAGGGCGAGAATCGCGAACGCGATCACCGCCGTCACCAGCCCAGCGGCAAACAGGGGGATACCGAACACCAGATTCAGGCCGACCGCAGCGCCGGTGAACTCGGCCAGGTCGGTGGCCATCGCGATCACCTCGGCCTGGACCCACAGCATCGCGTTGGCGCGCTTGGGAAACACCTCGCGGCAGACCTCGGGCAGGCTCTTGGCGG
>Ga0302184_10000227_pt1 | contig 37413 bp, 39 predicted proteins | sample I_Palsa_N3_3_FD_200233 | JGI IMG/M metagenome (GOLD analysis project Ga0302184, IMG submission 200233) | Peat permafrost microbial communities from Stordalen Mire near Abisko, Sweden - I_Palsa_N3_3 | ecosystem: Environmental > Terrestrial > Soil > Palsa > Peat permafrost | place: Sweden...
TCGGCAGCAAGCGATCGGCAGAGCGTTCACCGATGCGGTCGAAGACCGCTTTCACGGCCTCGGTACCACCGGCCGCGCGAATCTCCCGCAGCACGGCGTTGAGCATCTTATCGTAGCGCTGCGGGAAATAGCGGTCGGCTTCGGGGGTCAAACCGTACTCGACGGTCGGCTTCGTCTTCCCGCGGCGCGAGCTGCGGCCGGTCACCAGGCCGTCGCGCTCGAGCACGACGAGCTGCTGGCGGATCGCATTCGGCGACAGCCCGAATAGCTGCGCGAGATCGAACGCGGAAGCCGACCGGCGCTCGCGGAGGGCGGCGACGATCTTCCCTCGCGTCGTGTCGAAGAAACGGTCGTGCATTCCCTCGGGAGGGTACCACGGAGCGCGGTAGATAGTCCAGAGTTTCCTTGACTTTCTATCCCGCCCTGGCTACGATACCGGGGCATGCCAGCGCGCGGACTCGTCACGCGCGACCTTCGGGTCGCGGTTCAGGATACGGAAATTCTCAAAGGCATCGACCTCACGGTCGAGCCCGGCCAGGTCCACGCGTTGATGGGCCCCAACGGCAGCGGCAAGTCCACGCTCGCCTTCGCGATGGCCGGACACCCGGGCTACAACGTGACCGGCGGCTCGGTGACTCTGGACGGTGAGGAACTGCTCGGGCTGCCGCCCGACAAACGCGCCCGCGCCGGCCTGTTTCTATCGTTCCAATATCCGGCCGCGATCCCGGGCGTCTCGGTCGCCAACTTCCTGCGCTCGGCACGCCAGGCCGTGCGCTCGGGCGATCTGAGCCCGGCGAAATTCCGCGCGCTCGTATTCGAGAAGCTCGATACGCTCGACATGGATCCGGCGTTTCTCGGCCGCTACGTCAACGACGGCTTCTCCGGCGGCGAAAAGAAGCGCCTCGAAATGCTGCAGATGGCGATCATCGCGCCGAAGTACGCGATCCTCGACGAAACGGATTCCGGTCTCGACGTCGACGCGCTGCAAGCCGTCGCACGCGCCGCCGTGGCGTTGCGCGAGAGCGACGACGGACGCCACATGGGTTTCCTCGTCATCACGCACTACCCGCGCATCCTGCGCTATCTCCCAGCCGACGTCGTGCACGTCATGATCGACGGACGCATCGCGAAGACGGGCGGCCCCGATCTCGCCGAACGGATCGAGCGCGAGGGTTACGACGTGATTCGCGATGAGGTCGCTACGGCGCGTGCCTAGCGGAACCGCCGCCGACTTCGCGACGATCCCCTTCGGTCCGGACGCAGCCACGCTCGAGGAAGCACTCGAGCTGATCGCGGAAGCGGGCCTCGAGGGCGCAGCGGACGCCCACTTGCGGCGTGAAGCGCTGGAACTCTACGCGACGCTGCCCCCGCCGGGCGCGCGTCCGCGCCGCGGCTGGCGTTACGACTACGGAAAACTGAACTACGACGACCTCGTGTGGACGACCGGCCGCAGCCAGCCGCAGACGCAGAGTGAAGCGCCGGTTGCCGCCGCCGAGGGCGATCTGCCGGCGCTTGCGACCGAGAATGCCGGGGGACTCTTTCACCTCGGAGCGACCCTCGTCGAGCCCGGCGAGCGCACGGCACGCGACGAACGGGTAATTGTTCTGCCGCTCGCGGATGCGCGGCTCCGGTATCCCGACCTGATCGCGGAACACCTGGGTTCGATCGCTGACTGGCGCGGCGACCGTTTCGCCGCGTTGGCCACGGCGTTCGAAAACTGCGGCGCCTTCGTCTACGTTCCGGACGGCGTCGTCGTCGAGGCGCCGATCCAGCTCGTGTGGGCAAATTCGCCGGCGCGCGATGAGGCCGTGTTTCCGCATATCCTCGTCGTGCTCGGCGCCGGCGCGCAAGCGACGGTGATCGAGCGCCACATCGGCGGCGGCGATCCGTTCGTCTGCGGGCTCGTCGAGGTGCACGCCGGCGAACGCGCCCGGCTCGACTACGTCACCGTTCAGCAGGCCGGCGAAGGCGCGCGTGTCTTCTTCCGCCGCGCGGCGCGCTGCACGCGCGAGTCGCTCGTGCGGTGGAATCTCGCCGAACTCGGCTCAGCCTTGGCCCGGACCGTGCTCAACGCCCACCTTGGCGCCGAGGGCGCGCGCTGCGAAACGGCGGCGCTCTTCTTCACGACCGGTTTCGCGCACGTCGATCTGACGACCGCCACCGATCACGCGGTCGGACCAACCTTTTCCGACACCGCCGTGCGCAGCGCCGCGAACGATCGCGGGCAGGGCCGGTACGTCGGCGACATCGTCATCCGGCCGCGCGCCCACGGCAGCGATGCCTCGCTGCGCGACGACGCGCTGCTGCTCTCCGCGCACGCACACATCGACACGGTGCCGGCGCTCGAGATCGCCGCGAACGACGTCAAGGCCTTCCACGGCGCGACCGTCGGCTCGCTCGATGAGGACGCCCTCTTCTACGTCTTGAGCCGCGGCATCCCGAAAAACGAAGCGCTGCGCATGGTCACGCTGGGCTTTTTCGAACCGGTGATCACGCGCTTCCCCGGCGAAGCCCTGCGCGACGAAATCCGGACCGCTCTCGATGCGAAGATCGACGAGGCGACGGAGGACGCATGATCGTCGCGAGCGATCCCAAGCAGGCGCGCATCATCGCCGACTTTCCGATCCTGGCCAAGCCGACCTCGCGCGGCCGGCGCCTGGTGTACCTCGACTCCGCGGCGACCTCGCAGAAGCCGCGCGCGGTGATAGACGCGCTGGTCGACTACTACGAGAACTACAACGCCAACATCCATCGCGGCGTGTACGAGATTGCGGCCCGCGCGACCGACGCTTTCGAGGACGCGCGCGCGAAGGTCGCCCGCTTCGTCAATGCGGCCGACTCGGCCGAGATCGTGTGGACACGCAACACGACCGAAGCGATCAACCTCGTCTCGTTCTCTTGGGGGCTCGGGAATCTCGGCCCCGGCGACGCGATCCTCACCTCGCAGCTCGAGCACCATTCGAATCTGGTGCCCTGGCAGCTGCTGGCGGCGAAGACCGGCGCCGCGTTGCGCTTCATCCCCGCCGATGCGCAGGGCGAGCTGCAGATCGAGAACCTCGACCAGCTGCTCGACGGGGTCAAGCTCGTCGCGCTCACGCACGTCTCGAACTCGGTTGGCTCGATCGCGCCGTTGGAACGGATCGTCCCGCGCGCGCACGCAGCCGGCGCCGTCGTGCTGATCGACGCAGCGCAATCGGTCCCGCACATGACCGTTGACGTGCAGGCGCTCGACGTCGATTTTCTCGCCGCCAGCGGCCACAAGATGTGCGGGCCGACCGGGATTGGTTTTCTGTACGGGAAGCGTGCGCTGCTCGAGGCGATGCCTCCGTTCTTGACCGGCGGCGACATGATCAAACGCGTCTCGTACGAGAGCACGACCTTCAACGAGCTGCCCTGGAAGTTCGAGGCCGGGACGAGCAATGTGGCCGATGCCATCGCGCTCGGCGTCGCGGTGGACTATTTGCAGACCGTCGGGATGGACTGGATCCGCGCCCACGAGATCCGGCTCACCGCCTACGCGCTCGACGCGCTGCGCGGGCTCGAAAGCCGCGGCCTCGCCGTCTACGGGCCGGCGCGAGCCGAAGATCGGGGCGGGATCATCTCGTTCAACTTCGGCGACATCCACGCCCACGATTTGGCATCGCTGCTCGACATCGAAGGCGTCTGCGTGCGCGCCGGCCACCACTGCACGATGCCGCTGATGGACAAGATGGGCTGGCCGGCAACCGCCCGCGCGTCGTTCTACCTCTACAATACGGAAGACGACATCGACGCCTTGGTCGAGGCTCTTGAAAAAGCTGCCGAGGTCTTTAAGTTACCGTAGTGATCACGGTGATGGACCGAGCGCAGCAGAATCGTGCGCATTATAAGACGTCGCGGCGAGGTCGGACCCGGGGGCCCCACGCCATAGGCGTGGGGGGCGCGGAGCCTAGGGCGGAGCGCCTTTAAAATGGACGACTTTTATAAAGAATACATTCTGGATCACTTTCGCAATCCGCGAAACTTCGGGCACTTGGAGCGCGCGGATGCTGTCGCTGAGGATTTAAACCCGCTCTGTGGCGATACGATTCGCATGGAGCTCGAGCTCGATGACGAGCAGCGCGTTCGCGACGTGAAGTTCAGCGGCAAGGGCTGCGCCATCTCGCAGGCGTCGGCGTCGATGCTGACCGAGAGCATCAAGGGGATGCGGCTCGAGGACATCGCGAAGCTGCCGCGGGATGCCGTGCTCGAGAACGTGGGAATCGGGATCAGTCCCACCCGCATGAAGTGCGCGATGCTCGGGCTGAAGGTGCTCAAGAGCGCCGCGCTCGGCGAAATGGCGAGCTGGCCGGACGACTCGCACTGAGCCTCGCGGTCGTCATCCGCTTCGCGCTTGCGACGCTGCTGGACGCGCTGGCCTTCGTCGTGTGGGACGTCGGGACGCGTCCGCCGCAGCGTTTGCTGCGCGACGTCGCGGCCGGCGCACGCGATCCGGCGAAGCTCGGGGCCGGTCTGATCCGCTTCTGCATCGGCTTGCTGTTGCTCGCGCTGGCCGGACTGGTGGCGCGGCCGGCGCTCCCGACCCTGCGCACCTATACGGTCATGGAAACGGCGATGCTGGTCGCGGCGCTCATCGTCGAGCAGCTCGTGGGTGACGACCTGCGCGGCGCCGCCCGAAAACGGACCACGCACAGCTAGCCTCGAAAACGCCGCGACCGCCGGCCTGCGCCGGTGCGAAGGAGGCTGCTCATCGAGGCCAAGGAACTCTACGCGACCTTCGCCGTGCCGGCCTCGGGCGTGCCGCTGTTCGAAGCGGCGACGGCGAACCTTCTGCCGTGGACGGAAGTCAAGGTCGAGCACAACCCCGAGCGCTGGCCGCTCTTGATCCTCTCAGGTGAAAAAGACAATACGGTTCCGCGTGCGATCTCTGAAGCGGCGTACAAGATTCAGGAACGCAATCCGGGCGTGACCGAGTTCGCCGAGGTGCCCGGCCGCGGACATTCGCTGACGATCGATCACGGTTGGCACGAGGTCGCCTCGACGGCGCTGGCGTTCATCCGGCGCTTCGTGTGACCGCTCGCGCGCACCGGCAGGGGTAGACCTTAGACGTCGCGCTGGCCTTCGATGCACACGTTCTGCAGGTCGTAGGCGCGCTCGAGCACGATCCGTTCGCCGCCCGGCACGCGGACCGTGATCCAGATCGGCCGCGAACCGCCCTGCACCTCGTTGGTGATCACGGCCCGCTCGAGCGTGAGGTACGGACCGGCGACGCCCAGCGTTTGCGCGGTCCGCGGCAGCTTCAGCGGCTGATCGTGCCAGTACGCAAACACGCCGCCGGTGCGGTGCACGACCGCGCGCAGGGCCGCATCGCCGGGATAGCGCTCGTTGCGTGCGACGTCGTCCGTCGAAGCGACGATCGATTCGATCGCCGTTTGCTTGACGGCCCGGTTCTCGCAGTTCGCCTCCATCCGGTAGGGGAGCTGCAGACGCGGCTCGGTCGAGATGCAGCCCGACAGCACCGCGAGCGCCGCCAGGACTGCGCGTCTCACGCCAGCTTGCCGGATGTCTTCTCCAGCAGCGCCCAGGCTTGCGGTCCAAACTTGTCCCTCCAGCGCGTGTAGAACCCCGACGCCGCGAGTTTCGCGCGCAGCGCGGCACCGTCGGCGACGTTGATCGTCATCCCCCGCCGGCCTAACTTATCGGCCAGCGAATCGTTGCGCAGCTGCGTATCGCGACGCTGCAGCAGCGCGTAGGTGGTGAGATTCCGTTCGACGATGGTCTGGATGTCGGGTGGAAGCGCCTTCCAGGCGTCGGCATTGCCGAGGAAGTGATACGCCGACCACATGTGGTTGGTCACGCTCAGGTACTTCTGCACTTCGTACAGCCGCGCGGTATCGATGATCGCATAGGGGTTCTCCTGACCATCGAAGACGTGCGTCTGCAGCGCGGTGTAGACTTCGCTGAAATTGAGCGGCGCGGGCGCAGCCCCAAGCGATTTGAACAGGTCGACCCACAACGCGCCGGGCGGCGTCCGAATCTTGAAGCCGTCCAAGTCGGCCGCGGCGCGGATCGGGCGCGTCGACGAGGTCACCTGGCGCATCCCGTTCTCCCACATCTTCGGGTGGACGTACAGCGCCGCTTTGCGGATCTCGTCGCGCACGTAGTCACCGAGCGCGCCGTCCATCGCCCGGAACGCCTCCGCCGAATTCTTGAACGCGAAGCCGACCGCTTGAATCGCGGCGACCGGCACGACCGACTGCAGTATGCCGCCGTCCAGCGTGAAGAACTGCAGCGCGCCCGAACGCAGCTGCTGGAGCGCCTGCGTATCGCCGCCCAGCACGTTGTTCGCAAAGACCTGCACCTCGAGCCGGCCCTTCGTCTCGCGGAACACGGCGTTCCAGCACTCCTTCATCCGCACGTTGAGCGGGTGATCCACCGACAGATTGCTTGCGTACTTGTACGAGAATTGCGCCGCGCGCGCCGGCCGCTGGACGACCGCGATCGAGGTCAGCAGCGCGGACGCGCCGGCCGTAAAGCGGCTGCGGGAGATCGGTCGTGAGGTCATCGATGATCCTTCCTCGGGAGCGTACGCATCAGTCGAGCATGAGCCCGCCGTCGACGGTCAGCGTTTCGCCGTCGACGTACGATGAGCGCGGCGAGAGCAGCCACACGATCGCCTCAGCGATCTCTTCCGGCTCGCCCGCGCGCCCCATCAGGATTCCAGCTTCGATGCGCGCGCGATGGTCCGCATCCGCGAAGGCCTCGTCGAGCATCGGCGTGATCGTGGCACCTGGTGCCACGCAGTTGACCGCGATGCCGCGTTCGGCGAGAACGCGCGCCGCATTGCGCGAGAGCGCGAGCACCGCGCCTTTGCTTGCGGCGTAGGCCGCCGTCCCCGACAGGCCGCCGCCGCGCTTGCCGGCGACGCTGGCGACGGTGCAGATCCGCGCCCCCGGCTGCATTCGCTTAGCGGCCTCGCGGATGCACAGGAACGTGCCGAGCACGTTGATATCGTACACGCGCCGGAACGTCGCGACCTCGATGTCGAGGAAAGGCGTCATGTCGGCGATCCCGGCGGGCGTGGCGAGCGCGTCGAGCGTCCCGTCGAAGACTTCGCACGCGCGCGCAAACAGCGAGATCACGGAGGCTTCGTCGGCGACGTCGACTTCGAAGGCGTGGCCGCCGATCGCCGTCGCGACGGCCTGCGCGCCGACGCGATCGCGGTCGGCGACTGCGACCCGCCAGCCGTCGCGTCCGAGCAACTCGCAGACGGCGCGGCCGATGCCGCTGGCGCCGCCGGTGACGATCGCAGTGCGCGACGGACTCTGGACCACGGCTGCGGCGGCGCTCACAGCAGCGTCCCCGGTGCGCCGCACGCCGCCACGAACGCGGCGAGAAAGCGCGCCGCCGGCGCACCGTCGATGAAGCGATGGTCGAAGGTCAGCACGCAGGTCATCGTCCAGGCGATCGCCAGCGCACCGTCGACGACGGCGGCCCGTTCGCGCGCCGCGCCGATCCCCAGGATGGCGGTTTGCGGCGGATCCGGCAGCGGAGCAACGCGATCGATGCCTTGCGGGCCCACGTTCGAGATGGAAAAACACGCGCCGGCGACATCGCCGGCCGCAAGACGGCCCTCGCGCGCGAGCGTTGCGAGCCTTATGATCTCACGCTCGATCTCGGCGAGCGGTAGCGCATCGGCGTCGTGGACCACCGGGACGATGAGGCCGTGCGGCGTATCGGCGGCGACGCCGATGCCGATCCGCGCAAACGGCGCGCCGGTTCCCGCGTCGGTGCGCAGGCCGGCGTGCTCGCGCAGCAGCCGCGCGGCCGCGTAGACGGCGAAGGCGGTCCAGCGGAAATCACGGCGCACGTCCATCAGTTCTTTGACGGCGTCGACGCGGGCGTTCGCTTCGACCTGCGCGAGCGGAAGCTGCCCGACGGCATGCATCTTGCGGAAGATCGGGCGCCGGTTCGCGGGCAGCTCGGCGGGGAACTCGAGCGCCGTCCGGATGCTCTCGCTGGGCGGCGCGTACCCGTGCACGTCGGTGAGCGTGATGCGGCCGCGCGGCCCCGTGCCGCGCACGTCGCCGAGGCGGACGTTGCGCTCGCGAGCGAGCCGGCGCGCCGCCGGCGAGGCGATGATGCGCCCCCCGTCCGCAGGCGCGGCCTGCGGCGCGCGGCGCGCCGACGCCGGCGGCGGCGGGGCGGGACTGCCGTTGCCGGTCGCGACCGGACGCGGCGTCGCCAGCGCTGCAGCATCGTCGCCGCCAAGCGCGATCGTCGCGATCGCCGCACCGCAGGCGAACTCGTCACCATCGTTCCCGAACGTGTGCGCGAGCGTTCCGCTGGCCGGCGCTTCGACCTCATAGGTGATCTTGTCGGTGGAGACTTCGACCAGCGGCTCGCCTTCGCGAACGGTCTCGCCCGGCCGTTTCATCCAGCGCGCGATCGTCCCGCTTGCCATCGTGAGGCCGAGCTTCGGCATCACCACCTCGACCGGCATCAGATTTCGCGCCGGACCAAACGGCGGGCGGCGTCGGCGATCGCCGGCGCCTTCGGATACATCGCTTCCTGAAGGACCGGCGCAAACGGCACCGGGACGTGCGCGGCGCCGAGCCGCAGCACCGGCCCGTCGAGGTCGTCGAAGCAGTACTCGCCGAGGAAGGCCGCGATCTCCGCGCCGACGCCGCCGACGCGCACGGCTTCGTGCGCGACGACGATGCGGTGCGTGCGCGCGGCGGCATCGGCGATCGCATCGTAGTCGAGCGGCCACAGCGTGCGCAGATTGATGACGGCGGCCTCGATGCCTTCCGTCTCGAGCGTCGCGGCGGCCTCCAGCGCGCGCGAGACGGTGATGCCGTAGGTCACGATCGTGACGTCGGCGCCGTCGCGGGCCAGCTTCGCTTTGCCGATCGGGATGACGAAGTCGTCGTCATCGGGGACCGTCCCCTTGACCGGGAAGAGCGCTTTGTGTTCGAAGTACAAGGTCGGGTTGTCGCTGCGGATCGCGGCTTTGAGCAGCCCTTTCGCGTCCTCGGCATCGGCCGGGATGACGACTTCGAGTCCCGGTGTATGGACGAACCAGCTCTCGAGCGCTTGCGAGTGCTGCGCACCGGCCGACTTGGTGATCCCATCCGGCGCGCGCAGCGTCATCGGCACGACGCACTGCTCGCCGAACATCGCCCGCAGTTTGGCGGCTTGGTTGACGAGCTCGTCCATCGAGCAGGTGATGAAGTCGGCGAAGTGCATGTCGACGATGGGACGGCAGCCGGTCAGCGCCGCGCCGACACCGGCGCCGACGAGGGCCGCCTCGGAGATCGGCGTATCGCGGACGCGGTCGTAGCCGAACTCTTCGGGTAGACCCTTGAACTGTCCGAAGATCCCGCCTTGCTTGGCGATGTCTTCGCCCATCAGGAAGACGGTCGGATCGCGCCGCATCTCCTCGCGCATCGCTTCGAGCGTCGCCTCGGAGAACGTTGCCGCGTGCATCAGTGCCCGCTTCCCTGCGAGCCGCTGCCGACGCGCGGCGCGAACGGCAGCAGCGCGTCGCGTTCGCGCGCCTCGATGCGATGTACCGGATCGCCGGGCTCGCGGTCGTGGGCGTACACGCCGAAGAACGCCTCCTGCGGTTCGGGCGCCGCCGACGCGCGCGCGAACGCCACCGCATCCGCGAACTCGTCGCGCGCTTCGACCCAGATGCGCTCGAAGTCGTCCGGCGCGAGCGCCTCACCCAGCATGGCCTGCATCCGCACGATCGGATCCGAGGCGCTCATCACGTCCTCGACCTCGCCCTTGCGCCGGTAGCGTTCCGGGTCGCCGATGAAGTGCCCGCGGGCGCGGTAGGTCTTGCACTCAACGAAGGTCGGGCCGCCCCCGTCGCGGGCGCGCGCGACGGCGTCTGCGAGCGCATCGAAGACCGCGAACGCATCGAAGCCGTCGACGATGGTTGCCGGGATACCGTACCCGTCGGCCCGGCGCGCGACGTCGGTGATCTTCATCGTTTCGGCGGTCGACGTCGTCGACGCGTAGCGATTGTTCTCCAGCACGAAGATTGCGGGCAGGTTCCAAATCGCGCATAGGTTGAGGTTCTCGTGGAACGGGCCGCGGTTCGTTGCGCCGTCGCCGAAGAAGCAGACCGCGACCTGATCGGTCTTCCGCTGCACCGCCGAGAGCGCGGCTCCCGCGACCAGACCGAAGCCGCCGGCGACGACGCCGTTCGCACCCAGCATGCCGACCGAGAAGTCGGCGATGTGCATCGAGCCGCCCTTGCCTTTGCAGACACCCGTCGAACGCGCGAACAGTTCGGCAACCATCGCGCGCATCGGCGTCCCCTTCGCGAGCGTATGTCCGTGACCGCGATGCGTCGAGGCGATGGCGTCGTCGCGGCGCAGGTTCGCGCACGTTCCGGCGGCGACGGCTTCCTGGCCGATCGAGAGGTGCGCGAAGCCCGGGATGTCGCCGGCGAGAAAGTGCTTTTCGATCCCTTCCTCGAGCACGCGGATGCGCACCATCGTGCGCAGCAGCGCGACCCCGCGCTCGAGCCGTGCGGCGTCGACGCCGCCCGGTAACGTCTTAGCCATTCCGGACCCTCCGATCGACGGATTGCAGCGCGGCCGTCGCGGCGTTCGCGGCCTGGAGCACCGCCTCACGCGCGGCGACGCGCCGCGCGCGAAAGCGAAACGACGGCATCGAGACCGACAGTGAGCCGGCGGGGCGGCCGCCGGCCGCGAAGAACGGCGCGCCGACGCAGCACACCCCCTCGCAAAACTCTTCCACGTCCTCGCTCGAGCCGCGCCGCCGGACCCGTTCGAGTTCGCTCAGGATTCCGTCGATGCTCACGACCGTGCGCGCCGTCAGCCGGCGCGGCGGATGGTCGGCGAAGTAGCGGCGCACGACGGCCTCGTCGAGAAACGCCAAGACGGCCTTCCCGAGCGCGCGCGCGTGTAGATCCGAGGAGTAGCCGCGGTGCAGCGCGTGCACGCGCACCCGCTGCTGCGACTCGACGATGTCGGTGATGACGACGTCGGTCCCGTTCGCCATCGCGAGATACGCATTCTCGCTCGTGCGCGCGCCGAGTTCGGCGACGAGCGCGCGCAGCGCCGGTTCGACCGGCCACGCCCGCGCGTACGCATCGCCGAGCAGCGCGACCTTCGATCCGAGCCGGTAGCGGCCGTCCGCATCGCGCACGGCGTAGCCCTCGCAGGCGAGCGTGTTCATCAAATGGTAGGCGGTCGAAAGGTTGAGTTCGAGCTCCTGCGCCAGCCGCTTGATCGGCACCGGCTCGTTGCGTGCCGCCAGGTAGTCGAGCACGCGCGTCGCCCGGCGAACCGTCCCCAGCAGCTCAGCCATTTCAGTATATGGAATTCGGTTCGATATAGTCGAACATGGCGCACGCCGACCTTACTGCCGGCGGCAGGCCGTGTCAAGACTTTTCCGCCCGCCCGTGCGGAACACGCAGGAAGGTTTCCTGAGATTGTCTGAAGTCGCTCCTCCACCTCGCTCTGGGAGTACATTTTGAAGCAAGCGCTTTCGCGCGGTCGTTTTGTCGCCGGTACGGCAGGCGCGGCCGCGCTCACACTGGGTGGCGGCCCCTACGTCATCGCCGCACCGACGAAGCAGATCACGATCGGGCTCAACATCCCGCAAACCGGACCGTACTCGGATCAAGGGACGGACCAGAAGCGCGCGTACGATCTCGCGATCGAAGAGGTCAACGCGCACGGCGGCATCATGGGGATGCAGGTCGTCTCCACGGTAGGCGACGATCAGACCAAAGCCGACGTCGCGCGCGACAACGCGCAGCGCATGATCGAACGCGACGGCGCGGTCATGATCACCGGCGGTTCCTCGACCGGGACCGCGCTCGCCGTTTCGGCGCTCTGCCAGTCGAAGAACACCATCTTCATGGCGACGCTGACGCACGGCGACGAAACCACCAACCAGAACTGCCACAAGGTGACCTTCCGCCGTTACAACGACGCCTACATGAGCGCGCAGTCGATGGCGAAGACGTTGCTCTCCAAGTACGGCACCGGGCGCTGGTTCCACATCACCGCCGACTATTCGTGGGGCCACTCGGTCTACGATAACCTGACCGCCGTCGTCGAGCCGAAGGGCGCGAAGACGGTCAAGAACGTGCTGCTGAAGCTCGGCACCACCGACTTTTCGTCGGCGCTGGCCGAAGCGCAGGCGGCGAAGCCCGACGTCCTCGTCATCACCGAGTTCGGCAAGGACATGGTGAACTGCCTCAACCAGTCGGCGCAGTTCGGCCTGACCAAATCGACGAAGATCCTGGTGCCGCTGGTCGACGAGTACATGGCCAAAGGTGCCGGCGACAACTTCGACAACGTCGTCTCGACGGCGCCGTTCTACTGGGCCTATCACCAAACGAAGTACCCGGGCGCGAAGCGGTTCGTCCAGGCGTTCCAAGCGAAATACCCGGGTCTCTATCCGTCGAACGGCGCCGAGTGCGCCTACGCCGACATCATGGTCTACAAGAAGGCCGTCGAAGCCGCCGGCTCGACCGATGCGGCGAAGGTCGCCGACAAGCTCGAGGGCATGCGGTTCCAGTTCACCAAGGAAGAGGAGTGGTACCGTAAAGAGGACCACCAGGGCGTGAACTCGTGCCTCGTCGTCGAAGGCATTCCGAGTGCGCAACGCGGGCCCGGCGGGTTCGAGTACGCGAAGGTCCTCGAAGTGCATCCTGGCCCGAGCTGCGTCGAACCGTTAGCCAGCCTGTCCTGCAAGATGGAACCGACGGTCTAACGCACGAACTCGACGAAGGCCTAGGGCCGGCGCCCTTCGAGCGCCGGCCCTTTCCTTATCACCGGTAGGAATCACGTGGAAGCAGTCATCGAGGCCCTGCTCAACGGGTTAGTACAAGGCTTGATCTACGTTGCGATCGCGGTCGGGCTGACGATCATCTTCGGAACGCTGCGGCTGGTGAATTTCGCGCACGGCGCCTTCTACGCGATCGGCGCGTACGTCGGCCTCGTCGTGGCGCAGCACGTCGGGTTCGTCCCCGGCCTGATCGCCGCACCCCTCGCCGTCGCCGTCTTCGCGGTCCTGCTCGACCGCCTGGTGCTGCAATACTTCTACGAGAAGACCCCGACGGCGCAGATCCTGGTTACCTTCGGCATCGCGCTCGTGGTCGAAGAGACGCTGCGGCTGATCTTCGGCGGCACGACGCAGCAGTTCCCGACGCCGGCGGCGCTCCAGGGAGCCGTCAGCCTCGGACCGATCGCCTATCCCGCGTATCGGCTCGTGTTCGCGGTCGGCGTCTTGATCATGATCGGGCTGGTCTGGCTGTTTCTCGTGCGCACCAACTACGGTCTGGTCGTGCGGGCCGGCGTACGCGACCGCATCATGGTCCAGCTGCTGGGCGGCAACATCCGACAGGCCTCGACGGTCGTCTTCGCGCTCGGCGCAGCGGTCGCCGGACTCGTCGGCGCCGCGGCGTCGCCGATCTACTCGATCGACCCCAGCACCGGCTTCTTGTTCCTCGTCCCGTCGTTCGTCGTCGTCGTGGTCGGCGGGTTGGGAAGTTTTTGGGGCGCCGTGCTCGGGGGTCTGCTGATCGGCGAACTGCAGAGCCTCACGACGCTGGTCTACGCGCCGGCGGCGAACGTCATCATCTACATCTGCATGGCGCTCGTGCTGCTGTTTCGTCCGCAGGGCCTGCTCGGTGAGAGCGAGGTCATTCGCCAGTCATGACGACGGCGCCCAACGCTGCACCCGAAGGCGCCGCCTTCGAGCGCCGCGCCTCGCTCGTTGCGGACCTGCGCTTCGTGCTGCTAGCGGCGCTCGCGCTCGCAGCGTTTCCGTTCGTGCTGCACCCGATCGGCGGATACGCGGGTCTCGCGACCCAGATTCTGATCACCAGCATCGCAGCCGTCGCGTTCAACCTGCTGCTCGGGTACGCCGGCATGCTGTCGTACGGGCAAGCAATGTTCTACGGCGGCGGCGGATACGTCGCAGCGATTCTTTTGCTGCGCGCGATGCCGCAGCATCCAAATTTGTGGCTGGCCGTGCTCGGAGCAACGCTCGTGACGGCGATCATGGCGCTCCTGGTGGGAGCGGTCACCGTCCGGCTCTACGGCATCTACTTCGCGCTGCTGACGCTGGCGTTCGCGCAGATGGTGTTCTTCATCGTCGAACAGGCGAAGGATTGGACCAACGGCGACGATGGGCTGCAGTCGATTCCGAACGCCCTCTTGCCGATCGGTCCGTGGAACGTTGATCTCACCGTGGGTCTGCCGCCGGTCGATCTCGGGCCCTTCGGCAACCTCGGCGACATCAAGCTGTGGTATATCCTCGCCGCGATCGCGCTCATCGCCGTCTTGCTCTTCACGCGGCTGCTGATCCGCTCGCAGTTCGGCGAAGTGCTGACCGCGATTCGTGAAAACGAAGAACGCAGCGTCATGGTGGGCTTCAGCGCGCCGCTCTACCGTCTGGCAGCGTTCGGGATCGCCGGCGCGCTGACGGGGCTTGCCGGCGCGCTGCGCGCGTGCTACGACGGGACGGTCGCCGTCGAGTCGCTCTCGATCGAGCGCAGCGGGCAATTCGTCGTCTACACGGTCGTCGGTGGCGTACAGACGCTCGTCAGCCCGGTGGTCGGCACGGCGCTCATCATGTACCTCGAAAACGTCCTCTCCGGCAAGACGCCGGCATGGCGCCTCATCGAAGGGATCATCTTCGTCGCCGTCATCGTGTTCTTGCCGCGCGGCGTGCTCGGCACGCTCCTCAATCAGCGCGAAAAGAACCCGCGCTCGATTTTCCGGCGCGCGCTGCGACCGCGCACCGAGGAACCGGAGCCGCTGTTGCGGCCGAACGTGGAAGGCCGGCGCGCCGGGCCCCTCAGCATCATCGAGACGTCCAAGCTCGGGAAGCTGTTCGGGCATTTCGCCGCCAACCACGACATCGATTTCCAGGTCGATCCCGCCGAACTGCGCGCGGTCATCGGACCGAATGGTGCCGGCAAAACGACGTTCTTCAACCTGCTCGCGGGGACGATTGCGCCGACCTCGGGGACGATCAACTACAAGGGACGCGACGTCAGCCGCGTCAGCGGTACGGAGCGCGTCCACTTGGGAATTGCGAAGGCGTTCCAAACCGCCAGCCTGTACCCCGATCAGACCGTACGCCAGAACTGCCGCCTTGCCGCGCTCGCCCGCGTGCAAGGCCCGTTCGCGCTGCAGGTGCTGCGGCGCTCGACGCGGCTCGACGACGTCGACGCGCTCGCGGAGCGCGCGATGGACCGGCTCGAGCTGGCGGCCGTCGCCGACGTTCGCGCCGGCGATCTTTCGCATGGCGACAAGAAACGGCTCGACATCGCGATCGCGCTTGCGACGCAGCCGCAGATCCTGCTGCTCGACGAACCCGTTGCCGGGATGTCGAAGGACGAGGCGCGCAAGACCGAGGGCCTGATCCGGCGGCTGTCGACGGAGATGACCGTGCTCGTCATCGAGCACGACATGGAGATGGTGATGGGGATCTCCGATACCATCACCGTGCTCCACCAAGGGACCGTGCTGGCGACCGGTACGCCGGCCGAGATTCGCGCCAATGCGACGGTGCAGGAAGCGTATCTGGGCGGCCACACCGAGGAAGAGTTCGCGGGCGCATGATCGCTTCCACCGCGCGCGAGACGCGGCTGCGCATCGCGGCGATCAACAGCTACTACGGTGACAGTCACATCTTGCGCGACGTGTCGCTGGAGATCGGGGCCGGCGAGACCGTCGCGCTCTTGGGTCGCAACGGCGTCGGGAAAACGACGACGCTGAAGTCGATCGTCGGCTGGGTTCGCCCGCGTACGGGGAGCGTGACGCTCGACGGCCGCGAGCTGATGGGCTGCGACATGATGACGATCGCACGCGCCGGGGTCGCGCTCGTACCGGAAGAGCGCCGGATCTTCACCAACTTGACCGTGGCGGAGAACCTCAAACTGGCCCAGGTGACGGCGCGCGCACCGGGTTGGACGCTCGATCACGTCTACGAGAAGTTCCCGCGCCTTCGCGAGCGCCTCACCCACAAGGGCGACGAGATCTCGGGCGGCGAGAAGCAGATGCTCGCGATCGCGCGCGCGCTGCTCCAGGACGTCAAGGTGCTGCTGCTCGACGAACCGACGGAGGGGCTCGCGCCGCTCGTCGTGCGCGAGGTGGAAAGCGTGATCCGCGAGATCAAAGCCGCCGGGATCACGACCTTACTCGTCGAGCAGAACCTGTACAGCGCGCTCGCGGTCGCGGACCGCTGCTACATCATCGACCAGGGCGAGATCAAATTCGAAGGCACGCCGGAGCAAGTCCGCGGCGACGAAGAACTTCGCCGTCGCTATCTGCACGTGTAACTCAGCGCGGCACGCCGAGAAGGTTCGCGACGATCGCACGCGCGAGCGGCAGCGCAGGCGGTCCATGCGAATTGACGGACAACGTGTACGCCGTCGTCCCGAGCCGCCACGAGATCACGGTGTCGGTCGGATAGGCATAGAGGGCCGAGGGCTGCAGATCGCCGGCGACGCCGCGCCCGAGATCGACGCGCCGATGATGCGGTTGGCCGGCGCCTCGCGCCGCGGCCGACAGCGAAAAGTAGCCGCAGGCGTGCACGCCGTAACATCCCGGCGCAAGATCGACGTCGATCGTGTACGCGCTTGCGGTAGCCGTCTCGAGTTCCACGAAGACGCGCCGGCCGGTGACGTCGCTGACGTCGATCGCCGCCGGCACGATGATGGGCAGGCGCGTGCGCGTTCGCAGCACGTTCACCGCCGCTCTCATGCTCGGCGGAACAACTTTGGCGTTCACGGTCGCCCCGGAATCCGCAGCCGGCGCGGTCACCAGCGTCAGTGCGGCGGCCGCAGCGCCCAGCACAGGCGCGAATGCCGTCAACGCGAGGCGCGCCACGCTATTCTTCGAGGGTGGTCGTGTCGCCGAGTTCCTGGCCCGTCTCTTGCGCTTTGAGCAGACGGCGCATGATCTTGCCCGAGCGCGTCTTGGGGAGTTTGAGCGCGAAGCGGATCGCGGCCGGCGTGGCGATCGGTCCGAGTTCGGCGCGCACGTGCGCGATCAGTTCGGCCGCCAATCCCTCGGACGATTCGTGCCCAGCACGCAAGACGACGTAGGCGACGATCGCCTCGCCTTTGAGTTCGTCCGGCACACCGCACACGCCGGCCTCGCCGCATGCGGGGTGGGAGACAAGGGCGCTCTCCACGTCCGCGGTCGCGATGCGGTGGCCGGCGACGTTGAGCACGTCGTCGGCGCGCCCGAGGACGGTGATGAATCCGTTTTCATCGCACGTCGCAACGTCGCCGGCGACGTACACGCCCCAACGAAAATACTGCGCATACCGCTCGGGGTCGTTCCACACCGACGCGAACATGTACGGCACCGGGTTCTCGACCGTCAGCAGGCCGCCGCGTCCGGTCGGCACCGGGTTCCCGGCGGCGTCGCGAATTCCGAACGCGATCGGCCCGAGCGCTTTGCCGCTGCGGTCCGGATGGATCGGCGCGCTCGGGAAAAAGCCCATCGTCGGCGCGGCCAGTTCGGTCTGCCACCACTGGTTGCAGACCGCGATGCGGTCTTTGCCGAGGACGTGGAACAGGAAGCGCCACGCTTCCGGATTCAACGGCTCCCCGGCGCAGAAGATCGCCTGCAGCGACGACAGGTCGTGGCGCGCGGCCGCCTCTTCGCCGAGCCGCAGCAGCATCCGCGCGAGGGTCGGCGCGGTGTAGAACTTCGTGACACCGAAGTGCGCGATCGTCGCGTAGACCGCGTCGGTCGACGGGTAGTCGGGTGAACCCTCGCGCAGGATGCACCGGTAGCGATTGGCGAGCGCGCCGTAGACCATCATCGTGTGGCCGACGATCCAGCCGATGTCGCTGGTGCACCAGTAGGCGTCGCCGGGTGTGACGCCGGTCGTCTCGGCGAGCATCGCGGCACCGCCGACGAGGTAGCCGCCGTGCGTCATCACGACACCCTTCGGTTTTCCCGTCGTTCCGCTGGTGTAGAGGATGAACAGCGGATGTTCCGCCCCGACGATCTCCGGCGACGCGACATCCGCGTGTCCGGCGGTATAGCTCTCCCAATCGACCTCGCGCGGGTCAGCCGGCGGCGCGCCTTCGCGGTTGTGCACCACGATGCGGCGCACGGCGTCGAGCCCGCCGACGGCGCGGTCGACGATCGATTTGAGATCCGTGCCTTTGCCGCGCCGGTACGTGACGTCGCTGACGAACACGACCTCCGCCCCGGCGTCGACGATGCGATCGCGCAGCGCGGTCGCGCCGAGTCCGGCGTAAACGACGGAATGGATCGCGCCGATGCGCGCGCACGCCAGCATCGCGATGATGCCTTCGAGCGTCAGCGGCATGTAGATCACGACGCGGTCGCCGGGCCGCACGCCGTCGGCGCGCAGCGCATTAGCGAGCCGGCCGACGCGCGCCAGCAGGCCGGCGTAGGTCAGGCGTTCGGCGCTCCCGTTTTCGCAGAGATACTCGTACGCCGTCGCGTCCGGATGCGACGCCGCGTGACGGTCGAGACACGAAACCGTGGCGTTGAGGCGCCCGTCTTCGAACCAGTGCGGTTCTGCGAGGCTGCCGCGAAAGATCGTTCGGGGCGGCACCTCCCAGACGATCCGCGCCGCGCGTTCGCGCCAGAAGCCTTCCGGATCGCGCAGCGCCGACGCGACGAACGTGTCCTGATCGGGATGCGGGAACCAGCCCGCAACATCGGCCGGCGGCGGAATCACCTCGCCCGTCGACAGCAGTCCCTCGATGTAGTCAGTCGTCATCGGCGCTACTCGCGAATGTAGTCGTGGCCGTCGATCACGGGTCCCGACGGGCTGCCGCTGACATGAAAGCGGGCCAGATAGGAGCCGTGCGCCGACACGATCTCCGCCTCGACGGTCGCGCCGGTCGCATCGACGTGCGTCGTGCGCACCGAGGCGACGCGCGTTCCGCGATCGATGAACGCTTCTTCCCGCAGCGAGACATTCGGATCGCCGGGTGTCGTGCCGAAGGCGGCGTACGCGCCGCTCTCGTTGCCGGCGATCAGGTCGTCGAGATAGCGCCGGACCGTCGAATCCGCTTGCGCGGCAAAGGGGCGAACGGTGGCCGCCGCGACACGCGGTGCAACGGACGGCGGCACGTACACCGGAATGGGAGCGGCGGTCGTCCGCGCCGCAGCGAGCGCCTCGGGCCGTGCCGACGGTCGCTGCGTCGCCTTCGCCGCGGCGGCTGTCGGCGACGGTGTAGGGTGCGCTGTGCGCGTCGGCTCGGCGCTCGGTGCCGCACTCGCCGTCGCGAGCGCGCTCGCCGTCGGCGCTGCGCTGATGCTCGGCGTCGGTTGCGGTGTTGCCGAGGGCCGCGCGTGCGAGACGATCGTCGCGATCGCAACGGGTCCGCGCGTCGGCTGCGCGACCGGCGTGACGACGGCCAAGCCGCCGGAGGGCGTCGCGAAAGGTGTGCCGTTTTTGCTTTGCAGCGCGGAGAGAAAGGCGCCGATGCCGAGGCCGGCGACGACGACGCCGATACCGAGCGCGATCGTCGGCAGGACGCTCGGCCCCCGCGACGCACGGCGCGGCGGCGGTGCAGAGCGTCGGCGGCGAGGCGGCTCGGACATCGCTCACGAGTTTCCGCGCGCCAACCGGGAGGCCCCCTGCCGTTGCGGGAATGAGGGGCGTCGGTATGCTCCGTGTCGCCGTCCCGATCGACGTCTCCGCGGTCGCTCGAACCGCTTCCGCCGCCTTCGCGCTGGCGACGCCGCTGCGCGTGAGCGACGTGCTGGCCGCCGCGGTTGGTGAAGCGCTCGGTCCGCGCGCACCGCAGGACAAGCGCGAACGCGTCGTGCGCTCGACGGTAGCCGGCTTGCGCGAAGGTTCGTTCATCGTCGAGATCGACGGCAAACGGTATGCGGATCCCGACCATATTGTCGTCTGTTCCGGGACCGCTACGCTGCGTTTCTTCTTGCGCCGCGCTCTGCGCGCTGCGTGAACGGCGGCCAGAGCGCCGAACGACTCCCCTCCGGCATCGGCGCCCTCGTCGACGTCGCCTGGCGCGCCTACTGCGAGCGGTTCGGCCTCTACCTTGCGCTCGCAGCGGCATCGCTCGTCGCCTGTGCGATCGCCGAGTTCGCCGCGCCGGCGAAAGCCGATCCGCTCGTTCTCGCATTGGTCCTGCAGCTGGTTGCGGTGCTCTCCGAGGCATTGGTCGTTGCGGCCGTCGCGCTCGGTCTTGGTAGCTACGTCGCGGACGAACACCCCGCAGCCAAGACGCTCTTGCGCGGCGCACTGTTCCGCTGGCCCGCCGTCGCCGGCGCGCTCGTGCTCGTCAACCTCGTTGTCGATTACACGTTGCCTGCAGGCGGGATCGGACCGCTCGACGATCCGGCGTATCTCGCGCTGGCACCAGTGACGTGGCTGTTGTGGGGCGCGCTCGGGTTAGCCGGCCCGATCGCGGCGTTGAGCCCCGATCTGCCGGCAATCGCCGCCTTCACCGGCTTCGGTCGCGCGCTGCTGCTGTCGCTGCGCTTGGCGAATATCGTGCGGCTCGTCCTCGTCGCGTTCGCAACCGTCGTGCCGGTGATGCTCGAGAGTATGCTGACCGACGCCTTGAAGCAGCGCGGGGTTCCGCACTTTGAATTCTGGGCGCAGTGCCCGGTCGACGTCGCGATCGTCGGGCCGCTGGCGGCGCTTCAAACCGCGTTCGCGCTCGACTTCGCGCGCCGGCTCGGCAGGCTCAGCGACGGCCGTTAGCCGCTCGCACTCACTTCTGGGCGTAGAGCTGGCCGCGCCGCGTCAGCACCAATTCGGCGTACAGCGCGTTGGGCCACGCGAAATCGGCGCGCGTGTACGACTCGGGCCAGTCGGCGTTGAACGACTCGTGCAGGCGGTGGTCGCCGACATCGGAGGCTGCAATCCAGCCGAAAACTTGATCGACCTCTTGGTCGTCGGCGGCGGTCAGCGCTTGCACGCACAGCGCGAGCGGCCAGACGTAGCCGCGCGGCGTGTGCGGGCTGCCGATCCCCTGGGCATACTTCCCGACGTAATAGTACGGGTTGCGCGTGGAGAGCGCGAAGCGGCGCGTGGCGAGGTAGAGCGAGTTGTCCTTCGGCAGGTAGCCGAAGTACGGGATCGAGAGCAGCGACGGTACGTTGGCGTCGTCCATCACGTTGGCATGCCCGAGGCCGTCGACTTCGTAGGCGTAGATGCGGCCGAACGGCGCGAGCTCGAGCGTACCGTACTGTTCGATGCCGCGCTGGATTTCTACCGAGAGCCCCCAGGCGTTGGCCGACATCCGCGAATCGTGCCAGACGTCGCGGGCCAGCGAGGAGAGATCGCGCATCACGACCGCCGCGAACATGTTGTCGGGGATGTTGTAATGGTAACGCACCGGATCGTCCGAGGGTCGAAAGCCCGTCCACACCATCCCCGTATAGCGAACCGCGCTCCCGCGGCCGCCGTCGGCGAGCTGCGGGTTGCGATACCGCGAGCGCAGCGGATGGTGCTGCTCCACGCGCAGCGTCGTCAGCACGCGCTCGAACGCGCGCCGCATGATCGGGGTGAAGATGCTGCGATCCCCGGTGCGGCGATAGTAGTCTGAGGCGAACCAGATCGGGTACAGCAGCGAGTCGACCTCGAACTTCTGCTCGACCACCTGGTACCGGCGCGAGAACGCGTTCGCGTACGGATCGATGAGGATGTACTTCGCTTGGCGGGCGATCACGCCGCGCAGAGTCTGCGCGACCTCGCCGTCGTGAGCCGACAGCCCGATGTAGGGCCGGACGATCGCGCTGGCGTCGCGCAGCCACTCGGAATCGATGTCGCCGGTCGAAACGTAGGACGTCCCGTCGCGCTGCGCCACGACGTGGCGCGCGATCGTCTCGTCGTACGCCGTCAGGTAGATCCGGTCGAGCTTGGCGTTGAGCGCGGGGCTCAGCGTTAAGCCGTCGCCCGCACGGACCGGAACGGCTGTTGCCAGCGCCGCCAAAACGACGATTGTAGCCGCGATCAGGCGGCGGTTATATTTTCGCACGGTCGCACCCGGCCCGGCACGTTTCCGTAGTACCATATTCCGGGAACGAAATGTGGTACGGGAACGTGTACCTCTGCGCCACCGTCCGAGGATGTTGATGACTCTCCGCCGCGCCGTCGTCGCCGGCACGCTCATGGCAGCCGTAGCGCTCTGCGCCGCCGCTGCAAAGGCCGAGGAGTCCTACTCGGTGGACGGTCGCGACGTGTTTGTGGTCGGCAACGGCGACGTCCACGATCAGACGTCGTATCGCGGCGTGCAGCGGCTCGCGATCGCACGTTCCCCGCAGGGAACGACGTACAAGGCGCAGGTGTCGTACGACAAGGACGGCGACAGCGGCAAGCTGCACGAAACGGCCTCGTATACGTCCACGCTGCTCCATTCCGGCGAGCTGCGGGACGGACCCTCGCACGACCCGGATTACCTTACCGTTCTTAACCAGCCTTTTGCAGTGCAGTTGGATGCGGCGACGATGCGCGACTTGGCGCGGGTAAAACGTCCGGTTCCCTTCGATTTTCCGTCGCCGATGACGGGCGCACCGCTGCAAGGCACGCTGCGCCGGCTGCCCGATGCCATGGTCGCCGGGACGCGTTCGATGGGGATCGCTTTTGAGGCGACCGGACCCTTGCAGGGGCCGCTTCCCGATCGCCCGGCGATGGCGCTGGTCGGCTCGATCCGCATGAAAGGCACGGCGTACTACGCGTACGACACGGCGCTCCTCGTTGCGCTGAACGCGACGCTGGCGATCGACGGCGCCATGGCCGGAAGCGCGCAGCATGTCCCGGTCTCGATCGTCTACGCTCGCTCGATTCGCTCTCTGCGCGACGCCCCGGTCGCGCACGCCAGCCCCTAATCGGGCACCCGGAGACGACGTGGAGCTCCGCAGGGGCGATGCCACCTAGGCACGGAAGGCCGCAACCTGCACTCTATCGGGTCTGGTCTAGGTACCGAGATGAGTGCGTTCGCAGCACCGATCATCGGAGATCACTACCGCGTGAGCGCACCGGCAACGGTGACCCCCTCCGTTCCCGGACCCGAGACGTTCGAGTCGATCGTCGACGACTACCAGCGGCGGCTCTATGGGTTCGCTTTGCGTATGACCGGCAACCGTGAAGACGCCGAAGAGATCGTACAGGATGCGTTCGTCCGTGCGTACCGGGCCTTGGCCAAGATGGAACCGGCCCAACGCGCAGAGCTCAGACTGCAGCCGTGGCTCTATACGATCACGCTGAACGTCACCCGCAACCGGCTGCGTTCGAAACGTCCGACGAACGTGGCGCTCGATTCGCTCGCCGATCCCGACGCGCTCCTCAACGACACCCAAGAAGGCCCCGACCAGCCGGAGCAGATCGTCGACCGCGCCGCGGACATGGTGCTGGTCGAACAGGCGCTCCTACAACTGCCGATGCATCTGCGGGCCGCCGCGACCTTGCGTTTCATCGAGGGGCGCAGTCATCCCGAGATCGCCGAAATTCTCAATCAGCCGATCGGCACCGTGAAATCACATGTCCACCGAGCCGTACGGATTCTTCGCCGGATCCTCGGGCCGCAAGTCGGACGGATAGCAACCGTCGAGCGTCCTTCCACCGAGGAAGAGGAGTAGACCTGATGCGCTGCTGTGACGTCGAACGTCTGTGGGATGAGATGCGCGAGGGGATCGAACCTCGTCGCGAACACGTGCTCGCCCACCTGAGGGGCTGTCCCGAGTGCCAGGAGATCTACCGCGAGAACGAGGGCATCGCGTACTGTCTGACCTGCCTGCCGCCGGTGGAACCTCCGCAGAGCCTGTTTCCGAAGATCCTCGAGCACATCACGACCACCGTCAAAATCGTGATCCCGGACTCGCTGGTGACGCTCGAGTCGCCGATCGGAAAACTCTACGTCGCGTTCCGCCACAGCGGAATTACCGCCGTCGCGCTCGATCGCGGTGAAGGCGACGAGGCGGTCGTGACGCGGCTCCAGCGCCGGCTTGGGCGCGGCCTAATCCCTTCACAGGTACCGCAATGGGTCGCCGACACCGTGGCAGCGTACTTCCGGACGCACACAACCGATCTCGAACGCATCGACATCACCGAACTGACCCCGTTCGAGCAGTCGGCGCTGCGCGCGGCAGCGACGATTCCGCCCGGCGAGGTGCGTTCGTACGGCTGGGTCGCGCGAGCGATCGGCCAACCGACCGCTGTACGTGCGGTCGGCCGTGCGATGGCGCGCAACCCGGTGGCATTGCTCTATCCGTGCCATCGCGTCGTCGACGCCAACGGGGCGCTTCATCAATATGCGTACGGTGTCGAGGTCAAGGCTCGTCTGCTCGAGATGGAAGGCTATCCGAATGCCGGCGTTGCGGTAGCCGCAGGCCCTTCAACGCGCTGACGGACCCCTGCGCGCGGCAGGAATCGCTGAAAACGACACGCGAAACTCGACCTCACGATACGTCCGCGGCCCCTTCAGATGTAGACAAACGAAGGTTAACAGGCGGACAAGAGGAGGTGGTCATCGTTTCTAGCGACAGTCCAACGAACCGTTTCACGATGATCGGAGGTCTGCGGACGTAAGTCCGGAGCCCCACGAACCCGAGAATCTTGTCCGCCGCCCCACGGGGGCGGCTTTTTTTCGGGCCGCGCCGGTCGTGCCCGCCGCAGGTCCCGTGCCTCAACCGACGAAAAGCGCCGGTTCGTGTCACGGCACGTTCTACTGACCGGTTTCGCGCCGTTCCCTCGCGGCTCCGACCCTGCGCGCGGCTGCCCGACGAGGACCCTTAGCGGACCACGACCACGTTGAACGATTCCACCGAGCACGACCCCCGGCTTTTCGCGATCCCCGATACGCACGGCCACGCCAAAGGCGAGCACAAGCCTTACGCCGAGGAGCGCCCGCTCCCGCTGACGGCGCGGATGCTGTTCTTGTGGTTCTACCATGCGGCACGGCGCGGCTATCCGCGCTTCCTGATGGTCGCCGACCACATGAATTACCTCACCTTCGAGGATCCGGCGGCCGTCAATCTGGTGCGGCGGGCACTCAAGCTTGCCCAAGCCGGCGATCTCTACGGCGCGGCCGAGACGGCGAACGTCGACGTCGGCCACGCGGCCGTCGTCAGCGAAGGGCTGCGCCGCGGAATGCGCTACTCGATTGGCGCCGAGGTCGACAACGACCCGCGCTCGCGTCCCGACGCGCAGAACATCGTCGACGCGATGCGGCCGGACGCCGTCATTCGCTCGGTGCACTTCATTCCGATCACCCATCCGGTGCACGGCGAAAACTGGAACTGGCCCTTCGACAACCCGGAGTTCGCCGATCTCTTCGACGTCGTCGGCACCGACGCGTTGTGGGAATCGTACGTCACGATCCTGGTCGACGCGATCGAACGGCTGCCGGGCCACATCATCGGCCACTTCTACGTGCCGGCCGTCTTCGGACACTGGCCGGACGATGCCAAACTCGCGTCCTACGAGGATCGCGTCCTCGATGCGGCGGCCGCGCGCGGGATGGCGATCGAGTTCAACACGCGCTTCCTCTATCGCGATCATCCGGATGAGGAAAAGGATCGCTATCTGCGCGCGAACCGGCGTTTGCTGCGCAAAGCGAAGGAGCGCGGCGTTCTGATCGCGATTGGTTCCGACGCCCACTCGCCGCGCGACCAGGGCAACGCGTTCGACATCGTCCTGCAAGTGCTCGACGATCTCGAGATCAACGAACTCGTCTTCCCGCTCGGCGGCTCGCTGCGGCGCGTTGCGCTGCGCGTGGTGCGCGAGCCCGAACCCGAGCCGGAACCGCCGCCGCCGCCGCTTCCGGCACCCCTCGCCGCGCAGCCCAAACCGCCGCGCGCCGCTCCCCAGCGGCCGGCAGCGAAACGCTCCAAAGTGCAGCCCGCCCCCAACGGCGCAGCCGCGCCCGCGCCGGAGCGTTCCGTCGCGGCGCCCAAAGCGCCGCGCGCGGCGGCCGACGGCGCGAAGGCCGCTGCTCCCAAAGCGAACGCCGTCCGGACCGCGGCACCGAAAGCCGCGCCGGCCGCTGCCAAGAGCGCCGCTCCCGTGCGGCGTACGGCGAAGGCGCCGCCGCCGGCTGCAGCGCCGAAGGCGGCCGCACGCGCAGCCGCGGTTCCGGCAGCGAAGCCGGCGGCAAAGGCCGTCAAGGCGAAGCCGCCGGCGCGCGGTCGCAAAGCCGCGACCGTCAAGCCCGCCGCGAAGAAAGTCGCGCCGGCAAAGAAGAGCGTCAAGAAGCCGGCGCCGCCCAAGAAGCCCATCAAAAAAGCCGCGCCGGCAAAGCGTACCTCGGGTCGCGCCAAACCGGCGCCGAAAAAAGCCGCGCCGAAGCGCGCGCAGCCCGCGCGCGGAGCCGCGAAGAAGTCGACGCGCGCCGCAAGCGTCCGCGCCGCATCGGCACGGAAGCCGAGCGCAGCCAAGAAGACGGTGAAGAAGACGCCGGCCAAGCGGCGTTAGGGGTGATCGGTTTGCGAAAGCTCCCCATCGGCGCACTGGGGTGCGCGCTGGCGCTCAGTGCCTGCGCGACGAACGTTCCGGGCACCGCTTCCGGCGGCGCCGCAACTGACGGACGCGGCGTCCTGCGCGTCGCGACCCAGCGTTCACCGAATACGCTGAACCCGCTGTTGTCGGCAAACACGACGGAAGGCTTCATCAACCGGTTGAGCTTCGACACGCTGCTGAGCGTCGACGGCAGCGGCAAGCATATCGTCCCGATCCTGGCCACGGTCGTGCCGACGCTGCAGAACGGCGGCATCAGTAGAGACGGGCTCACGATCACCTACCATCTGCATCGCGGCGTAAAATGGCAAGACGGCGTCCCGTTCTCGAGCAAGGACGTCAAGTTCTCGTGGCAAGCGATGATGAACAATGCGAACAACGTGAACGAGCGGGTCGGCTACGAGGACGTCAAGTCCGTCGAAACGCCAGACGCCTTGACGGTCGTGTTCCATCTGAAGCACCCCTTCGCGCCGTTCATCAACACCGTCTTCGCCGAGAGCGATAGCCCGGTCGCGATCGTCCCCGAGCACTTGCTGGCGCAGTACCCGAACCTCAATCAGATCCCGTTCAACCAGATGCCGATCGGGACGGGACCGTTCAAAGTCGTGCGCTGGGTGCGGGGCGATCACATCGAGCTGGTCGCCAACGACGACTACTTTCGCGGTAAGCCCAAGCTGAGCCGCATCGTCGTCCGCGAGATCCCCGACGAGAACACGTCGGTCAACGCGCTCCGCGCGCACGACGTCGACTGGATTTTCGAACTGTCGGAACAGTATTACCGTCAGGTCAAAGGCATCCCCAACGTCGTCGTCATCCTGCAAGACAAGCCGCAAACGCTGCAGCTGCTGGTCAACACGTCGCACCCGCCGCTCAACGACCTCCGCGTACGGCGAGCGATCTCGTACGCGATCGACAAGCAGTCGCTGGTCGACAAGAATACGTCCGGCACGGCGCAGGTCGCGTGGGCCGATCAGCCGCCGTTCGAATGGGCCTACACGAGCGACCTCATGAAATACCCGACGAACGTCGCCAAAGCACGCGCTCTGCTGGAAGCGGCGGGCTACGCGCCCGGCCCCGATGGCATGATGCGCAAGGACGGCCAGCCGCTCGTGCTCAGCCTCAGCTACAACGTCGAGAACAAGACGCGCCAGCAGGTCACCGTGCAGGTGCAGTCGATGCTGCACGCGGCCGGCATCGACGCCGAAGTCAAGACGTATCCCGCCAACCTGCTCTTTGCGACCTACGGTCAGGGCGGGGTGCTCTCGACCGGGAAGTTCGACCTCAACATCTCCGGTTGGGTCGCCGGCCAGGATCCGGACGACCACTCGGAGTTCGAGTGCAGCGAAATCCCGCGCCCCCAGCACCCGGACGGCGTCGACTACTCACGCTATTGCAACGCCGAGATGGACCGAGCGCAGGCCCAAGCGCTCGCCAGTTACGACGATGCCGCCCGCAAGCCGGCCTACGTGAAAATCCAGCAGCTCCTCGCCCGCGATCTGCCGATCATCTACATCTGGTTTCCGCGCCAGCTTCAGCCGATCGTCCCCAACTTCAAGGGCTTCGACCCGAACCCAGTCAACGAGTCATGGAACGCCTACCAGTGGTCGATCTGAGACGGGTCCCTTCCGGCAGGCGCGAGGAGTAGAGCGTTGTTCGAGGAGCCGCAGAGCACCATCGCGCGCATCCCGGAGCTACGTTGGCTGCGGAACATCATCGTCGAGCGGGCGCTGACACGCGGCGAGTATCTGCTGTCGGGAGGCGCCCGCAGCGACTATTACATCGACAAGTTCCGGCTCTTCAGCGATCCCCAGGTGCTGCGCCGGATCGCACGGCTCTTCGCGCCGGTCATCTCGGAGATCGCCCCCGACGTGATCGGCGGCACCGAGCTCGGCGGCGTGATCATCGCCACCGCCGTCTCGTCGATGACGGGACTTCCGATGATCGTGGTGCGCAAACAGCCCAAGCAGTACGGCGCGTTCGCCGAGGAATACGTCGAAGGGCCGTTCACCGCCGGACAGCACGTTCTGCTGTTGGAAGACGTCGTGACGAGCGGCCGCGAGCTGCTCGCCGCGCGAGCGCGGCTCGAAGAGCTGAACCTGAAGGTCACGCCGTACGCGGTGATCGCGCGCGGCCTCGCACCCGTCAGCTCGCTGATCCAGTTCTCGCTCCCGCGGAGCGGCCCAAAAACCGAGAATTAGTGGGTTCGGCTGCGGCCGAACCCTTCGTGTTTGCGGCTACGCCGCAAGCCGCCCAATGGAAGAGTTTTATGGCCCGGTGAGTTCGTACACTGCGTGGTCGTCGGCGACGGATATGGGGCCGGCGTAGGCTCGACGCGCGGCGGCGTCGAGGTCCTCGGCGGTCGACTCTTCACCGTAGTGCGTGAGCACGAGCCGTCCGACGCCGGCGTCGTGCGCCATCTCTGCCGCCTCGACTCCGCTCGAATGTCCGCGCGGACCGATCTCGCGTTCGTCGTTCCGCAGGGTTGCCTCGCACAAGAACAGGTGGGAGCCGCGCGCGAGCGCCGTGACCTGCGCATCCGGTGCGGTATCCGCGGAGTAGGTCAAGCTCGTGCCGTTCGATTCCCAGCGGATGGCGAACGCCGGTACGTAGTGCGCGGTCGGCGCAAAGCGCAGCGTGGCGCCGTCGAGCGCCAGCGGCCGTGACGGATCGTACTCGCTCAGCGCAAAGACGTCGGTCAGAAATTCTCCGCCCTCGTCGGCGAACGCCGACACCAGCCGGCGCAGTATCGGCAAACCGCCGGGCGGTAAGTAGACCGGGAGCTTCTCCTTCCGCTGCAGGCTGCCGTACCGAAGCGCGTACCGCAGCGGAACGAGGTCGAGGAAGTGATCGGCATGCATGTGGCTGATCACGATCGCGCCGACGCGGTCGTAGTCGGCGTAGCGCCGCAGGTTGGCGAGCGCCCCTGAGCCGAGATCGAACACGACCGACGATTCGCCGTTCTGGATCAGATACGAGCTGCATGCGCGATCGGGACGCGGGACCGATGAGCTCGACCCCGCCACCGTAAGCCGCGGCGTCGTTACCCCGTCGATCTGACTGCCTCGAGCACGGCCTCGGCGTGACCCTCCACGGACACGCGCGGCCAGACCTTCACGACCGTCCCTTGGGGGCCGATGAGGAAGGTCGAGCGCTGGATGCCGATGCTTTTCTTTCCGTACATGGTCTTTTCGACGATCACTCCGAACGCGTCGCAGATCTGCGACGAGGTGTCGGCCAACAATGGGAACTTCACGCCGAACTTATCGGCAAATTTTTTCTGGGCCGCTACCGTGTCGCGGCTCACGCCGACGATCGAGGCACCTGCGGCCTCGAACCTTCCGGCGAGATCCCGAAACGCTTGCGTTTCCACCGTACAGCCCGGCGTATCGGCTTTCGGATAGAAGTAGACGACGAGCATTCGACCGGCGAAGCTTCGCAGGTCGACGCGCCGCCCGTTCTGATCGTCGGCACCAACGTCGGGTACCTTTGCCTTTTCTTCGAGCACGGAGCCTCCCCCAGACTTGACCAGATCGTTACGGAACGCCGGCTGCCGCCTGTTCCTCGCCGGCGACCGAAGCCTGAAATTGTGACAGCGGCACGAGGAAGAGAAGCCGGTCGTACGGCTCCATCTCGTCAAAGCGATCGATGTGCAAGAACGATCCCTCCCGCCAGACCGCTAGTGGGATACAATCCTCCGCGGGCGGAGGTTCCGGCACCTCTCCTTGAATGCGTTCCCCGACGTTGTAGCTGTCATCGCCGAACGCGATCCGGCCGCGCGTCCCGGGGAACCGCGAGAGCATCGCGAACGTCGCCGCCGCGAGCGTCGTCGTCGAGTAGCTGTGGATCGCCTCGAATTGGTGCGCGACCGAGCGCGCGAACGATTCATCCTGCACGCGCGTCACGACCGGGATGTGCGGATTGCGCGCCCGGGCACCGAGCCCGACCTCGAGGTTGGACGTATCGCTGTCGGTAACGGCCACCACGGCGCGAGCGTTCATGACGTTGCACAGGTCGAGCGTGCGGTCTTTGGTCGCGTCGCCGGTGACGAGTTCCACTCGCCGCGCCCGTGAAGCCTCGACGAGTGCGGGATCGGGATTGCTGTCGACGACGACGACCTTCTGCCGCAGCGTGCTCAGGCATTCGATCGCACGGGTACCGACGTTTCCCGCCCCGCAGACCAGCACGTGGCCGCGGGTCCGGATTTGTCGCAGCCCTTGGATCGCCGTGAACTGCGCGCGGGTCAGCGCTGCCGTCACGAAGGCGATGAAAATCCCGGACGCTGCGACCCCGGTGATCATGACGATCACGGCCGCGAGCATCGGCAACGGCCCCCGGCCGCTCGGCACGACATCGCCGTAGCCGGTCGTCGTCGCGGTCGTGATGACGAAGTACATGATCGTGAAGAGATCGTGGGGCAAGACGCGGCTGAAATAGGCCACCGCGAGCGCGAAGATCGTCACGACGACCGCGATGACGCGGACGAGGATCGGGTCGAACTGACGCACGGCCTCGATGCGGTGCACGAGGCCGGCGCGCCAACGTTCCAGCCGTTCGCGTCGCCGTTCCACGCGCACCATCTGGCGCGTCCCGCTGGTGGCCTCGAGCTGCTCGACGTGCGCGAACACGACGACCTGCTCGTGCCCCGCAAAGATATGGCGCGGCGGGATCTCCGGTGAGCCGCGCAGCGCGACGATGCGGCCGCGCAGGTGAGCTTGGGCCTCGCCCAGCGTGAGCCCGACGATCCCGAAATCGGCGGCGAGCCGCTGCGAGAACCCGGTGTAGACACCATCCACATCCGGAAACTGCAGGGCGTAGAAGCAAGACGGGTCCAAGGCCGTCGCCACGAACGTCGGCGCTGAGTGGGAGGACACCGACAGCACCGAACAGTTGGGCAGATTCTGCTCGAGCTTGCGCCCCAGGGTACGGTTGAACTGGCGCAGGACGATCCGGATCGCGGGGTTGAGCTCGCGCGCCTTCAGCGCCACCTGGAGGTTGAGGCGATCGTCGTCGGAGACGGCGACGATCGACACGGCGGCCGTGACGCCGGCGGCGCGCAGCGACTCGACGTCATTGGGGGCGTGCGGATAGTAGTCGCAGCCCAGCCGCGAGAGCTTCGCGGCGAGCTCGTGATCGTGCATCCACATCATGACGATCCGATGTCCTTGCGTGACGCACAGCTCTTCGCAGATGCGAACCGCCAGCTCGTCGCCGCCGACCACCAGAATGAGAGGATCCGCAATCATGTCATCGTCATCGGATCAAGGCCCGCACCCGCTCGCGCAACGCCTCATCGCGCGTGCTGCAAGCGATCCGCTCGCCGGGCCCGTCCTCGAGGTGGGCACAGGTTCGGGACGCAATACGCGGGCCCTCGTCGCGGCCGGCATACCGGTCCTCTCGGTCCCCGAAGAAACGCCGTACACGCAGCTGCCGGGCACGTTCGAAAACTACGGTGCGGGCCTCGCGACCCATGCGTATCTTCACGGCGCCAGCGACAAGGTGCGCGCCGGAATCGCCGAACTGCGGCGCGTTCTGCGGCACGGCGCGCCGGTGTACCTGACCTTGGGGTCGATCCGTGATGCACGCTACGGCCTCGGCGTTCCGCTCGACGATCGCTCCTTCGCGCCGGGCGACGGTGAAGAAGCGGGGATCCCGCACGCCTACTTCGACCGCGACGGGGTCATCGAGACGATGCGCGGCTTCACGATCACCTCGCTCGAGGAAGTCGATGCCGATGCGACCGCCGGGCGCTGGGCCCATGGTGACGAACCGATCGGCCGCGTCCATTGGTTCGTCGTCGCGACCAAGACGTGAGCCGCGCTCAGTAGCGCGGCACGCCGGGATCGATCGCTACCGACCAGGCGTCGATGCCGCCGGCCAGATTGACGGCGTTCGGATATCCGTTCTCGTTCAGGAACTGCGCGACGCGAGCACTGCGGCTCCCGGCATGACACAGGACAACGATCGGTCGATCGGACGGCAGCTCGGCATAGCGCGCCGGAATCTCGCCCATCGGGATCAGCGTCGCACCCGGCAGTGCAGCGGTCGCGATCTCGTCGGGTTCGCGCACGTCGAGCACCACCAACGCTTCGCCCGCGTCGGTGCGACGCTTCAAGTCGAACACGGTGATCTCGTTCACGCGCCCGGTACCGGCTCCGTGGCGATAAGATCTTGGACCGGGCTCGACGCGCTGGCGTACAGCCGCTTCGGCATCCGGCCGGCGAGAAATGCGTCGCGCCCGGCTTCAACCGCCGCTTTCATGGCGCGCGCCATGCGGACCGGATCGCGCGCGGCCGCGATCCCGGTGTTCATGAGCAGCGCGTCGACGCCGAGCTCCATCGCGAACGCCGCGTCGGAGGCGGTGCCGACGCCCGCATCGACGATGACCGGAATCCCTGCGCGCTCTTTGATGATGCGAATCGAATACGGATTGCACACGCCCAGGCCGCTCCCGATCGGCGCAGCGAGCGGCATCACCGCCGCGCAGCCGGCGTCTTCGAGCCGTTTGCACGCGACCGGGTCGTCGCCGATGTACGGCAGGACGGTGAAACCCTCACGCACGAGCTGTTCGCACGCCGCGATCGTCTCGCCGCTGTCGGGATAGAGCGTCTGCGGGTCCCCGATCACCTCGACCTTGATCAAGTCGGTGCCGAGCGCCTCGCGCGCCAGCTTCGCGGTCAAGACCGCGTCCTTCGCCGTATAACAGCCGGCCGTGTTCGGCAGCAGCGTCATCTTCGAGCGGTCGATGTAGTCGACGAGTGTTTTGCCCGAAGCGTCGTCGAGGTGCATGCGGCGGATCGCGACGGTCACGACCTCGGCGCCGCTCGCCGCGTGCGCGGCCTGCATGATGTCGAGCGCCGGGTACTTGCCGGTCCCCACGAAGAGCCGCGAACGGAACGTGTGCGACCCGATGGCGAGCCTGTCGTCGTGCATCGCTGCCATTACCCGCCCGCGACCGCGACGATGATCTCGATCCGGTCACCGTCGTGCAGCGCGGTATCGGCGTAGCGCCCGCGCGGCACGACGTCGTCGTTGAGGGCGACGGCCGAACCCTCGCGCGGAACGTCGTAGCGTTCGAGCAGCGCCTGCACCGTCGCAGCGGCGCCGATTTCCCGCGGCTCGCCGTTGATCGTGATGGTCACGACGCGGGGTTCGCGGTCGTGGCGAGACCCTCCCCGAACGTGGGCGCGGCGCGGCACGGCGAGAACGGCAAGAGGAGCGGCGGCTCGCTACCCGAGACGATGAGCTCGGCGACCAGCCGGCCCGTTTCCGGCGCGAGCAGAATACCGTTGCGATGGTGGCCGCACGCGACGACGTAGCCTTCGAGCGCGGTCGCACCGATGTACGGACGGCCGTCCGGCGTTGCCGGACGCAAGCCGGCCCACGTTTCGACGACGGCGAATGAGGCGAGCGCCGGCGCGAACGACAAGGCGGCGTCGAGGAGTTCGTGCAGTCCGGACGCCGTCACGCGCACATCGAAGCCCCGTTCCACCGCGGTCGCGCCGACCAACAGCCGTCCGTCGTCGCGCGGGACGACGTAGCACGCGCGATGCCACAGCTGCGTGCGGATCGCGCCGGCGGGGAGTGCGAGCGCGAACATCTCGCCGGCGACCGGCCGAATCGGCACGCGCACCGGCGCCGGGACACCGGCGAGCTGGCCCGCCCACGCGCCTGTCGCGTTGACGACCGTCGATACCGCTGCGAAGCCTTGCGGCGTGCGCACGCCGCGCACGCGCCGCTCGTCGCACGCGACCGCGATCTCGTCGACGCGTTCGAAACGCACGCCGCATCCGCGTGCCGCTGCGACGAGCGCGCGGCCCAGGCGCCGGTTGTCGACCTGACCTTCGTTCGCGACGAGCAGGCCGCCGGCGACGTGCTTGGCGACAAACGGTTCGCGCGCCAGAACGTCGTCGCGCGCGAGCAGCGCGACGTCGCCGCCGGCCACGCGGACGGCGGTTTCGCGTACGCGAAGGCGCGCCACGTCGGATTCGTCGAGCGCGACATGCAGCGTCCCGTTGCGCCGGAAACGGCTGTCGATTCCCGTGCGCTCGTGCAGTTCCGCGACGACGCCGGGATACGCGGCCAGCGACTGCCGGCAGAGTGCGAAGAGCGCCGGATCCGTCGACTCGCTGAAGGGTGCGAGCATTCCCGCACCGGCCCACGACGCCGCGCGCGCGGGTTCGCCGCGCTCGTAGATCGTGACGGCTGCACCGCGCTTTGCGAGCTCGTAGGCCGTTGCCAATCCGACGAGCCCGCCGCCGATGACGGCGACGTCAGCCGCGCCGGATCCCGGGCGCTGCATCACATTCCGGTGTAGACGGGGCCCTCGCCGCCTTGCGGCGGTACCCAGGTGATGATCTGATACGGATCCATGATGTCGCAGGTCTTACAGTGGACACAATTCGAGAAGTTGATCTGCAGCCGGCCTTCGGCCGGAGCGCCGTCGACGAGCGTGAACTGCGGCTCGTAGACTTTCGCCGGACAGAAGAACTGGCACGGGTTCCCGTACTCGGCCGTGCAGCGGTCGGCGCAGATGTTCGTGTCGGAGACGTGCAGGTGCGGTGGCTGGTCCTCATCGTGCATCGTGCCGCTCTTGAACACGTCGGTCAGCTTGTCGAAGGTCAGCTTCCCGTCCGGAACGACGCGCTTCGTTTTCGCCACGGCCTCGATCTGCCCGAGCTTCTTCATCCGCGCGTAGCCGTGCTCGCCGCTGAGCCGGTCGCGCACGCCGAACCCGCGGCCGCCGGTCAGCATCCCGAGCTGCGCGTTGACGAGACCACCCCATAGCCCGCTCTTGAAACCCTGATGGAAGTTGCGCGCCGCGTGCAGTTCTTCGAAGGCCCACGAGTCACCGAACTTCGTCTCGTAGGCGGCGAGCGCGTTCGCGGAGGTGTCGCCGGCTTGCAGGGCGTCGAAGATCGCCTCGGCGGCCAGCATCCCGGATTTCATCGCGAGGTGAATTCCCTTGAGCCGCATCCCGTTGAGAAATCCGGCTGAGTCTCCGACGATGCACAAACCATCGGCGTACATGCGCGGCATGGCGTGCAATCCGCCTTCGGGAATCGCCTTCGCCCCGTAGCGAATCATCTCGCCGCCTTCCAGCAGCGGACGGATCGCGGGATGCATCTTATAGCGTTGGAAGTTGTCGTGCGGGTCGGTCGACGGATCGGCGTAATCGAGACCCGTCACGAGGCCGATGTCGACGATGTCGTCGCGCATCCCGTAGATCCAGCCGCCGCCAAACGTGTTCCACAGCGGCGCGCCGAGGGTGTGAATCACCGAGCCCGGCGCGAGCCGGCCCGGAACCCGCCACAGCTCTTTGATCCCGACCGCATACACTTGGGGATCGCGCTCGCGGTCGAGACCGAGACGCGCGATCGCGGCCTTGGCGAGCGTCCCGCGCGGTCCTTCGCCGAGCACCGTGATCTTCGCGCTGAGGTCCGGTCCCGGCTCGTAATTCGGCTTGTGCGAACCATCGTGCGCGACGCCCTTGTCGCCGATGCGGACGCCGATGACGCGCTCGTCGTCCCACAACAAATCCTGACCGGGGAAGGCGGGAAACACGTCGGCGCCGAGCGACTCCGCCTTCGCCGCCAGCCACTTCGTCAAATTCGACAGCGAGGCGACGTACTTGCCGTGATTGTTGAGCACCGGGGGCGTGAACGGCGCCGCGATCTTCGCACCGTTGGTGAGAAACCACAGCGCGTCGCTCGACACCGGAACGTCGAGGCCGGCGGTACTATCCTCGTCCGGAAAAAGTTCGTGCAGTGACTTGGGATCGACGACCGCACCGGAGAAACCGTGATTGCCGATCTCGCCGCCCTTCTCGATCACCATGACGGCGATTTCCGAGCCGGCGGCTGCGGCGAGCTGGCGCAAGCGAATCGCTCCGGCCAGCGAGGCGGGTCCGGCTCCGACGAAGAGTACGTCGACGTCCAGGGAATCGCGCACTGCCATAACCCGCGCCGGTTCGCGGCGCGGCGGCGGCTCCCCGCTCAGGCGGTGAAGCGCTCCAGTGCGGTCGTCACGAACACGCGGTGCGCCGCGATCCGCGCCTCCCACGGCCGCGAACGTGGCGACTCGAAGGTCAGTGGCTGCGTGCCCCGGCGGTAGTGGAACATCGATTGCGGAAGGCCCGGGAAGACGCGCAGTTCTTTCTCGGCATCGACCAGCACCGCGCCGCGCTCCAAGCGAAACGGCGCTTCGACGCCGGGCGGGGTCCCGAGGTCGAACCCCTCGCCGATCGTCTGCACCGGCAAGCCGGCAGCATCGAGCGCTGCGACGATGGAGGCCGCAAATCGGGGCGACGCGCCGGGCCGGAGCGGCTCGTACAAGTAGCAGCCGTCGGCTTCGTAGTCTTCGTGCAGGTCGAGTGCGAGCGCGAAGCGGCGGTCCCGATTGGCCGTGATCACCGCGCGCGCCTCAGGGCTGGTTCCGCCGCGCGTGAAACTGCGATTGATGTCGACCCCCTCGGCGTTCTCGCGGGTCTGCGCGAGGTATCCGCTCGGGTTCAGCATCGGCCAGATGCGATACGCGAAGCGCGGATTCAGCAGCCCGTCGCGTGCGATCCCGAGCAGCGCCCACGACGCGGCCGGCTCGTCGCCGTGCACGCCTGCCGAGAGCGAGACCGCCGGGCCGTTCGGATCGCCGTACTCGGCGAGCAGGATGGTACGCGGGGCACCGACGCAGGCGACCTCGCGAACCCGAAAACCGAGCAAGCGTAGGCTACGCCAGGCGGCCGTCAGCTCTTCATAGGGTCGCAAGCGGGTCATCGGGAAGGGGCTCGCATGGCACGACGGTTGCGCGCGGTTATTGCCTGCGCCCTGGTTCTCATGGTCGCCGGCACCTTGCGTTACGTCGCCTCGGCACAGGCACCAAACAAAGAGTTGGCCCCCTTCAAGGGGACCGTCGGCGTTCAGGCGTCCGACAATGCACCGTTCACCC
>Ga0302184_10000229_pt1 | contig 37281 bp, 30 predicted proteins | sample I_Palsa_N3_3_FD_200233 | JGI IMG/M metagenome (GOLD analysis project Ga0302184, IMG submission 200233) | Peat permafrost microbial communities from Stordalen Mire near Abisko, Sweden - I_Palsa_N3_3 | ecosystem: Environmental > Terrestrial > Soil > Palsa > Peat permafrost | place: Sweden...
TTCCTTCGTCGCTCGCCGTCGCCGCCGGATACGCGCACAGCTGCGCCATCGATGTCGCGCAGAACGTGTGGTGCTGGGGGTCGGACGCCTTCGGCGAGCTGGGCAACGGGACGACCGCCACGAGCGTGCCGGTGCCCGCGCAGGTCAAGGGAATCAAGGCCGGGCAGGTCTCGGCCGGACGGGACCTGACCTGCGCCGTAACCATCACCCAGCAGGCCGAATGCTGGGGCGACAACAACTACGGCGAGCTCGGTGACGGCACGACGGCCGACGCGAGCACGCCGAAGGTAGTGAAGGGACTCACCGGGGTCGTGGCGGTGGCTGCCGGCTACTTCCATGCATGCGCGCTGCTGAAGAGCGGCGGCGTGAAGTGCTGGGGATCCAACACCTTCGGCGGCCTTGGCGACGGAACCACTGCGGACAGCGATGTCCCGGTACAGGTCACCGGCCTGGAAAGCGGCGTTGTCGCGATCGCGGCGGGCGCCGACGACAGCTGCGCCATCCTCACTGGCGGCGATCTCAAATGCTGGGGCGAGAACGGCGTCGGCCAGCTGGGCATCGGGACCTTCGCCAGCGCCCTCACGCCCGCCCAGGTCACCGGCCTGACCAGCGGCGTCGAGCAGGTCAGCCTCGGCGAGGACTACGGCTGCGCCCTGGTCGGGGCCTTCTCGGCCGCGCAGTGCTGGGGTGACGCGGACGGGCACGGGCAGCTGGGGAACGGCAGCTTCGACCTAGACGTGGCCGTCCCGGTTCCCGTCTTCGGGCTGCAGCTACCGCCGACCGGAGCGGGCCCCAACCTGCCGGAGCAGATCTCGGCCGGAGCGCACCATGCCTGCCTGGTGCTGTTCTCGCTGCAGCTGAGGTGCTGGGGACAAGGCATCTTCGGGGCGCTCGGCAACGGCGCGACCCTGGACCGTGCCATTCCCACCCCAGTCATCGGCCTGCCCGGGCCGGCCGGATCGGTCAATGAGGTCTCCGCCGGGATCCAGACCGGCTGCGCGGTGACGGCCGCCCTGAACGCCGCCTGCTGGGGCGATTTCCCCGGCGACGGCACCATGCTGGCGATGGACACGTCGGCCGTCCCGGTCCAGGGCCTGCCAGCCGGCGGAGTGGCGCAGGTGGTGGCTGCCTACGGCGGCTGCGCCCTGACCACCACCGGCTCGCTGGGGTGCTGGGGTGACAACACCTGGGGCGAGGTCGGCGACAACTCGTTCACTAACCAGGGGACGCCGGTCACGGTCAAGGGCCTGTCTAAGGTCCAGGCGGTGACCACCGGCGGCACGCACGTGTGCGCCCTGGTCTACAACGGCGGTGCCTATTGCTGGGGCGACAACTTCTATGGCGATCTCGGCGATGGCACCACCACCGAGCGGCTGACGCCGGTCGCGGTGAAGTCGCTGCCGAGCAAGCTCGCGCAGATATCCGCTGGCGGCGGCCACACCTGCGCGCTGCTCGCCGACGCGTCGGCCACGGTGAAATGCTGGGGCCTCAACGTGGCCGGCGAGCTCGGCGACAACTCGACCAGCAACAGGTCGGTGCCGGCCGCGGTGCAGAACCTGTCCGGCGTCGTCCAGATCGCGCTGGGCAACGCCTTCAGCTGCGCCCTCACCAGCGCGGGCGCGGTGAGCTGCTGGGGGGACAACCAGTTCGGTGAGCTGGGCAACGGGACGACCACCGACGCGCACGTGCCGACCCCGGTCACCGGCCTGTCCAGCGGGGTACTGGCGATCACCGCCGGCGACGCCCACGCGTGCGCGGTCCTGAACACCGGAGAGGTGCAGTGCTGGGGCTACAACACGGTCGGCGAGCTCGGGGACGGCTCCACGGTCAGCAGCCTGGTCCCGGTCACGGTATCCGGGTTCGCCTCGGACGGCTCGTCCCTCTCAGCCAACGGCGGAACCGGGGGCTTCACCTGCGCACTCGACAATGCCGAGCAGGCGCAGTGCTGGGGCCTCAACGCCGACGGCGAACTCGGCGACGGCTCGCTCAGCCTCGACAGCACCGTGCCGGTGGCGGTGACCGGCCTGTAGCGAGGCCGTTCTCAGGCTCTGGGCCTGGCCGTCCCGGTGCCGGGGCGGCCGGCCGGGTCCTCTGCTCCGCGCGCGACGGCCACCACGGCGAGCAGCGCGGCCAGCGGCGCGGCCAGCGCGATGAAGTCGGCGGAGGAGAGGTCGCCCAGTGCGTCGAGGGCTCCGGCGAATCCGGTGATCAGTACGATGACGACGACCAGCCCCCACGCGTTCAGGAACAGCCGCAGTGCGACGGGCTGCACTGGCGTCACGCCCGGCACGGCGGTGACGGTCTTCGTCACGCGGTGCTGCGTCAGGCCCTCGCGCACTCGCGCGGTGACTGCCAGGTCACCCGGCTGGTCGGCGATCAGGAGCAGCTCGCCGGGACGGGCCGGGTCGGGAGACTGCGCCACCGAGCCGCCGCCGACCGCCCACGACACCACGTCCCGGCCGCAGGACGGCGGGACGCGATAGCGGGCCTGCTCGCCGGCGACCACGGTGTCCGGCCCGTCAATGACCATCGGCACCGGACCCGGCCTGGCGGCCGCCCCGGCCTCTTCGACGACGGCCGCAGGGCCGCCGCGGCCGTTCGCCTGACGGCCGCCGCGGCCGTTCGTCTCAGGGCCGCTGCGGCCGTTCGCCTCAGGGCCGCCGCCGTGGCCGTTCGCTTCAGGGATCGCCGCGGAAGTCTCGCCGGTCACGGTGAACTGTCGCCGGGCTAGCTCGCCGGCGAGCCGGATCTGGCGCGCGTGCACGCTCCAGGCCATCGCCACCACCGCGCCGGCCAGCCCTGCCGTCCCGAGCCCGAGCAGGCCCGCGACCGCGGGATGACTCGCGCCAGCCGCTATGGCCGCGAGCACGTCGCCTGCCTAACCTCGCGGGGGAAGCCTGGCCGACCTGAGTTCCTCTGCTGTGCCACGATGGTATTCAAACATATAATCGAATGAACGGGAAGTGCGGCCTGTGCAGGACGCTGCGACGCCCGCATGGCCGGGAAACCGGCCGGTGACCCGGTCAGGTCACGCGGCGAGGCTGGCGTAGCGGCCGTGGCCGGCGGTGAGGCTCGTGTGCGTGCCCGCCTCGATGATGCGGCCGTGGTCAAGGACCGCGATCTGGTCTGCGTTGCGAACGGTGGAGAGCCGGTGGGCGATGGTGATCGTGGTACGGCCGCGGGCGAGGGTGTCGAATGCCTTCTGCACGGCGCGCTCGGTCTCGGTGTCCAGGGCGCTGGTGGCCTCGTCAAGCACGAGGACACGGGGGTCGCGGAGCAGGGTACGGGCGATGGCGATGCGCTGCTTCTCGCCACCAGAGAAACGGTGCCCGCGGGAGCCGACCATGGTGTCGTAGCCGTCGGGCAGCCCGGCGATCAGGTCGTGGATCTGGGCGGCGCGGGCGGCGTTCTCGATCTCGGCGTCGGTGGCGTCCGGCCTGGCATAGCGCAGGTTCTCCCGGACCGTGGTGTGCAGCAGGTAGGTCTCCTGGCTGACCACGCCGACGATGGCGGCGAGGTCGGCGAGCCGCATGTCGCGGATGTCGATGCCGTCGACCCGGACGGTGCCCCTGCCGGGGTCGTAGAGGCGGGCGATCAGCGCGGCGATGGTGGTCTTGCCGGATCCGGTCTCGCCGACCAGGGCCAGCGTGCTGCCAGCCGGCACGTCCAGGTCGATGCCGGTCACGGCGGGCCGGTCGGCGCCGGGATAGCTGAAGCTGACGTTCTCGAGGCTGACGTGCCCGGTGATCTCGGCCGGGTCGATCGTGACGGGGCGGGCGGGGTCGTCGATGTCGACGGGCAGGTCGAGGTACTCGAAGATCCGGGCGAACAGCGCGAGCGAGCTGATCACGGAGACGCCGGTGCTGAGCAGGCCGGTCAGCGGGCGGAAAAGGCCGTTCTGCAGGGTGGTGAACGCGACCAGGGTGCCGATGGTCATCGCGCCGGCGGTGAACGGCAGGCCGGCGGCGAGGTAGATGATCGCGGGGATCGCGGCGAAGATGATGCTCAGCGACGCCATCCGCCAGCGCCCGGCCAGCTGGGAGCGCAGCTCCAGGTCGATCAGGCGGGCCGAGGAGTCGGTGAACCGCCGCACCAGGGCGGGGCCGGTGCCCATCGTCTTGGCCAGCTGGACCGCGTTGATCGACAGCCCTTCCTCGATGGTGACGTTGAGGTCGGCGAGCTCGCGCTGCTGCTCGGTGGTGATGGCCCGGCGCATCCGGGCGACCTTGCGGCTCAGGTAGATCGCCGGCGGCATTACGACGAGCGAGATGAGGGACAGCCGCCAGGACAGCGCGACCATGGCGACGGCAGTGGCTATCGCGGTGGTGACGTTGGACGCGATGGAGGTCGCGGTCGAGGTCACGACCGACTCCATGCCGCCGATGTCGTTGGTGATGCGGGACTGGACCTCGCCGGTACGGGTGCGGGTGAAGAAGGCGACCGACTGCCGCTGCAGATGGCCGAACACGCGGGTGCGCAGCCCGTGCATGACCTGCTGGCCGACCTTGGTGCTGATCCAGGTCTGGATCACTCCGAAGGCGGCAGTGACGGCGGCGATGGCGATCATGCCGGCCACCAGCCAGGCCAGCAGCCGGACGTTCTTGTCCGGCAGCGCGGTGTCGATGACCGCGCGGAGCAGGAACGGCGAGGCTACGCCGACCACCGAGGAGGCGGCGATGATCGCGGTTACGATGGCCAGCTGCCAGCGGTAGGGGGTGAATAGCTGCCCGATGCGGCGCAGGGACACCTCGCGTGCCTGCGCCCTCTCGGCGGCCGTGACGGTCTTCGGGCCGCGGGTCCGGCTGCTGCTGCTGCTGCTGCTGCTGCTGCTGATCTCTCGGCCGGTGCTGCTGTTATCTCGATTCACGGGTGGTGACGCCAAGGGGCTACTCGATTCTGCCGGGGGGCCGCGCGCTCGGATGCGCGGGACCTGGTCACGACTATTGCTGAGGTTACCTCAACATGAGGCTACAACAGGAATCGCTGCTAGGGTATTCCGGTGACCCGGGAACGCGATGCAACGGGCCGGGCCGACGCGCCCGGCGGCGACGAGACGCTCTCGGAAGCCTTCCGGTCGGTGGCGCGCCGGCTGCGCGAGACGTCCCAGGAGGCGCTGGCCCCGTGGGACATCACCCCGTCTCACCTGCGGGCGCTGCACGTGCTGATGCGCCACGGGGCCATGCGCCTGTCGGAGCTCTCGGATCATCTGCGCATCGCGGCGCGCTCGGCCACCGAGGTCGTTGACGCGCTCGAAGCCCGGGGCCTAGTGCAGCGGCGGCCCGACCCCGGCGACCGGCGGGCCACCCTGGTCGAGCTGACCGAGCACGGCACCGGCGTCCTTGACGCGATCTCCGCCGCCCGCGGCACCGAGGCCGAGCGGGCCTTCGACCGGCTCAGCCCGGCCGACCGTGCCCACCTCGCCCGCATCCTCCGCAAGCTCCGGGACTGACCACCGGCGGCCTGCATGATCATCGATGGCCTGCCCCCGCGGCGCTGGCGCTGGCGCGGCAGCTGATCTCCATGCCGTCCTCCACCGGGAAGGCGACGCTGACGTATCCGCTGGCCGGATCACGGACGTAGCCGAGGTAGCCGGCCATCGAGGGGAAAGTGGTGTCGTCGGCCACGACCAGCGCGCCGGGCATGAGCCGGGATTCCAGTAGCCGCAGGACCGGCAGGCAGAGGTCCTTCCAGCCGTCCAGCAGCACCAGGCCGATCGGCCCGGGGATGTCGTGAAGGGTCTCCATGGCGTCGCCGGCCAGGATGGTGACCTGGCCGTCCAGGCCGGCCTCGGCCAGGTTGGCCCGCGCGGCGGTGACCTTGGCAGCGCTCAGCTCGGTACCGATCACCCGGCCGGTGCCGTTGTCCGCGATGGCGGCGGCCAGGTACAGCGTGGAGATGCCGAACGAGGTGCCGAACTCGATGACGGTGTCCGGGCGGCTGGCCCGGGCCAGCGCGTACAGCAGGTCACCGCCCCGCGCGGAGATCGGCATGTAGACGGCGTCCAGCGCGTCGGCGCGCTCCTGCGCGGTGGCTGACGCGAACGAGCGGCCGGGGCCCAGCCGCGGACTGGTGTCGTCGTCGAGCGCGGCGGCGGCGAAGAGCCGGTCGAGCACGGCGCGGACTGGCGGTGCTTGCAAGGTGCTGGTCATATCCATGAAACTAGACGCTACGTTGCGTCTAGTCAAGCTGCGGTACGCTGCGAGCTCGGGAGGATGGCATGCGAGGCGACACCGCCGGGTCACCGTTGCCGGCGAGACCGGTGCCAGGGCGGCCGCCCGGCTACCAGCCGCCGGCACACGCTGGCAGGCTGCCGCCATGACGCCCGCCCAGCAGCGGGTCCTGGCAGGGATACGCGCTGAACTGAACCGGGTCATCCGCTACGACGACGAATCTGTGGTGCACCACAGATGGATCCGGCAACGCTACGACTGCGGCTGCTTCGCCAGCCTCGCTCCGGCCCGGCGGGCGACCGTCGTGACGGCATGGCACGAGGCCGGTCACGCGGTCGCCGCGATGGCGGTGGGGGCGCGGTTCAGCTCGGCCAGCATCCACCATGCCTGCACGAGCGAGGGCCGGGTGCATGGCATCAGGTCCGGTCACGAGCTGGCGTTCGTTGTCGACGCGGCCGGCCAGATCGCCGAGCGGCTGCGGAACTGGACCATGCTCGACCGCGACGACGACCTGCGCGCGTGGCTGCCGTCCTGGAAGAGCGACGGCGGCGACGCGCGGCGTTTCCGCCGGGCCCTCGGCCCGCGCTTCGGCTCCGACGAGGTCGGCGCGTGGCGGCTCAGCGAGGAGTTGCTGCTCCCGCGCCGGCTGCAGATCCGGCAGGTCGCCAGGGCGCTGCTGGTTCATCCGCGGTACCTGCCGCAGGATGTCGTGGTGGCGATCGCCGGAACGTGCTGACCGCCGGCCGCGCCCGCGCGGTGGCTTCGCGATCCGCAGCGCCCCGGGGGGCCAGCCGCGGGGGCCGGCTCCCGCCCCGGCACCGTGTCGGAGATACTCGGGCGCATGGCGGCACGCATCGAGAAGATCGTCACCTCTGGCACGTTCTCGCTGGACGGCCAGGACTTCGCGGTCGACAACAACGTCTGGCTGGTGGGCGATGACCGCGAGGTGATCGTGATCGACGCTGCGCACGACGCCGACGCGATCCTGGCCGCCGTTGGCGACCGCAGGCTGCTGGCCGTGGTCTGCACGCACGGGCACAACGACCACATCAGCGCGGCGCCCGAGGTAGCTGACCGGGCCGGCGCCCCAGTGCTGCTGCATCCGGCCGACCAGGTGCTGTGGCGGATGATCTACCCAGAACAGGTGCCCGACGGTGACCTCGTCGATGAAGAGATCATCGAGATCGCGGCCACCCCGCTGCGGGTGCTGCACACGCCGGGGCACTCGCCGGGCAGCGTGTGCCTGTACGCGCCGGCGCTGCGGGTGGTCTTCTCCGGGGACACGCTGTTCCAGGGCGGGCCGGGAGCCACCGGCCGGTCCTACTCCGACCGCCCCACGATCCTGCGCTCGATCAGCGAGATCCTGATGGCGCTGCCCCCGGACACCGTCGTGCACACCGGCCACGGCGACGACACCACCATCGGCGCCGAGGCCCCGGCTGCCGGCTGAAGTCTGTCTGCCTGCAAGGAGCGGCACTAGGCGTGGTGATCCGGGCAAGATCTCCCCGGACGTGCCCGCGCAGGCCGCCGCCGCTCTGCGCCTGCTGCGGGGGCTCTGACGGTCACTGGTGCACCGGCAGACCGGCGATGCCCCGCACTTGTGCCGGGGCTGACCAGCGCCTACTCTGGCGGCCGCCTGACGATGCGGGCGAAGAACTCGGCCTCGGTGGGTTCCCAGTCCCCGGCCCGCCGCAACCCCGCCGCCCGCAGGTGACGGTCGGCTTCGGTGAACAACCGGGCCATCGGTTCCTCCAGGCCCGCCTGGCCGCCGTGGTCGGGAAAGAACCAGCTACGCGGCCCCACCTTGGTGGCGAGCTCAGGCAGGTCCGCGGCGATCGACACCTCGGCCATCATTGGCGGGTCAGGTTCCACCAGCTGCTGGCCTTCCTCGCCGCCGCGCATGTTGACGGTGAGCCGCCACCGGCCGGGGGTTCCTACTCCTTCCAGCACCCCCCACATGCCCGCCGCCCCGTCGTCGGGCGGGTCAAGCACGGCAGGCAGCCGCAGGCACGCGACCTTGCACGCCTGCGCCCACTCGTCTTGCCGGCGGGCGAATTCATCCAGGCTCTCGTCCTGGCTTCCTTCTGTCATCCTGCCTCCGCTGCTGTCTTCCTGACCGCGCCCGGTCAGGCGCGGCCCTTAACATCGGGTGTTAGTCCGCGGTTCGATGATCTCGAACGCGGGCCCGGACCGATGCGGAACGACTTGACCGGCACCAAGGTGTCGCGCAGCGTGACATGCAAGATAGCTGCATGGCGACGTCGATCACCGTCCGCGATGTACCGGATGAACTCGCGGCGCGCTGCCCTGACCGGCATGTCGCTCCCGGGAGTACCTGCGTTCGCGGCTCATCGAGCTTGGGCGCCAGCCGCACGCGGAGAGGCTGCTCGAGCGGATTCGCGCCAGGAAGGCCGCAACAGGCAGCGGCGCCCCGCTGGTCCAGCAGCGTGGTTGGGACTCCACTGCCGCTGTAGGGGCTGTTGCGGAATTGGCTGCCGGGTGGGCGGCGCGGCTTCGGGCATGCTTGATGGTCTGTTGGGATGATTGGGGCATGGCGAAGCGGTACCGGCCGGTCGATCGTGACCAGGCGTTCTTGTTTCCCCCGGACATGCGGGACTGGCTCCCGGAGGATCATCTGGTGTGGCTGGTGATCGCCGTGGTCGGGGGTCACCTGGATACCAGCGCGTTCCATGCTGCGCGGCGGACTGGCGGCCGCGGGGCGGCCGGCTATGACCCGGATATGCTGCTGGCGCTGTTGACGTGGGCGTACGCGCATCAGGTGATGTCCTCGCGGCGGATCGAGGAGCTGTGCCGCACCGACGTGGCGTTCCGGGTGATCTGCGCGGGGGACGTGCCGGACCATTGCACGATCTCCCGGTTCCGGGGTGATTTCCCCGGCGCGATCGAGGTGTTCTTCGCCGGGGTGCTGGTGCTGTGCGCGCGGCTGGGGATGGGCAGGCTGGGGATGGTCGCGCTGGACGGGACGAAGATCGCCGCGAACGCCTCGAAGGAGGCGAACCGGACCGGGGAGCGCCTGCGGAAGCTGGCCGCCGGGGCCGTCGCCGCGCACGCGGCCGCTGATGCGGCCGACGATGGGCTGTTCGGGGCGGGTGCCCGCGGGGACGAGGTACCCGCGGAGGCGTGGCGGCCGGGCAGCCGCCGGCAGCGGATCGCCGCGGCGCTGGCGGATCTGGAAGCCGAGCAGGCCGCGGCGGCCGCGGAACGCCGGGAACTGGCCCTGGCTCACCTGGAGCCGGCCCGGGCGGGCTCGCCCCGTGCTGGCGCCCGGCCGCCGGAGGCCGGGGTTGAGCTGGCGCAGCTGAACCTGGACCGGGCGACGGCCGCCCAGCAGGCGAAGATCGATGACTGGCAGGCTCGCAACGCCGCGTCGCTGGCCGCCGGCGGCAGAGGGCTGCGGAACCCGCCGCGGGCTCCCGCCAGCGACTACGTCCGGGTCAAGGCCGCGGCCGCCAGGCTGGAACGAGCCGCAGGCCGCGCCGCAGCAGCCCAGCGCAAGGCCGCGGGGAAAGCCGCGGCGGGCAAGGGACCCGGGCCGGTACGCAACATCACCGACCCCGCCTCGCGGCTGATGCCGGTCCGCGGCGGCGGGTTCATCCGGGGCTGCAACGCCCAGAACGTGACCAGCGAGGACGGCCTGATCATCGCCACCAGGCTCACCAATGACACCACCGACACCCGCTGGTACCAGCCGATGATCGGCGACGCGTGCGCTGCTGCCGCCCTGATCACCGCGAACCAGCCCGCCCCCCCCGCCGGCGGCGGCGGCGGGGGCGGGCACGGTGATGGCAGCGGGATCGGGCTGGTCCTGGCCGACGCCGGGTACCTGTCCCGGGACAACCTCCGGGCCAGCGGCCCCGGCCGGCTCATCGCCACCGGCCAAAGGCGCGCCCTGGAGCAGGCAGCCCGCCAGCCCCCGGCCGCCGGCGGCGAGGAACCAGCCGACGACCTGATCACCGCGATGACCGCCCGGCTCGCCACCCAAGAAGGCATCACCGCCTACCGCCAGCGCGGCCACATCGCCGAGACCCCCCACGGCAACATCAAGCACAACAAGCGCTTCCGCCAGCTATCGGTACGCGGCCAGCCCAAAACCGCCGCCGAATGGACCTTCGCCGCCACCGTGCACAACCTGTTCAAGGCCATCACCAGCGGCCACCTCACCACCGAAACCCTCAACGCCCTGACCACCTAGCCAGCCCCCGCGCCCCGCCAGCCCCCGCGCCCCGCCAGCGCCCCGGGCAACCCGCAAGCCAGCCCAGCCAAGCCAGGCCGCGTTCACCACCGCCAGCCAATTCCGCAACAGCCCCTACAGCAGCAGCAGAGTCCCAACCACGCTGTTGGAGCGACCCGGTAGCGCGGCGCTGGTGACCGCCAGGGTGCTGGTGACCGCCGGCGCGCAGGTGACCGCAACCGCGCCGGATCCCCATAGAATCGCCCGGTGGCCTTTGCTGGAATCGGCCCGCTCCCCGCAGCCGGCCCGCCGCCCGACGCCGGCCTGTCGGCCGACGCCGGCCCGCCGCCCGGCGCCGCGTCAGCGGCGCTGCGGCGGGTTTTCGGCTACGCCTCGTTCCGCGGCGCGCAGCAGGAGATCATCGATCACGTCACGGCCGGCGGCGACGCGCTCGTTCTCATGCCGACCGGCAGCGGCAAGTCGCTCTGCTACCAGATCCCGGCCCTGATCAGGCCGGGTACCGGCGTGGTCGTGTCACCGCTCATCGCCCTCATGCAGGACCAGGTGGACGCGCTGCGGGCGCTCGGGCTGCGGGCGGGCTTCCTCAACTCAACCCAGGATCCCGGCGAGCGCCGCCTGATGGAGTCCGCCTTCCTGGCCGGCCAGCTTGACCTGCTGTACCTGGCGCCGGAGCGGCTGCGCGCCGAGTCGACGCTGCGGCTGCTTGATCGCTGCGCGATCAGTTTGTTCGCGATCGACGAGGCGCACTGCGTGTCGCAGTGGGGGCACGATTTCCGGCCCGACTATCTCGCACTGTCGCAGCTGCACGAGCGATGGCCGTCGGTGCCCCGCATCGCGCTGACCGCGACGGCCACCGAGGCCACCCGCGCCGAGATCGCCGCCAGGCTGAGCCTGCGCGAGGCCCGGCATTTCGTGGCGAGCTTCGACCGCCCGAACATCCAGTACCGGATCGAGCCGAAGGCCGATCCGCCGCGGCAGCTGCTCGAGCTGGTGCGAGGCGAGCACTCAGGCGACGCGGGCATCGTCTACTGCCTGTCCCGCGCGTCCGTCGACAAGACCGCCGAGCTGCTATCCCGTAACGGGATCACGGCGCTGCCTTATCACGCCGGCCTGGACGCGCGCACCCGCACCGCCCACCAGGCTCGTTTCCTGCGCGAGGACGGCCTGATCATGGTGGCCACAATCGCCTTCGGCATGGGCATCGACAAGCCCGACGTGCGCTTCGTCGCGCACCTTGACCTGCCCAAGTCCATCGAGGGCTACTACCAGGAAACCGGCCGGGCCGGGCGGGACGGCCTGCCGGCCACCGCCTGGCTGGCCTATGGCCTGCAGGACGTCGTGCTGCAGCGCCGGCTGATCGACGGCTCCGAGGGCGACAGCGCGCACCGCCGCCGCCTGGCCGCCCACCTGGACGCGATGCTGGCGCTCTGCGAGACCGTCGACTGCCGCCGGGCGCAGCTGCTCGGCTACTTCGGCGAGGTCTCCGGCCCGTGCGGTAATTGTGACAATTGCCTGTCGCCGCCGCAGTCCTGGGACGGCACGGTCGCCGCCCAGAAGCTCCTGTCGGCCGTGTTCCGGCTGCATCGCGAGCGGCGCCAGCGGTTCGGCGCCGGCCAGGTGATCGACATCCTGCTCGGCAGGAAAACGGCCAGGGTCATCGAGCACGACCATGCATCGCTGACCGTGTTCGGCATCGGGGCCGGGCAGCGCGAGGCCGAGTGGCGCGGCGTGGTGCGCCAGCTGCTGGCCCGCGGCCTGCTGGCCGTCGAGGGCGACTTCGGCACGCTGGCCCTCACCGAGGCGAGCGGCGACGTGCTCGCCGGTCGGCGTCAGGTGATGCTGCGCCGCGAGCCCGAGCGCGCGGCACGTGCCGCGAAGCCCGCTCCGGCAGCGAAGGCTGCCGCCGCGGCCGCCGAGCTGCCCGCGGCCGCCATGGCGGTGTTCGAGCAGCTGCGCGCCTGGCGTCCGGCGGCCGCCAGGGAGCAGGGCGTGCCCGCCTACGTGGTCTTCCATGACGCGACACTGCGGCAGATCGCCGCCGACCCGCCGGCGACGCTGGCCGAGCTGAGCAAGGTGAGCGGTGTCGGCGAGACGAAGCTGGCCAGATACGGGCAGCAGATCCTGGACGCGCTCGGCGCCGCGGTCGGCCAGCCCCAGCCCCAGCCCCAGCCCCAGCCCCAGGCCCCGTCCGGCACCGGCTGACGGGCGGGCGAGGAAAGCCTGCGCTGTCAGGGGGAGTGCGGCGGATCGGCAGCGCTGCCGGGTGGCGGGGTCAGCCAGTGGGTGACCGTCGTGGGGTGGCCGGGATCGGTCATGGCGCGGATGGAATCAAGTCTCTGCTGGTCGCGGCCGGTAACGCGGTCATGCTGGCGGAGGTGCTCTGGCCAGGATGCGACGGTGAACTGCTCGACGATCCGGTTCGGGTCGGCGGCATCCTGCCAGACCCGCCAGGCGCTCGCGCCGGTGCGGCGCCGGCTGAACCTGGCGTCCCGCAGCGCGGCGAGCAGGTCTCCGGCCAGGCCTTCGCGCGGCCAGTACTCGACGGTGACCATCACCGGCCCGGCGGGGGAGTCGCCGGCCGTCAGGTGCGGCGCTGGCCAGTCGCCGGCGGGCAGCAGATCCCGCGGCGGGATCGGCTGGAACCGGTAGCGCAGCCCGGCGAGCGGGCCGAGCGCCAGGGCCGCGGCCGCCACCAGCAGCGTCGGCGAAAGTCCCAGGTGCTCCGCGGTGATGCCCATCGCGGCACTGCCGACCGCGTTGCCGCCCTGGAACACGATCAGGTAGAACGAGATCCCGCGGGCCTTGACCCATCCCGGCAGCGTCAGCTGGTACAGCGAGTTGAGCGTCGACAGCGTCAGAATCCACGCCAGACCGCCGAGCGCCAGGGCGACGCCGACGATCACGGTGACGTGCACGTAGCCGAGGACGAGCGCCACCGCGGCGAGCCCGAGCGAGCCGGCCGTCAGCAGGGCGCCGGGCGTCAGCCGGGCGCGCAGCCGCGGCAGCAGCGCGGCGCCGCCGACGGCGCCGAGCCCGACGCAGCCGAGCAGCAGCCCGTACCCGCCCGAGCCGAGGTGCAGCTGGGAGCTGGCGGTCAGCGGCAGCAGCGCCCAGATGGAGCTGGCAAAGAAGATGAACAGCGCGGCCCGCAGCAGGATGACCCGCAGCGCCGGGCTCGCGGCGACGAACCGCCCGCCGGCCCTGATCGCCTCGCCGACATGCTCACGCGGCAGCGTGTCCGCGGAACGGGTGCTCCGCCAGGTGTAGATGACGGCGATGACCACGAGGAACGTCGCCGCGTTGATCAGGAACACCGTGCCCGCGCTGGTCGCCGCGAGCACGAGACCGCCGATCGCCGGGCCGACCGCCCGGGCGAGGTTCTGGTTCACCGACCCCAGCGAGATCGCCTGCGCGCGCTCGGGCGGCGGAACAAGCTCGGGCTGCAGTGTCTGCCACGTCGGTGACGTCAGCGCCTGCCCCGTGCCCACCGCGAAGATCAGCGCCAGCAGCAGCCAGGGCGTGACCAGCCCGGCCAGCGCCAGCGCTCCCAGCGCCGTCGCGGCGAGCAGCATGAAGCCCTGCGCGGCGAGCAGGAACCGCCGCCGGTCGGCCAAATCGCCTGCCGCCCCGGCCAGCACGGCGAACAGCATCACCGGCAGGCTCGCTGCGGTCTGCACCAGCGCGACGTACGCCGCCGAACTCGTCAGCGTCAGCATCAGCCACTGCGCGCCGACGGTCTGCATCCAGCTGCCGATGTTGCTGACGAACTGCGCGCTCCACATCTCGGCGAACCAGCGATGACGAAACGGCGCCCAGGCTGACCCGGGCGCCGCTGACTGGCCATCCGGCTGACTGGCGTCAGCGAGCCGCATAACTCCGCCGCCTCTTCCAGGTGGTGATTACCGGCGGGCTACTGGCCGGTCCCCGATTCCACGAATCCGGGCGCCTCGTACGCGGGATGGGGGTACTCGTAGAAGCCGCTGCCGCTCTTGACGCCCAGGCGGCCGCGGTCAAGGTAATTGCGGACGAACGCGGCGTTAGCGGTCGTCTGCGGGTCGCTGGTCAGCCGGGCCCAGTAATCGGTGATATGCCAGACGGTGTCGAGCCCGACCCCGTCGAGCATCCCGAACGGTCCGATCGGCATCTTCATGATCCCCATCCAGGCGCGATCGACGTCCTCCACCGACGTGATCCCGTTCGCCACCAGCGTGAGCGCCTCCCGGTTGATCGCTGTGTACAGCGCGTTGAAGACGTAACCGAAGTTCTCCTTGCGCAGCCGGATGGGAATCTGGCCGATCCGCGCGGCGAACCCGAGCAGGAGCTCCGTCGTCTCCGCTGACGTGCCGGGATGCGGCATCACGTCGACCACGTTCGATGACCACACCGGGATGTGGAAGTGCAGCGCCGCGAACTGGGCCGGCCGGCCGGTGGCGGCCGCGAACATCGAGGGCAGCAGCGTCGAGGCGTTCGTCGTGAAGACCGCCCGCGGCGGGCACAGGTCGTTGAACTGCCCGAGGACTTTCCCCTTGAGCTCGGGGTCCTCCGGCACCGACTCGCTGACAAGGTCGACGCCGGCCGCGGCGGCCGCCGGGTCAGCGATGCACTCGATGCTCGCCAGCGCCCGCTCCAGCCGGCCGGCGTCGATGAGCCCAGCGGCCACCGGGGCCTCCCCGTAGCCGCGAAGGCGCGCGGGCGCCGCCTCCAGTGCAGCCGGATCAGTGTCGTGCACGACGACGTCGTAACCATGCATCGCCGCCTGCAGCCCGATCTGCAGGCCCATCGTGCCGCTGCCGATCACGAGCACGCGGCGTACATCCTCGACGCGCACGGGCCGCTCCCTCCCGATCCGTCCATCCGAGGCCGGCGACAAGCGCCCGTCTGCCGGCGACAAGCGCCCGTCTCTGCCCGGGCGTCCCCGGTTGATGAGAACCAGCCCGGTACGCCATCCGAGGCCGGCGACAAGCGCCCGTCTCTGCCCGGGCATGCCCGGCTGAGGCGAACCGTCCCCAGGCCGGCTGATGTTCCGTGCCCAGAGCGGGCGAACCGGGCCGGTCTGAGCATCGCCCCGCACCATGGCCGGCGTCAAGGCTCCGCGAGCGACGACTGGCGCGGGCCGGGGCCGTCAGCGGGTTATGTGCTCAGCCGTCAGCGGGTCAGGCCCTCATCTGATCAGGCCGAGCGCGGCCATCCGGCGGGCGTGCTCGTCGGTGAGCCTGGCGAACATCCGGCCAATCTCGCCAAGCTGGCCAGCATCGCCGCCGACCAGCAGCCGCGCCAGCGGCTCGCGCTCGGCGGCCACCCGCTGTGCCTGGCCGAGCGCCTCGCCGACGAGTCGCCTGGCCCACAGCGCCAGCCGGCCGGCCACCCGCGGATCCGCCTCGATCGCCGCGCGCACGGTGGCGATAACGAAGTCCGAGTGCCCGGTGTCCGCCAGCACCTCGAGCACGAGCGCGCGAGTCTGCGGATCCAGCAGCTCAGCGATCGTGCGGTAGAAGTCCGCCGCGATCCCGTCGCCGACGTATGCCTTGACCAGGCCCTCCAGCCAGTCGGACGGCAGCGTCCTGGCGTGGAACTCGTCCACCGCCTGCACGAACGGCCGCATCGCCGCGCCCGGATCTGCCTGCAGCTCCTCCAGCCGCCGCCGCAGCTGCTGGAAGTGGCCGAACTCGGCAACGGCCATGCCCGCCAGGGCGGTCTTGTCCGGCATCGACTCGGCGAGCGCGGCGTCCTCCGACAGCCGGAAGAACGCGGTCAGCGTGGCGTATGCCAGCAGCCCGAGCAGCTCGGTCACGCCGTCGGCGACCAGGGCGTCGCGGGATGCGGCTGCCGAACCGATGCCCGTCGTCGCGCTGTCCGGGGCCTCGCGCGGCGGCCCGCCGTTCCCGGCGCGCTCACCGTTCCCGGCGTGCTCACTCGGGCGGGCCGGCCCTCTCGGGGTCACCACGGAAGCCTACATCCGGTGCCGGCCGGGCCGATACCATTGCTCGCGGCGGGAGGAGGCCCATGGCGAGGAGGCCTATGGCAGAGCACCGCCCGATGCTGGCCGGCTCTCCGGTCTTCTGGACGCTGCTGAAGTTCGTCCTGCTCGGCCCCCTGCTGCGGCTGCTCTTCCGGCCCCGGGTGACCGGCCTGGAGCACATACCTGCCGCCGGCGGCGCGATCCTGGCCGCCAATCACGTGTCGTTCCTCGATCCGCTGCTGCTGCCGCTCGTCGTCCCCCGGCGGGTGATGTTCCTGGCCAAGGTGAAGTACATCGACAAGCCGCTGCTGCACTGGTTCCTGCGTGCCGTCGGCGTCATCCCGGTGGCCACCGACGATCCGGCCGGCGCCGTGGCGGCCGGCGTCCAGGCCGTCCGTGAAGGCCGGCTTGTCGGGATCTTTCCCGAGGGCACCCGGTCACCGGACGGCCACCTGCGGCAGGGGAAGACCGGGGTGGCCAGGATCGCCATCCAGGCCGGCGTCCCGGTGATTCCAGCCGGGATAACCGGGACGGATCTGGCTTTCCCCCGGGGCGCCAGGCTGCCGAGGCCGCGCTCCGTGCGCATCTCGTTCGGCCCGCCGATTAGGTTCGCCGGCCCGCAGGACGCCGCTCCGCAAGAAATAATCTCCCTGCAAGAAACAATCTCCCCGCAGGACACGACAGCCCCGCGGGACGCACCCGCCCCGCAGGATGCACCTGACCGGCAGGATGTCCCGGCCCGGCAGGACACTGCCGCGGCCCTGGCCGGCGCCGGCTTGGAGCCGTCACTCAGCCGGCGTGCCACCGACCAGGTGATGGCCGCGATCGGGGCGCTGTCCGGGCAGCACGCCGAGCCGGACATCACCTAAACCGGGTACGGCGTCACTCTCCGTCGGCATCGCGCTGGTCGCCCCTGACCAGCGTGACCGTGGATTCCGGCGGCCCCGACCACGCTGAACTGCGCGTCTTGGCCGCCGCCGGCCCCCGGCCGCCGCGGCGCCGCAACAGCGTCCGCAGAGATCATTGACATGATCAGAAATTGGGCGCAAAGTGTTGGCAGCCAAGCGCGTAAGTGTTGACTGTCAAGATCAGTGATGGTCCCGGCCGCCAGGCGCAGAGGAAGGTGCTTATGGTCTTATATCCCTGAAAATACCCTATAAAGGGATATAACGGATATACGTCTATTATCAGCAGTCCTATTCATAAGGCTGCATGCATCTGTGGGGAGGTCAGTTATGTCTGATATCACGCCTCTGCGAGGCGAAGGCCGGACGGTTGGACGAATCACCGGCTTGTACGGCGAATTGATGGCGGAGTTCCTTGGATGTATCGTACTGATCGCGTTCGGTGACGGCGTGGTGGCCATGACCGTGGCGGCCCTGCCCGGCTCGGGACGTACCGCAGGGCCCACCACGTTCTTCACTGGAGTCGGCGACTGGACGCTGATCACCTGGGGATGGGCGATGGCGGTCGCCATGGCCGTGTGGGTGGCGGGCGGAGTGAGCGGCGCTCACATCAACCCCGCGGTGACCCTGGCCATGGCCGTCAGGCGTAAGTTCGCCTGGGGCAAGGTCCTGCCCTACATGGGCGCTCAGGTTGTCGGCTGCTTCGTCGGCGCGGCCCTGGTCTTCCTCGTCTACCACAACGCGATCGACGCTACCCTCACGGCGGAGCACGCGACGAAGAGCTCGGGCACCGCGCTGGCGACATACTCGATCTTCGCGACGTTCCCGGCCGGCTACTTCCACGGCGCGCTGATCTGGCCCCTGATAGACCAGATCGTCGGCACGGCGTTCCTGCTGATGTTCGTCGTGGCCATCATCGACAGCCGGAACTCGGCGGTTGGTTCGAATCTCGCGCCGCTGGCCATCGGCTTCGCCGTGGCGGCGATCGGCATGTCCTACGGCGCGAACGCGGGGTACGCCATCAACCCGGCCCGTGACCTCGGGCCACGGCTGTTCGCCTGGATCGCCGGGTGGGGGAAGGTGGCCATGCCGGGCACACTCCACATTCCCGGCTTGTCCTTCAGCGACTACTTCTGGGTCCCGATCGTGGGTCCCCTGATCGGCGGCGTCCTCGGCGTGGTCATCTACGACCTGTTCATCGGTGACGTCCTGCACGCCAGGCTGAAGACGATCGAGGACATCAGCGGTCCGATCCCGGAGAGCAAGCTCCCAGAGACGTCCGCGTAACGGCGGACGAGGACGAGGACGCGGGCAGCCGGGCAGCGATCACCGTGCCTGGCTGCCCCGTCCCGACCGGGAAGCCCGGCCAGTAAATAACGCTGGCCGGGCACCCGTTGCCAGGCCGGCAGGAAACTCGGAGGAGTTCATATGAAGAAGCTCATCAACGATCCGGCCGACGTGGTCAAGGAGGCGCTCCAGGGAATCGCCGCCGCGCACGCCGACCGGCTCAGGGTACTGACCGAACCGAACAACATCGTCAGGGCCGACTCCCCGGTCCAGGGCAAGGTCGCCCTCGTATCCGGTGGCGGTTCCGGGCACGAGCCCCTGCACGGCGGCTTCGTCGGCATGGGCATGCTCGACGCCGCCTGCCCCGGCGAGGTGTTCACCTCGCCGACCCCCGACCAGATGCTGGCGGCCACCCAGGCGGTCGACGGCGGGGCGGGCGTGCTGCACATCGTCAAGAACTACACCGGCGACATCCTGAACTTCGAGATGGCCGCTGACCTCGCCCGGGCCGAGGGCATCGAGGTCGAGGCCGTCGTGATCGACGACGACGTGGCCGTGAAGGACAGCCTGTATACCGCCGGCCGCCGCGGCGTCGGCGCGACCGTGCTCGCCGAGAAGATCTGCGGCGCCGCGGCCGAGCAGCGCAGGTCGCTCGCCGAGGTGGCCGGGCTCTGCCGCGCCGTCAACGCCAACAGCCGCAGCATGGGCATGGCCCTCACGTCGTGTACGGTGCCGGCGGCGGGAAAGCCCACCTTCGAGCTGGGCGCGACCGAGATGGAGATCGGCATCGGCATCCACGGCGAGCCGGGGCGCCGGCGGATGGAGGTGGCGTCGGCGCACGACGTGGTCGGGCTGCTTGCGACGCCGATCGTGGAGGACCTGCCGTTCAGCGCCGGTGACAAGGTCCTCGCCTTCGTCAACAGCATGGGCGGGACCCCGCTGATCGAGCTGTATATCGTCTACAACGAGCTGAACCACTTCCTCGCCGACCGTGGCATCGAGATCAGCAGGAACCTGATCGGCCCGTACATCACGTCCCTGGAGATGCAGGGATGCTCGATCACGCTGCTGAAGCTGGACGATGAGATGACCGCGCTGTGGGACGCCCCCGTCAACACGCCCGGTCTCCGCTGGGGTGCCTAAGTGCCCGTTTCCTACAGCCAGGCGAGCGACTGGATCCGGGCATTCGCCGCGACGGTCGCGGAGAACAAGGTCTACCTGACCGAGCTCGATTCTGCTATCGGCGATGCCGACCACGGGATCAACATGAACCGGGGAATGCAGGCCGTGGTCGCGAAGATCGACGGAATAAGCGGGCCGGACATCGGCGCGCTGCTGAAAACGGTCGGCATGACGCTTGTCTCCACGGTCGGCGGGGCGGGCGGACCGCTGTACGGAACGCTGTTCCTCCAGATGGGCACCTCGGCGGCGGGCAAGTCCGAGCTGTCGGCGGACGACTGGGCCGCTGCCCTGGCCGCCGGGGTGACCGGGGTGCAGAGCCGGGGCAAGGCCGAGCTGGGCGACAAGACAATGATCGACGCCCTGGCACCCGCCGTGGCAGCGCTGCAGGCCGCGCTGGCAGACGGATCGACGTTCGACGACGCGCTCCGCCGGTCGGCGGAGGCGGCAGAGGGCGGCATGAAGGCAACGATCCCGCTAGTGGCGCGGAAGGGACGGGCCAGTTACCTGGGCGAGCGCAGTGCAGGTCATCAGGATCCCGGGGCGACCTCGTCCTGGCTGCTCGTTAGCGGGGCGGCCGAGGCGTTCTCCGGGGAAGCAGGCCAGTAGCGAACGGACTAGGAAGGACAAGGGAGAGAAGAGATGGCTGAATACGCGGGAGCCCTTGATCAGGGCACGACCTCGACTCGCTTTATGGTGTTCGATCACCAGGGCCAGGTCGTATCCGTCGACCAGAAAGAGCACGAGCAGATCTTCCCGAAGCCCGGCTGGGTGGAGCACGACGCCACCGAGATCTGGGACCGCAGCCAGGAGGTGATGGCAGGCGCCCTGACCAAGGCCGGGCTCGCTGCCTCGGACCTCGCCGCCATCGGCATCACCAACCAGCGCGAGACCACCGTGGTCTGGGACCGGAACACCGGCCAGCCGATTCACAACGCGGTCGTATGGCAGGACACCAGGACCGACCTGATCTGCAACGACCTGATGGCGGACGGCGGCCAGGACCGGTTCCGCGGCACCACAGGCCTGCCCATCGCCACCTATTTCTCCGGGCCGAAGGTCAAGTGGCTGCTCGACAACGTCGAGGGCGCGCGGCAGCGTGCCGAGGCCGGCGACCTGCTGTTCGGCAACATCGACAGCTGGTGCATCTGGAACCTGACTGGCGGGGTGAACGGCGGCGTGCACATCACCGACGTGACCAACGCCAGCCGGACGCTGCTGATGGATCTGCGCACCCTGCAGTGGGACGACTCGATCCTGGCGATCATGGGCATCCCGAAGAGCATGCTGCCCGAGATCCGGCCGTCCAGCCAGGTCTACGGCGAGTCCGTGGGTTCGGTGGCCGGCGTGCCGGTGGCCGGTGACCTCGGCGACCAGCAGGCCGCCCTGTTCGGCCAGACCTGCTTCGGCGTGGGCGAGGCGAAGAACACCTACGGCACGGGCAACTTCCTCGTGCTCAACACCGGAACCTCGGCGGTGCCGTCGAAGAGCGGCCTGATCACCGGGGTGGGCTACAAGATCGGCGACCAGCCCGCCGCTTACATGCTGGAGGGGTCGATCGCCATCACCGGGGCCCTGGTGCAGTGGCTGCGGGATAACCTGAAGATGATCGGGTCCTCGGAAGAAGTGGAGACCCTGGCCAGGTCCGTCGAGGACAACGGCGGTGCGTACTTCGTGCCGGCCTTCTCCGGGCTGTTCGCGCCGTACTGGCGGAGCGACGCGCGCGGCGTGATCGCCGGCCTGACCAGGTACGTCACCGCCGGTCACATCGCGCGGGCCGTGCTGGAGGCCACCGCGTGGCAGACCAAGGAGGTCGTCGACGCGATGAACTCCGACTCGGGCGTCGACCTGACGTCACTCAAGGTCGACGGCGGCATGGTCGGGAACGAGCTGCTCATGCAGTTCCAGGCGGACGTGCTCGGCGTCCCGGTGATCCGGCCGACCGTTCCCGAGACGACGTCGCTCGGCGCCGCGTACGCGGCTGGCCTGGCCGTCGGGTTCTGGGCGGAGGTCGAGGACCTGCGGGCGAACTGGGGCAAGGACAAGGAGTGGGACCCGAGCATGGATCCCGCCAAGGTCGCGCGTGAGTACGCCCTGTGGAAGAAGGCCGTCACCCGCACCTTCGACTGGGTCGAGTAGCGGCCATGACGTCAGCGGCCATCAGCTCCGCCCAGGCTGCCGGGCAGCCAGCCCGGCCCGGGCGGGCTGATGGCCGCATCGACTGCGAGGTCCTCGTCATCGGCGGCGGCTCCACCGGGGCCGGAGTGGCCAGGGACGCTGCCATGCGCGGCTTCTCGACCGTCCTGGTGGAGCGCGCCGACATGGCCACCGGCACCACCGGCCGGTTCCACGGGCTGCTGCACTCCGGCGGCCGTTACGTGGTGAAGGATCCCAAGGCGGCGGAGGAGTGCATCGGGGAGAACATCATCCTGCGCCGGATCGCCGACGACACCATCGAGGACACCGGCGGGCTCTTCGTCACCACGCCGATCGATGACCCCGGCTACGCCGACAAGTTCATCCAGGGCTGCAAGGCGACGGGGATCGAGGTGCAGGAAATCGGAGTCGGTGAGGCTCTGCGCCGTGAGCCGCGGCTCAATCCGCGTATCTCCCGTGCCCTTGTCGTGCCCGACGCGACGGTTGACGCGTGGAAGATGGTCTGGTCCTGCGTCAGGTCGGCCCGGCAGTACGGCGCCACGGTCCTTCCCTACCACGAGGTCATCTCGGTGATCAGGGACGGATCCAGGGTCGCCGGCGCGGTGGTGCGCGGCCCCGACGGCGAGCTGCGGATCCGGGCGGAGGTCGTGATCAACGCGGCCGGGGCCTGGGCGGGCAAGATCGCGGCCATGGCGGGCTGCGAGGTCAACGTGCGCCCCGGCAAGGGCATCATGGTGGCCACGAACCACCGGCTGGTGAACACCGTGGTCAACCGGTGCGAGATGCCAGCCGACGGGGACATCCTGGTGCCGATCAGGACGGTCAGCGTCATCGGCACCACGGACACCCTGGTCGACGACCCGGACGACTGGCCGATCACCCGGCAGGAGATCGACGAGATGCTCACGGCGGGCGAGAACCTGGTGCCCGGCTTCCGTGAGTCGAGGACCCTGCGGGTGTGGGGCGGCGTCCGGCCGCTCTTCCAGGACTCCGGGCCGGCCGAGACCAGGGACGTGACCAGGGCGCATGCCGTGCTCGACCACCGGGCCAGGGATGGCGTCGAGGCGTTCCTGACCATCACCGGCGGCAAGTTCTGCACGTACCGGCTGATGGCGCAGGACGCCGTCGACGCCGCCTGCGGCGTGCTCGGCACCAGCCGGCCCTGCCGGACCGCGGACGAGGCGCTGCCCGATTCGGGGGAGCAGCGGTTCTACCGGATCGGCTCGCGGCTGGCCGGCCGGGAGCGGACCCTGCACGACGAGCAGCTGATCTGCGAGTGCGAGCTTGTCCGGCGCGGCGCGCTGGAGGACGCGATGGCGCGCCGGGGGGCCGCGAGCCTGGACGACATCCGCCGCGCGCTCCGCCTGGGGATGGGGCCCTGCCAGGGCGGGTTCTGCACCTACCGGGCCACCGGCATCCTGCACCAGCAGACCAATCTGAGCGCGGTCGCGGCGAACCGCGCCCTGCTGGAGTTCCTCCAGGAGCGCTGGAAGGGAGTCCATCCGCTGCTGCACGGCGATCAGCTCCGGCAGGCCTGGCTGGATGACTGGATCTTCCAGGGCGTGCTGGACGTGGAGCACCTGCCGCTGGCCGACCAGGAGCGGGCGCGGGTGTGACTGGTCAGCCAGGCATCCGGGCCGTTGACGCGGTCGTGCTGGGAGCAGGCATGGCCGGACTCACCGCGGCGGTCCGGCTGGCCGAGGCCGGGCTCCGCGTCGTGACCGTGGCCAAGGGCCTGGGCTCGCTCCGGCTCGCCCCGGCGACCGTCGACATACTCGGGTACGCGCCCGGCCGGGTGGACAGCCCGGCCAGCGCGCTGCCCGGCTTCGTGGCCGCCCACCCGCACCATCCCTACGCGGCGATCACGCCCGGCGTGCTGGCCGACAGCCTGCGCTGGCTCGCCGAGCACGTGCAGGCCTACGCCTACGTCGGCGACGCCAGCGCCAACATGCTGCTCTCGACGGCCATCGGGGTTCCCCGGCCGAGCGCGGTGGTGCCCGAGACCATGGCCGGCGGCGACATCCGCTCGCTCCGTAGCGTCGCGATCGCCGGGCTGCGGGCGCTGAAGGACTTCCACCCGGCGCTGGCGGCCGAGAACCTCCGCGCGGCGGCCGCCGCCGACGGCATGGCCATCGAGGCCAGGCCGGTGATGCTGAGCCCGCCGACGGACGGCGAGGCCGACGTCGGAACGCTCGGCTTCGCCCGCAGGTTCGAGGACGCCGGTTTCCGCCGCGCCTTCGCGGCCGAGCTGCGCGCAGCGCTGCGCGACGAGCAGGCCGTCGGCATCCCCGCGGTGCTCGGGTTCGACCAGGTGCGGTCGGTCTGGACGGAGCTGCAGGAAGCGATCGGGCGGCCGGTGTTCGAGATTCCCACGATGCCGCCGTCGGTGCCCGGCATGCGCCTGGCCAGGGCACTGCAGGAGCGGCTGCGCCGGGCCGGCGGGCGGTTCGTGCTCGGCGCCGAGGCCGTCGGCCCGGAAATCCGCGACGGCAAGCTGGCCGGCGTGCGGATCCGCGCCGGGAACAGGGAGACCGCGCGGCTGGCCCGGTGGGTGGTGCTGGCGACGGGCGGGCTCGCCTCCGGCGGGATCCAGGTCGACCTCGGCGGCACCGCCACGGAGCCCGCGCTCGGGCTGCCGGTATTCGGGCCTGGCCCCGGCGAGCCCGCGTTCCTGCCCGGCTACCTCGGCGAGCACCCGATGGGCACGGTCGGGCTGCGGGTCGACGGCCGGCTCCGCCCGGTCGGCCAGGACGGCGAGCCGGTGCGCCCGAACCTGGTCGCGGCCGGGGCCGTGATCGGCGGGGCGCGGCCGTGGCGGGAGAAGTCCGGTGACGGCATCAGCCTGTCCACCGGTTACCTTGCGGCCGGGACGATCCTGGAGGATGCCGGATGAGCGACGAGCCCGCGTTCGATTTCATCCGCGACTCCCTCGACCACTGCGTCAAGTGCACGATCTGCGAGACCGCATGCCCGGTAGCGAACGCTACCCCGCTGTTTCCCGGGCCGAAGTACGTCGGGCCCCAGGCTGAGCGCTTCCGCACGCCAGGATCCTCGGTCGATTCCTCGCTCGACTACTGCTCCGGCTGCGGCATCTGCTCGCAGGCCTGCCCGCAGGGCGTGCACGTGGCCGAGATCAACTCGCGCGCCAGGGCGACGATGAAGCAGCAGCGCCGGATGCCGCTGCGTGACCACCTGCTGTCCAGGCCGAGCGTGGAGGGCAGGCTGGCCACCCCGGTCGCGCCGCTGGCCAACTTCGTGCTGTCGAACCGGATATTCCGCCTGCTGGCCGAGCGAACCCTCGGGATCCACCGGAACGCGCCGCTGCCGACGTTCGCCGGCCGGACGTTCCAGCGCTGGGCGCGCCGCCACCGCCCCGCCGCCGGCACCCGCGAGGTCGTGTACTTCCACGGCTGCAGCGCCAACTACTTCCAGCCAGAGCTCGCCGAGATGACCGTGGCCGTCCTCGAGCACAACGGATTCCGGGTGCTGGTGCCGCCGCAGGACTGCTGCGGCCTGCCGCTGCAGTCCAACGGGATCTTCGACACGGCCCGGTCCTACGTCCGCCGCCTGGTCGGCAACCTGGCTCCGTACGCCAGGGCAGGCAACCAGATCGTGGCCACCTCCACCAGTTGCGGCCTGATGCTCAAGCGCGAGGCCATCGAGATCCTCGGCATCGAGGACGACGATCTGCGCGTGGTGAGCGAGCATACCTATGACATCTGCGAGTTCCTGGCGGACCTGGACGCGGCCGGGCAGCTCAGGACCGACTTCACGGCCGTTCCGCTCACCGTGACCTACCACGCTCCGTGCCAGCAGCAGGGGCACGGGATCGGCAAGCCGGCCCTGGACCTGCTCGGCCTGGTCCCGGAGCTGAAGGTGATCGAGCTGGACCGGGCCTGCTGCGGCATCGCCGGCACCTACGGGATCAAGCGCGAGAAGTACGACATCGCGATGAAGGTGGGCCAGCCCCTGTTCGATGACATCACCAGCTCGGCGGCCGACCTGTCGGTCTGTGACAGCGAGACGTGCCGGTGGCAGATCACCCACGCCACCGGACAGCAGTCCGTGCACCCGGTCGAGGTCCTGCACCGGGCCTACGGGCTGGGGTGATCCGCTGGCCGGCATGACCCAGGGCACGGGAACCAGCTTCGAGGGACGGTGGCAGGGCAGCGATGGTCGGGATCGTGATCGTGTCGCACAGCGCCCAGCTGGCCGACGGGGTGGTCGAGCTCGCCAGGGAGATGGCCGGGCCTGACGTCTCGATCGTCGCCGCCGGCGGCCTGGATCTGCCGGGCCGCCCGCTCGGCACCGACGCGGTCCTGGTGGCCAGCGCCGTGCAGCGGGCGTGGGGCGACGACGGCGTGCTGGTGCTGATGGACCTGGGCAGCGCCGTCCTGTCGGCCGAGCTGGCGCTCGAGCTGCTGCCGGAGGAGCACCAGTCCGGGGTGCTGCTGTGCGAGGCGCCGATCGTCGAGGGCGCGGTGGCCGCCGCGGTGGCCGCGCGGCTGGGCGAGCCGCTGGACCGGGTGGCCGCCGAGGCGCGCGGCGGGCTGGCCGGCAAGATCGCTCACCTGGGCGGGCCGGCCGAGGAGCCGGCCGGCCGCCGGCCCGCCCCCGGGCCTGATGGCGCTCAGGGCGCGGGCGGCGTTCCGGGCGCGGGCGGCGCCCTTGAGACGCGCATCCGGGTGTCCAATCCGCTCGGGCTGCACGCCCGCCCCGCCGCCAGGTTCGTGCAGACGGTCGGGCAGTTCGACGCGAAGGTGACGGCGGAGAACCTGACCTCCAAGGCCGGCCCGGCCAGCGCGCGGAGCCTCAACGGCGTCGCCACCCTCGGGGTCCGCCAGGGGCACGAGATCCTGGTGCGGGCGACCGGGCCGCAGGCCGCCGAGGTGCTCAGCGCCGTGCGGGACCTGGCCGCGCGCAACTTCGACGAGCCCGAGGACGGCCAGCAGCCCGCGGGCCGGCCGCCCGAGGCCCGGCAGCCCGGGGATCAGCAGCCCGCGGATCAGCAGCCCGGGGGCCGGCCGGCCGCCGCCGGGCCGCCGGCCGCCGGGGCCGCTGCCGGTGCCGCCGGCGCCGCTGCCAGTGCCGCCGAGGCGGCCGGGCCGCCTGCTGCCGGGGCCCTGCTGCGGGGCCTGGCCGGCTCCGCGGGCGTCGCGCTCGGCGATGCCCGGCACCTGCGGCCGGCGCTGGTCGAGGTGCCGCGGCAGCCCGCGGCCGACCCCGGCGCCGAGCTGGCCAGGCTGGACGCCGCCCTGGCCGCGACGACGCGGGACGTCCTCGCGGCCCGGGACTCGGTATCGACCCGCACCAGCGGCGGCTACGAGTCGGCCATCTTCGACGCGCACCTGCTGTTCCTGCAGGACGAGGCGCTGCTCGACCCGGCCAGGCGGCGGATCAGCGAGGGCAGGAACGCCGCCGACGCGTGGGACAGCGCGGTGGCCGACATGGTCGGGGTCTGGCAGCAGCTGACGGACGACTACCAGCGCGACCGGGTCCGCGACCTGGAGAGCATCAGGTCCCAGGTGCTCGCCCACCTGCTCGCGGTGAGCCGCTCGCAGGTGAGCGGGTCCGGCGTCGTGGTGGCCGCCGAGCTCACCCCGGCTGACACGGCCGGCTTCGATCCGGCCGTGGTCAGCGGAATCGCCACTGCCGTCGGCGGCCCGACGTCGCACGCCGCCATCCTGGCCAGGGCACTGGGCATCCCGGCCGTCCTCGGCCTCGGGCCCGCGGTGCTCGCCGTCCCCGAGGGAACCCCGCTGCTGCTGGACGGGGACGCCGGCACAGTGCTGGTGGCACCGGACGCCGCGGCCGTGGCCGCCGCCGAGCTGGCCAGAGCGCGCCGCCGCGCGGCCGGGGAACGGGCCAGGCAGCTTGCCGCCGAGCCGGCCGTGACCGCGGACGGCACCAGGGTGGAGGTCGCCGCCAACGCGGGATCGGCCGAGGACGTCCGGCGGGCGGTGGCCGCGGGCGCCGACGGCATCGGCCTGCTCAGGACGGAATTCGTGTTCATGTCCGCCCGCAGCATGCCCACCGAGGACGAGCAGGAGGCCGTTTACAGGGACATCGCCCGGATCCTGGACGGCCGGCCGCTGATCGTCAGGACGCTCGACGTCGGGGCGGACAAGCCGCTTTCCTACCTGCCGAGGGAGGCGGAGCCGAACCCGGCCCTGGGCGAGCGCGGCATCCGCCTCGGCCTGGCCAGAACCGATCTGCTGCTCCCGCAAATCAGGGCCGTGCTGAGGGTGGCCGCCGACCATCCGCTGAAGCTCATGTTCCCCATGGTCGCGACCGACGAGGAGATGCGCTCGGCGCTCGGCCTGGTCGCCGACGCCAGGCGCGGCCTGCTGGCCGAGGGCGCGGCCGTGCCGGACGAGGGCGGGATGGAGGTCGGGATCATGATCGAGGTCCCGTCTGCCGCCCTGATCGCCGGGACGCTGGCCGGCGGCGCCGACTTCTTCTCAGTGGGCACGAACGACCTCACGCAGTACACCATGGCAGCGGACCGCGAGGTGACCGCGGTGGCCGGGCTCTCCGACGCAATGCACCCCGCCGTGCTGACCCTCATCGGGCGTGCCGCAGCGGCCGCGACCGCGGCCGGCCGGTGGATCGGCGTGTGCGGCGAGTTTGCCGCCGATCCGCTGGCGGTGCCGCTGCTGCTCGGGCTCGGCGTCCGGGAGCTGTCGGTCGGCGCCGGATCGGTCGCCGCCGTGAAGCAGGTGGTCCGGCGCACCGACCTGGCGGACTGCGCCGAGCTGGCCCGGCGGGCCACCGGCCTGCCGTCCGCCCGGGCCGTCAGGGAGCTGATGGGCGGCCGGCCTGGCGGCGGTGTGGGATGCTGAAGGCTAATGGCGCCTGAGGCGGGACGATGCGAGACCATGAGGAACGAGCAGCGGACGGCGCGGCTCCTGAACGGCATCAGCCTGATGCGCGTGGTCATGGTGGTGCCGGTCGTCGCGCTCGTGGAGCTCGGCCCGACCGTCAGGTATGCCTACGTCGCGGCGGCCGTCCTCTTCACGGTGGCGGCGGCGACCGATTTCCTTGACGGATACCTGGCCAGGCGGTGGGGCGCCACCACCGAGCTCGGGGTGTTCCTCGATACCACCGCCGACAAGCTCCTGGTCGCCGGGGTCCTGATCGCACTGGTCGCCGTGGGGCGCGCCTGGCCGTGGGCAGCCGTGGTGATCGTGGGCAGGGAGATCGCCGTGCTCGGCCTCAAGGCCGCCGCGGCCACCGGCGGGACCGTCGTCAAGCCGTCCATCTGGGGCAAGCTCAAGTTCAACGTGCAGTTCGTGGCTATCACGGCGGCCATCGTCCGGTACCCGCAGCGGATTGGCTTCCTGTATCTCGATCAGTGGGCCATGACGGTCGCCGCCGTGGTCACCGTGCTGTCCGCGGTCGAGTACTTCAGCCGCTTCTCGTTCGTGCTGGGGAGCGGTGCCCAGTGACCGGCGTCCCGGCGCCCCCGGTCCTCGTGATCGGCGGCAGCGGCTTCATCGGCAGCGCCGTGCTCGACGCGCTGATGTCGCGGGGCCGGCCCGTGCGGGCGCTGGCCAGATCCGGCCCGGCCGCCGACGAGCTGACCGGCCGCGGCGCCGAGGCGGTCACCGGCGACCTGCTGGATACCGGCAGCCTGGTCCGGGCCATGGACGGCTGCTCCGTCGTGTACCACGCTGCCGGGGTCAACGCGTTCTGCCTGGCGGATCCCCGGCCGATGGAGCGGGTCAACGTCGAGGGCTCGGCCAACGTGATCGAGGCCGCTGCCGCTGCCGGGGTGCTCAGGGTGGTCTACACATCCTCGGCCGCGGCGCTCGGGGAGGCGCCAGGCACGGTCGGGAACGAGGTGTCAGAGCACCGCGGGTGGTTCCTGTCGCAGTACGAGCGGTCGAAGTACCTGGCCGAGGTCCGGGTGCTGCGCGAGGCAGCCGAGCGCAGCGTCGATGTGGTGTGCGTTAGCCCGTCGTCGGTGCAGGGCCCGGGCCGCCTGCACGGCACGGCGCGGCTGCTGCTGCAGTACCTGAACGGCCGGCTGAAGTTCCTCACGGACACCCGGATGAGCTTCCTCGACATCGCCGATGCCGCGGCCGGACATCTGCTGGCCGAGACCCGCGGCGTCAACGGGGAGCGGTACGTGCTCAACGGCGCCACGTTCACCACCCGCGAGCTGATCAGCCTGGTCAGCCGCACCACCGGCATCGAGCACCGGGTCCGGTGGCTCCCTGGCCAGGTCACGCTGGCCGCCGCGGCGGTGGTCGAGGCGGGCGCGAGGACCGTCAGGCGCAAGCCGCCGCTGTGCCGGGAGATGGTCCGTACGCTGCTCAACGGCCATACCTACGACGGCTCGAGGGCAGAGCGGGAACTCGGGCTACGCTACACGCCGGTCGAGGAGACGATACGCACGACGTTGCGCTGGTATACAGAGCACGGCTACCTGACCGCCCGCTTACCGGCCGGTAATGCCAGGGGCTCGTTCTGATAAACTGACCGACGCGACGCATCCGGAGGACTGATGGAGCGCAAGGGTGGCCGGATGCTGGCGCAGGCTGTCGGCGCCCAGTTCGCTCGCGGCCTGTTCCTGAACGGGGCACTCCGGCCGATCATGCGGCACTACGTGCATCCCAAGGTCTCCGGGCTGGAAAACCTGTCGGGTCACGGCCCACCGCTGATCCTCGCGGTGAACCACTCCAGCCACATGGATACGCCGCTCATCCTGACCAGCCTTCCGAAGGAACTGCGCCGCCGGACGCTGGTCGCCGCCGCCTCGGACTACTTCTTCGCCAGCCGCGTGCTCGGGCTGTTCGTCTCGGTCGCGGTGGGCGCCGTGCCGATGGACAGGCGGGCCGGCGGCAGGCAGACCATGGCGACGGTGGACCGGCTGCTGGCGCAGAAATGGTGCCTGGTCATGTACCCGGAGGGCAGCCGGACGCCGGACGGGCGACTGTACCGCGGGAAGACCGGGATCGCCCGGCTGGCGCTGTCGGCCGACGTCCCGGTGGTGCCGGTGGGGATCGTCGGTACCTACCACGCCATGCCGGGCGGCCGGTCATGGCCGGTGCCAGGGAACGTCGAGGTTCGCTTCGGCAAGCCGCTGACGTTCGAGCGCTACCGGCTGGGCGTCGCGAACCAGCTCGTGCTGCGGGCGATCACCGACCAGATCATGTACGACATCATGACGCTGAGCGGGCTGAGCTACGTGGACGAGTACGCCAGCAGGGCAAAGGCGCGGCTGTCGCCCGCTGACCGGGAGCAGGAACCGCCGGACGCCGACCAGCCGGACGCCGGCCAGCCCGGACCGGACGCCGACGAGACGCCCGAGTCCGCGTAATCCGGTTCCCCGCGGGACAGCGGCCGGTCAGCCCGGCGGGAGAGATGCTGGGCCGATGTCAGCGCCGATGGCCTCGGGGGCGTGCAGGAAACTCATCGCCGCGTCGGCCAGTTCCGCCTCGCTCCAGCTCAGGGCGCCGGTCCGCAGGTCGCCGAGCACTCCGCTAATCCAGTCAAGCTCGGCTGCCGTTACCGCGCGCTGGTACTCGTCATCCAGTAGCGTCACCCTCGGCAGGCTGGCCGAGTAAGCCCTCAGGTCGCCGTCAAGCCCGGCCAGGTTCTCGCGTAGGACGACGGCCCGGCGCTCGAGCACGGCCATGGCCTCCTCGGGTCCCAGCAGCATCACGAAGGAGAGCGCGGCGGGGAACCGGGGAAACTCGTTCCGCGGAACCGCCAGCATGTCGGCGAGCCATTCCAGCACCTGCCGCCGCCCGGCCTCGGTCAGCTCGTAGACGGTCCGCTCGGGGTACAGCTGATCGCGCTCGGTCTGGCGGACCGCGATCAGCCCTGCCTCGTCCAGTCGCTTGATCGTCTTGTACAGGTTCGCGCGCTGCCCGACGTTGACGACCCGGTCCTTGCCCCACAGCTTGATCAGCCGCTGCATGCCATAGGGATGCAGCGGTCCGATCACCAGCAGGCTCAGCACGGCCAGCGCGAGCGGCGACGAGCGGAGCCTGGAGTCCATGCACCTCAGTCTACTAGTTGCCGGCGCACTAGTCGCCACCATGACGAAGCTGGCCCGGAAGGCGTGACGGCCGCTGGCCCGGAAGGCGTGACGGCCGCCCCCCGAAGGCATACAGAGACTTAGTGCTTTCATCACTAGTATCTCAAGGATAGGTTGACTAAGAACTAGTATCTATGATACTATTTTACCATGCGACTAAACGAGCAGGTCACCCGATCAGCGCAGGCAGCGCAGGCAGCGCCGCTGCTGGAGGCGAGCGGACTCACCGTCAGGTTCGGCAAGGTCACCGCCCTGGACGGCCTGGACATCACCGCCCCGCAGGGGAAGGCGCTGGCAATACTCGGGCCGAATGGCGCCGGGAAAACCACGTTCGTCCGGACGGTCGCCACGCTGCTGCGGCCGACCAGCGGCAGGCTGCGGGTGCGAGGCCGCGACGTCGCGGCCGACCCGGTCGCCGTCCGCCGCGACATCGGCCTGGCTGGCCAGTTCGCCGCGGTCGAGCCCACGATGACCGGGCGGGAGAACCTGGAAATGACGGCCCGGCTGTTCGGGCATAGCAGCAGCGCGGCGCGGCGGGCCGCGGCCATCGTGATCGAGCAGCTCAGTCTGGGCGAGGTCGCGGGCCGGCGCTCCGGCACCTACTCGGGAGGCCAGCGCCGCCGGCTCGACCTCGGCGCCAGCCTGGTCGGGGCGCCACGGCTGCTGCTGCTCGACGAGCCGACGACCGGGCTCGATCCGGCCGGCCGGCGGGAAGTCTGGGACGCGGTGCGCTCCCTTGTGGCCGGCGGCACCGACGTCGTGCTGACCACGCACTACCTCGACGAGGCCAACGAGCTCGCCGACCACGTCATCGTGATCGACCGCGGCCGCGCGATCGCGTCCGGCCCGCTGGGCGACCTCAAGGCGAGCGTAGGGCACGACGTCATCGAGGTCGCCGTGCCCGACGTGTCCCTGCTCGACGCCGCCGGCCAGATCCTGCAGCGCGTCACGTCGAGCCCGCCCAGGATTGACCGGGGCTCGCGGCGCGCCAGCGCCCGGAGCGCAGGCGGGGCGGGCGAGCTGCGGGCGGCGATCGGCTTCCTCGAAGACGCCGCGATACCCATTGACGAGATCGGCCTGCGCCGGCCAACGCTCGACGAGGTCTTCCTCGCCCTCACCGGGGACCGCGCCGCTGGCACGGGGGACCGCGCCGCCGGCCGCAGCCAGGACAGGAGCCCGCAATGACCACGACGCAGACCATCGCCCCTATCGCCGCCATCGCTCGCCCAAGCGCGCCGCCACGAGGTGCCCGGGCCGCCCTGGAGGTGGCGCGCCGGGCGCTGCGGAAGTACTTCAGGACCCCTGGCCTGAGCGTCATGGGGGTGGTCCAGTCCGCGCTGTTCCTTTTCAGCTTCCGGTACGTGTTCGGCGGCGCCATCCAGGCCGGGCCGTCGGGTTATGTTAACTACCTCGTGCCTGGCTACGTCGCCACGATCGTGCTCTTCACCGGGGGCGGCGTCGCGGTCGCGGTGGCGGAGGACCGGGCCCAGGGATTCACCGCCCGGCTGCTCTCGCTCCCGGTACCGCGGTATGCGATCGTGGCGGGCCGCGCGCTGGCCGACTCCGCCACGAACGCGTGGTCGATCCTGGTCACCGCCGCCTTTGGCTTCCTCTTCGGATTCCGCCTTGGCGGGACCGTTCCCGGCGGCCTGGCCGCGCTCGGCCTGTGCCTCCTCTACGCCGTCGTGTTCACGGTGGTCTTCATCGTCATCGGCCTGTTCGCGCCCAGCGTGCAGGCCGCCCAGGGCCTGTCGCTGATCGCCTTCGTCTTCGCGTTCATCTCCAGTACCTACGTCCCGGCGGCGTCGATGCCGGGCTGGCTCCAGCCATTCTCGAAGTACCAGCCGATCACTCCGATGGTCGACGCCGTTCGCGCGCTGATACTCGGATCCGGCAGTGACGTCGCCCTCGCCCTCGCGTGGTCGGCCCTGCTGCTCGCCGTCTGCACGCCCATCGCGGTCCTCCGCTACCGGAGCGCCTGACCGGACCCGGGTAGCTGGCCGTCAGGAAAGGCGGCGGCGGATCCGCCAGTAGCAGAAGGCGGCCAGGACGAGGGCGAGCGCGACAAAGATTCCCGTCTCGTACCCCTGCAAGGGCCAGTAGCGGCTCGCGGGCTCGTAGGTGACCACCTGGCGAAGGTGCAGCCGGGCGAGCGCGTCGGCGCAGACCGGGAAGGAGTTCGTAGTGCAGGCCTGCGGGGCCGGGCCGGTGAACGGATGGCCGGCCGCGTCGACGACCTGGTTGGTCAGCACCCAGGCGCCAGGCTTGCTCACGGCCGTGAGCACCGTCATCTGACCGCCGTTCTGCATGCTCAGGCCGATGATGGAGCCGGCATCGAACGCCGTGATGCTGCGGACCGGCGCGATGAGATGCGGCCGGACCAGCATCGGCCAGGCGATCTGAACGGTGATGAACACGGCCAGGGTGGCGGCCATGGCGGGCACGGTCCGGCGGATGAGCACTCCGGCGGTGACGCCGAGCGCGAAGGCGAACGCGGCGTAGCCGATCGGGGCGATGCCGCGCGCGCCGAACAGCACCGGCGTGATGCGGCTCAGCAGCGCAGGCCCCGGTCCCGTCGCCATCGCGGCGGCCCGGTCGATCGGGCTGTCCGACCAGGTCACCATGAGGCTGAGCAGCCCGCCGGTGGCCATCGCGAGCAGGCCGACCAGCGAGAGCTTGACCGCGATCCAGCGGGTCCGGGTGACGCTCTGGTTCCACGCCAGCCGCAGGGTGCCGTTCTCGATCTCGCGGGTGACCAGCGGCGCTCCCCAGAAGATGCCGATGATGGCGGGCGCGACGTACAGGCCCGCGATGCTCAGCAGATAAATGGTGTGGTACAGGTTGCTCGCCGCGACCTGGGTCAGGAAGTTGCTCGCCAGCTGCCCGCAGTCGCCGTGGCCGTGGCAGGTCCCGATCCCACTGGTGTCATACAGGTGGGCCAGGTGCAGGCCGGTGACCGCCAGCAGGATGGCGGCCGCCGCGAGGGCGCCCGCCGCCACCCAGGCCTGGGTACGGAACTGCCGCCAGGTGAGCCAGATCATCGCTGTGCCTCCATCTCGGGACGGCGGGCGGGCGCCCCGCTCGCGGCCTGGCTCATGTAGCCCAGGACCAGGTCCTCCAGGCCGACAGGTTCGACGACCCAGCCGGGGTCATGGACCGGCGTGCCCGCACGGATCAGCAGGGTGCTCTGCCGGTCGGTGTGGCTCTCCTCCACGACCTGCCAGCCGGGCGGCAGCGTGGCGGTATCGTGGCGCGGCCCGGTGAGCCGGTGATGCGATGCGAGCAGTTCGTCGACCTGGCCGGCCAGCCGGACCCGGGAGTCGACGAGCACGATCAGGTAATCGCAGATCCGCTCCAGGTCGGCTACCAGGTGCGAGGACATCACCACGCTGACCTGCTGCTCGGCCGCGGTCTCCATCAGGACCCCGAGGAAGTCGCGGCGGGCCAGCGGGTCGAGGCTGGCGATCGGCTCATCCAGCAGGAGCAGCTCCGGCCGCTTGGCGATGGCCAGGGTCAGGGCGAGCTGGGCACGCTGGCCGCCGGACAGCTTCCCGGCCCGCTGGCCGGGATCCAGGCCCAGCCGCCCGATCCGGCGGCGCGCCAGGCCGTCGTCCCAGCCGGGGTTGAGATGCGCGCCGAGCCTGAGGTGGTCGGCGACGCTCAGACCGGCGTAGACAGGCGTGTCCTGGGCGACGAAGCCGACCCTGGCGAGCTGTGCCGCGCTGCTGGCCGGCTCCCCGCCGAGCACCCTGATCGTGCCCGCGGTCGGCGCCAGCAGGCCGGTGGCCAGGTGCAGCAGGGTCGTCTTGCCTGCCCCGTTCGGGCCGACCAGCCCGACCACGTGTCCGGCCGGGATCCTCAGCGTGCAGTCGGTCAGCGCCCAGCGCCGCCGGTACCGCTTGCCGAGCCCGGAAGATTCCAGCACGGCGGTCATATGGCTTCCTCCCTTGTCGCGGCCCGGACGGTGTCCCGGTACAGGGCCTCGATGCTCTCCTCGTCCAGCCCGGCCCGGCGGGCCCTGGCGATCCAGCGCTGCAGGTCGCGCCGCAGCGGCCCGTGCGCGGCGAGCGAGGCGTCGCTCAGCGTCCTGGTCACGAACGTTCCCACTCCCGGCCGGGCTGCCACCAGGCCCTCGTACTCGAGCTCCCGGTAGGCCTTCAGCACGGTGTTCGGGTTAATCGCCAGCCGGGCCACCACGTCCTTGACCGTAGGAAGCTGGTCACCGACGTCCAGCAGCCCCAGCCGCAGTGCCCGCCGGACCTGCTGGATTACCTGCAGGTACGGCGCCACCCCGGAGCCGGCGTCCAGGTGGAACTCGATCACCCTTCCTCAATTCATCTAGTTAGCTAGTACATTACTCTCATGCCTAGCTGGTGAGTCAAGCCGGCATGCACCCTGCCTTGCGCCAGCCGCCGGACAGGTGCGGCCGGGCGATGCCAGCAACGTCTGCGGCTGGTTATTCGGCGCGCAGGGCGGTGGTGGTTTTGGACGTAGCGGCCCACGTGGCGGGGCCGAGGACGCCGGCTGCGGCGATGCCCAGTCCGGCCAGGACCAGCAGCGCCAGGTCGGCAGTCCCCAGGACGTGGACGAAGCTGGCGGGGAGCACCATGCCGACGCTGGCGGCAAGGTCCCGGACGAGGAAGTTCTGGGTGATCAGCCCGGCGGGCAGCGCGATGGCGGCGGCGCCGATGGCCGGGGCGGCGACCCAGCAGACGACCATGGCTAGGGTTGGCCGGGGGGTCATCCCGACCGCTTTGAAGACCCCGAGGTCGTGGACGCGTTCGCGGGTCGCCATGAGTACGGAGTTGAGGACGCCGAGCGCGGCCAGCGCTGCCACCAGCAATGCCAGCAGGCGGAAGAAGGACGTGTCGATCTCTGCGGCGATCGACGGCCCGGCCGGGGTATAGGCCTGGTAGCCGGGCCCTAGGACCCGGGTCAGCGCGGTGATGTAGCTCCCCATGGTGGTGCCCGGTTTGAGGGCGATGTCGTAGTGACTGGCGGCCAGGCCGGCGGCGGCGCCACCGAGAGCCTGCCAGCTGGTGAACAGGACGGGCGCACTGCTCGGGACGAACACCTCCCCGGCGATCCGCGCGATGGCCGGCTTGCCGTTGACGGTCAGGGTGATGCTGTCGCCCACCGCCCGGCCGGTGGCGGCTAGGAAGCCCTCGCTGGCATCAACCTCGTGCGGGCCGCGGTACCAGCGCCCGCTGGTCATGTTCCAGCCCAGCCAGGACGAGTCGTTGATGGTCACGGCCAGGTCCGCGCAGTGCGTGACTGCGCACGACGCGTAGAACCCCTCGCTGGCGGTGGCGAACAGGGCCAGGCCGAGCAGGGCCGCCGCTGACGAGGCGGCCAGCACTCCG
>Ga0302184_10000233_pt1 | contig 37022 bp, 39 predicted proteins | sample I_Palsa_N3_3_FD_200233 | JGI IMG/M metagenome (GOLD analysis project Ga0302184, IMG submission 200233) | Peat permafrost microbial communities from Stordalen Mire near Abisko, Sweden - I_Palsa_N3_3 | ecosystem: Environmental > Terrestrial > Soil > Palsa > Peat permafrost | place: Sweden...
ACACGGTGTGCGGCGCGGGGTCGGTGATGTCGTCGGCCGGCACGTAGATGGCCTGCATGGAGGTGATCGAGTGGCCGCGGGTGGAGGTGATCCGCTCCTGCAGCTGGCCCATCTCGTCGGCCAGCGTCGGCTGGTAGCCCACCGCGGACGGCATCCGGCCCAGCAGGGTGGATACCTCCGAGCCGGCCTGGGTGAAGCGGAAGATGTTGTCGATGAACAGCAGGACGTCCTGGCCCTGCACGTCGCGGAAGTACTCGGCCATGGTGAGCGCGGACAGCCCGACCCGCAGCCGGACCCCGGGCGGCTCGTCCATCTGGCCGAACACCAGCGCGGTGTCGGCGATGACGCCGGACTCGGTCATCTCCAGGAACAGGTCGTTGCCCTCGCGGGTCCGCTCCCCCACCCCGGCGAAGACCGAGACGCCGCCGAAGTTCTGGGCCACCCGGCGGATCATCTCCTGGATCAGCACGGTCTTGCCCACGCCGGCCCCGCCGAACAGCCCGATCTTCCCGCCCAGCACGTACGGGGTGAGCAGGTCGATGACCTTGATGCCGGTGGTGAACATCTGGGTCCGCGGCTCGAGCTGGTCCAGCGGCGGGGGGTCGCGGTGGATCGGCCACCGCTCGGTGATGTCCAGCGACGAGGTGGGCACGTCGAGGGAGTTGCCGAGGACGTCGAACACGTGCCCCTTGGTCACGTCGCCGACCGGAACCGAGATCGGCGCGCCGGTGTTGATCACCTCGGCGCCCCGGACCAGGCCGTCGGTGGGCTGCATGGAGATCGCGCGCACGATGTCGTCGCCGATGTGCTGCTCGACCTCGAGCGTCAGCGTGCGGGTCTGGTCCTCCAGCACGATGTCCACGTGCAGCGCGAAGTAGATCTCCGGCATGTGCTCGGCCGGGAACTCGACGTCCACCACGGGGCCGGTGACCCGGGCGACCCGGCCGTTGCCCGCGGCGGCCTCGTCGCTCTGCGGTGTCTTCTCGTCGGTCGCGGTCATGTGTTCCTCACTCACTGGTTTGCGCTCGCGCCGGTCAGCGCGTTGGCGCCGCCGACGATCTCACTGATTTCCTGGGTGATCTCGGCCTGCCGCGCGTTATTCGCCTCGCGGGTCAGGGTCTCGATCAGGTCGTTCGCGTTGTCGGTGGCCGCCTTCATGGCGCGCCGCCGCGAGGCCAGCTCGGACGCGGCCGCCTCCAGCAGCGCGTAGAAGATCCGGCTCGCCACGTACTGCGGCATCAGGGCGTCGAGCACCTCGGCCGGGCCGGGCTCGAACTCGTACTGCGGCAGCGGGCCGGTCGGGCTCGGCTCGTCGGTCTCGGTGATCTCCAGCGGCAGCAGCCGGCGCGCCGCGGGCCGCTGGGTCAGCATCGACACGAAGTCGGTGCCGACCAGGTGGATCTCGTCGACTTTGCTCTCGTCCTCGGCGTTGAACGCCTCGAGCAGGACGTCGGCGATCGCCTTCGCGTCGCGGTACCTCGGCTGGGCCGAGAATCCGCTCCAGGACCCGGCCAGCTCGAGCTCGCGGAACCGGTGCCAGCCGATGCCCTTGCGGCCGGCCACGTACAGGACCGGCGCGACGCCCCGCTGCCGCAGCCGCTCCCGGAGCCGGGCCGACTCGCGCAGCACGTTGGCGTTGTAGGCGCCGGCGAAGCCCTGGTCGCTGGTCAAGATGAGCACCGCGGCCCGGGTCGGGTGCTCCGGCTCGGCGGTGAACGGGTGGGTGATGTTGGTCGAGCGGCTGATCACGGCCTCCACCGCCCGGGTGAGCTCCCGGGAATACGGCTCCGCCGCGCGCTGCTGCTGCTGGGCGCGGACGATCCGCGAGGACGCGATCAGTTCCTGGGCCCGGGTGATCTTGGCGATGGACTGGACGGTGCTGATCCGCTGCCTGACCAGGCGAAGCTGGGCTGCCATGAGCTAGCTTTCGTCCTTGCTCGGCTGGGGCACGCGGCGGGTGATCGTCTCCTGGCCCTCGTTCTCCAGCGCCTCGGCCTGCTCGTCCTCGCCGGACAGCAGCTCGCCTGCGCTGGTCTCGAACGACTTGCGGAACTCCTCGACCGCGTCCTTGAGCGCGGTGATCGTATCCTCGGACAGGTCCTTCGTCTCCCGGATCGAGGTCAAGATGCCCTCGTGCGAGCGCTTCAGGTTCTCCAGGAAGTCGTGCTCGAACCGGCTGACGTCCTCCAGCGGCACGTCGTCCAGGTAGCCGTTGCTGCCCGCCCAGATCGAGACCACCTGGTTCTCGACCGGGAACGGGTCGTACTGCGGCTGCTTGAGCAGCTCGACCAGCCGAGCGCCGCGGTCCAGCTGGGCCCGGGAGGCCGCGTCCAGGTCGGAGGCGAAGGCGGCGAACGCCTCCAGGTCGCGGAACTGCGACAGCGACAGCCGCAGGTTACCCGCGACCTTCTTCATCGCCTTGACCTGCGCGTTGCCGCCGACCCGCGACACCGACCGGCCGACGTTGATGGCGGGCCGCACGCCCGCGTTGAACAGGTCGGCCTCCAGGTAGATCTGCCCGTCGGTGATCGAGATGACGTTGGTCGGGATGTAGGCGGAGATGTCGTTGCCCTTGGTCTCGACGATCGGCAGCCCGGTCAGCGAGCCGCCGCCCAGGTCGTCGGACAGCTTGGCGCAGCGCTCGAGCAGCCGGGAGTGCAGGTAGAACACGTCGCCCGGGTAGGCCTCGCGGCCCGGCGGCCGGCGCAGCAGCAGCGAGATCGCGCGGTACGCGTCGGCCTGCTTGGACAGGTCGTCGAAGACGATCAGGGCGTGTTTGCCCTGGTACATCCAGTACTGCCCGAGGGCCGAGCCGGTGTACGGCGCAATGTACTTGTACCCGGCCGGGTCGGAGGCCGGCGCGGCCACGATCGTGGTGTACTCCAGGGCGCCGGCGTCCTCCAGCGACTGGCGCACCTGGGCGATCGTCGAGCCCTTCTGGCCGACCGCGACGTAGACGCAGCGCACCTGCTGCGTGTCGTCACCGGAAGCCCAGTTCGCGCGCTGGTTGATGATCGCGTCGATGGCGATCGCGGTCTTGCCGGTCTGCCGGTCGCCGATGATCAGCTGCCGCTGGCCCCGGCCGATCGCGGTCATCGCGTCGATGGCCTTGATGCCGGTCTGCAGCGGCTCCTTGACCGGCTGGCGCTCGACCACCGAAGGCGCCTGCGTCTCCAGCAGGCGCAGTTCGGTGCTCTCGATGGGCCCCTTGCCGTCCAGCGGCTCGCCCAGCGGCCCGACCACCCGGCCCAGGAAGGCGTCGCCGACCGGGACGGACAGGACCTCGCCGGTCCGCTTGACCTGCTGGCCCTCCTCGATCTGGTTGAACTCGCCGAGGATGACCACGCCGATCTCGCGCACGTCCAGGTTGAGCGCCAGGCCCCGGACGCCGTTCTCGAACACGAGCAGCTCGCTGGCCATGGCCGAGGGCAGGCCCTCGACCCGCGCGATGCCGTCGCCGCACTCGATGACGGTGCCTATCTCTTCCCGTGCGGCGCCCTCCGGCTCATACTCCTGAACGAAACGCGACAGCGCGTCCCGGATCTCCTCCGGCCGGATCGTCAGCTCAGCCATTGCCCTGCCCGTCTTGTCGTTCGTCGTGTTGACAGCTTGCGGTTCTTCGGCGTCTTCGGCGGCGGATTCGGTCGCTGGCATCTCAGCTCGCCAGCTTGCGCCGGACGGCGGCCAGGCGGCTGGCCGCGGTCCCGTCGATAAGTTCATCCCCGATCTGGACGGACATTCCACCTACCACCGCGGGATCGATGACAACATCCAGGTGAATATCGTGCCCGTAGGCGCGGGCCAGGGCGTCGGCGAGCCGCCTGCGCTGGCTCGCGGACAGCTCGGTCGCCGAGCGGACCACCGCGATCAGCTGCTGCCTGCGCCGCGCCGCGATCTCGGCGCACAGGTCCAGGGCAGCGTCCAGGGTCCGCCCGCGCGGATGCGCCACCATCTGGCTGACCAGGCTGAGCGTCACCGCGGTGACCTTGCCCTGCAGCAGGGTGTCGAGCAGCCGGCGCTTGCCCGCCTCGGGCAGCGACGGATCGGCCAGCGCGGCCCGCAGGTCGGGATTCGCGGAAACCACCCGCCCGAACCGGAACAGCCCGTCCTCCAGGTCGTCCAGGCCACTATCGGCCTCGGCGGCCAGCACCATCGCCTCGACCGCGAGCTGTTCGATCGCGTCCACCAGGTCGCCGCTGGTCGCCCAGTGGGCCTCGACGGCCGCCACGACCAGCGCCTCGGCGCGCTGGGTGATCTTGCCGTGCAGCAACGCGCCGGCCACCGCGGCCTTCTCCGCCGCGGGCTTGCCCGGGTCGGACAGCGCGCGCCGGAGCCCGTGCTCGGTGTCGAGCAGCCCCACCACCGCGAACAGCTCGTTGGCCAGCCTGGTGGCCACGGTGGCGCTGGTGACGTGCTCGGCCGACAGCCGCTCGGAGAGCTCGGCGAACGAGGCCCTACTCACACCGCGCATGGGCACTACACCTGCTCCAGCTCGTCGAGGAACCGGTCCACCATCCGGCCCTGCCGTGCGGCTTCGGTGAGCGACTCGCCCACGATCTTGCTGGCCAGCTCGGTGGCCAGCGTCCCGATCTCGGCGCGCAGCGAGGTCAGCGCCTGCTGGCGTTCGGCCTGGATCTGGGCCTGCGCGGACTCGGTCACGCGGCGCGCCTCGGCCTGGGCCTGCTCGCGCATCTCGGCGATGATCTGCGCGCCCTGCTCCCGTGCCTCTTCGCGCAGCCGGGAGGCCTCGTGCCGGGCGTCGGCCAGCTGCTGCCGGTACGTCTCGAGCAGCTGCTGGGCCTCCTTCTGCGCCTCATCGGAGCGAGCCAGGCCGCCCTCGATCGCATCGGCCCGCTCGGTCAGTATCTTCTGGATGCGGGGCAGTGCCACCTTGCCCAGGAAGCCGAACACCAGGACGAACAGGATCGTGCCGATGATGAACTCCGGCCACGAGGGGAGCAGCGGGTTCGACGACGCCGTGCTGCTGTCAGCGAGGTGGATCATCATGCGCTCATTCCCTGGGACTTAGCTGTACTTGAAGATGAACGGCGCCACGAGGCCGATCAGCGCGAGCGCCTCGGTCAGCGAGAAGCCGATCCACATGTAGAGCGAGATGCGCCCGGTGGCCTCGGGCTGCCGGGCCATGGCCTCGATCGCGTGGCCGAACACCAGGCCGATGCCGATGCCAGGGCCGATGGCGGCCAGACCGTAGCCAACCGCGCCGATGTTGATGTTCAGCGTCGTGCCGGAGGCGGCGAGAGTAGCGGCAAGTGACATTGATTAATTCCTTTACATTGCGGTGAAGTTGGGCGGGACTAGTGCGCCGGCTCCACGGAGCTGGCTATGTACGTGGCGGTCAGCGTGGTGAAGATGAACGCCTGCAGCAGGGTGACCAGGGTCTCGAGCAGGAAGACGAAGATGGCCAGCACGAAGGAACCCGCGGCGTAGAGCAGGCCGACGGACAGGCTCAGCAGGTACCACGTCGCGATCGTGAAGATCGTCAGCAGCAGGTGGCCGGCGAACATGTTCCCGAACAGCCGCACCCCCAGGGTGAACGGCTGGAAGACGAAGAACCTGAGCAGCTCGACCGGAACCAGAATGATGTAGATCGGCCACGGCACGCCCGGCGGGATCATGCTCTTGAAGTAACCCCCGACGCCCTGGTGCTTGAAGCCCAGGTACAGGTAGAGGAAGTAGACGATGAACACCAGCGGCCACACGAAGCCGACCCTGGACGGGACCGGGAACTGCAGGACCGGGATCAGCTCCATCACGTCCATGATGTAGATGAAGAAGAACAGCGACACCAGGAACGGCAGGTACGAGTCGCCCCGCCGGCCCAGCGACGGGCGCAGGATCTGGTCTCGGATGGCCAGGATCGCCATCTCGCCGAGACTCTGCACGCCGTGCGGCACCAGCTTCGGCTTCCGGAACGCCGCCCAGAAGAACCCGATCACCACGAGCGCGGCCACGATCGCGAGCAGCATCGGCTTGGTGAACCCGAACGAGCCGATGGTGAAGAACGGCTTCCAGTTGAAGTCCTGCAGGCCCGGGGCGGGGAATCCGCACCCGCTGAAGATGTGGCAGCCACCGCTGGCCAGGACCCCGACGTCACCGGTCACCGGTAATCTCCTTCCGTGGCCGCTCCGCCCCTTGCTCCCTGCCGAAGCGGTAGATGATGTAGCCGATCGAGATGCCCAGGCCGAGCAGCATGCCCAACGGGAACAGCAGCGCGACGTGCACGGCCCGGCCGACGAGCCAGCCGATGAGGCCGTAGGCCGCCATGCCGGCCAGCAGGTAGCTGAACACGGTCCAGCCGACCTCCAGGCCCTGGGCCCGGCCCTGAGCCGCGGCCTCGTCCTGCCTGGTCCGGGTGCTGGCTTCGTTGCCGTGGACGCTCATCTCAGCCGCCTCGCTGCGCCGGTTGCGGCGGTGATTGCTGTTCTGGCTCAACGTAGAGCATCTTGATCTTGATCGCCGTGATGGCCTGCGTGGCGCACCAGACCAGGATGAGGCCGATCGCGGTGAGGCCGAGGGCGCGGTCGCTGAACCCGCTTATCCCGTGCAGCGTGGAGACCACGACGGCGAGGGCCACGATCTTGACCACGTAGGTGACCATCGCGGCCACCATCATGGCCTGCGGGCTGATTCGCGCGGCCCGCCCCACCACCAGCACGCTGATGCCGAAGAACACGGTCACGATGCCGACCGCGATCAGGGCCCCGTACAGTCCCTTGGCGCCGACCAGGGCGGCGCTCACGGCGACCATGACCGCGGCCGCGGCGGCGGTCAGTGCGCCGGCGCGCCGGACGATGATGGCGTATTTCGCCAGCATTTACTTGGCTCCTGAGGGGTCGACAGCAACTACGCGGACGCGGGGAGGTACCCCAGCGTTCCTTGCAGGAGCCGGTCGCCGCGCCGTACAGTCGGTACGGTATCCGGTTGGGTTTACGAAAGGTATCACGGGCCTCTGCTCCGCCGAAGTGGGGCTGCTCGTGAAAGGTATCACAAAGTACTTGACTCTGTCTTTACCTTACTGCGCACAATTTATGACCAACTTCGGGCCCCGGAACCCGGCCGCGACCCGCTTGGCCGCGGCGGGGCCGCCACGCAATTGCCTCCCGGGCGGTGCGCCACGCGGGGAAAGACGCAGGCCAACCGGATAATTGGCCTCTGGGTCTTAGCCGCTCGGCGGTCGCGGCGGGGCGCAGATCGGGCCGCGTGTCGCGGTGCGGCGGGCTGCGAGGTGCTGCGGCGGGCAAAGGAAGGGTAAAGCGCGGTTCTGGCCGCGGTCCTACCAGGGACGCGTGTCGCGCTGCGGGGGGGGCGCAAGCGGGTCGGCGGGGTAGGCCGGCGCGAACGGGTCCGCGGCATCGGTGCTAGGCAGGCGGCCCGCCAGGGGCAGCCGATGGCCGGGGAACTGCTCGTGGGGCAGCTGCGGTGAGGCGCCGGAGGAGGACGCGCCGTTGAGGACGGGACCGGCCGGCGCGGTTCCGCGGGACGCGGCTGACGCGGCTGACGCGGTTCCGCGGGACGCGGCTGACGCGGTTCTGCGGTGCGCGGTCACCGCAGCCGTCCGGTGCCGGGCGGCGGCGGCGATGGCCTGCCGCCTGCGGAACAGCCGCCAGGGGCGCAGGCTGGGCATGGTGACGGGCAGCAAGGCGAGGACCGCGACGGCGGTCGCGACGACGAACACGACCAGCCGGGTATGCACCACCGACAGCGAGACGACCGCGGCCGAGAACAGGACCGCCCACAGGTACATGATCAGCACGCTCTGCCGGTAGGAATGGCCGATGTTGAGCACCCGGTGGTGCAGGTGCTGCCGGTCGGCGGCCATCACCGGCTTGCCCGCCCGGGTGCGGCGGATGATGGCGAACATCAGGTCGGCGTACGGGATGATGAAGATCGCGGCGGGGACCAGCAGCGGCAGGAAGGTCGGGAACCGGTCCAGGGTCTGGTGGTTGGCGTAGTTGATCAGCAGGGCCGGGTCGAGCGAGGCGGTGCTCGAGATCGGCCCGTAGGCGAGCATCAGGCCGAGCAGCATCGCGCCGATGTCGCCCATGAAGATCCGGGCCGGATAGAAGTTGTGCGGCAGGAACCCCAGGCACATGCCGGCCAGCAGCGCCGAGGACACCGCGGGCAGCGACTGCGAGGGGTTCCCGATCGTCTTGAGGAGCGTGTAGGAGTAGATCAGGAATGACACCGCGGCGACGGCCACGATCCCGGCGGCCAGGCCATCCAGGCCGTCGATGAAGTTGATCGCGTTGATCGTGACCACCACGAGCAAGATGGTCAGCGTCACGCTCAGGTCCGGCTCCAGCGGGAACTCGCCACCGCTCGGCGTCGGCAGCCAGGGCAGCGACTGGCCGCTCCAGACCAGGATGCCGGCCGCCGCCACCTGCCCGGCCAGCTTGCTGATCGCGCCGAGACCCCACCGGTCGTCGATGAACCCCACCACGACCACCAGCGCGCCGGCCAGCAGCAACCCGGCCGCGGTCTTCGACCCGGCGGCCTGGAAGGGATCCTGCAGGAACGTCAGCCGGCTGGCCAGGATCATCCCGGCGACGAGCCCGCCGTACATGGCCAGCCCGCCGAGCAGCGGCGTTGGCTCGGTATGGGTGTCCCGGGCCCGGGGCGCGTGAATCGCGTGGGTCGCGACCGCGAACCGCCTTACCAGCGGGGTGAGCAGGAAGGTCACCGCGGCGGTGACGAGCAGGACGAGGACGTACTCGCGCATGCGGCGTCAGCGAATCGGGATCGGGTCGGCTTCCATCATCGCCACTTTATGCCACCGGCTAGCCGCCCGAGGGCGGCTCTTCGACCGGCGAGTCGATCGTTGCCTCCGCCGGACGCGGACCCCCTGCTAGCGGATGCGGCGCGGCCGGCTTGTAGTCGGCGGCGCCCACGGGCAGCTGCTCGTTGTCGGCGATGATCGAGGCCACGGTGCGCAGCCGGTCCACCGAGATCGCCCCGGCCCGCAGCAGCGTGGGGATGGTACCGGTCAGGTCCAGGATGGTCGACGGGATGCTGTCGGTGCACGGTCCCCCGTCGAGGTACACCGAGACCGCCTCGCCGAGTTGCTCCTGCGCCTCGTCGGCGGTGGTGGCGGCGGGGTGGCCGGTGCGGTTCGCGCTGGACACGGCGAGCGGCCCGGTCTGCTTCAGCACGTCCAGCGCGACCGAGTGCAACGGCATCCGCAGCGCCACCGTGCCCTTGGTATCGCCCAGATCCCACAACAGCGTCGGGCTGGCCCGGAAGATCAGGGTCAGCGCGCCCGGCCAGAACTCGTCGATCAGGTCCTGTCCGAACGCCCCGAGGTCGTCGACCAGCGCCGCGGCGGCCCGCGCGGTGCCGACCAGGACCGGCGGCGGCATGTTCCGGCCGCGGCCCTTGGCGGCCAGCATGGTGGTCACGGCCGCGGGGATGAACGCGTCCGCGCCGATGCCGTAGACCGTGTCCGTCGGCAGCACGATCAGCTCGCCCGCCCGCGCCGCCGTCACGGCGGCCTCGACCCCGTACATGCGCGACTGCGGATCCCGGCAGTCGTAACGTGCGCTCATCAGGTGCCCTCACCGGACCAGGCGGCGGTGACGAAGCGGTCACGCCCGGCCAGGTCCTTGTTGTTACGTGTGTCCCGCCACCCGGATTCCTCCGGGAACACCCAGTACACCGCGGCGCCCTGCTGCGCGCCGTGCTCGACGGCGACCAGCCCGCCGGGTCGCAGCAGCCGCCGGGCGGTGCGTTCGGTGGCCCGGATGGCGTTGAGCCCGTCCGCGCCGCTCCACAGCGCGGCGGGCGGGTCGTACTCGCCGACCTCGGGCGGGACGGACGCCCCGACCGGGATATACGGCGGATTGGTGATCACGAGGTCAACCGTACCGTCGAGTTCGCCGAGCACGTCGCTGAAGTCGCCCGCGTGCAGCAGGACCCGCCCGGCGGTGTACGGGACACTCTCGGCGTACCTGGTGATGTTGCGCTCGGCCCAGGCCCAGGCCAGCGGGTCGGCCTCGACCGCGTGCACCCGGGCCCGGGGCACCTCCTGGGCGATGGCCAGCGCGATGGCGCCCGACCCGGTGCCGAGGTCGGCCACGACCGGCTCGGCGACGTCCATCTCCCCCAGCCGGTCGATGGCCCAGCCGGTCATCACCTCGGTCTCGGGCCGGGGCACGAACACGCCCGGCCCCACCTCGAGCTCGAGGTAGCGGAAGTACGCCTGGCCGGTGATGTGCTGCAGCGGCTCGCGGGCGGCCCGGCGCGCGATATCGGACCAGAACCGCGCGTCGAAGGCGGTGTCCGGCACGGTGTGCAGCTCGCCGCGCCGGACCCGGTGCACGCTGGCCGCGATCAGCTCGGCGTCGGCGCGCGGCGATTCCACCCCGGCCTCGGCCAGCCGCGCCGCGGCCAGCGCCACCTCGTCAAGCAGCAGGCTCATCATCGCCGGAGATCCCGGAATCCAGCTTCGCGGCCAGGTCCGCGGCGGCCAGCGCGTCGATCACCCCGTCGAGATCACCGTCGATGACCCGGTCCAGGTTGTAGGCCCGGTAGCCCACGCGGTGATCGGAGATGCGGTTCTCCGGGAAGTTGTAGGTGCGGACCCGTTCGGACCGGTCCACGGTGCGGACCTGGCTGCGCCGCTCGGCGCTGGCCTTCGCGTCCGCGTCGGCTTCGGCTTGGGCCAGCAGCCGCGCCCGCAGCACGCGCAGCGCTTGCTCCTTGTTCTGCAGCTGGCTCTTCTCGTTCTGGCAGGACACGACGATGCCGGTCGGCAGGTGGGTGATCCGCACCGCGGAGTCGGTGGTGTTCACGCTCTGGCCACCGGGTCCGGAGGACCGGAACACGTCCACCTTCAGATCGTTGTCGTTGATCTGCACCTCGACCGGCTCGGCCTCGGGGACGACCAGCACCCCGGCGGCGGAGGTGTGGATGCGGCCCTGGGACTCGGTCACCGGCACCCGTTGCACGCGGTGCACGCCGCCCTCGTACTTCAGCCGCGACCAGGCCCCCTGCGCGCCCTTGCCCTTCACCGCGACTGTCGCGTCCTTGATGCCGCCCAGGCCGGTGACGGTTGAGTCCAGAATCTCGGTTCTCCAGCCACGTCGTTCGGCATAACGCTGGTACATCCGGAGCAGGTCGCCGGCGAACAACGCGGACTCCTCGCCGCCCTCGCCCGCCTTGACCTCCAGGAGAATGTCCCGCCTGTCGTTGGGGTCGCTGGGCACGAGGAGCCGGCGCAACTCGGCCTCGAGCCGCTCCCGCTGCGCGGCCAGCTGCGTCGCCTCGACGGCGAAGGAGGAATCCTCCCGAGCCAGCTCGCGCGCGGTCTGCTCGTCGCCGGAGGTCTGCTCCCACTCCTGGTACGCGTGCACGATCGGGGTCAGCTCGGCGTAGCGGCGGCCCAGCGTGCGCGCCTTCTCCTGGTCGGAGTGGATGTCCGGGTCGGCGAGCGCGTGCTCAAGCTCCGCGTGCTCGCTGACCAGGTCCGCTAGCCGGTCAAACACTGAAAGAACCTTTCATACTCAGCCCGTGACACCCCGTGATGCCCTCCGGACGTGTTCCGGACGTGTTCCGGAAGTGCTCCGGACGCGCGACGAGCCGGGGTCCGGGGCACGGACCTCGGCTCGGCGGGGTTACTTCTTGGTGGTCTGCGGGCTCTTGGCGGCCTGCTGGCCAGAGGTCTTGCCGAAGCGCTTCTCGAACCGCGCGACGCGACCGCCGGTGTCCAGGATCTTCTGCTTGCCCGTGTAAAACGGGTGGCAGTTCGAGCAGACCTCGGCGTGGATCGTACCGCCGGACGCGGTGCTCCGGGTGGTGAACGTGTTCCCGCAGCTACAGGTCACCGTGGTGACGTTGTACTGCGGGTGGATGTCAGCCTTCATGGACAAACTCCTGCCTTCGGCGGTCGCCGGGTCGCCCTGCTAATCAGCAAAACGTGAACCGGTACCGCATGGTTACGGCTTTCTAGTGTGCCAGATCATGGAACCACTTTCCGTGACCTGGCATTCCCTGTCAGGAACCCAGCGTGGTCTTCTGGACCTGGAGCAGGAACTCGGCGTTGCTCTTGGTCTTGCGCATCTGCTCCATGAGCAGTTCCAGGGCCTGCTGGGGCTCCAGGGCGTGCAGCACCCGGCGCAGCTGCCAGACGATCTTGAGCTCATCGGGCGCGAGCAGGATCTCTTCCTTACGGGTGCTCGACGCGTCCACGTCGACCGCCGGGAAGAGCCGCTTCTCGGCGAGCTCACGGCGCAGCCGCAGCTCCATGTTGCCAGTGCCCTTGAACTCCTCGAAGATCACCTCGTCCATCCGGGAGCCGGTCTCGATCAGGGCCGCCGCCAGGATGGTCAGCGAGCCGCCGTTCTCGATGTTGCGGGCCGCGCCGAAGAACCGCTTGGGCGGGTACAGCGCGGTGGAGTCCACACCACCGGACAGGATGCGGCCGCTAGCCGGCGCCGAGTTGTTGTACGCGCGGCCCAGCCGGGTGATGTTGTCGAGCAGGATGACCACATCGTGGCCCATCTCCACCAGGCGCTTGGCGCGCTCGATGGCTAGCTCGGCCACGGTCGTGTGGTCGTCGGCCGGGTGGTCGAAGGTGGAGTGGATGACCTCGCCCTTGACCGTGCGCTGCATGTCGGTGACCTCTTCTGGCCGCTCGTCGACGAGGACGACCATGAGGTGGCACTCCGGGTTGTTCTTGGTGATCGCGTTGGCGATGGCCTGCAGGATCGTGGTCTTGCCCGCCTTGGGCGGGGAGACGATCAGGCCGCGCTGGCCCTTGCCGATGGGGCAGATCAGGTCGATGATCCGGGTGATCATGTTGCCCGAGTCGGTCTCCAGGCGGAGCCTGTCCTGCGGGTACAGCGGCACCAGCTTGGCGAAGTCGGGCCGGGACGCGGACTGCTCGGGGTCAAGGCCATTGACCTTGTCCAGCCGGACCAGCGCGTTGAACTTCTCCCGCCGCTCGCCCTCGCGGGGCTGACGAACCGCGCCCTCGATGACGTCGCCCTTGCGCAGGCCGTGCTTGCGCACCTGGGACAGGGAAACATAGACGTCGTTGGGCCCGGGCAGGTAACCGGTGGTCCGGACGAACGCGTAACCCTGGCTCTCGAGCACGTCCAGGATGCCGGCGATCGGCAGGAGCACGTCATCCTCGGCGATCACGGGCTCGGGGTCGCTCCCCGGGCGCTCACGTCGCCGGTTGCGGTTCCGGAACCGGTCGCGACTGCGGCGCTGCCCCGGGCCCCCGTCGTCGTCGCGGAACTGGTCGCCCACGGGCCCGCGGCCCGCGCCGACCGGCTCACGGCTGTCACGGCCCTGGTCACGGTCGTTGCGGCTGTCGCGGCCCTGATCGCGGCTGTCGCGGCCCTGGTCGCGGTCGTTGCGGCCCTGGTCACGGTCGTTGCGGCTGTCGCGGCCCTGATCGCGGCTGTCGCGGCCCTGGTCACGGGTGTCGCGGCCGTCGCGGCCCTGCTCGCGGGCGGACTGGTCCCGGCTACCGTGATCGCGGTTCTGGTCGCGGGTGCCCGACGGCTCCCGGCTGCCCTGGTCGCGGGTGCTCTGGTCGCGGGTGCTCTGGTCGCGGGCAGACGGCTCCCGGCCGGACTGGTCGCTGGGCGCCTGGTCGCGGGTGCTGCGGGTGCGGGTCGGCTGGCCGTTGCGGCGGCGGCGGTCGCCGCGCTGGATGTCGCTCTGGGTGGCCTCGGTGGCCGTGGCCGCGGCGGGCGCGGCGCCGTCCTGGGCGATGCTGTCGCGGCGGGCGGCCGAGCCGGCCTCCTCGTAGAAGCTGAGCTGCTGGGCGGGGCCGTCCGCACCGATGCCCGCGCGGGTTCTGGAGTCTCCGTCGCCGAGGCCGGACTGCGCGCTAGCTCCGATGCCCGAGTGTGTCTCTGGTTCCATGGCGTCCTGCTTCTGCGGGCGGGTCACGTCGGCTCCCGCGGACGCGGCACGCTGATCCGAACCCCGGCGGGCGGCACTGGTCTCCTTGCGAGGGCCTCCGCCCTGGCGCGCCTCGATCGCCTCGATGAGCTGGCTCTTGCGCATCCGGCCGGCCCCCGGGATGGCCAGGGTCTGGGCGATGCGCTGCAGCTCGGGCATGAGCAGCGAGGAAAGGCCGGTACCTCCGCGACTGCGCGACTTGGACGTCGATGCCGTCGCTCCAGCGGCCGCGGGGGCATCCTCAGACGCGGTTGCCGCGCCACCGAGGATTTCGGTTGTGTCGCTCACTAATGGTCCTTCCATGATTTTCTCGGCCGCCTGGGTGAACCCGCTAGGCCCGTCGACCCTGTACAGCCCCTCGGGGCCAGAGTTGATTCGCGCTGCTCTGCACCGTTGTCAGATTCTGCACTGCCGTCAGATAGCGGCGATTGCCGCAACGTGTCGCGTTCCTCCGTGCGTCGCCGTGTGTCCGCAAGCCAGGGGGATGAGTCGGAAAGCGCCCGGACGGCCGGGCTGCCCGCACCCTTCGTACCGGGGAGAGAGCGAGGCACCCTGCGCCGAAGACCTCGGGTACGGCAACAATACCGTCCCACAGGAGTTTTCCGGCTAGCGCCCGGTTTGCCGACGAGCACCCATTACAGAGCTGGGCACCCGGTGCGCCACTAAGCCTAACACCATGAGGGGTCACGGCATTCCTTCGCAGCCATCCGTGTCGCGCGGAAGAGAAGGCAACGGTCGCATGAGGCTCGCCAGCCACGAGCATCCGGCACGCTCAGTTCCAGGCGAGTGATGTGGCCTGGCGCTGCCGCCGCATGTCCGGTCGGACGGATTGGCCGCTCTGCTCCCGCGTCAGCAGCCCGGCGGGGACTCCGGGCGCAGGACACGCGCACCTTGCCGCTCGACGTCAAGCGAACTTATGTGCCACCCCATACCCGTTTCTCCCACGATTGAACCCAGGCTCTCCAGGTCGCGACGATAATCCGGCCCGCCGCGGACCCCCAGGAAGATGAGCACGGAGGGACCCGCTCCCGATACCACGGCGGGCAGGCCCGCGGCCCGCAGGCTGCGCACCAGCGCGTGCGTCTGCGACATGGCGCTGGCCCGGTAGTCCTGGTGCAGCCAGTCCTGGGTCGCGGCGAGCAACACGTCCGGGCCGGTACCTGGCTGGGTCAGCGCCGCGACCAGCAGGGCGCTGCGCCCGGCGTTGGCCGCCGCGTCCCGGTGCGGGATCATCTCGGGCAGCAGGCCGCGGGCCACGTCGGTGCGCACCGGCGCGGGCGCGATGCACACCACGGGCGTGACCGAAGCCAGCGGCTCGAGGCGGACCATGTGCGGGCCGTCCGGCGCCATCCAGGCGATGGTCAGCCCGCCGCCCAGGCACGCGGCCACGTTGTCCGGGTGCCCCTCGATCTCACTGGCCAGCGGGAGCAGGGCATCGTCGGGCAGCTTTTCCGGCCTGGACAGGGCCCGGGCGGCGAGCAGGCCAGCCACGACCGCGGCCGCCGAGGAGCCCAGGCCCCGGCCGTGCGGGATCCGGTTCACGCAGAGCAGCCCGAGCCCCGGCGGCTGTCCCCCGGTCACCGCGAACGCCATCCGCATGGCCCGGACCACCAGATGCTCCTCGCCCGCGCCGGCCAGGTCCTCGCCCTCGCCCTCGATCTCGATCGACAGCCCGGCCGGGAGGATCCGCGCCTCCACGTCGTCGTGCAGCGTCAGCGCCAGCCCGAGCGCGTCGAACCCAGGCCCGAGGTTGGCACTAGTCGCAGGCACCCGCACCTGCACCGGCTCTCCCGACCACTCCATGAAACTCCTAACCACCGATGGAACATTGGTGCCGCTAGGGCGGCACGGATGGAACATTGGTGTCGTTGTGCGGCGGCCGCGATCAGGCCAGGCCTAGGGCGGCGGCGGCGGGGCCGGGGTCGGCGGGGATGGTGGCGGGTTTGGGGGCGCCGGAGAGGGCCCAGTCGGGGTCCTTTAGGCCGTTGCCGGTGATCGTGCAGACTACGCGGGAGCCTGGGGGGATCTGGCCGGCCGCGGTGGCCTTCAGGAGGCCGGCGACGCTGGCTGAGGAGGCCAGTTCGCCGAAGACTGCTTCGCGGGCGGCTAGGAGGCGGTAGGCGGCCAGGATCTCCCGGTCGGTCACCGAGTCGATCAGGCCGCCGGACTCGTCCCGGGCGGCCTCGGCCTGGCGCCAGGAGGCCGGGTTGCCGATGCGGATCGCGGTCGCGATCGTCTGGGGCTGCAGGACGGGCTCGCCGGTCACGATCGGGGCCGCCCCGCTGGCCTGGAATCCGAACATCCGGGGTGCGCGCGTGGCGAGGCCGTCCCGCTGGTACTCGGTGTAGCCCATCCAGTAGGCGGTGATGTTGCCGGCGTTGCCGACCGGCAGGCAGTGCACGTCGGGCGCGTCGCCGAGGTCGTCGACGATCTCGAAGGCGGCGGTCTTCTGACCCTGCAGCCGGTCCGGGTTGACCGAGTTGACCAGGGCCACCGGGTACTGCGCGGCCAGCTTCCTGGCCACTTCCAGGCAATCATCGAACGACCCGTCCACCTGCAGCAGCCGCGCCCCGTGCACCAGCGCCTGGGCCAGCTTGCCGATGGCGATCTTGCCGCGGGGCACGAGCACGGCGCAGGTCAGCCCGGCCCGGGCCGCGTAGGCGGCGGCGCTCGCGCTGGTGTTCCCGGTCGACGCGCAGATCACCGCCTTGGCCCCGGCCCCGGCGGCGACGCTGATGGCCACCGTCATGCCCCGGTCCTTGAACGAGCCGGTCGGATTGCCGCCCTCGACCTTGAGGTAGACCTCGCAGCCGGTCCGGGCGGACAGCACCGGCGCGGGGAGCAGCGGGGTGCCGCCTTCGCGGAGGCTGATCACCGGGGTTCCCTCGGTGACGGGCAGCCGGTGCCGGTACTCGGTGATCACTCCCCGCCAGGGCTTCCTGGCGTGCTCGGTGACGGGCATCATTCCTCTTCCCCCTCCACCCGCATGACGCTGGCCACGGCGCGCACCACGGACAGGGCCTCGAGGTCGCGGACGGTCGCGGCCAGCGCCGCGTCCCGCGCCGTATGGGTGACGATCACCAGCTGGGCCTCGTGGCCGCGGCTGGCCTGGCGGACGGTCTCGATGGAGACGTCGTGCCGGGCGTAGGCCTCGGCCACCGGGGCCAGCACGCCGGGCTTGTCGTCCACGTCGAGCGAGACGTGATAGCGGGTGAGCGTCTCCCCCATCGGCATGATCGGCAGCCCGGCGTAGGTGGACGCGTCCGGGCCGCGCGTGCCGGCCAGCCGGTTCCTGGCCACCGCGACGATGTCGCCGAGCACGGCGCTCGCGGTGGGCGTGCCGCCCGCGCCCGCGCCGTAGAACATCAGGCGGCCCGCCGACTCGGCCTCGACGAACACCGCGTTGTACGCCTCGGACACGGCGGCCAGCGGGTGCGAGCGCGGGATCATCGCCGGGTACACGCGGACCGAGATGCCCGCGTCGTAGCGCTCGCAGATCGCGAGCAGCTTGACCACCCGGCCCAGGGCCCGGGCGCTGCCGATGTCGGCCGCGGTGACTTCGGTGATGCCCTCGCGGTGCACGTCGGCCGCGGTGACCGGGGTGTGGAAGGCCAGGCCGGCCAGGATGGCCGCCTTGGCGGCCGCGTCGAACCCCTCGATGTCCGCGGTCGGGTCGGCCTCGGCGTACCCGAGGGCCTGGGCTTCCTCGAGCGACTCGGCGAAGCCCGCCCCGGAGGAGTCCATCCGGTCCAGGATGAAGTTGGTGGTGCCGTTCACGATGCCCAGCACCCGGCGGACCTTGTCCCCGGCCAGCGACTCCCGCAGCGGCCGCAGCAGCGGGATGGCCCCGGCCACCGAGGCCTCATAGTAAAGGTCCGCGCCGCACGAGCGGGCCGCGGCGTAGATCTCCGCGCCGTCCTCGGCCAGCAGGGCCTTGTTCGCGGTGACGACCGGCTTGCCGTTCTTCAGCGCGGCCAGCAGCAGCGACCTGGCCGGCTCGATGCCGCCGATCACCTCGACCACGATGTCCACGTCCGGCCGGGTGACCAGCGCGTCGGCGTCCGTGGTGAGCAGCGCCCGGTCGATCCCCGCGGCCCGCGGATGGCCGAGCCGGCGCACCGCGATGCCGGCCAGCTCCAGCCGGGCCCCGATCCGCAGGGCCAGGTCGTCGGCCTGCTCGACGAGCAGCCGGGCCACCTCCGACCCGACCACCCCGCAGCCGAGCAGGGCCACCTTGAGCGTGGGGAGGGTGGTGTGCGGGGCAGGGGCGGGCCGGCGGTTCGCGGTCATCCGACGTCCAGGCTGAGCAGGTCGTCCAGCGTCTCGCCGCGGACGATCACGGCGGGGTCGGCGCCGGCGCCGACCGCGACCACGGCGGGCCGCGGGACGAGGTTGTAGTTGCTGGCCAGGGACCGGCAGTAGGCGCCGGTGGCCGCGACGGCCAGCAGGTCGCCGGGGGCCAGGTCAGACGGCAGGTAGGCGTGCCGGACCACGATGTCGCCGCTCTCGCAGTGCCGGCCTACCACCCGGGACAGCATGGCCGGGGCCGACGACTCGCGGGAGGCCAGCGCGCACGTGTACGAGGCGTCGTACAGGGCGGTCCTGATGTTGTCGCTCATCCCGCCGTCCACGCTGACGTAGGTCCGCAGCCCGTCCACGGGCTTGATCGTGCCCACCGTGTACAGCGTCACCATGGACGGCCCGACGATGGCGCGACCCGGCTCGACGGTCAGCCGTGGCCGGGCGAGCCCGGCGACGGCGCACTGCACGTCCACGATCCGGCCCAGGCTCTGGGCCAGGTCCTTGATCTCGGGCGGGTCGTCCTCGTCGGTATAGGCGATGCCGAACCCGCCGCCCAGGTCGAGCTCGGCGATCTCGGTGCCGTGCTCGTCGCGGATCCGGACGGCCAGCTCGACCACCCGGTGCGCCGCCACCTCGAAGCCGGCCTCGTCGAAGATCTGCGAGCCGATGTGCGAGTGCAGCCCGGCGAACTCCAGGCCCGGGCAGGCGATGACCCGCCGCACCGCCTCGTCGGCCGCGCCCGAGGACAGCGAGAAGCCGAACTTCTGGTCGTCGTGCGCGGTGGCGATGAACTCGTGGGTGTGGGCTTCCACCCCGGTAGTGACGCGGACCAGCACCCTGGGCCGGATCGCGGGTACCCCCAGGTTCCCCGCTCCGGTCAGGTAAGCCAGCCGCGCGATCTCCTCGTAGGAGTCGGTCACGATGTGCCCCACCCCGGCCGAGATCGCCCGGGCCAGCTCGGCCAGCGTCTTGTTGTTGCCGTGCAGCGTGATCTGCTCGGCCGGCACGCCGGCCGACAGTGCCACCTCTAGCTCGCCGCCGGTGCAGACGTCGATGCCCAGGCCTTCGGAGCTCACCCAGCGCAGTACCGCGCGGGAACAGAACGCCTTGGCCGCGTAGAACACCCGGGCCTGCGGGCCGAACGCCGCCAGGTAGTCGCGGCACCGCGATCGCACGTCGTCCTCGTCGCACACGTACAGCGGCGTGCCGAACTCGCCGGCCAGGTGCCGGACGTCCGCGCCGCCGAGGGTGAGCACGCCGCTGGAGCGCCGCGCGCCGCGCGGCCAGATGTCCGGATGCAGCGCGTTCAGGTCCGCGGGCGCGGTGGGCGGATGGTCGGCGGGCAGCACGTCGCCATGGCGGGGCCCGGCCGGGTGCGCGACACGGCTCATCTATGTCCTTCCTAGAGGCGGTTCGGCGCGTCGAGGCCGAGCAACCCGAGGCCGGCGGCGAGGCCGGTCCGGGCCGCGTGGGCCAGCCACAGTCGTTCGCTGGTGATGCTCGATATCGTCGTGAAGCCAGTAGTGCTCATGGTGTCAATCGTCCGCGCTGCCAATTCCTCCAGGTACCCGGCGAACTCGTCGGGCCGGCCACGGCGCGCGGCCATGGCCACCCGTTCCGGGAGCCAGGACAACGCGTCAAGCAGCGCCAGCTCAGGGGGTGCCACGAGCAGGCGCGGCCGGAACCCCCCTGGCCCGTTGACGCCAGAGTCGGCGGCCCAGCGCAGCACGGCGGCAGCGGCGGCATGCGCGTACCGAACAGCATAGGCGGGATTGCCCAGGACGTGCCGCGCGATGACCGCCGCTCGCGGCGGGACTCCGCCCGGAGGGGTCCTGGCCAGGGCGAACCGCACCGCGTCTGGCCCTGCGTAGGCGATCGCTTCGGGGAGCGGCGAGACGGGGGCGGGGGGCGGGAGGAAGGGCCGTTCGGGATAAAAAGCGGCACCCGCAGTGGCGGCGAGACGGGCGGTCACCTCGGCGGCGAGGGCCGCCCGGGCGTACGGCCAGTCCGGCGCGGCGGTCAGGTCCGCGCTCGCGGGGCCGGGCACGGTGCGGCCGCGCAGCGCGTCGCTGGCCGCGCAGGCCGGGCCGGCGCGCGCGATCCGGACCGCGAGGCCGGCCAGGGCTTCGTGGGTGACGGTGACGGCGAGGTAGCCGGGGCCGGTGAGGCCGGCGGCCGCGATCCAGGGCTCGTCGGCGAGCCGGCCGGCCAGGGCGTGGCGCGGGCCGGGTGCCAGGCGGAACGGGAGGCTGGAGGTGTAGCTGCCCGGCTCGGGGCCCGGGCGGAGCTGCGGGTCCTGGTCGGGGCCGGCCACGGCGAGGATGGCGCGCCGCAGCTCGGCGGTGATCACTGCAGGTCGCTCGCGGCCAGCTCGCGGACCACACGGATCATCTCGTCGGGGTCGAAGGGCTTGGTCAGGTAGGCGTCGGCGCCGACCCGGGCGCCGTGGGTCTTGTCGTCCTCCTGGGCGCGGGCGGTGATCAGCACCACCTTGATGTGGGCGGTGCCCGGTGACCGGCGCAGCTGGATCGCGGTCTCCCAGCCGTCCATCCGCGGCATCATCACGTCGAGCGTGATCACGTCCGGGTCGATTTCCGTGACTTTGTCCAGGCAGTCCTGCCCGTCCACGGCGGTCTCCACCTCGAACCCCTCGAGCTGGAGGTTTACCGCGATCAGTCGCCTGATCACCTCGTCGTCATCGACGACGAGCACCCTTCCCAATCCGTGCGTCACTCGCGTGAGGGTAGCTGCTCCCGGGCGGTGATCGCGCCCACCAACGCCTGGTGTCCGCGCGGCGGTTGTGGCTGGTACCCTTTGATGTCGCGCAGCCCCCATAGCTCAGGGGATAGAGCATCGGCCTCCGGAGCCGGGAGCGTAGGTTCGAATCCTACTGGGGGCGCCCCTTTTGTCCAGCACCGTTTGTGTCCTGACCTGCGGTTTCGCTGACTGTCCGGTTAGCAGGCTCGGACACGTCATGCCAGTGGATGCCGCCATCTGACGGATTCCCCACCCCATACGCGCCCCAGATCATCAGTCCTCCTCGAGGTGCAGCGCCTGGTCCATGCGACCGATCCAGACGTCTTCGAGGCTGGCGGCCGGGCACGGCTGCACCCGGCTGTGGCTCAAGCAAGGCGGTCGACTGCGCGATCATCACCGCAATGCTGGCGGGGGTGTTCGCCGGGCTCGTGCTGCTGGCCACCGTGGTATTCCCGTTCAAGACCCCGGTCGCCGTCGCGGCCGCCACGCTGGCGGCCGCGGCACTGTTCAGCCCGCTGCGCAGGCGGGTACAGCATGCGGTGGACCGCCGGTTCAACCGGGCACGTTACAACGCCGACCAGGCCGTGGCCGCATTCGCCGCCCGGCTGAAAGACGTCGTGGACCCGGACTCGGTCCGCGACGACCTGGTCGGCGTCGTGAACGGTGCCCTCGAGCCCGTCCACGTATCGGTGTGGATTAGCCACCTCGACTGACGACGGCGCAGTCGACTCGCCGACCGCTAGCCCGTGGCTGGCAGAGTCCACTGTGAGCCGTAACGTTTACGGAACGCTCGGGGCGTATCGTCGCTCCCGTGAGCGAGGGGGGGCGGGTGGCCGGGCGGGCGAGCGTAACGCCGCCGGGTGCTGGCGGGCGGTTGCGCCTGGGTTCGCCGGTGGCCGCGCTGGTGCTCGGTGGCCTGGTGCTGGTCCTGGCGGTCGCGGCCGTGCCGCTGGCCGGGCTGGCGCATCAGAGCCTGAACGCAGCCAACGGCTCGGTGCCGGTGTGGGTCGAGGTCCCGTTCGCCGTGGGGGCCTTCGTGCTGGCCTCGCGCAAGCCGGGTAATCCGCTCGGCTGGATTTTCCTCACCGGCTCGGTCTTGTCCATGTTCAGCGAGGACGCCGCCTATTACGCGGTGGCCGACTACCGGCTGCATCATGGCGGGCTGCCGCTGGGCTGGGTGGCGCTGCTGGCCCAGCCCAGCGGGGTGCTGGGGCTCGTGCTGATCGGACTGATCTGCCTGCTGTTCCCCGATGGCCGGCCGCCGTCCCCGCGGTGGCGGTGGGTGCTGTGGGCCTATGCCGGCATCGGCCTGGTGTGGATCACCTGGACTGCCGTGATCACGGTGGACGCGGTCATCGGCCACCACCCGCAGGTGGATTCCAACGGGCAGCTGTTCCTGCTGAGCGGCAACGACCCGGCCGCCGGGTCGTGGAACACGGCGTACACCTTGATCTTCTTGCTGGTCGCGGTGTGCTTGGTGGCGTCGCTGGCGGGCCAGGTGGCCAGCTGGCGGCGCTCGTCGGGTGAGCGCCGCCAGCAGCTGAAGTGGCTGGCAGCCGGGACGGCGACGCTCGTGGTATGCGCCGCGATCGCCACCGTGTTCGGCATCCACTCTGGCGCGACGCCCATCGTCAACGCCTGCCTCCTGGCCGGGTTGGTCGCGTTCTGGCTGTGCGTCGGGGTGGCGGTGCTGAGGTACCGGCTGTTCGACATCGACCGGGTCATCTCCCGGACGCTGGCGTACGCGATCGTGACCGGCTTGCTGGTGGGGGTGTATGCGGGGGTCGTGCTGCTGGCCACCGAGGTCCTCCAGTTGCGCAGCACGGTGGCGGTGGCGGCGGCGACCCTGGCCGCCGCGGCACTGTTCAACCCGCTGCGCCGCCGGGTGCAGACGATCGTGGACCGGCGGTTCAACCGGGCCCGCTACGACACCGACCGGATCATCGCCGCGTTCGCGGCCCGGCTGCAAGACGCGGTCGACCTGGACTCGGTACGGGCCGACCTGGCCAGTTCCGTCCAGCAGACGCTGGAGCCCGCCCACATCTCGTTGTGGATCAGGGCAGACGGACGGCAGTGACGCGGTATCGGCGGGCGCGTACTGTGGATGGATCCTCACTGGCTTGCCCGGGCAGGTTCCGTCCGGCCGGTGCTCTGGGCGGGCGGCCAGGTTCTGCTCAGTAGCGCGAGGCGGCGGACGATGCTCGAGCGGTTTACCGACCAGGCGCGGCGTGTTGTGGTCCTGGCAGAAGAAGAAGCCAGGATGCTCCATCACAACTGGATCGGCACCGAGCACCTCCTGCTTGGCGTCCTTCGCGAGGGCGACGGCGTCGCCGCCAGGGCGCTGGAGTCGCTGGGGATCAGCCTGCAGCCGGTGCGCCAGCAGGTCGAGGAGATCATCGGCCCGGTCCAGCAGGTCCCGGCCGAGTACATCCCGTTCACGCCCCGGAGCAAGAAGGTGCTGGAGTTGTCGCTGCGCGAGTCGCTGCAGCTCGGTCACGATCGCGTCGGCACCGGACACATCCTGCTCGGCCTGATCCGCGAGGGCGACGGCGTGGCCGCGCAGGTGCTGGTCAGGCTGGGCGCCGACCTAGATCAGGTGCGTCAGCAGGTCATCGAGCTCGTCAGCGACCTGCGGCCGCAGTCGGGTCGGCGGCCGCCTCGGGAGGTCGTACCGGTGATGTGGACGAATACTCGCCTGGACGTGTTCGGGGGCCGGCTGGCGGCCGTTGAACAGCGGGTGGGCATCGGGCCGGACACCAGTGACCTGGACGAGCAGATCGCCCAGGTCCGCCGCGAGAAGGAATCCGCGGTCGACGCCGGCGACTATGAGCAGGCCGCGCAGCGGCGTAACCGGGAGAAGGAATTGCTGGGCAGCAAGGCCGCGCGGCAGGAGCAGTGGGCCGCCGGACATCCGGCGCTGCCCGATCTGGCCGAGCGGGTCCAGCAGCTCACCGACGAGGTCGAGCGGCTCCGCGCTCTGCTCCGCCAGCATGGCATCGACCCGCAAGACAAGCCAGCCTGACCTGAAACGTTGCTGTCACCGTTGCTGTACGCTGACCCATTTCACCACGCGACCGCTGCTTTCTGCCTCGTCGGCACTCCGGAATGGGTCGCCAGGCAAGATCATCCCGCCCGCGACTAGGCCGCGGCGGCTGGTTGACTGTGTCGGTCATGACGCTATTCCTTTCGGGTTTCGCTGGCCCGCGCCTGCTCGCGGGGGACTTCGTCCGCAGCGGTGCCTAGATGCTGGCCAGGAACCACCTGCCCGGGGCTGCTCAGGCGCTGAGCCGGGATGCCGCCCTCCAGTGGGTGCGTGGAGACGGTGTCCGCCGGAGCCTGGGTGCCCCACAGCGGGTGGCTGCTGGCGTAAAAAATCATGCCCAGCATGATGGCGAGTGCGACGACCGGGATAATGATGATGGGGATAAGGTCGGCGTTGGTTCCTGACATGTCGGCGCTCCCTTCGAGACGACGGTTTCAGTCTCGTCTAGCACCGGGCAGATCGCGCCAGTGCAGACCCTGGTCTCATACCCGTGGGAACACCGCGGAACGCCCCGCCCAGCCACCCTGGCGCCGCGGGCGCGTACTGTGGATGGATCATCCCGGGCTGGCCCGGACCGGCTCCGTCTTGCCGTTGCTGTGGGCAGGCAGCCGGGTTCTGCCCGGTGGCACGAGGCGGCGGACGATGTTTGAGCGGTTTACCGACAGGGCGCGGCGAGTGGTTGTCATGGCGCAAGAAGATGCCAGGGTGCTCAATCACGACCTCGTCGGCACCGAGCACATCCTGCTCGGCCTCATCCACGAGGGCGGCGGTGTCGGGCCCAGGGCGCTGGAGTCGCTGGGGATCAGCCTGGACGTGGTGCGGCAGGAGGTCGAGGAGATTATCGGCCGGGGCCAGCATGAGCGGCCCGGGTCCATACCGTTCACGCCGCGGGCCAAGAAGGTGCTTGACCTGACCGTGGCCGAGGCGGCACAGCTCGGCCACGACTACGTCGGCACCGAGCACATCCTGCTCGGCCTCATCCGTGAGGGCAACGGCGTAGCCGCGCGGGTGCTGGTGAAACACGGCGCAGACCCGAACCGGGTACGCCAGCAGGTCATCTTGCTGATCAGTAGCCAGCAGCAGTAGCCGGGTCGCTGACCACCCCGGGCAGCCGCGCTGGTGGCCGAGGTGCAGTGATCCGAATGGCGACAGGACGGCTAGGTTCTGCGCTGCGTACGCTGGACCCACTAGACGCGAGGAGTCTGACGTGGCAGAACTGCAGCTGGAAGGCGCCGAACTGGTGCTTCACCTCTCGGGTGCGGAGAAGGCCGAGGCTGTTCACGGCGACCTTCATGTGCCGCTGTCGGCGCTTCGCGGCGTCGAGGTGCTCGACGACGCCCACGGCTGGACCGGGATCGGAGTCGGGTTCAAGGTCGGAATGCGCGTCCCCGGCGTCGCCACGGTGGCCACTGTCCGCGGCCATGGCGAGAAGATATTCGTCGCAGTCCATGGCGATACGCCCCGCGGCGTCAGGGTGCGCTTGGAGGGTGCCCCGTGGGATGAGTGGATCGTCGGCTGCGCAGATCCCGAAGCCGTCGCCGCCACCCTGACGTCAGCGAGCTGAGCCGTCGCTGCAGCGCAGTTGAGAATTGCGGGTCCCGCCGTGAGCCGGATCTGCGGCCGTCGTCTCTGTGCGGGATAGGGTCCGTGGCTATGACCGAACCGGATTTTCTGCGTAATACCCGTGCGTCCTACGACGCTGTGGCCACTGCTTATGCCGAGCGGCTCCGTGATGAGCTGGCCGCCAAGCCACTGGACCGGGCGATGCTGGCTGGGTTTGCTGAGGTGGTGCGGGCCACGGGAGCGGGACCGGTCGCTGATGTCGGGTGCGGTGCGGGCCGGGTGACGGCATACCTGGACGGCCTCGGGTTGCCGGTGTTCGGGATCGATCTGTCGCCGGGGATGATCGAGGTGGCCCGGCGGACGTACCCTGGCCTGCGGTTCGAGGTGGGCTCGATGCTGGCGCTGGACCTGCCCGACGCTTCGCTTGGCGGTCTGCTGGCCTGGTATTCGGTCATCCATGTTCCGGATGAGCGGGTGCCGGAGGCCTTCGCTGAGTTCTGCCGGGTGCTGGTCCCAGGTGGCCTGGTGCTGCTGGGGTTCCAGGCCGGTGACGACTCGTTGCACCGATCGGAAGCACTGGGTCACCCGGTTGCGCTCGACTTCCGTCGGCGGCGGCCGGAGTGGGTGGCGGAGCGGCTGGACCAGGCCGGGCTGGTGGTGCGCGGCCGGTTGCTGCGCGAGCCCGATGACGATGGTGACTTCCCGGAGCGGGAGCAGCAGGCCTTCCTGCTGGCTCGTAAACCCGCGCAACAGGGCGGACGTTAGCGCGCTTCCGGTCCTGGACCCGATGGCCCTCGCTCTGGGTCACCAAGTCATCGCGCAGCCCGCCGCTGACACTTTGTGTGATATGTTCGTTACTATAAGTCATTGCGTCGATTGGCGCAGCGGCATACAGCTTGACGTATAGATCCCGGTAATCCGAGGCACCGTGTGCGCAGCGCATCGGGAAACGACGTAGGGAATGCGTGGAAGCCTTGGAACAGTCGTCAGGTGTGAGCGGCAGCACTCTCCGCGGACCGCTGCCGCCCGAGGATGTGCTGGCGGCGATCGTTAACTCATCGGACGACGCCATCATAGGGAAGACCACGGATGGCATCATCACCACCTGGAACCCGGCTGCCGAGCGCATGTACGGGTACGCCGCAGAGGAAATCATAGGCCAGTCGATCACGGTCCTCTGCCCGCCCGGCCGAGTCGCAGAGATCCAGGAGATTCTCGGCAAGATCAGCGGCGGCGAGCACGTCCCCTACCACGAGACCACCCGGCAGCGCAAGGACGGGAGCATCTTCCCGGTCTCCGTGATGATCTCCCCGGTCCATGACGACCGGCTTGGCGTAATCGGCGCATCGTCGATTGCCCGCGATATCTCCGAGCGGTACCGCATCCAGGCCGAGCTTCGCCTCCGGACGGACGACCTTGAGTCCGCATACCGGGACCTGGAGACCTTCTCCTATTCGGTCTCCCATGACCTGCGTGCCCCGCTGCGAACGCTGGGCGGGCTAAGTAGCGCCCTGCTCGAGGACTGCGGGGACAGCCTCAGCGACGTCGGCGTCGGCTACGCCAAGCGCATCGTCGCCGCCGCCGAGCAAATGATGCAGCTAATCGACGACCTCCTGAACCTCGCGCGCGTTTCGCGGTCCAAGATCCGCCTCCAGGAGATCGACCTAGGGGCGGAGGTCGCACGCATCGCGGAGGAACTCCAGCACCAAGAACCGGACCGTCATGTCCGCTTTACCATCGAGCAACCGGTCTGGGTAACGGCAGACCTGACGCTCATCCGCGCGGTACTGCAGAACCTGCTGGACAACGCCTGGAAGTTCACCTCCGGACGCGAGGACGCCGCGATCGAGTTCGGGATGACGCTAGACGAGACCGGGTGTAGCCGCTTTTACCTTCGCGACAACGGTGCTGGCTTCGACACCGCGGACGCCGACAAGCTATTCAAGCCATTCGTGCGATTGCATAGTGCCGCCCAGTTCCCTGGCACTGGCATCGGCCTTGCGAGCGTGAGACAGATCGTGGAACGGCACGGGGGCCGCACCTGGGCCGTCGGCGCACCCGGTGCCGGTGCGACGTTCTACTTCACACTTCCCGCGAAATGAACCCATATCAGCCGGCCGCCTAACCACCCGTAGGCGCAACCTGGGCGGGCAGTGGTGCGTCTGATCGGCATGCGGGCAGTCAAAGCCGTGGCTGCGGCGGTCGTTTGTGTCGCGGCCCTGTCGGCCTGTACAGGGAGCCAGCGCTCCCCCGTCATCGTGCCCACGGGCGCATCGTTGCCGCGACCGGGCGGCATGCCTGGCTTCTACCTCGTCGTTGCCGGGCTGGAGGTTGTCGTGCGGTCCTCGGCTGGCGGGCGCGTGACGGGATCGCTCGCGATACCCGTTCCGGCGGCGACCGGACGAACCTCGGTTGGCGGGCAGGCCTTCGGCAGCGCGGACGGCCGGCACTTCGTCATCGTCGTCTCCCGGGGCGGCGACCTGCCCGGCGTGGCCGACGTCACCTTGTTCCAGCTGACCGTCTCCCCAGACGGCCGACCCGGGGGCCTGGGCCAGCTGGCCTTCGACAACCAGGGCATGCCGGTGATCGGCGCGGCGCTGTCCCCGGACGGCAGGATGCTCGCGCTGTCCCTGGTGCACGAGTTCCCGCCCGGGTCGCTGTACGGCAGCGTAGAGGTCATCAACCTGGCCAGCGGCAAAACCCGCACCTGGACCGGCCAGAGCACGCCGGGATACTGGCCGGGCGTTCCCGCCTGGGCCAGCGACGACGCGGTCGTGGTCCCCTGGTGGCACAGCACCGGGGGAATGAACCCGGCCCGCCCCCCGGGGATGATCCCGGCGGTGATCACCGGAATCCGCCAGATAGATGCCGCCGAGCCCGGCGGCAGCCTGGCGGCGGCCCGGCTGGCCGCCTTCCCCGCACCGCTGCCGGGCCTGAAATCCGCGGTCATCACGCCCGGCGGCGGCCAGCTCGTCGCGTCGTCCTGCAACGCCGCCGGACACAGCGGCACTGCCCGGGTCGTCGAACTGTCCGCCGGCAACGGGCAGCTGATCCGGGTGCTGCGGACGCAGACCACCCAGTTCGGCAACGACGTCGACGCCACGGGTGCGGTCACCTCGCAGTGCGAGGTGCTGTCGGTGTCCGCGGCGTGGTGACGACCCTGGGCGGCCGGCATTCGGGGCCAGTAGTCAGGGGCAGGCGGCGCGGGCTAGGCTCGGTCTGCACGTAGGCGTACGGCAAATGACTCGGCACTCACCTGCGAGTGCGGGCGCACCGGGGCGCTGCCACGGCGAAGCCAGCAGGCGCGCAACAGGCCGGAAGGGAAGGCAGCCATGGCCGCGGAGACGGAGTTTGCGATCGGGGCCAGGGCAAGCTGCTCCGATGGTTACTGCGGCGAGCTACGCCGCCTGATCATCGACCCAGCCACTGACACGGTTACCCACCTTGTCATCCAGCGGGGGCACTCGAAGGAGGCCGCGAGGCTTGTTCCTGGTGGCCTGGCCGAGACCACGGACGGCGAGATCCGGCTGCACTGCACCCTCGCGGAGTTCGACAAGTTCGACCCCGCTGAAGAGCGCGAGCTCGGCGACAAAGCCGACGAACGCATAGGCGACATTGGCGTCTTGAGCGGCGGCTTTGTCTATGACGTCGGCGGTGACGCATTGGCGCCCATTGGCGGTGGGTTCGAGGATCTCGGGCACGTTCCGGAACGCCGGAGGACGTTCGTCGAAGACGTTATTCCGATGGGTGAGGACCAGGTAGGGCCCGGGGACCAGGTCCATGCCGTCGACGGTGAGATCGGGCGGGTGCGGGGCTTCCTGGTCAATCCGGACGATCACCGGGTGACCCACGTGCTCCTCAAGGAGGGGCATCTTTGGGGGCGCAAGGAAGTCGCGATCCCGATAACCGCCGTGACCGGGGTCGAGACGGGAATCCGGCTTAACCTCACCAAGGAGCAGGTGGGGGACCTCCCACCCGCTGACTGACCGGCGCAGGCGCAGGCACTAGCGTTAGCGGCGATGAACACTCCTATGCCTTCTGCCGGGGACATCGACCTCGTCGTCGGGTATGACGGGTCGCCGCCAGCCAGCCGCGCGCTGGATGCCGCGGTCGGGCTGCTGCGCGGGCGCAGCGGGCGACTCGACGTGGTGTACGTCGGACACATGCCCGGTGTCGACATGCTGTCGTCCGACTCCATCGCCGAGATGGATACCAGCTTCGACGAGATCGAGCAGGAGCTGCGCGCCTCGGCCCGCGCGCAGCTGGAGGGGCGCGAGGACCGCTGGCGGTTCGAGCGGGGCCAGGGACCGATCACCCAGCAGCTGATCACGGCGGCCACGAACCTCCGCGACGAACACCCGGGCGACACCGTGGTGATCGTGGTCGGCAGCTCCGCGCGGGGCGCGCACCGGTTGGTCGGCTCGGTGGCGGTCAGCCTGGCCCGCCACTCACCCGTACCCATCGTCATCGTGCCCTAGCTAGCGAGGCCGGCGCAGGCCTAGGGCGACCAGGGCCAGGCCGGCCAGGGCGATGACCGGGCCGGCCACGGCCCAGGTGGTGGTGCCGGACATGAAGCTGCCGCCGATGACGCCGACGCCCTGCAGGGTGAAGACGACTCCGGCCAGGGTGATGAGGGATCCCGCGGCGACCAGCAGGAGCCGCGTCAGCATGCGGTTAGGGTCACGAGCTCGGCAGGACGCCCGCCTTGGCGTTCCACAGCTGATGGGCGAACGCGGAGCTGGTGGTGCTGGTGGCCAGCGACGCGGTTACCAGCGGGTGGCCCGCCGCCAGCGTGGTCAGCGCGTACGGGTGGTTGAAGTTGGTGGTGGCGGCGGCGCTGATCAGCACGAAGTAGGCGCCGCCGGTGCTCGCCTGGTGCGGATCGAAGATCCAGACGGTCTTGGCGGTCCGGCCGCACGGTTCGAGGGTCACCGGGGTACCGGCCCCGGGCTGGGCGAAGGTGCCCAGGCACAGGTTGCTGGGCGTGTGTCCGGGGGTGTATTCGATCTCGTACACGTACAGGCCGCCGTAGGGCGCGTTCAGGCCGCCGGATACCAGGCCCAGCTGGTAGAAATCGTGCACTGTGCCCAGGGCGTCGACGGTGAAGTCCTCGCCCTGGCTGGTGCGGTTGGCCCGGGCCAGGGTGGTCGGCTGGCCAGCCTGCCCGACCTGATCCGCGACGGCGAGGACGAAGGCCGCGCCGAGCGCGTGGCTGTAGAAGTCAGAACAGGTCGCGCCGCACTTGGGCGTGGCCGCGTTCGCGGTTTGGGTGGCGGCCGCGCTGACGCCTGCGATCAGGGTCAGTGTTGCGGCTGCTGTGACGAGCTTGCTCTTGATGGACATCCGACTCCTCCCGTTGCGGCAATGTAGCGGAAAACCAAGCCGTTCGTACAGGTCCGGGCAGGTCGAGTTCCGGGCCGCGGGTTGGATTCGGCCGGTTATGCACCGGTTGCTGCGGGGCTGACGTCGCGCAGGAGCAGGGCCTCGGCGAGGCAGGCTCGCTCGAAGGTGAGCAGGTGCAGGCTCTCGTTCGCGCCGTGCGCGCGGGCGTCGGGGTCCTCCACGCCGGTGATGAGGATCTCGGTATCACCGAAGCGCTCCGCGTAGGCGGTCACGAACGGGATCGAGCCGCCGACCCCGATGTCGAGGGCGGGTCTCCCCCACGCCTCGGACAGGGCCTGGCGGGCGGCCCGGTAGGCGTGACCGCCGGTCCGGACGGTGAACGGGGCGGCGGTCCCGCCGGAGGTCACGCTGACCTGCGCGCCCCACGGCGCGTGCGCCCGCAGGTGGGCCTTGAGCGCCTCGCAGGCGCGGTCCGCGTCGTCGCCAGGGGCCACCCGCAGGCTGATCTTGGCCCGGGCGACCGGCAGCAGGGTGTTGGAGGCGGCCGCCGTGGCGGGGGCGTCCAGGCCGATGACGGTGATCGAGGGAGCGGCCCAGAGCCGCTCGGTGAGGCTTCCGGTACCGATGAGCTGCACCCCGTCGAGGACCCCGGCGTCGGCGCGGAGCCGCGCCTCGGTCAGGTCGACCGGGTCCGCCGGGCCGCGGTGCAGGCCGGCCACCGCCACGTCGCCGTGCTCGTCGTGCAGCGTGGCCAGCAGCCGGCACAGCGCGGTGAGCGCGTCCGGGACCGGGCCGCCGAACAGGCCGCTGTGGACCGCGTGGTCGAGCGTGCGCAGCTCCACCATGACGCCGGCCCCGCCGCGCAGGCTGGTGGTCAGCGACGGCACGTCGATCGTCCAGTTCACCGCGTCGGCGAACACCACCACGTCAGCGGCCAGCCGGTCGGAGTAGGTGTCCAGGAACGGGAGCAGGGTGGGCGAGCCGATCTCCTCCTCGCCTTCGACCAGGACGGTGACGCCGACCGGCAGCTGGTCGCCGTGGGCCCGCAGCGCGGCCAGGTGCACGGCGATGCCCGCCTTGTCGTCGGCGGCGCCGCGGCCGTACAGGCGGCCGCTGGTTTCGGTGGGCTGGAACGGGTCGGTGTCCCAGCTGGCCCGGTCGCCGGGGGGCTGGACGTCGTGGTGGGCGTAGAGCAGGACGGTGGGCGCGCCGGGCGGGGCCGGGCGCCGGGCGACGACGGCCGGCTGGCCGCCGGGGATGGTCAGGACGTCGACCTCGGGCAGGCCGGCCGCCTCGAGCAGGGCCGCGACTTCGGCGGCGCTGTCCCGCAGGTACGGACCGGCGGTCGGGTCGGCCGACACGGACGGGATCCGGACCAGGCGCTCCAGGTCGGCGCGGACGGACGGCAGGACCTGCTGCACGGCGTCGTGGAGGGTCATAGTTGGACGCTACCGCAGGCCGCGTACGGGAGGGGGCTGGGGGCGCGGACGGCTCAGGCGGCGTATAGGCGCAGGTCGGTGGCGAAGCGCTGGGCCATGGCTAGGGTCTGGGCCAGCTCGGGGTGGCGGACGATGACCATTCCGTCGGCGATGAGGGTGGCGCGCCAGTCCCGCCTGGGCGCGCCGACGGGGAGGAGTTCGAGCGCGACCACGTGGTCGCCGTACTCGGCGAGCAGCTCGTCCAGGCCCTCGTAGTGCGTGATCCGGCCGGTCCCGCTGGCTCGCTTGAAGATGCTGGCCGCGTTGTAGTGCCGGATGACCGGCTGGGAGATCCGGCCCCTGGTCACGGCCTCGGCCCAGGCCGTGAACAGGTCGGCGTCGGTCGCGTAGTTCATCACGTCGACCGTGCGCGCGCCCGGTGGCCGGGCGCCGATCTCGCCGAACACCACCTCGCCGTCGGCCTTGCGGTACCACTCCATGTGGGTGAACCCGTCCCGGAACCCGAGCGCGCCGATCACCTCGACGCCGAGTTCGCGGCCCTTGGCCAGCGAAGGATCGTCCAGGTCGCGCAGGGCCAGGGTGATCGGGCTGACCCACTCGTGCATTTTGGTCAGCAGCGGGCGCGGGTGGTACTGGCAGATGTTCTCGAACAGCACCTGCCCGCCCGCGCAGATGGTGTCGTAGGTGAACTCCTCGCCGTCGACGAACTCCTCGACGCTGACCACAGGCACATGCCGGATCATGGGCAAAACCGAGTCGAGCTCGGCGGCCGAGTCGGCCCGGTAGGTGTCGGCCGACCCCGCGCCGTCGATCGGCTTGACGATGAGCGGGTAGCCGACGCGTTCGGCGGCGGCCCACACGTCGGCCACGGTCCTGGCTTCGGTGTGCCACGGGGTGCGCAGCCCCGCCGCGTCGAGCAGCTGCTTCATCTGCTCCTTGTCCCGGAACGGGATGGTCTGCGCCACGGTCAGCCCGGGCAGCCCGAGTTCCTCGCGCAGCCGCGCGGCCAGCACCATGTACGGCTCCCACAAGCACTCGACCGCGTCGATCCGGACGTACCGGGCCAGATCGCGGACGGTCTCGGCGACGTGGTCGTCGGCGGCCAGCGAGCCGACGTAGATGTAGTGGGCCAGGGCCTGGCTGGCGGCGTCCGGCAGCGCCTCGGCCGACTGGTCGCCGAGGCCGATGACGGTGGCCCCGGACCAGGCCAGACCGCGGGTGAACAGGGCCATCTCCGCCGGGTAGCCGGGCGAGATCATCAGGACGTTCACGGGTCACCGAAGCCCAGTTCGACGCGGACGGTACCGAGCAGTTCCTTGAGCGCGGCGGTCACCGTGCCGGTCTCCCGGTCCCGGACGGTGATGTAGCCGTCGCCCTCGTAGCTGCCCGAGGACGGCTGGCCGGGGCTGGGCAGCCGCGAGTCGACCACCAGCTCGGCGACCCAGGCCGGCAGCTGGTCCAGGCCGTGCACCGCCCGGACCTGGCCCGCGCCCTGGCCGCGCAGGTAGACGGTGCCGGTAGACCACTGGCGGGCCGGCGGGGAGAACGTGCCGTCCACCATCAGCTTGGCCCAGGCGCGGTACAGGTCGAAGTCGTGCGCGTAGCACAGCATCGAGGTGATCTGGGCGCCGGGCGGCCGGGCGCCGACCTCGGACACGGCCACCGACCCGTCCGGACGGCGGAACCACTCCATGTGCGTGAGCCCGGTGCGCAGCCCGAGGGCGCGCAGCGCGACCGGCGCGACCTGCCGGATGCCGGCGTGCTGCGGCCCGTCGATGTCGCGGGGCAGCAGCACGACCCACTGCATCCACGGGTGGCGCAGCACCTCCAGCGGGGTGGGCAGGTAGGCCGAGATCGAGTCCCAGACGATCTCGCCGTCGACCATCACGCTGTCGTAGGAACCCTCCTCCCCGGTCAGGAACTCCTCGATCAGCGCGGGCCGGTCCGGGGCGGGCGGGGCCGCGTCCAGCCAGCTGTCCAGGTCGCCGGGATCATCGAGGCGGAACGTGCTCTTGGCCCCGGCGCCGGCCGGCGGCTTGACCACCAGCGGGAAGCCGACTTCGGCCGCGAAGCCGGCGGCCGCGGCAGTGGAGGAGGCCAGCCGGTGCCGGGCGCAGGGCACGCCCGCGGCGCGCATCACGCTCTTCATCTGGTCTTTGTCCCGGAAGTTGCGGGCCGTGGCCGGGTCCATGCCGGGGATGCCCAGGTGCTCGCGGACCTGGGCCAGCGGCACCTGGAGCTGCTCGAGCACGGCCAGCAGCCGCTGCACCGGGCCGACCTGCCCGGCGAGGCCCTCGACGGCCCAGGCGATCTGGCCGGCGTCGAGCGGGTCGTCGATCCGCCAGTGCCCGGCCAGGCGGTCGCGGAGGGCGGGCGGCAGGCGGTCGGCGGGTTCGGTGGTGATCAGGGCGAGTTTGGTATCCGGGAGGCTCGCCGCGGCCTCGACGAACCGCGTCGTGGTATCGAGCAGGTACGGCGCGACGAACCCGGCGGTCACCATGGGAAAGAAGTTACCCTCATTCACCGTGCGGCCGCCGATCGAGCTGCCGCAGGTCCTCGCTGAGCTGGTCCTGCCGGGCGCTTAGTTGCTCGCCGAGGCGCTTGATCGTGTCAAGCTCGGCCAGCAGCTGGTTGGCGACGGTGGTCAGCCGGCTGTCCGCGTGATCCAGACGGCCCTGGATCTTCCTGCCGTCCAGCCTGAGCTGATCCGCGTCCTGGTGCAGCTCGTTGACGACCGCCTGGAGCTGGCGTCTTAGCTCCGTGGACGTGGCCTCGAGCTGGCCGGAGACACCATCGATCAACGGAGCGGCGGTGCGCTTGGTGCGCTGGCCCACGGTGATGGTCACGTACAGGACCGCGGCGGCCACCACCAGCGTGGCCACGGCCAGCAAGAGTTCCATAACGTCCTCCCGGGACTGGTGGGCCAGACCTCGCGCGTGGTGATCGTTACCGCCGCGGCCGCCAGGACTAGGGCCAGCACCGCGGCCACCCCGATTATCCAGTCGCTGACCGGCGTGCCCGGCCCGGCGGCGGCGGTGTTCCACAGCTTGACCGAGCCGTCGGCGTCGGCGCTGGCCAGCTTGCCGTCCGGGCCGAACGCCACGGCGTTCACGCCGCTGCCGGCCTGCAGGGGCGAGCCGGCCGGCTGGCCGGTGGCGGGATTCCACCGCGCGATGGCGCCGTCGCCGTAGGCCGCGGCCAGCAGCGTGCTGCCCGGGCTGAACGCCACCGCGGTCACGCCCCCCGCGGTACCGGGCGAGCGGAGCGCCGGACCGTAGAGCTGGCCGGTCGCCACCTGCCACAGGGTGACCGCGCCGTCGGCGTCGGCGCTGGCCAGGAACTCACCGTCGGGGCTGAACGCGACGCCGTTCACGCCGTTGTCGGCCTGCAGGGCGGACCCGGCCGGCTGGCCGGTGACCGGATCCCAGAGGCGGACGGTGCCGTTGCCGTAACCGGCGGCCAGCAGGTTACCGTCGGGGCTGAACGCCACGCCGGTCACGCCGCCCTGGGTACCAGGCAAGCGGAGCGCCGGACCGGGCTGGCCGGTCGCGACCTTCCACAACGTGACCGCGCCGTCGGCGCCGGCGCTGGCCAGCAGCGCGCCGTCGGGGCTGAACGCGACGCCGTTCACGCCGCTCCCGGTCTGCAGCGCCGGCCCGGCCGGCTGGCCGGTGGCCGGGTTCCACAGGCGGATGGTGCCGTCGGCGGCGGCGCTGGCCACCAGCGTGCCGTCGGGGCTGAACGCCACCCCGGTCAGGGGACCGGAGCCGGACCGCAGGACCGGACCGCGGAGCTGGCCGGTGGCGACCACCCACAGCCGGACCGTGCCGTCGCCGTAACCGCCGGCCAGCAGCGTGCCGTCCGGGCTGAACGCCACGGCCGTGACGCCGGCCGAGCTGGGGGCCGTGGCCGAGGCGGCGGCCTGGGGGGCGGCTAGGAGGACGGCCAGGAGGGCGAGGAGGCCAGTGATCACTGCGCGTCGCCGAGTCCGGTTACGGCTGTGAGCGAAAACGGCCATGTCCTGATAAGACCACTAACCGTGCGCGGTGGCGAGCCCCCGAGCCCCGGCGCTGCTTAGAGGGTGGCCGGCGGCTGACCGGTTGGCCGTTCGGCATAAATTATCGGAACGAACGGACCGTGGCGCTACGACCGGTCACCGGTGACGGCGCTGGCCGGCGGCCGCGCGGCGCGGTTTACCATTCGAGGCATGAACGTGGTTTTCGTCGAGCCCTTCTTCCCGCGCAACCAGCGGGAGTTCGTGCGGGCGCTGGCCGAGGCGGGCGCGACCGTGATCGGCATCGGCGAGTACTCGGCGGACGGGTTCGACGATCAGCTGAAGGGCTGGCTGGATCACTACGAGCAGGTGCCGTCGGTCACCGACGTCGACGCGATGACCCGCGCGGTCCGCTGGGTGCAGGACAAGGTGTGGGTGGACCGGCTGGAGGCCACGATCGAGGCCCACATCATGTCCACCGCGCAGGTCCGCGAGGCGTGCACGATCCCCGGGACTTCGGTGCATACCGCCTGGCTGTGCCGGGATAAGCCGTCGATGAAGGAGGCGCTGCGCGCGGTGGGCGTGCCGACCGCGGCGTCGGCCGCGGTGTCGTCGGCGGCGCAGGCCCAGGCGTTCGGGGCCGAGGTGG
>Ga0302184_10000234_pt1 | contig 36837 bp, 31 predicted proteins | sample I_Palsa_N3_3_FD_200233 | JGI IMG/M metagenome (GOLD analysis project Ga0302184, IMG submission 200233) | Peat permafrost microbial communities from Stordalen Mire near Abisko, Sweden - I_Palsa_N3_3 | ecosystem: Environmental > Terrestrial > Soil > Palsa > Peat permafrost | place: Sweden...
ATCTCTGTCGCGTGGCGGCCCAGGGCGACCCGGGCTACAAGGCCACCTCTGTGATGTTCGGCGAGAGCAGCCTGTGCCTCGCCTTCGACGGCGACCGGCTGCCCTCACGTGCCGGCGTGCTGACGCCGGCCACCGCGATGGGCGATGCGCTCGCCGAACGCCTGCGCGCCGCCGGGCAGACGTTCGAGGTCGAGCGGACGGAGTAGCACCGCGACCGCCGGTGGCTCACGCGTGCGCGAGGATCCCCTCGAACAGCACCCAGCGGAACGCGTGCATGACTTCGCTGAAGCCGGCCGCTCGGAGCATGGCGTCGTTCTCCTCGGATGAGAGCGGTCGCAGCACACCGCGGATGCTCCGCGTCTTGGCGGCGATCTCCTCGTCGGTGAATCCCTGTCTGGCCTTCCAGTCGGCATAGGCTCCCGTTGCGATTTCCTGCGTACGCGCTGTCGGTGCGAGCACCTTCTCGAAGAGCACAAATGTTCCACCGGGATCCAGCGCACGACGAATGCGCTCGACTACTTCCCTACGCTCGCGCAGTGGTAGGAACTGAAGCGTGTAATAGGACACGATCAGGTCAGCCGGCTTGAAACTGAGCTCCTCGAGCGTCGATGTTTCGAAGCGCACCAGGGGCAGGTGCGCGCAGCGCGAGGCGGCACGCTCGATCATGCCGGGCTCCCGATCGACGCCGACCACCTCAACGCGACGCGGAGCGAGGCGCTCGGCCAGCATCGCCGTGAGCGTTCCGGTCGAGCAGCCGAGGTCGTAGCAGCGCCCCCCGGCCGGCATCAGCTGGTCAGCGAGATCGGCAACGAGCTGCTGGGCATCGGCGTACGCCGGGACCGAACGCGCGACATGACTGTCGAACGCCTTCGGGACCTCCCCGCCGAAGGTCCAGTTTCCGGCGGGCGTGGCGATGCCGTCGCCCACCTGCGGCAGATGCAGCGATAGGCCATCCTGGCGCATGCGATCACCGTCCATCACCGCCATCATGCCACCGTGGCGGATCGCGGGCAAGCGAGCGGTGCGCTCGCCGAGACCCGCCGGACCGCCATAAGATCGCGCATGATGGCGGGCGAGTCTGAGCGCATCAACTCCGATGTATGGCGGAGTCCCGAAGTGCTTGACATCTTCGCCCACCGAGACGGCTTGATCGATCCAGGAGAGGCGTTGCTCGTGCGGCGCATCGCCGAGCAGGCCGACCGCCGGCCGATTCTCGACATTGGCGTCGGCGGCGGTCGCACCATCCCGCTTCTGCGCTCGGTGACCGACGAATACGTCGCGGTCGACTACCTCGAGGAGATGGTGACTCTCGCTCGCTCGCGCCACCCGGGTGTCCGGATCGAGCAGGGGGATGCGCGCGACCTCTCCACGTTCGCCGACGACTCGTTTGGCGCGGTGTTCTTCAGTTACAACGGCATCGACGGCATCTCTCACGAGGCTCGCCGCCAGGTCCACGCATCAGTGCGAAGGGTTCTGCAGCCGGGTGGGGTCTTCGGCTATTCGACTCACAACCTCGACTACTCCGCCGCCGGGCGTCCGCCATGGGCGCGCAGTCAGTGGGATGTGGATAACGGTCTGGCGGCGATGGCCTCCTTCGCCTGGCGCCTGCCCGGGAGAAGCCGCACCTACCGGCGCCTGCGCAATCTCACCGTCCGCGGGGAGGGCTGGGCGCTGCTGGTGGGCTCAGGCTATGACTTCAGTGTGCTCTGGCATCACGTCAGCTTCGACGAGGCGCGGCGGGAGCTCGAGCAGGCCGGATTCGCCCCGGATGTCGATGTCTTCGACGCGTCCGCCGCCCCCGTGCAGGCAGGGCAGGACACGAGCAGCTCGCCGTGGCTCTACCTGATCGCCCGCGAGCCCGCTTAGCACCGATGGCCAAGCAGAGGGCGTGCGCGTCCAAGCTATGCCGCGGCCGTCACGCCCACCGGGAAGGGGACGCCGGTCAGCTCCTCCGAGACATCCCACAGTCGGCGCGCCACCTCCGTGTCCTTCGCGGCGCCGCTTCGTGCCACGAGCTTGGCCGGGCCGCGCTGCTCCATGAAGCCGCCGGGCCCGGCGAAGCTGTTGCCCGGGATGTCAGCCGTCGCGGCGTACAGCGTTGGCAGAGCGCCGCCGTCCTCGTCCTGCGCGAGCACGCGGTTGCCCACGGCCGAGAGGGCGTCCCACAGCCGGCGCTCGCTGTGGAATTGCAGGTTGGTCGCGGCGTAGCCGGGGTGTGCGGCCGTCGCGAGCACCGTCGAGCCCGCGTCGGTCAGCCGTCGCTGGAGCTCGGACGTGAACAGCAGGTTCGCGAGCTTTGACTGCCCGTAGGCGCGCCACGCCCTGTATGGCTTGCGCTCCCAGTTGAGGTCGTCGAAGTCGATCTTGCCGATGCGGTGGCCGGTCGAGGACACCGTTACGACGCGCCCGGTCACGTGCTCGAGCAGCAGGTTGCTGAGCGCGAAATGGCCGAGGTGGTTGGTGCCGAACTGCAGCTCGAAGCCCTCGGCGGTGCGCGACAGCGGTGGCACCATCACGCCGGCGTTGTTGATGAGCAGATCGATCTCGCCGTCCCAGCCGGCCGCGAACTCGCGCACCGAGGCGAGGCTCGCGAGGTCGAGCCGGCGGACCTCGGTCTCGCCGGCCATCGCCGCCGCGGCCGTCTCGCCCTTCTCGGTGGAGCGCACGGCGAGGACCACGTGCGCGCCGGCGCCCGCGAACGCGCGCGCTGCCGCGCGGCCGATCCCGCTGTTGGCGCCGGTGATGATCACGTTGCGGCCGGTCATGTCAGGGAGTTGTGCAATGCTTGAAGTAGTCATGAGCAACAATGTATTCGATGACAACAAAGATGTCAACGACAACTTCGCGCCCGGGCCTGAGCCGGTGAGCGACCGTCCCTACCACCACGGCAACCTGCGCACGGCCCTGCTCGAGCAGGCGCAGCGCACCGTTCGTGAGCGCGGTGCTCAGGAGCTGTCTCTGCGCGAGCTCGCGCGCGAGGTCGGCGTCAGCCACGGTGCCCCACGGCGGCACTTCTCCGATCGCCAGGCCCTGCTGGATGCCCTGGCCGAAGCCGGCTTCGAGCGTCTGGGGGCCGAACTGCGAAGCGCGGTCGACGACGCCGGCGATGACTTCGGGGCGCGACTGCGAGCCACGGCCGCAGCTTACGTCCGCTTCGCCACGCGCGACGCGGCGCTGCTCGAGCTGATGTTCGCGAGCAAGCATGGCGAGAACTCCGAAGCGCTGAACGAGGTTGCCGAGCGCTCCTTCTCGGTCATGCTCGAGCTGATCGAACAGGGCCAGGCCGAGGGCGCGATCGAATCCGGCGAGCCTGAGCGCGTGGGCCTCGTCCTGTTCGCCACGATCCAGGGCATCGCGGCTCTCCTCAGCGGCGGCATGGTCGCAGCCGAGCAGCTCGACGAGCTGCTCGCCGACGCGATCACGCATTTCCTGCGCGGGTCGCGCACGGCCGCGCCGAGCAGGCGATCCGCCCGAACCGCGGCCTGAGCAGGCGCATCTCGCGCGCACCGGTGCGCAGGCACCGTCGGGGCTGGTGGTATGTTCGCCCGATGCGGTGCCCGTCACGCGCGCTGAAACTGGCGGTACCGCTGGCCCTTGCGTTGTCAACTCTGGCCGGCGCCGGGAGCCCAGCTGATTCGCTGGCCGCGACGCCCGCTCCGCGCGCGGGCGGGAAATCAACCCGTCCCGTCATCCCCCCGGCAGAAGTGAAGCTGACGCCGGCCGTCATCGGCGGCCCGGGTGTTCAGGTTGCGATGCCGCCCGTCGGCCTGTCGCTGGAGTACCCCTTGATGGCCGAGGACCTCGGCACAGGGGGGTGTCCTCCACCAGCTCTCGTTTCAGAGCTGCAGGCGCTCGGATCTCCGCCCCTGGCGCTGGCCGGCGCGAGCCAGGACATGACGGTGCCCGCTGGAGCGGTCGCGAGCCCGGCCAATTCGTGGGAAACGAGCACTCTCTATTCCCTGCCGGCCTCCTTCTGGAGTCAGCTGCACTGTCTGCTGAGTGCGGCCGGCGATCCCCTCACAGTCGGCCTCAACCTGAAGACGGCCGAGCCGTCCTGGGCTGCGGCCATGGTCGCCGGGGCACAGAGTGCCGCGACCCACGGGCTGGCCTTTTCGCTCGGCAACGAGCCAGATCTCTACTACCTGCCCAACTACTCATCGCTCGACAAGCCGCAGGCCGGCGAAGAATCGGCCGCCGTGAACCTCTACCTGCAACTGGCAACGAACCTTCAGCAGACGGTCGCCGGCGCACCCGTGGTCGGGCCGGAATTGGCCCGGCCGGCGCACTGGCAGCAGGCCCTCCCGCGAATCATCGAAGCGCTCCACGAGCAAACCGTCGGGGTGCACCTGTATCCACTCAGCACCTGCGCCACGCCCAAGGCGGTCACGGTCGGAGGCCTGCTCTCGGCGTACGCAGCCGATGCGCCCCACAGCCTCTCATGGGTGGTCGCGGACGCCAACGCTGCGCGCGTGCCGGCGATCATCTCCGAGGCCAACTCCGCCTCCTGCGGAGGCGAGGCGGGCGTTTCGGACAGTCCAGCATCAGCGGTCTGGGCCGTGCGTTTCGTTCTCACCGCTCTGAAGACCGGCTTTCAGGAGGTGCGTTTCCACTTCAGCGGCGATCCCTACGACCCGTTCATCGTGCGTGGCGAAGAAGTCGTCAGCCGCCCGCTCGACAGCGCCCTGGTCGCGCTCAACCAGTGGTTGCCCGTCGGCTCCGCGCTTCATACCGTGGCCGGCGTGCGGGGCCTCGTGGCCACCGGCGTGCAGGCGACCGCGGGCAAAACGCTGCTGATTCTCGATAACGAGGGCGAGCAAGCGCAACAGCTGGTACTGCGCGGTGCGCACACCGTGCGCATTGAAGTGCTCACCGCAACGCGCGCAGGCCTTCACAGCGAGGAGCTGAGCTCACCCACTGACCGGATCAAGCTCCTCGTCCAGAAAAACAGCGTGCTGGCCGTTACGCCGTGACGCGGCCCTCCCTGCGAGCAGAGTTTCACCTCTCACCCACAACCTCCTGGCCAAAGGAGCTGCAATGTCAACGCGCATAGTATTTGTGGCCGCGCTGGCCGATAAACCGGTCAGTCAGATCGTGACCGAGGAACCGAGCGAAGTCAGCCAGGCGTTCGAGGCCGCGAACGGTTTGCCGTTCCTGCTCGACTCGCCGAATGTGAGCGATCTGTACGTCAATCCGGCAAACATCGCCTACTGGCACAAATACGGCTAGCCGCAGCGTCGTCGATGCGCAGCCTGTATTTCGCCTATGGCAGCAACATGGACGAGCAGCAGATGCGCGCTCACTGCCCTACCTTTCGGCGCGTGGATTCTGCATGCCTGCAAGGGCATCGGCTCGCGTTCACGCGCCGCTCGATCGTGAGCGGCACGGGGGTCGCCGACGTCGTGGCGGTCGCGGACGGTGCCGTGTGGGGCGTGCTGTACGAACTGGGTGATGGCGATCTCGAGGCGCTGGATCGCAAGGAGGGCAGCGGCTGGGCCTACGCGCGCGAGCAGAAGAGCGTCGCGCTAGCCACCGACCGCTCAGCGCGCCGCGCGATCCTCTACACGGTGCTCACGAAGGAGCCGAGCGAAGTGCCACCTTCCCGTGAGTATCTCGAGCGGCTGATCGCTGCGGCCGAAGACCAGGGTCTCCCCGGCGAGTACATCGCGACGCTCAGGGCCGTCCCGCCGGCGCTCTGAAGCGAGGCAGGGCGCGCACTGCGGCCGCAGCGCCACAGTCGCCCTAGACTTCCGCGGGCTGACATGGCCACGGAGCGCATCGCCATTCTGTTTGACATCGACGGGACGCTGATTGTCACCGGCGGCGCCGGTGCTGCCTCGTGGCGGCTGGCCTTTGATGAGCTCTACGGCATTCCCGCCGACATCGGCGAGTTCACAGACACAGGGATGACCGATCCCGATGTCGGTCGCAGAACCTTCCAGGCCGTCCTTCACCGGGAGCCCGATCGCAAGGAGTTCGCGCGCCTGCTCGAGCGCCGGCTGCACTACCTGCATCAGAGCGTCGCCGAATCCAAGGACTATCGGGTGCTGCCGGGAGTGAAGGAGCTGCTGCCGCGCCTGCTTGGCGACGGCTATCTGCTCGGGCTCGTGACGGGGAACGTCGAGGCCGCGGCGCACGTGAAGCTCCACCGTGCGGAACTCAACCGCTTCTTCTCCTTCGGCGGCTACGGCTCGGACTCGACCGATCGCGGCGAGCTGACGCGGGTTGCGCTCAAGCGGGGCGAGCTCGTCTACGGTGAATCGCTGTCTCCGGCCCAGGCCATCTCTCTCGGAGACACGCCCCATGACGTCGAGGGCGCTCACGCCGCCGGGATTGCCTGCGTCGGCGTTGGCAGCCACCATTTCAGCGTCGAGCAGCTCCGCGAAGCGGGCGCCGACTACGCGGTCGCGTCGCTCACCGAGCCGCTGCCGTTTTGAGCATAAGCAGTGGTGCGGTGCTCATGAGGACGGGCACACGAACGGCAGCTCACCCGCTGGGTTCAGGCACATGTCCACGCGTTCGGGCAGCTTGCCGCGGCGGACGACAAAGCGCGTGTACTTACCGATCTCGCCGGCCTTGGAAACCATGATTTCCAGGACCACGCCGAAGCGCAACCCGCGCTCAAATCGCGGGAATTCGACAGGCGTCACTCCCCGCGAACCCGCCTTCGCGAGTCGCGATGCGAACTTGATCGGACAACCGCGGCCCCTGCAGCGCACGCTGATCTTCGCCCCGAGGGGCAGCTGCTGGACCCTGAGCGCCCCGAGCCGAACCCCGAAGGACGTCTCGACGCCGGCGATCCTCACGACGGGAAACGGTTGCATCAACGGTGCCGTTGCGCTGACGACGTTGATCGTTTCGGTGGCGATGCTCGAAAGACCGCTCGCGTTGGTCACTCGCAGCCGCACGAGGTGTCCGCCGGGCGTCGAGAACGAGGTCGTCAACAGGACCCCGCCAGCCTGGAATGGACCATTGCTCGCCAGCGCCCAGGCGGTCCCCGTGATCGGGCTGGCCAGATCGGTGGAGATCGAGACGAGCGAGACGGTTTCACCGGTCTGCGGAACGGCCGGGAACCACTTGAACTGGGCGATGGGAGCTCCCGGGTGGGAGACGGCCGCGGATGTGCCAGTGGCGACCGATGCAGGCGCGGTCGTGGAGCCGGTCGTCGTTTTGGTCGGCGACGTCGGCGTGGTTGGTGTCGGCGCGGGTTTCGGCGTCGGTGGCGGGGGCGGGGCTTCGACCGTGAAGAGCTCCAGCGGGCTGCTTCCTTCCGCTTCTTCGGCGTTGTCCTGGCTGGCGCGTGCTCCGTACTCGTTGTAGGGAAGGGCCGGACTGACGTCGCCGGTTGCCCAGCGGCCGCCGCTCACCTTGGCCGTCAATGTCCTGACCTCGATGGGATCGCTGAACGTTCCGTCGTAGATCCGGACCGTCACGAGCCCCGACCCGCCGGTCGCGGTGCCGCTGAATGACGGTGTCGTGTCGGTCGAGTGCGACGCGGGCCCGCCCAACGTCACGGTTGGAAGAGGTTCCCTTTTCGGTGGTGGGGTCGTTTCCGTCGGCGTGGTTTCCGTCGGCGTTGTTTCCGTAGGGGTTGTTTCCGTGGGAGTCGTGGGTCCCGTGGGTCCCGTGGGTCCCGTCGGTTCCGTGGGTTCCGTGGATTCCGTTGCCGGCGAGGCCGCCTTGCTCTGGGGTGTGTCCGCCCCGGCGGGTGTCCCCGGCGCGGCGATGATCGCCCAAACCCCCAGTGCCAGCGGCAGCGCGATCACCAGGATCGCCGCAACATTCACGCCGCGAAGGGCCTTGAGCGCTCTCTTCACGCTGCCTCCGTCCGTGTTTTATGTCGCGGGTGACCCGAAGCTTTGTCCGCGAGATCAGGCAAGGTGGTCATAACCTACAAGTCTCGCGCGACGCGTGCGCGAGCGTAAGCTCGCTCATTCGGCTCGGACGGAGTTGCTCAGCGTGCCGACGCCGTCGATCTCGACCTCGACGAGCATTCCGTCGCGCAGGAACTTCCCCTGCGCCGCACCGACCCCCGCGGGTGTCCCGGTGGCGATGATATCTCCGGGGAGAAGCGTGATCGTCCGGGACAGCCAGGCGACGAGCTCGGCCGGGCCGAAGATCAGGTTCGCGGTGCTTCCTTCCTGGAGCACCTCGCCGTCGACGCGCGTGCGCAGCTTCAGGTTCCCGAGGTCGCCGGCCTCATCGAGGGTGACGAGAGCGGGGCCACACGGTGCGAAGGTGTCGATCGCCTTGCCGCTGGTCCACAGCGGGTTCTGAAGTTGCAGGTCACGGGCGCTGACGTCGTTGAAGGGCATCACGCCCGCGATATACCCAAGGGCGTCCTTCTCCTCGACGTTGCGAGCACGCCGTCCGATCACGAGTGCCAGCTCGGCCTCGTAGTCGACGTAGTCGGGATGGGCGCGGGGCAGGACGATGTCCGCGCCGCTGCCACACAGCGAATTCTGGAACTTGGCGAACCACATCGGCGCCTGGGGGATGTCCTGCCCCGTCTCTTCCGCGTGATCGCGATAGTTGAGACCCATGCAGATGATCTTCTCGGGGTCCGGCACCGGTGCGGACAGCTTCAGCGCTGACAGTTGCAGGCGCTCAGCGCTCGAGCTCTCGGCTCGCGCCGCAAGCGCCTTCAGGCCGGCCTCATCGAGCGCGGAGAGGAGCTCGCGCATCCCCCGGGGGGCACCCACGGCCTCTGTGGGCACCACGTCCTCGCCGAGCAGGATGCACGCCGCCTGCCCTCCGTCTGTGTCGATGCTCAGCAGCCTCATGCCTGCTCCTGGCCCGGCAGCTCGATGGGCGCCTCGGGCGGACTCAGCTCGCCGGCCATCGCCAGCCGGTGGATCTCGGTGAAGGCGTCGCCGGCCGCCGCCCGCTCGGCGACCTTCGCTGGGTCCACGAACACGCCGATCGGATTGGCGTGGAACTCCGCGCTCGTGCGCATCCACTCCTTCGAGGCGGCCCAATCTCCGAAGACATCGATCTGCAGCTCGACGCGGTTGCCGTCGGGGTCGCTGTAGTAGTACGACAGCGTCATTCCATGATCGAGACAGATGTCGGGCTCGATGCCCTCATCGCGCAGCCGCAGGTAGCTGTCGTTCAACTCCTCGAAGTCGTTGTACTCGAAGGCGCTGTGGTGCATCCCTGTGCGGGTCTCCTTGTCAGGGTCATCGACGAAACCCGGGAACGCGAGAAGGGCGAGCCTGTGGTTGGCGCCGTCGTTGGTGAGCCATGCTCCCATGTCGTCCTGGAAGGTGACCTCTGCGCCGACGACGGTGCAATACCAATCGATCAGCGCCTGCAGCCGGGTGGTCTTGAGATTGAAGTGGTGAAACGCCGGTCGGATCGTGGTAGCGCCTGTCATTGGTTCTCTCCTCTGTCGTTTTGGTCACTGCCCAATGCAGCCTCCAGGTGGCGAGCGAGCTCACAGGTCTCCTCGGCTGTGACTGCCGTCCCGAAGACATAGAAGTCGGGACGCACGAGCGCCGCCCTGCAGCCGTGCAGTTCGAACCACGCCCGGTAGACATTCTCAGGGTCGAGGCTCTCCGTGACGTTCACGAACGACGCACCGAGCGTTCGCAGGTAGTCGCTGCCGGCGGCGTCGAGCAGGCGCTCAGGATCGACGTCGAGCGCATAGAGCACAAAGCCGCCGCCGATCGCGTCTTCCAGCAGCTGATCGCCACCATCAAGGCATACCCTCGCCTGCGGGAACAGCTGGCCTGCCGCCGCAGGGGAATCGCCGGCTTCGGCCCCTTCATGGATTCCCGGGCCGAGGGCCGGGGCGGGTGGCTCGATCGGGGGTATCGCTGGATCTGCGGCGACGGCCAGAAGGACCTCGTCTCGGGCAGCAGCCTCCGCCTCGTCTGCGATGCAGATGACCTTGCCAAGCTCGACCGACACGGCGATCGCGTGCTGCAGATGCTGGCGGCGCTCGCTGCTGTAGGCGTCAAGCAGCGAGCTGTTGGTGAGTCCTCTCAGCACGAGATCGAGCTGCCAGGCGAGCGTGATGACGTCGCGCATGCCCGAGCACATGCCCTGTCCGGCGAAGGGGGGCATCTGGTGGGCGGCATCCCCCGCCAGCAGCATCCGTCCGACGCGCCAGCGCTCGGCCCAGCGTGCGCGGAACGTGTAGACGGTGTAGCGCTCGAGCTCGACATCGTCCGGGCTTACGCCCGACTGGGCCAGCATGCTCCAGACGAACTCGGGGTCCTCCACCTGCTTTCGGGTCTCTCCGGGGAGCAGCATCCACTCCCATCTGCGGCGCCCCGGTCCCCCGGAGACCAGGGTCGTCGGTCGGGCGGGATCACAGCGCTGCAGGTTGACGCCTGCCAGCAGACCCGGGTCGTGCGGGATCGTGTCGGCGATCAGCCAGTCGAACGCGAAGCCGAGGTCCTCGACGGCTGTGCCCATGCGCTCCCGCACGAGACTGTTCGCGCCGTCACAGCCGATCACGTAGCGGGCGCTGATCTCGCGCTCGTCGCCCGAGGGGACCCATCGCTCGCCCTCGGGGGCACCGTGTCGCGCGGATAGGAGGACCTGCTCGCCGCGGTCCGTCACGTCGGTGACCTCCCAGCCCTGAAGCACCTCGACGCAGGGGATCGCCTTGGTGGTCTCGTCGAGTAGGCGCTCGAGCTGTGGCTGACTGAACATCGTCGCGGCGGGCCAGCCCGAGGGGCCGGGCTTGCTGCGGTCAAGCATCATCAGCGTCTGCCCGCTCGCGTTCTCCCACCTGTAGGTGGTAGCGGGCTCGGTGATCGCCTCGAGCTGGGCGGCGATACCGGCACGCTGAAAGATGCGCGCCACCTCGTCGTCGTAGTGGACAGCTCGCGGGCGGGGGTAGAGGCTCGGCCAGCGCTCGAGCGCGACGACGCGGTAACCGGTCCGCCCGAGAAGTATCGCCGCCATCTGGCCCACCGGGCCGTAGCCGACGATCGCAACGTCAAAGTCAGAGCGCACCTCTCCACCCGCCATGGCCGTCAAGATAACACCTAAATGAATGAGGCGTCAACTTTGATGGTATGCTCAAACTATGGCGTCGACGGAAGCACCTGTCATCGAGCGGGAGGGCAGGCCTCGGGGCGGAAGGGTGCAGCGACGTAAGGCCCGTACGCGTGCTGCGTTGCTCGTGGCTGCCCGCCGTCTGTTCGCCGCTCGCGGCGTCGAAGCGACGACGGTGGCCGAGATCGCCGAGGAGGCGGACATTGCCGTCGGCTCCTTCTACAACTACTTCTCCACCAAGGACGAGCTCTTGGCGGTACTGCTGGAGACGTCGCTGACCGAGCAGCGCCGCAAGCTTGAAAGCCGCCAGGCGCAGGTCAGCGATCCGGCCGAGATGATCAGCATCGCCCACCGTCACCTGGTGGGTCTCGCGCAGAGCGACCCCGATCTCGCGTGGCTGATGATTCGCTTGGAGGTACCCCAGCGCATCATGAGGCCCGTTCTCTGGCGTTCGGCGAGTAGCGATCTCGCGGCGGGAATCGCAACGGGCCGCTTCGATGTGGAGGACCCGGACCTTGCTCTCGTGGCAAGCGGCGGGGCACTGCTGGCGGTGATTCACTCGATCCTGCAGGGCGACAATGGCATGGAGGTCGCGAGCGCCCATGCCGAGGGCGTGCTGCGCAGCCTCGGTATCGTCGCGAGCGAGGCCGCGGAGATAGCGCGCCGTCCGCTGCCGGCCGTGAGAGAGGTGGCGCGGACATGAGCACCGGTGGGTCGATCGATGTTCACGCCCACTATTTGCCGCCCTTCTACGCGGAGGAGATGCATAAGCGCGAGATGTGGATCGTCGCCGGGCTGCCGGTGCCCGAGTGGAGTCCCGAGCAGGCACTCGAGTTCATGGATGCCCATGGCGTGGCGAAGCAGATCCTCTCCGTCTCGGACCCCGGTGTGGAGTTCGTGGGCGAAGAGGCTGCCCCGGCGCTGGCGAGGCGGTGCAACGACTACGGCGCCTCCCTCGTGGCCAGCCATCCGGACCGCTTCGGCGCGCTTGGCGTTCTCGCACTCTCGAGCCCGGAGGAGGCTGTGAGCGAGGCGGTCCGCACGCTCGACAATCTGAATCTCGACGGCGTCAGCATGCTCTCGAGTGTCGGTGGCCGCTACCCGGGCGACCCCGCCTTCGAGGTGTTGATGTCCGAGCTCAACGCCCGAGCAGCGTGGGTGTTCGTGCACCCGACGGTCCCCGATCTGCCCCCGGCGCTTGGGATCCCCGAGTCGGTCGTCGAGTTCCCCTTCGACACCACCCGAGCGATCATCTCGCTGATCTTCAATGGCGTGTTCGACCGCCATCCCCGGATCCGCTGGCACTTCGCCCACGGCGGCGGCACGATCGCGATGCTACGGCTGCGACTGCAGGCGCTCGCGCGCAATGCGAAAGACCTAGGCCAGGTCATTGGGCTCCCGGAAGGAGCGTGGACGCTGACAGAGAATTCCGTGCCGAATGCTCTGCTGAGCTCCTTCTTCGACACGGCGCTGATTGCGGACGCACCGTCGCTCGAGGCGGTCGGGGGTATTGCCGGGCCTGGCAAGGTCATGTTCGGCAGCGACTGGCCATTCGCGGGACGGCTATATCCGCCGACGGGGACGCTGCAGCCGGCGATCGAGGACGTATTCGACCGGACCACGAGCGCGAGCGTCAGGCGCGGTGCAGCGCTCGGACAGTTCAAGGTACGCGCTTAGACACCGCGGAACTTCGCGAGAAGCGCGACCGGCTAGCGGCTGATGCGCGCGACCTCTTCACCGACGAGGATGGTCACGGTGTCGTTGCCCGCGAGCAGTTCGGTGCTCAGCTGCTGTTCTTCGGGCCTCGCCTTTGGCAGGCCGGCGCTGAAACGCTTGCCCCTGCTGCCGCCGAGGGCCGGGTCCGGCGTGCCGCCGTTCAATGTGCCACCCACCGTCAGCTTGGAGGCGGAATCAAGCGCGAACGTCTCGCCGGCCGGGGCGACGGCGAGCGCCAGCACCGCCGGCCCCTCGCTCGTGTGCCCCGCCGTGCCGAACGCCGCGTCCGGCGTGCCCGCGGAAGAGAACCGGAAGAGTTGACCTCCCCCGCCGAAGCTGGCCTCGACCGCACCTTCAGGCAGGACGAACAGCCCCGAGAACAGCGAGGAGTCGACGTTCTCGAACCTCGGCAGGAAGGGCAGCTGGGCCACGCTCTCCTCCCCAAAGCTCCTATCGGCCACGCCCGCCGGGCTCAGCTCCTGGACCGCGGGAGCTTCCACCGGGATGCCGTTGGGGATCGTCGCCTGTTCGTAGGCGATCAGGATCGAGCCGTCGGGCGCGATCGTCAGCCCGGCCGCCAGCAGTTCCCCGGTCGCGGGGGGCGACAGGGCTGCGGCCGTGAGCAGGCCGCCGTGACCGAAGGATCGGTCCAGTCCGCCGGCCGGCAGCAGGCGCACGAGCTCGATCGGGCCCTCTCCGAGGCCCGGTGAGATCCGTGGTTCGTTCACGGGCTCTGGAACTTCTCGCTGGTAGTAGGCGGCGAGGATGTCGCCATCGGCCTCCACCGTCGCCGCGGCGATGATCGCGTTGCCATGGACGCCGGGCAGCGCGTACTGGGCGACGCCGTCATGACCGAAGCTTCGATCCAACCTGCCCCGCGCCGTCAGGCGATCGACCGTGAGGTGGTCCGCGCGATCCAGCCCGACGACGAGCAGCTTGCCGCCGGCGAGCGCGAATATGCGGGGAGGCCGTTCGGGGGTGGCGTAGATCGCCGGCACCGTGACCAGTCCGCCTCCTCCGAAGCCGCTCACGAGCCTGCCCCGCGCCGACAAGTGCGCGACGAGGAATGAGCCCCGCCTGTGATCGGCGAAGCCGCCGGCGAACAGCGAGTCCTGTGGGCCGGTTGCCAGCAACGTGCCCTTGGCCCCCGGCCCGGGGATGGGGTAGAGGGAGTCAGGGCCCGTCTCCCTGACCGGCAACCCGGCCACCCCGCGCTTGCCGAACGCCGAGTCGAGATGCCAGGAGGCGCCGAGCGCGCCCGTCGCGGTGAGCATGCTCCAGGCGATCACAGCCACCGCGAGGGCCGCCGTCACCGGTCCACCAAGTCTGCTCGCCCGCATCACCCGCCTCCGGCTCGCCTGTCAAGGAATCCCAAGCCCAACGCGCTGCGCTCAGGGTAGCCCGATCGCGGGGCCGCGTGCGATCTCCGCGCGCGCTGGACGCCGGATCGTGGCACCGGCGCCTCCACGCAGCGGTCATGATCCCCGTCATGGCTCTGCTCGCTGTCAAGGCGCTGCTCGCGCCCACGTTCGTCGTGGGCGCGTCGCTCGCCGTGCGGCGGTTCGGAGCGGAGGTCGGCGGGCTGATCGGCGGGCTGCCGGTCGTGGCGGGGCCGATCCTGCTCGTGTACGCGCTCGCGCAGGGGCAGGGATTCGCATCGCAGGCGGCCGCAGCCACGCCGCTGGGGCTGGTGTCGCTGACGGGCTTCGTCGTGGTCTACGGGCGCCTCGCCGAGCGTGCGCCGTGGACGGTCTGCATCCTCGCGGCCACATTCACGTTCGGGCTTGGCACGCTCCTGTTCACGGTGAGCGCCGTGCCCGCAGGCACGGCGCTCGCGCTCGCCTGCGCCGGCTTCGTGCTCGGCCTCATGCTGCTCCCGCGCCCTGAGGCCGAGCGCACGCCACCGGCATCCCCGCCCGCCTGGGACCTGCCGCTGCGCGCGGGCTGTGCGCTGGCGCTCGTGCTCGTGCTGACCAGCGCCGCCAGCTCGCTGGGGTCTCAGCTGAGCGGCCTGCTCGCGCCCTTCCCGATCATCACGACCGTGCTTGCGACCTTCACCCACGCGCAGCGCGGCTCGCAGGAGACGGTGCGGCTGCTGCGCGGCATGCTCACGGGCTTCATCGGGTTCGCGCTGTTCTGCTTCACGCTCGCGGTGTCCCTGCGCTCGCTGGGCGTCGCAGCGGCGTTCGCGCTCGCCGCCGTCGTGGCGCTGCTCACGCAGGCCGCGCTGATCCGGCGGAGCAGAGCGAACTCCTTAGAATCAGAGGAGCTCGCCGCGATGCTCGAACCGGCAGCCGGCGAGCCCTGAACCCTGCCATGGATGAGTCCAGACTCAAGACCGTCCCACTGTTCGCCGGCCTGTCCGCGGCTGAGCTTCAGCGCCTGTCGAGCGTGACCGACGAGATCGTGGTTCCCGCCGGCACGCGGCTGATCGACGAGGGGCGCTACTCCCACGAGTTTCTGCTCATAGAGCACGGCAGCGCGGATGTTCGCCGCGCCGGTGAGCTGATCGCACAACTTGGCCCCGGCGACTTCGCGGGCGAGATCGGCGTGATGCAGGATGCCCGCCGCAACGCCAGCGTCGTGGCCTCGACGCGGCTGGCGGCGATCGTGATGACCGCGCGCGACCTGCGCCACGTCACCGAGGAGATGCCCACCGTCGCCGCGCAGATCGACGTCGCGATCGCCGCCCGCTCGGCCACGCTCGGCAGGGCCAAGCCGGACTGAACAACGTCCCGGGCCGCGGGAGCAGCCGAGCCCTCAGTGCGCGCCGAGCGTCTGTGAGCTCCGCCACGCGGGCACCCCCAGCGTGATCATCCGCAGCTGGCGCTTGGCGGTGGCGACGATCTCGGCCTCCGCGGCCGGATCGTCCTCGGGCGCGTCGAGGATCGCCTCGGCGGTTGCGACCATCGCGTTGACCATCAGCCCCGCGAGCAGCTGGAGATCGTCGGTGCTCCAGCGATCGAGATAGGGGAAGCGCGCGAGGTCGGTCGCGAGGTCGCTCGCGAACAGCCTGATCTCATTGCGGATCGCGTACCGCAACGCCGCCACGCCGCCGAAGCGCTCGCGCGCGATGAAACGGAAATGCGTGTGGTGCTCGTGCACGTAGCCGACGAGGATCTCCACCGAATTGGGGATCACGTGCTCGTAGGTTCTCTGGTCGGCGCGCGCGGCGCGGATCATCGCCCGCAGCGTCCGGAACGACTCGTCGATCAGGACCAGTCCGAGCTCCTCCATGTCGTCGAAGTGGCGGTAGAAGGCAGTCGGCACAATCCCGGCCGTGCGCGTCACCTGGCGCAGGCTGAGACTCGAGAAGCTCTGCTCCTCGAGCAGCTCAAGGGCGGCATCCAACAGCGCCTGACGCGTGCGCTGCTTGCGCGCCCGTCGCGTCGGGCTCAACTCGGGAGTACGGTCGTGCACGCACACAGTGTGACAAGACTCACAGCCGTTCCGGTTGCATGTTGCCCGCGGGTGTGTACTCTGTACACATGTGTGCACTGACTGACGCGCCATTGGGCACGTCGTTCATCGCCGCCTCGCCACGTGGACTCGGCCGCCGCCTGCTGCACTCGAACCTGCTCGAGGCGCTCGCCTACCCACACGGGGTGGACCGCTATGTCGAGCTCGTGCGGCCGCTGCTGCTGAAGCGCGAGGTGCGCGCCGAGGTCACGGCCGTCCGCCGCCAGACGCCCAAGAGCGTCACGCTCACGCTCTCCCCCAACGAGAACTGGCGCGGCCTTCAGGCCGGGCAGTTCGTGGGGCTCAGCGTCGAGATCGACGGCGTTCGCCTCACGCGCCCCTACTCGCCCGCCGGCTCACAGCACGCGAGCGATGGATCGATCGAGCTGACCGTGTCCACGCATCCCGAGGGCAGGGTCTCCCGCCACCTGCGCGACCACGCGCGCCCGGGCATGATCGTCGGCCTCACGCAGGCCGAAGGCGAGTTCGTGATGCCGGCGCAACGCAGCGAGCGTGTCCTGCTGATCAGCGGCGGCAGCGGCGTCACGCCCGTGATGGCGATGCTTCGCACGCTCTGCGACGAGAGCTTCGCGGGCGAGATCGGATTCCTCAACTACGCGCGCTCGCCCGAGCTGGCCCTCTACGGCTCAGAGCTCGATCAGCTGGCTGCCCGCAACAGGCGCCTGCGCGTCGCGCGCGGCTTCACGCGGGGCGGCGGCGCCCCGCTCGGCGGCCGCTTCTGTCGCGAGCATCTCCGCGCCGTCATCTCCGAGCACTCCGAGGCGACCACGTTCGTGTGCGGCCCGCCCGCGCTGATCGACGCCGTCCGCGCCCTGTGGGCGAACGACGGCCTGGCCGAGCCCACTGTTGAGACCTTCACCGCGCCTGCGCTGAGCTTCGACACGGCCGGCGCAGAGGGCACGGTCAGCTTCGCTGTCAGCGGACGCGAGGCCGCCAACAGCGGCCTGCCGTTGCTCGAGCAGGCCGAGGACGCGGGCCTCTCGCCCGATCACGGATGCCGTATGGGCATCTGCAACACATGCAGCTGCCGCAAGCGTGCCGGCACCGTGCGCAACGTCTTCACGGGTCAGATCTCAAGCGCCGCAGACGAGCAGATCCGTATCTGCGTGTCCGTGCCGCTCGGCGATGTATCGCTCGAGCTGTGAAACCCAACCCGAACCCCACACCAATCCCCACCCCTACAAGGAGCCCCGCCATGTCCACATCCCCGCCTGAGCTCACTCCCGAGCAGCTCGAGGCCTTCGGCCAGGAGCTCGACGCGCTGCGCGCCCGCGTGATGGCCGACGTCGGCGAGCGCGACGCCGAGTACATCACAAGGGTGATTCGCGCCCAGCGCGGCCTCGAGGTCGCCGGCCGCGGCCTGCTGTTCCTGGGCTTCCTGCCGCCGGCCTGGATCGGCGGCGTGGCCGCGCTGTCGCTGTCGAAGATCCTCGACAACATGGAGATCGGCCACAACGTCATGCATGGTCAGTACGACTGGATGAACGACCCCCGGCTGGACGGCAAGACGTTCGAGTGGGACACCGCCTGCCCAGCCGACCAATGGCGCCACTCCCACAACTACATGCACCACACGCACACCAACATCGTCGGCAAGGACCGCGACATCGGCTACGGGATCCTGCGCATGTCCGAGGACCAGCGCTGGCGGCCGTACTACCTCGGCAACCCGATCTATGCGCTGCTGCTCGCGATGTTCTTCCAGTACGGGGTTGCCATGCACGACCTCGAGGCCGAGCGCATCGCGGCCGGCGAGACCTCCCTGGCCGAGAAGCGCACGATGCTGGCGGAGATCTGGGAGAAGGTGCGCGGCCAGACGCTGAAGGACTACGTGCTGTTCCCGCTGCTGTCCGGCCCCTCGGCGCCGTTCGTGCTCGCCGGCAACGCGACCGCCAACCTCACGCGCAACCTGTGGGCGTTCACGATCATCTTCTGCGGGCACTTCCCCGAGGGAACCCAGGAGTTCACCGAGGAGGAGGCCGAGAACGAGACCCGCGGTGAGTGGTACTACCGCCAGCTGCTCGGTTCGGCCAACCTCACCGGCGGCAAGCTCTTCCACATCCTCGCCGGCAACCTCAGCTTTCAGATCGAGCACCACCTGTTCCCCGACATCCCGGCACACCGCTACGGCGAGATCTCGGTCGAGGTGACGGAGATCCGCAACCGCTACGGGATCCCGGCGAACACGGGTCCGCTGGCGAAGCAATTCGGCAGCGTCGTGCGTAAGATCGCCAAGCTCGCACTGCCGCCTCTGCCCGGGCGCGGCGGCTCTGAGCCCGAGCGCGACGAGATCGTGCAGGCGACACCGCAGAAGAAGCTCGCCGCAGCGGCCTGAGCAGCCGAGCGACACCCACACATGACCGACACCCTCGACAGACTCGAGACCCGCAAGGACACGATCCAGGTCGTGATCGAGTCCGGCGCCACGCACGTCGGCGGCATCGTCGGCATCGTGCTCGGCGCCGTGCGCGACGTGACACGCGAGGTCGGCGAGTGGGCAACAGACGTGTTTGAGATCCGCGACGCAGCGCGCCGCGCGCGCTCGGACGCCGAGGTCCGCTCAGCGCGCGAGGACCAGGGCGCGCGATAGGAGGCCGCGACCGTCGCGCATAGCTCCGGCGCGCCGCGTATCGTCTTGTGGCGATCAAGCGCAGGCGAGACCGGGGGGTCGGACGATGGGTCTGAGCGAGGCTGTCCTGAGGCGAGTGGTGCTGGCGATGCTGTGTGCGTCCGGCCTGACGCTCACGCCGGCGCCGGCGGCTGCAACCGCGGCGAGCGGCTTCGGCCCCCTGAGCGGAGCGAACGGGTGTCTCGTCGCGCCCGGCATGGCCAGCGCGGAAAAAGGCACCTCGGGCTGCGGCGTGGGCAAGGGCCTCGTCGGCGCCAACTCCGTTGCCGTCTCCCCCGACGGCGCGAACGTGTACGTCGCGTCCGGAACAGCGGGCGTGGGCGTCGCGTCAAGCTTCGGCTCGGTGGCGATCCTCAAGCGCGACCCCACGACCGGCACGGTGGCCGAGGTGGGCTGCCTCAGCTCCGACGGAACCGACGGCCGCGACGGAGCGTCCGGCGCATGCACGCCGACTCCGTCGCTGCTCGGGGCCCACGGGATCGCCGTGAGCCCCGACGGGCTGACGGTTTTCGTCACGTCCAACATCTCGGGCGGCGTCGTCGCGTTCGCCCGCGACCCCGCGACGGGCCTCTTGACCCGCATCGGTTGTTTTCAGCCCCGGCCCCAGCTGGGGTCGGGATGTACGACCGCCCACGTCTTCACCGGCTCCTCGGCGCTCGTCACGAGCGCCGACGGGAGGGCGCTGTATGTCGCCTCGCCCACCCAGGGCTCCGTCTCCACCTTCTCGGCCTCGACGGTTCCCTCTTCAGCTGAAACCGGCTCCCCATCGGGTGCGGCGGGCGCAACTGTCGCTTCGATCTTCAGCGCGCCGCCAACCATGCAGCTGCTTGCCAATCCATGCATCGCCGTGAATGGCCTGGACGGAGCGTGCGCCGTGGGTGTCGCCACGCAGGGACTCGACGACCTGCTCCTGAGTCCTGACGGCAGACAGGTCTACGGGGCCGCACCCGGCAGCCACGCGGTGGACGTCTTCACCCCCGGCGCCACGGGAGCCCTCACGCAGAGCGGCTGCCTGAAGGTCGAAGCCCCGCCCGGGTTGTGCAGCAGCGGTGCGCTGATGAGCTCGCCCACTCAGCTCGCGGTGAGCCCGGATGGACGGAACGTGTACGCGGCCGACTCCTCCGAAGGAGCCGGCGGCAAGGTCGACGTGCTCACCAGAAACGCCTCCAGCGGTGCCCTCACCGACGCGAGCTGCGTCGACTTCCTGCCCGCGGAAGAACATGGAGAAAACGAAGGTGAACACGAACAGCCGGAAAACGAAGAACAACAGGAAGCGGCCGCTCCGGACCAGTGCGCGAGCGTCGCGGGCCTGGGCAGCGTGGCCGTGCTCGCGGTCAGCGGCGATGGCTCGCAGGTGTATGCCATCGGCAGCGGCGCCGCGGCGATCTTCTCGCGTGATGCAACCACGGGCAAGCTGACCCAGAGCTCCTGCGCGGCAAGCGACGACGATCGCTGCACCAGCCTTCCAGCGCTCGAAGGAGTCGAAGGCGCTGCTGTGAGCACGGATGGTCGCGAGGTCTACGTCGCCGCCGCGGGCAGCGATGCGGTGATGGTCTTCGGTGTCGGCGCAGCCGTCACCACCGGTCACACCTCGGCGACCCGCGCCGGCGTCGCGCGGCTCCACGTGGACTGTCCGCGGTCACTGCGCAGGGCGTGCGTCGGCCGCGTGGACCTGACCCGCCTCGAGCGCGCCGGGGGCAGATCCCGCCACGGCTCCCATCGCCACCAGCTCCGGCGCGCAGCAGCCGGCGACTCGGCACCGTTCACGATCTCACCCGGAGGCCGGGCGACGATCGCCGTTCACCTGTCCGTCGCTTCGCGCAAGCTGCTCGCGGCTCGCAAGCGCCTGCGAGTGATGGCCGTCGTGCACGCCGCGCCCTCAGCCGGCGGCTCAGGCTACGGGCGGCGGGTGCTGTTCAGCCTCGGCGCGTAACCAAGGCGCTCGAGTCAGGTCGTCAGCCCGCCGTCGACGATCAGCTTCTGGCCGGTGATGTAGCTGGCCTCGCCCGAGAGCAGGAACACGGTCGCGTAGGCGATCTCCCAGGCTGTGCCTTCACGGCGCATCGGCACCCGCGAGGCGCCGCCGGCACGGCTGGGGTTGCGAGCCTTCGCCGCTCGGCCCAGCGGCGTGTCGATCAGGCCCGGCGTCACCGTGTTGGCGCGCACCCCGCGCGAGACGCCCTCGCGGGCGACGTGCCGGCAGAGCCCGAACAGCGCAGCCTTCGAGCTGTCGTAGGAGGGCGAGCGGCTGCCCGCGCGCAGGCCCGCCACCGAGGACATCAACACGATCGCAGCGCCCTCGCCCATCCACGGCAGCGCCGCCTTGCAGATCAGGAAGTGCGCGCGCAGGTTGACCGCCATCGCCTGATCCCAGGCCTCGGCGCTCGTGCCCTCGAGGCCCGCGCCGAGACCGATGCCCACGTTCAGCACGAGCCCGTCGAGCCCGCCGAGCGAGCTCTCGGCCTGCTCCACCATCGCGATGCACTGCTCCTCATCGGCCACGTCAGCCGTAATCGCGACGGCCTTTGCGCCCTCTGCCTCGGCCAGCGCGACGGTGGCGGCGGCCGACTCGGAGTCGATATCGGCGCAAGCGACGGCAGCCCCTTCGCGCGCGGCCAGCACCGCGATCGCCCGCCCGTTGCCAAGCGGGGCGTCGGCGTCCGCGCTCGCCTGCGTGCCCGCGCCGACCACCAGCACGCGACCTCCGGAAAGCCGCCCGCGCGCCGGCGCCTCGCCCGTTGCCTCGCTGCTAAGCATCGGCGGACGGAAGCGCAACCACGCCCGGCTCGCGCTGGACGCCCAGCGAGTTGAGCGTGTATGCCACGAGGTGGTAGTGGCCGACCAGCATCGGCACCTCGATCATCTGGTGCTCGTCGTAGCGGCTCTGAAGCTCCGCCCATGTCTCGTCAGAGATGCGCGACTGCGCGTGCAGCTCGTCGGCGGCGCGCAGCAGCGTGACCTCGAACGGATCCCAGCCGGCCGCGTCGGGGCCGTGGGCGATGCGCGCGATCTCCTCCTCGCTCAGCCCGGCGGTTGCGCCGATCCGCGCATGCTGGCCCCACTCGTAGTCTGAGCGGCAGTTCCACCCGCACCGGAGGATCAGGATCTCGCGATCGCGCGCCGGCAGCTCGCTGCCCTGCAGCAGCTGGCCGCCGAGCGGAAGCCAGCGTTTGAAGAGCCTCGGATGACGCGCGAACGTGGCGAAGATGTTGAGCACCTGCCCGTCGGGGCTCTGCAGCGCCTCCAGAGTCCCCGTCACCGACTCGGGGAATTCCTCCGGGCTCAGCGGTGGGATTCGCGGCTCGCTCATCTACCGGGACCCTAGGCGGTGAGCCAGCGCTTAGGGTTCTCGACGAAGATCGTGTTGAAGCTCTCGTCGTCGAGCACCCCCTGCTCGCGCAGCGCCGGCACGACCTCGTCGAAGACGAGGGTCATCGTCCAGTTGTGGACCGCGCCCTGGCTCCTGAGCATCGCGTCCATCTCGGGCGGATACCAGTCGAGCGTCGCGCAGGCGTCCTGGGAGATCATCAGGCGCTCTGCGTGCCCGCGGCGGAGCAGCTCGGCGGTCGTCGCGTTGCGCTTCTCGATCGGCAGGATGATCTCGATGCCGTAGCGGTCCAGCCCGACGTAGACGCCCTGCTCGATCAGTCCCTCGATGTAGCCGACGTCCTCGCTGTCGCCGCAGTGGGCGATCTGCACCCGGCCGAGGTCCACCCCCTCCTCCTTGAAGATCTCGACCTGTCTAGGGCCCGTGGCGACGGCCGGCATCGAGTGGGCCATGATCGGCGCGCCGGTCTGCACGCTCGCGCGAGCAACCGCGCGATGGATCTTCTCCACGTTCTCGGTCACGCCCGGCGCGTCGGCCGCGCACTTCAGGAAGGCCGCCCTGATGTCGGTGCCCTGGATACCCCCCTGGATGTCCGAGATGAAGTGATCGGCGATCGCGTCGGCGTCCCGGTTTTGGAAGTACTGGGGCAGGGGGTCGTAGGTGTAGATGCCCGTGCAGGGCACGATCTGAACGCCGGTCTCATCGGCGACGCGCTTCATGAACCGCACGTCGCGCCCGCCGAACATCGCGGTCGGATCGACGATCGTCTTCACGCCGCGTGCCTTGGCCGCGTTAACTTCCTCCAGTGCGGCACCCAGCTCGGCCTGCTCGTCGTAGCGGCCCGGCCACTCCGCGGCCACCGCCTCATCGCGGAAGCGCACGTGCTCGTGGACCAGGGTCAGTCCAAGCTCATCGGCCTCAACGGCTCCCTGTACGGTCTGGACGGTTGGCATTCGGTCCTCCCTCTCCCTCGAATCCTCTAGCGGAGCGGCTTGCCCCACTCGGTCTCATCGCGAAGCTGCGCCTTCAGCACCTTGCCGGCCGGATTGCGCGGCAGCGGCTCATCGCGCAGGGCGACGAACTGGGGAACCTTGAAATCGGCGAGGTTGGAGCGGCAGTGCCGGATCACCTCATCGATGTCGAGCCCGTCACCTGCGGTGGGCACGATCACCGCGCCCACCTTCTCGCCCATCATGTCGTCCGGCACCCCGACGGCCGCGGCCTCGCCCACACCCGGCGCGCCCGCGAGCGCGTTCTCGACCTCGATCGAGTAGACGTTCTCCCCGCCCCGGTTGATCATGTCCTTCTTACGGTCCACGATGTAGATCAGCCCCTCCTCATCGATGCGCGCGAGGTCGCCCGTGCGCAGCCAGCCGTCGACGAACGTCTCGGCGGTCGCCTCGGGCTTGTTCCAGTAGCCCTTCACGACGTTCGGGCCCCGCACGAGCAGCTCCCCCACAAGCGTGTCGGGGTCGGGCTCGTCGATCGCCACATCCACCACCGGCATCGCAAAGCCGACCGAGTCGGCGTGCTCGGATGAGTCCTCGTGCGGTAGGAACGAAGTCAGCGAAGAGGTCTCGGTGAGGCCGAACCCGTTGCCGACGCGCGCGTTGGGGAAGCCCTCCTGAATGCGATGCACGAGGCTCTCGGCGATCGGCGCGCCCCCGTAGGAGACGTAGCGGACCTCGCTCACATCGAGCTCTGCGAATTTCGGGTGGCGCATGATCGCGTGATAGATCGCGGGCACCGAGGCGAGTTGCGTGATGCCGTGGCTGCCCACCGCCTCGAACAGCCCGTCCATGTCCAGCGCGCCCGCGAGGATCTCAACCCGCCCGCCGCGTTTGATCGTGGGGATCAGCTGGCTGTTGCAGCCGGTCACGTGGAACAGCGGCACCGACACGAGCGTTGACAGCTCCCGTCCGGAAATGGGTTCGTCCTGCATGCAGCGCAGGCAGTTCTCGGCGTTCGTCGTGAAGTTCACGTGCGAGGTCATCGCGCCCTTGGGAAAGCCCGTGGTGCCGCTCGTATAGAAGATCGCCGCGAGGTCCTCGGGCTGAAGGTGATCGACGATCACCGGCTCTCCGTCCGGCAGCTCGGCGCCGTCCAGGAATGTGAACGTCGCGCCCGAGTCCTTCACCACGTAGTCGACCTCGTCCTCGGTGAAGCGCGTGTTCACCGGCACCACCACCGCGCCGGCCAGCTGTGAGCCCCAGAACGCGAGCACCCAGTCGATCCCGTTCGCGAGCCGGATGGCAACGCGGTCTCCGGGAGAGACGCCGATGCCGGCAAGGCCCCCTGCGACGCGGACAGCACGCTCCCACAGTTGCTCATAGCTCAGCAGCTCGCCGCCCACCACCAGGATGGCCGGAGCAGTGGGGTCGCGATCGACGCTCGTTCGCAGCACCTCCACGAGCGACGCCGGCTGATCGACGTAGCGCGCGATGCCGTCGGCGCCACGCTCGACCCCCGTCTCGTCAAATGGATTACGTCCGCGCGGCGCCGGCTCCACCAAAATGCGCTCCCCTCGTGTCTGCTTGGAGTGGGGAGCCTATCCTCGTCGCGCCCTATCGTGTTCTGTTCGTGCCCGGCTTCTCTTTCTCAGCCTCGCTGGCCAACGGCGAGGCCCAGCTGCGCTTTCCCTACGACGACCGTCTTCGGCTGGTGCTGCGTGCGATCCCCGGCCGGCGCTGGGACCCGATCGAGCGGGCGTGGTGCGTGCCCGTCGACCCTGAGCGCGCCGATGCGCTCGCCCGCCTCTTCCGAGCACTCCCGGGCCGCCCGGATGTGAGCGACGCCCTCGCGCGCGCGATCGAGCGCCGCCGTTCAAGGCGCCGGCGAGAGGAGTGCCTCGTGGATCTCGCGCGCCCCGACGAGAACTGGTGGCTGAGCTTCGCCACCGACGCGGCCGCCGAGCCCGTGGCTGCGCTGCTCGGCCACCCCGAGGCCCGCTACCTCGCGGAGATCGGCCGGGCGGTCGTCCCTCTCGACGAGAATGCCCTCGAGCTGATCGCGGGTCTCGGTGAGAACAGCGGCCTGCGACTCAGCAACGCCGCCGAACGTGCGCTCCTCTCGCTGGCGAAGGGCGAGGATGAGCCGGAGCGCAGGCGCGAACCGCAGGTGCGAGCCCAGCCCGAGCGCCCCGCCCGCTGGTATGGCAACGTCGATGTGGCCGGGCCGAGCGAGGCGCCCGTGTTCCTACTGCTCGGCGATGTCGAGGTGCTCCCGAAAGAGCTCCGCGAGCACGCCTCGACGGTGCCGGGCGGCGCAGCGGTTCCGCTGACGCTCGATTCCTGGCGGCTGATCCACGGCGGGCTCGGCGGCTGGATCAGCGCCGCCACGAGGCGCTGCGTGGCGGCCCTGAAGGAGGGCCGGCCCGCGCCGCCGGCGGTGCTCGAGCGCTCGAGCATGGACGGCGAGGAAACCTTCGTGCTGGCCCCGGGCCACAACGCCGCGCTGCTCGAGGAGTTCGCCGAGCTGCGGGGGGTCATGCGCTTCGAGCCCGGGCGCTCAGGGAGGCGGCGCCGTCGAGCACGGGCCCCGGCCCTGCGCGCCGATCCCTTCTGCGTGCCGGAGCTCGACTGCTTCCTCACCGAGCACGAGATCTGGGTCGAGCCCGAGGCGCTCGAGCGCCTGCAGGAGGTGCGCGAGGAGCACGCACGCTCCGCCGGGCTCGTGGAGCTCTCCGCCGCAACCGACGCGCCCCTCGAGATTGCGGGACTCGGTGGTGAGCTGAAGCCCTTCCAGCGCGCGGGGGTCGCCTACCTGCTCTCCCAGCGTCGCGCCTTTCTGGCCGACGAGCAGGGGCTCGGCAAGACGATCGAGGCGCTCGCGACGATCCAGGCCGACGGCGCCTACCCGGCCCTGGTCGTGTGTCCCGCGAGCCTCAAGCTCAACTGGCTGGCGGAGACACGGCGCTGGCTGCCCGGCCGCAGCGTGCAGGTGCTCAGCGGCGGCGGGGGAGACGAGGTGCCCCGCGCGGACATCACGATCGTCAACTACGACATCGTCGGCTCGCGGCTGTCTGCGCTCGCTGCCCTGCAGCCCCGCGCGCTCGTGCTCGACGAGTCCCACTACTGCAAGAACGCGGCCGCCAAGCGCACGCAGGCCGTCCAACGACTGTCGGCGGTGGTGCCCGCCGAGGGTCTCATCCTCGCGCTCACCGGCACCCCCGTGATGAACCGCCCGGCGGAGCTCATCTCGCAGCTGCGGATCCTCGGTCGCCTCGAGGACTTCGGCTCGGGCGTCAAGTTCGGCGCGCGCTTCCAGGGCCCCGATGCGCACCTGCGCCTGCACTGGCATCTGCGTTCGCGCTGCTTCGCTCGCCGGCTGAAGGCCGACGTGCTGCCGCAGCTGCCGGCCAAGACCCGCGCCGTCGTGCCGGTGGAGCTCGACAACGAGCCCGAGTATCGCTTCGCCGAGCGCGACGTCATCGCCTGGCTTCAGAGCCAGCCGCTTGATCTGCGCGAGCTCGACGCAAAGGTCGCGGCGGCCCTGCGCGCCGAGCGTCTCGTGCGCCTGAACGCGCTCAAGCTGCTCGCCGTGCGCGGCAAGCTCCACGCCGCCCGCACCTGGATCCACGACTTCTGCTCCTCCGGTGAGCGGCTCGTGGTGTTCGCCCACCACCGCGAGATCCAGCATGCCCTCGTCGAGCACTTTCCCAGGGCTCTTCACATTCTCGGCGAGGACAGTCCCGTCGCGAGGGACAGGGCCCTGCGCGAATTCCAGGCGCCGGACAATGAGGCTAACCAGCTGATCGTCTGCTCGACCGAGGTCGCCGGCCAGGGCATCACGCTGACGCGTTCCTCAAACGTGGTCTTTCTCGAGCTCGACTGGACCCCCGCCCGTCACGACCAGGCCGAGGACCGCTGCCACCGCATCGGTCAGCAGGATGCCGTGAACGCCTCCTACCTGCTCGCCGCCCACACGATCGACGAGACGATCTCCACGCTGCTCGAGCGCAAGCGTGCCGTGATCGGAGCGGTGACCGATGGCCGCGAGCAGGACGAGGAGGGCGTCGTTGACGCGCTGGTGCGCGAGCTGCGAGGCACGCCCTACCGGCACCTGCGCGCCGTCGCCTGAGCGAACCCGGTCCAGGCCGAGTCAGGGACTGAGGCCGAGCGATTCCATCGCTGCGTCCCAGGTGTTGACACCGTCGATGGCTTCGAACTCGATCAGCTGATTTTCAAGCGACATCGTGCGACGCAGTTCGGCTCGCTGGCTGGGCGCCGCGAATGGCGTGAGCAGGGGGGTGGGCGTTTCTCCGACGGCGACCCAGTTGGGCATGAACTGCTTGTCGAACTGAATCGTGCTCGCGGTCAGCGTCGTATAGCCGCTCGCCACCCACGCCGTCACGTCGGCGCACACGTTGGGCGGCGCGAGCGTCGCCATCACCCTCAGCTTGCCCACGTAGGTGCGGATGGCGCTCGTGAGCTTTGCGTTGCTCCAGCGAAGTCCCCCGGCAGCGCTGATGAATTTCAGGAGGTCCGGCTTGCCCGTCTGCAGCGTCGGCAGCACGATCGCACCGATGATCTCGTTGCTGAGCTCTGTGGACTCCGGGTTCTGAGGTGAATTGAGCGCCGCGTTCCTGCATCCGCCTTCGATCCGCCGCCCGGCGCTCTTCAGGGCGACCCGCCCCTGCCCGAGTTTGGATACGCCCGATTGCACCAGCTTCAGGTTGGCCTGGACGTAGGTCTGCGTCGCCGCGGCGTTCCCCGATCCGGCCAGCGCGGACGCCGGCGCCAAGGCGAGTGCCAGCACCGCGGTCACCAGAAGAACGCATCGCTTCCCCATGAGGACAGCGTAGGGGATCGCCGCAGCACCATGCGCCAGCGAAGAAGTCGGTAAGGATCGCTCCGCACGAGCGCTCTCATGCCGCGCGCGCACCGGATCGCCCGATATGGTCGCAGCGCGAAGGTCCTCCCATCCCGGAGCCACCGGGGCAGAAGGTGGCGGTCATCGGCGCGCCCCGAAGCGACTCGCGAACATGAAACGAACAAGCCTCGTAGTGCTGGTGCTCGCGGTTCTCGCGTGGGCGGTGCTTGCCGTCGTGCTGGGCTCTGCGAGCCTCGATCTTCAGAGCTCCAGTACGACCGCCTCAAGCGGCGTCTCGCCGGCGTGCCTGCCCGCGACGCTCAACCACAGCGCGAGGCTCACAGGGGCGGCGGTCGATGTCTCCCCGGCTCCGGAAACCGACACGGCGAGCCCGTACACGCAGGTCAGCTTCCTCGGCGCGCCGGTTGCGCAGATCCATGATGTGTCGGTAACGGGCTCGCAAAGCGGCGCGCATGCCGGCCGGCTCCAGGGCTACTCGCAGCGAGACGGCGCGAGCTTCCTGCCTGAGACCCCGTTCCGGGCAGGAGAGAACGTCGTGGTGCACGCCGCCATCGGTCAGGGCAACGGCGGCAGGCAGATCTCCTTCGGCTTTCGCATCGACACCCCCTACGCGACCACGGGCGTACCGCTGTTCAAGAACCCGCCGGCCGCGCCCGCCGACCATCAGAGCTTCTACACGATGCCCGGCGTGCAGGTCCCGATCCTGACCGTCACCACGCCCGATCGCGATCCGGCGGCCGGTGACATCCTCACGACCAACGGGCCCGGTGCGGGACAGTACGGGCCGCTGATCTACACGCCGCAGGGCCGTCTCGTGTGGTTTCAGAAGCTCTCGGGGGGCGAAGCGGCGGAGAACCTCAACGAGCAGACCTTCGAAGGCCGGCGAATGCTCACGTGGTGGAAGGGGCGCGTGATCACGCTCGGCTTCGGCCAGGGCGAAGACATCGTCACCAACTCCAACTACCAGACGGTCGCAAGGGTTCCCGGGGGCAACGGCCTGCACGCGGACCTGCACGACTTCCAGATCGCGCCGCACGACGTCGCCTACATCACGGCGTACAACCCGATCCGCTGCAACCTGTCGGCGGTGAAGGGATCGCCGGACGGGACGATCATCGACACGGCGATCCAGGAGATAGATCTGAAGACGGGCCTCGTGCGCTGGGAATGGCACAGCCTCGACCACGTCGGCGTCTCGGAGTCCGAGGTCGAAACGCCCGCCAGTGCCGCGCCGTGGGACTGGTTTCACCTCAACTCGATCGACCCGGAGCCCGACGGCAACCTGTTCATCTCAGCGCGCAGCACCTGGGCGGGCTATCAGCTGGAAGGCGGCTCGGGCACCGTGCTCTGGCGCCTGGGCGGGCTGAAGAGCTCCTTCAAGATGGGCCCGGGCACCGAAACGGCGTGGCAGCACGACGGGCGCATCCTCTCCGATGGCGAGGTCACCTTCTACGACGACGGCTCGAACCCGCCGATCCACAAGCAGTCGCGGGGGTTGCGGATCACGCTCGACTTCACCACTCATGAAGCGCGCCTGGCCTTCGCCTACATACACGCGAACCCGCCGCTGCTCGCCGCAAGCCAGGGCAACATGCAGACGCTCGCGAACGGGAACGCGCTCGTCGGCTACGGCGCCGTGCCGGAGATCAGCGAATACGCAGCCGGCGGCGCACTGCTCTACGACGCCCACCTGCCCTTCGACCTCACCTTCTACCGCGCCTTCCGCTTCCCCTGGAGCGGACGCCCGCTGGCCCCGCCCGCCGTCCTCGCCAGCGCCAACAACACCGATGAAGAGACGATCGTGCACGCGAGCTGGAACGGCGCCACCGGCGTGTCCTCCTGGCGCGTGCTCGCGGGTATGCAGAGCTCCTCGCTCCAGGCGCAGGCCACGATCCCGGCGAGCGGCTTTGAGAGCTCGGCGATCCTGCCGGCGAGGTACGCCCGCGTGGCGGTGCAGGCGCTCGACTCGCATGGCCGCGTGCTCGGCAGCTCTGCGACCACGCAGGTGATCAGCTATGACGCCTCGCTGCCGGCCGCCGGGGGATCGGGATGAGCGTCAGTAGGCCGGTTTGGTGGAGTGCTTGTGCGTCGTCGTCGGTGTCGTCGTCGGTGTCGTCGCCGGCGTCGTGGCCGGCGTCGTGGCGGTGCTCGTCGGCGTGGAGGAGGTACTCGCTTTGCCGCCGCAGCCCGCCACCACCAGGGTGGCCGCGAGGGCAGCCACGATCGTTAGCATGGCGGTCAGTGGCGTTCTTCTCATGGGCCGGGCTCCAAATGTCACGCGAGGGTTCGGGCGCTCACCCTACCAGGCGTTCACGGTGCCGATTGCAGTCGCAGGTGCGGCTTCCCGGGGCGTCGTGAACGTCGAGGCAAAGGCGCCCCCGGAGGCGCCGCAGACGCCTGCGGGCGAGGGCGAGGGCGGCTCGCACGCTGCCTGGCTGCTGGCCGTGTGCTGCGTGGCGCAGTTCATGGTCATCCTCGACCTGAGCATCGTCAACGTCGCGCTTCCCTCGATTCAATCGAGCCTCGGCTTCTCCTCGCCGGACCTGCAATGGGTCGTCGATGCCTACGCGATCACGTTCGCCGGCTTTCTGATGCTCGGCGGCCGCGCGGCCGATCGTTTTGGGCAGCGCCGAATGATCGTGATCGGGCTGCTGCTGTTCGGGCTCGCCTCACTCGCCGGCGGCGCCGCGCCCGACCAGGGCGTGCTCGTAGCCGCACGCGCGCTGCAGGGTTTCGCCGGCGCGCTGATGGCCGCGACCTCGCTGGCGATCATCACCGCGTCCTTCCCGCCCGGGCCGAAGCTCCACCGCGCGATCGGCCTGTGGGCGGCGATGAACGGGCTCGGCGGCGCGGCCGGTGTGCTGCTCGGGGGGATCATCACCGAATTCCTCAGCTGGCGCTGGGTCCTGCTGATCAACCCGCCGATCGCGATCGTTGCGGCGCTGGTGGCATATTCGGTCGTGCGCGAACGCCGCAGGGCGCGGGATGAGACCGCCTTCGACCTCGCCGGCGCGGTGACGCTGACGGTCGGTCAGATGGTGCTCGTCTACGGGGTCGTCGAAGCGGGCCTGAAGGGCTGGGGAACGTTCGCCGCGCTCGGCCCGATCGCCCTCGGTGCGGCCCTGCTCGGGCTCTTCGGCGTGATCGAGACGCGCGTGGCCTCCGCGCCGCTGATCCCCTTCAAGGAGTTGACCAAGCCGCTGAGAACGGTCAACTCGATCGTCCTGCTGTTCAGCGCGGCGCTGTTCCCGATGTGGTTCGTGGGCTCTCTGTACCTGCAGCAGGTGCTGGGTCTCTCGCCGCTGCACACCGGCCTGATCTTCCTGCCGATGACCCTGACGATCATGGTGATCGCCTCGCGCGCGGGGAAACTGGTCGGCCGCTTCGGCGTGCGACCGGTGCTCGGCAGCGGGCTGATCATGATGACCGGCGGGCTCCTGCTGTTCACCAGGATCGGATCCAGCGGCAGCCCGATCATCTACGTGGTGATCCCCGGCATCCTCACGGCGGCCGGCATCGCGATGTCGATCGTCCCCTCGACGATCGCCGCGACACAGGGCGCCAAGCAGGGGCAGGCGGGGCTCGCCTCGGGCCTCGTCAACACCTCCCGCCAGATCGGCGGTGGCCTCGGGCTCGCGCTGCTGATCACGCTCGCCACACAGCGCACCACCCACCTGATCGGCTCCGGCCAGCAGGTCTCCCAGGCCTTGACCGACGGCTTCCGCCTGGCCTACCTGATCGGCGCCGGCCTGGCCGCGGCGGCGGCCGTCATCACGTTCACGGCGATCCCCCGCCCTGACGCCGCGCTGGCTGCCGGCGCCCGTCGCTTCGCCCTGGCGATCGCCGGCGTGCTCGCGGTGTTCCTCGCGCTCACCGTCGTGTTCGCCGGCTCCCACGGCGCTCCGATCGGCGCCTACACCACGCGCGGCGCGTACAGCTTCGTCACCGAGCCCTCGCTGCACCCGCCGATCATCCGCACCACGGCGCACGCGCCCCCCTCACAGCTCGCACCGGGCTACATCTTCACCGCGAACTTCTACGACCTGAACGAACCGCCGATCGTCGGTCAGAGCGGCCCGCTGATCCTCGATCGCAGCCTGCGGCCGGTGTGGTTTCAACCCGTGCCGGAAAAGGTCGTCGCCTCCAACCTCAGCCTTCAGAGCTACCAGGGCTCACCGGCGCTCGCCTGGTGGCAGGGCCGAGTTACGAACACCGGCGCGACGGAAACCGGCGAGTACGTGGTCGTCAACCAGCACTACCAGACGATCGCGTCGCTGAAAGCGACGGACGGCTGGGTCCTCACCCTGCACGATCTCAAGATTCAAGGAGAAGACGCGTGGGTGACCGCCAACAAGAACATCCCGATGAACCTCTCGAAGTACGGCGGGGCGTTCAACGGCGCGCTGGTCGACTCGGCGGTGCAGGAGTACAACCTGCGGACCGGCAAGCTCATTCGCAGCTGGGACGCGCTCCAGCACATCCCGCTCAGCGAGTCCCAGGCGACGCTGCCCACCAACGGCTTTCCCTGGGACGCCTACCACGTCAACGCGATCGACCTGACCGGCAACGGGTCGTTCCTCGTCTCGATGCGCAACACGTGGGCCGCGTACCTGGTCAACATCGAAACGGGCAGGATCGAATGGACGCTCGGCGGCAGGAGCTCGAGCTTCACGTTCGGCCCCGGGGCTGCGTTCCAGTGGCAGCACGACGTTGCGCTTCAGCCCGGCTCGAAGGTCAGCCTGTTCGATGACCACTGCTGCCAGCTGACCGGCGGAGGCACCTACGTCTCACCGACGGCGCCCTCTCGCGGGCTCGTGCTCCAGCTCAACCAGCAGGCGCACACGGCGACGCTCGTCGCCCAGTACTCGCTCGGCGACGACTTCGACGCGCAGTACATGGGCGACACCGACCCGCTTCCCAACGGCAACGTGCTCGTCGGCTGGGGCTCAGAACCGTACCTCTCCGAATACAGCGCATCGGGCAAGCTGCTGTTCGAAGGCGAACTGCCGGGGCCCGACCTCAGCTACCGGGCGACGCTCGAGCCGTGGGTCGGCGAACCGCTCTCGCAGCCCGCTGGTGCCGCCCGCCAGGCGAACGGCAGGACGACCGTATATGCGAGCTGGAACGGCGCCACCGAGGTCACCGCCTGGAGGGTTCTCGCCGGCGCGACCCCGTCTCACATGACGTCGGTGGCGAGCGCCGCCAGGGCGGGCTTTGAGACGGCGATCCCGGTCGCCGAGGGCTACGGGAGCTTCCAGCTGCAGGCGCTCGACAGCGCCGGGCGCGTGATCGGAACCTCCCGCCCATTCACCCCGCGGGCGGCGCCGTGAGAATCCGCGCGACCCTGCTGGCTGCGGCGCTCGCCGCGAGCGTCCTGCTCTGCGCCTGCGGGCGCGCCTCTCAAGCCAACTCGGCGGTGCTGAACGTCGCCTCGGACGTCACCGCCGCGCAGGCCAATCCCGTGACCGTCTCACCGCTGCCGGGAACGGCCGACGCGTCGGCCTCGACGCAGATCAGCTTCCTCGGCGGGCCCGGCACGCACGTGGCGGACGTGCATGTCGCCGGCTCACGCAGCGGCATCCACAGCGGCGTTCTTCGTAGCTACTCGACCGGCACCGGGGAAAGCTTCCTGCCCGCGCGCCCATTCCTCGCCGGCGAGCACGTGACCGTCCACGCCCACGTCGTCGTCGCGGGCGTCACCGAGGTGGCCGGCACGAGCTTCACGATCGCCCAGCAGGCGGCGGTCAGCCAGAAGCAGTTTCCGATCAGCGCGGGCAATCCCACAGCGGTCCAGCACTATGCCTCGGCGCCCGCGCTGACCCCCTCGACCGTCAGCATCACGACGCCCGCGCGCGCCGGCGCGGCGCCCGGAGATCTGTTCCTCGCTCCCTACCAGGGGGAGGGCTCAGCCGGGCCGATGATCGCCGAACAGAACGGCCAGCTCGTGTGGTTCCACGCACTACCGGGCGGCGATGACGCGAGCAACTTCCAGGTCCAGCAATACGAAGGTAAGCCTGTGCTGACCTGGTGGCAGGGCCGCATCCTCGAGGTCGGCTTCGGCCAGGGGGAAGATGAGATCTACAACACCTCCTACCAGCATGTGGCCACGATCCGCGCCGGCAACGGCTATCACGCCGACCTGCACGAGGTCCGCTTCACCCCCCAGGGCACCGCGTGGATCGACGCGTTCGACCCGGTCAACATGAACCTCTCGCCCTTCCACGGCCGCAGCAACGGGGTGATCAGCGACTCCATCGTCCAGGAGATCGACATCAGGACGGGCCTTGTGATGTGGGAGTGGCACGCGCTCGGGCACGTGCCGATCTCCGAATCCCACAACCCGGCGCCCAGGGCGAGCTATCCCTGGGACTACGTGCACATCAACTCGATCTCCCCAGGTGTTACAGGCGATGTGCTGCTCTCCTCCCGCAACACGTGGACGATCTATGACGTCGATATCCACAGTGGCGCCATCAACTGGCGCCTCGGCGGCAGCCACTCGAGCTTCAGGCTCGGGCCCGGAACGCGCTTCTACTGGCAGCACGACGCGGAGTTCCAGCCGGGGGGTCTGATCTCGCTGTTCGACAACGGCTCGGACCCACCCAAGGAGAAGCAGTCACGGGGCCTGCTGCTCGCGCCCAACCTCGCCAACCACACGGTGACGCTCGTCAAGCAGTTCGTGAACCCGACTATGACGCTGCTGGCCTCAAGCCAGGGAAACACCCTCAGCCTACCCGGCGGAAACTGGCTGATGGGCTACGGCGGGCTGCCCAACTTCACCGAGTACAACGCATCCGGAGGAGTAGTGCTCGACGGGACGCTCGGTAAGAACGTGCAGGACTTCCGCACCTATCTCTCACCGTGGGCCGGCCAGGCGCCGGGCTCGCCGTCGGTCGTGGCGAAGCCCGCCGGCGGGGGTGCGCTCGCGGTCTCGGTGAGCTGGAACGGCGCCACCGCCGTGAGCACCTGGCGGCTGCTCGCGGGACCCTCGCCCACGGCGCTCACGCCGCTCACCACGGCGCCGAAGTCGGGGTTCCAGACGACGATCCAAGCGCACACGGCCGGTCCCTACGTGCAGGTGCAGGCGCTCGATGGCTCGGGCAATGTGATCGGCAGCTCGCCCGCGGTCAAGGGGTGACCGGGCGCCTGTCAGTCGTGGCGGGGCTCGCAGCGCTCCTGTCACTTCCCTCAGCCGCCGCGGGAGCGAGCTCCGCCGCCACAGCGCCGCGCTGCACGCCGGCGAGCCTGAACGACTCGGCGGCGCTGGCCGGCTCGCGCATCACCGTGTCCCCCGCACCGGAAAGCCGCGACGCCTCCGCTTCGACCCAGATCAGCCTGCTCGGCGTGCCCGCGACAGAGCTCGCCGATATCACGGTGCTCGGCTCGCGCAGCGGTCCCCATCCCGGCAGCCTCGAGGCCTATTCGCAGGGAGATGGAGCAAGCTTTGTGCCGGCGCGGCCGTTCACCGAAGGCGAGCTCGTGAGCGTCCACGGCGAGCTGCTCGAAGCGGGCCAGGCGATCCCGTTCTCCTTCAGCTTCACCGTCGCCGTGCGCGATCTGCCGGGGTCGAACAGCACCGCCGTGGGTACGGGCACGAGCACAACCTCCGGACCGGCGCCCGCGCCGAGCGGCTACCAGAGCTTTCACTCGCGCCCGGGCCTGCGCCCGCCGATCGTGAGCGTCTCAGCCAACGCACACACTGCGACCGGCGATCTGTTTCTCGCCCCCTACTCGGGGGTCGGCCAGTACGGGCCGATGATCCTGAACGAAAATGGGGGCCTCGTGTGGTTCAAGCCGCTGTCTCCGGCGGGCACCCGTGCGGCGAACTTCCAGGTCCAGCAGTATGACGGTGAGCCGGTGCTGACCTGGTGGCAGGACCCGCTGATCGCCGGTGGAAGCCGGGCGGCCGGGCTCGTGATCGCGAACAGCTCCTACCAGGACATCGCGTTCGCCCGCGCCGGCAACGGCTACCAGGCCGACCTGCACGAATTCCAGATCACTCCGCAGGGGACCGCGCTGATCACGGTGTATGACGCGATTGACTGCGATCTGGCCTCGGTCGGCGGCCCCGTCGACGGCGCGGTCGCCGACACGCTGCTGCAGGAGATCGATCTGAAGACCGGGCTCGTGATGTATGAGTGGCACAGCCTCGACCACGTCGCCCTCCAGAGTTCCTACGCATCGGCCAGGCCGACGAGTCGCGCCGAACCGTTCGACTACTTCCACATCAACTCGATCGACGTCGAGCAGGACGGGGACCTGTTGGTCGACTCGCGCAACACCTGGGCGGCATACGACGTCGATCCAACGACAGGTCAGGTGCGCTGGGAGCTGGGCGGCAGGCACTCGAGCTTCAAGATGGGCCCAGGCGCCAGCCCGGCCTGGCAGCACGATGCGATCCAGCAGCCCGACGGCGCGGTCACGTTCTTCGACAACGGCGCATTCCCGCTCGCACACCCGCAATCGCGCGCGATCGAACTGGCCCTTGACCCGGCGAGCAGAACCGCCACGCTGGTGCGCAGCGATGAGCATCAGAACGCGCTCGTCTCGGGCAGCCAGGGCAATGTGCAGGCTCTGCCCGATGGCGACTGGATGGTGGGCTGGGGTCAGGCCGGATACCTCTCGGAGGTAAACCCCGCCGGTCAACCGCTGTTCAACGCCCACCTGCCGCCTGACTGGGAGAGCTACCGCACGTTCGTGCTCCCGTGGACCGGGCAGCCGACGGGGTCTCCCGCCGTGGCGTACGTGCCCTCGCCGGTCGCGCACGGCGGCGCGGTCGTGTACGCCAGCTGGAACGGCGCGACTCTGATCGCCTCCTGGCGCGTGCTCACGGGAGCTTCGCCCG
>Ga0302184_10000235_pt1 | contig 36833 bp, 33 predicted proteins | sample I_Palsa_N3_3_FD_200233 | JGI IMG/M metagenome (GOLD analysis project Ga0302184, IMG submission 200233) | Peat permafrost microbial communities from Stordalen Mire near Abisko, Sweden - I_Palsa_N3_3 | ecosystem: Environmental > Terrestrial > Soil > Palsa > Peat permafrost | place: Sweden...
GAACTCCGGGCTGTCCTACTGGGACCTGTCCGACGAGCTGCCAGCAACCATCCACCTCGCCGTCCCCCGCGGCGCGCACTGGCCAAAGATCGACACCCCGGCGACGACGCTGCACCGCTTCGCCGCCGAGACCTTCGAGCTCGAGCGGCTCGAGCAGGCCACAGACGCCGACGAGCCGTTCTGGATCTACTCCGCGGAGCGCTGCGTCGTCGACGCGATGCGCCTCCAGCACGCCGTCGGCCGCGACGTCGCCCTGTCGGCCTTGGCGCGTTACGCGCGCCGTCGCGGCACTGATCCGCTTCGCCTCACCGCAATGGCGCGGCAACTCGGCGGCGAGCGCCGGGTCCGGGAAGCGCTCGAGCTGATCCTCGCGTGAGCGACGAGAAGGCCAGGCGCGTCTTCCGCGAGCTGCAGGCGCTCGCGCGCGCCGATTACGGCGGCAACACCGGCGCCCTACTCGTCGTGTACGGCGTCGAGGGATTTCTGCGTCGCCTGGCGGTATCGAAGTACGCGAGCCAGATGACTCTGAAGGGCGGGATGCTGATGGCGGCGATCTCCGCTCGCCGGATGACCAAGGATGCTGACCTCTCGACCCGAGGCATCGGCAACGAGGAGGAGCAGGTGGCCGCCGTGGTCCGCGAGATCATCGCGACCGAGCTCGATCTCGACGACGGCCTCGAATTCGACGCGGACAGCATCCGGACCGAAGTGATGCGCGAGGACGACGAGTACCAGGGCGTGCGCGTGAAGCTCATCGCCAAACTGGCGACGGCGAGGATCACCACGACGCTGGACTTCTCCTTCGGCGACCCGCACCAGGCAACGGTGATAGAGCTGCCTGAGCTGCTGGGCACGGGCACGATTCGCTTGGCGTCCTACCCAGCAGAAATGACGCTGGCGGAGAAGGTCGCCACGATGATGAGCCGCCGCGAGCTCAACACGCGCGACCGCGACTTCGCCGACGTGTGGGTCTTCAGCCGCGTGCGCGCCTTCGACGCTGTCGAGCTGCGCTCCGCGATCACGAGCGTCGCCGAGCACCGCAACCACGAGATCGTCCCGCTGTCGGTGGCACTGGAGAACATGCCTGACCGACAGACCTCCTACACGTCGATGCTCGACCGCATGGCCTACCAGCGGTTACCGCCGTCGTCGTGGACGAAGCTGCTCGCCGAGGTACGCGCGTTCATCGACCCACTGTTCGCCACCCAGCCGGAAGCGCTGGACTCGTGGGATCCGGCCACCCAGACCTGGACGTCGCTGGGCGAATGACGGCGAGGGCGTTGACGACCGGCTCACACCGGTCGTCAACCCTGCGTCGCGCCGGACGCTCGGCACTACGCGGCTGTCGGAGAGGTGTCCGAGTGTCCCTCGCCGTCGGATCGGACTGCGCAGCCGACATCGACGAGGTCCCCGTCCTCGGGCTCGCGTTCATCGGCGGCTTCGGCCGGCTCCGCTGCGTCGTCGGTGGTGCCGGCGTCGGGCTCGCTGCTGGGCGTCCGAGCGATGACGGTTCGGTTGCGGCTCTCGGTCCGAGCTTGCTCCTGAGCCTCGTGCAGCTCGGCACCGGCCTTCGCGATCGCCCTCTCGAGCTGCTTGAGCGTCGCCGGGAGTTGCGGCCCCGCCAGCTTCTGGAGCGCCTTGGCTGCATGGTCTTTGTGCGAGGGCCAGCGCTTGGCTCCGAACCGCTGGCTTGACGGGACGACGAGCCGGCACGCGTACTGCTCGGCGGCGATCACGACCAGCGCGCGGCCGTAAAGCTCGCCCGCGGTCTTCGCGCCGTCGATGAACCTCCACAGCCAGGCGATCGGCTTCTCGGGCTGCTTGGGGTCGCCGTAGTCGATCCGCAGCTTCCCACGCGAGCCGTTCTTCAGCGTCTTGGTGACGTCGGCGCGGAACTCCTCGATCACGAGACGGATCCCGCGCACCGCGAGCTCGGCGACGAGGTCGCCCGACTGCGTGTACGGCGAGCCGTCGTAGTCGCCGTCCAACAACCCGAACACGAAGAATCTCGCCACGGATATATCGCCGGGGTCGACGGTCGCGAGGTTGTTCATCAGTGCCCAGCCGAGGTCGAGGTTCGCTCCGTGCGCCTGCTCGGCGAGCTCGCGCACGCGGCGACCGTGGTCGCGGCGTGCGTCCTCCGCCGGGTCCTCGGGCTTCCAGCCGTTCCGGCGGGAGGCGGCCTGCTTGCGCTCGGTCTTGGCGCGCTCGGCCTGCTCGCGCAGCTCCTCGACCGTGCGCTTGACCGCGCCCTTGGCGAGCTCGCGATACAGCGGCCGGTCGACGATGATCGGCGTCGAGTGATCGAGCTCGATCACCACCCCGGCGGCGCGCGCCTGGTCGATGTCCTGCTCCGTGAAGCGGATCGGCGGCGGGCCGTAGGCGTACTGGTTGATCTGGCGATGGAGCTTCTCCGCCTCGGCGAGCTGCTCGGTTGCCTTCTTGCCCAACCGGAGCTCGTCAACCGCGCCGGAGGGAAGCTGATGCAGGTAGGCGGCGAACACCTTGCTGTCGCTCTCGCGCAGCGCGTTACCGAGGACGTAGCCGGGGTCGGAGACGAGCTGGCTCGCGGCCCACGTGTGGCCGTCCGGGTCGCCGTCGAGGTAATCGATGAGGACCTCGAGCAGCTGCGGGCTGACCGTCCCGATCGCGCGAAGCTGATCAACGGCGGAGAGCGGGATGACTCCGGTCCCGACGAGCTCGCGTGCCTTCTCGGGCAGCTCGAGCAGCTTGACTCGCGCCGTGACCCTGGCCTTCGGCCAGCCGAGCGCTTGCGCGGCCCCGTCTTCGGTCAGGCCTTTGTCCAACATGGCCTTGACCGCCGCGGCCTCCTCGGCGGGCCCGAGCTGGAGCCGGGCAATATTCTCGACCGCTCTGTCTGATTGTTCGCCGGCGCTGTCGCGGATCACAGCCGGGACCTCGGCGAGCCCAAGCTTCTCAGACGCGGCGACGCGGTGGAAGCCGGCCACCAGCTCGTACTCGAAGCCCGTGGCGGCGACGTCCGCCTCTACGGGGCAGACGACGATCGGGACCAGGATCCCCTGCAGCGCGATCGAGGCCGCGAGTGCGTCGACGTGCTCCGTATTGAGTGCGCGCACGTTCTCCGGAACGTGGATCCGCGCGAGCGGCAGGGTCAGTCCAGCGGCGGCGGTGGGTGCAGTAGTGGCCATCAGGCCTCTCCTTGAGCGCGGTGACTCCGCCCGGTTGGCGGGGCCGTTACCCCGACCCCTACGCACCCGCCAGGGTGCGAACATGGGGAGGGAAACGGGCCTGCCAACCGGACCGACCGCCTGCCGTCCGGTTGCATCAGATGCAATTCGTCCCGTCAATCAAGCAATAGCCGACGCCCCACACGTTGCGCACGAACCGCTCCCCGTTGATCTGCAGTCGGGCTCGGAGCCTGGCCGCGTGTGAGTCAAGCGTGCGCGTCCGGGCGTAGCTACCGAGGCCCCACACGCTGCGGAGCAGCTCCTCGCGGGTGAAGACACGCTCGGGCTCGGCGATCAGCGCGAGCAGCAGCTGGTATTCCTTGCCGCGCAACGGTTCGATCTCGACCTCGCCGACCCACGCGCGGCGCGACCGGACATCGAGCCGTAGCGACCCGGCACGCAGCACCTGGGGCTTGCGGCGGGCATCCGCGCGGCGCAGCAGCGCGCCCAGTCGGGCGCGGAGCTCTGGATAGGAGTAGGGCTTGCACAGCACATCGTCGGCGCCCCGCTCCAGCAGCCGCGTCCGGTGCAGCTCGCCCGTGTGCGATGTGAGCACGAGGATCGGCAGATGTGGATCTATGCCTGGGCAGGTCTGCTCGCGGATCGCGTCGATGACGCCGAGCGTGTCGCCGTTGACATCGACGATGAGCGCGTCGAGCGTCGTCGACAGCAGCTCGAGCGCTTCGGCAGTGTCGGCCGCGCAGACGGGCCGGTAGCCGTCGGCCTCCAGATTGTCGGCCAGGAACAGACGGTAAACGTCGTGGTGATCGGCGATCAGGACGTTCGGAGCGAGGGCGGTCATCGAGGGCCTCCTGCGGGTCGTGGCCCGCCTGGGCGGCGGGGCCGGTTCCCCGACCCCACGCACCCGCCAGGGTGCGAACATCAGGAGGGGCTGGCGCCGCTGACCTGGGACCGCGGGGCTCTACTCCACGCGCTCGAGCTCGCTAAACGTGTGCTCGTCGAGCTCTACTCGCGTTGGATGCCGATCGTCGCCGAGGGCTTCGATCAGGCGGCCTGCGTGGTCGTACGCGCAGGCGCGCGCGAGCTCCACCGGGTTCAGTTGCTCATGCGGATACCGGCAGCTGTCGATCTCGCCATCGCGGCCCTGGCCGAGCGCCAGGTGGGTCGCGATCGTGTCCGTGTCGCGGTGCCCGGTGTAGGTGGAGATCAGCTCAAACGCCAACCCGGGCTCGGGGAGCACGGTCGTGATCGTGAGCACGAGACCGCCGGCGGTCCACGCGTAGCTCGAACACGACGACCGGGTGCGGCCGTCGACGATGACGCGCAGGGGCAGTTCGCCAGCGTTGTTGGCCACAGTGATGCGCCACCGTAGCGCGACAGTCGGCGAGCGTCGTGGCGCCGACGTCATGAGCCAGCGTCGGTGCGGGCTCCGAACATGTTGACGCTGAACCAGGGCTCCAACGCGCCCTCGAATGTCCAGAGGCCCGTCAGTTCCGGGACCGCAAATCCAGCCGGCTGTCCCCTCACGAGTCGTGAGGATGCCGCACCAGCGGCTCGTCAAAGCCACGATTCTGGGATGAGCTTCTCGCCGTGGCGCCAGTTGTGGGCAACCGCGTCCTGGAACCAGGGTACGGGGAGGTTGGCGTGGTCGCAGACAATGATCTGGAAGTGCGGGCTCAGCTCCTCGGTGACGGAGCGCATTAGCTCGAAGAGTCGCTCGACGGCAGCGCGGTCCTCCTCGCCCTCCGGCAAGCCCTCCTGTTGCTCCACGTCCGAGGGGTAGTACGCCTGGCTCGGCTGGTCGAGCATGAGCAGCCGGGGCACCGGTCGGTCCTGCCTCGCGAAGTACCGGTGGAGGGCGAGGTGGGTCACGAGGTGATATCCGATCCAATTGGCGGCGCTCCCGATTCGGAAAAGCGGCGCCGGTCCTTCGTCCGTGTCGGCAACTACGGTCAGGCGGCTCACGTCCAACCGGACGCTGCCGCTGTGCTCGAGCTGTAGCTGATCGGCCCAGCGGGTCATGTCGGCCCCGACGATCGCAAGCCGGGACGTGACCTGCTCGCGCTCGTCATCCGCGTTGAATCCGGCCTCGAGCGTTTCGACGGCCTCGCGGCGCATCGCGACCCGCTCTCCGAGCCGCCGCAATTCGGTCGCTTCAGCGGACTGCGCGGACGCGAGAAAGTGTTGGATCCGGCCTCGAGTGAATGCCTGCTGCTCGGCGCGGGAGCCCGACCCACGGTCGCCGGCTTCGGTCGCGTCGAGCCCCGCAAGAGCTGCGTCCGCGGCGCGCAGCTCTTGGCGGAGTCCGTCGATCTGAGTAGAGAGTTCCTGAAGGGCTTGCCGGCGCCGAGGCCGGATCGCCTCCACGGACGCGAGCTGGCCGTGGAGATGCTCGGCGGCGTCGCGGAGATCGCTGACACTGGCATCCGAGCCGTCGGTGGAGTTGCCGCACACTGGGCAGACCTCGCCGCTGTCGACGTCGCCGAGCAGGTCGAGGCTGCGCAGCCGCGAGAGCTGCTGGCCGACGACACCTTCGTAGCCCTGCTCATCGGTGTCCATGCCTTCGAGTAGCGCGACCTGGTCGCCAGCGGCGCGCAATGCGAGCCGCAGCTCGCTGCGCTTGCGCTCGAGCCGCTGTCGGCGCTCAGCGACAACCTCATCACCGATCTGCACCGGCGGACCGGCGAGCACGGATTGCAGCGCAGCGAGCATGTTGGCGCGGCCCTCGTGGTGCTCGTCCGCGATGACCCCGGCGACGACGGCCTCGCGGACCATGGCACGGAGGCTCGTCTCGATCTCCTCGTCTGCAGCGTGGGCACGCGCGAGTTCGTTCTCGGCGCGGCGAAGATCGCGTCGGGCGATGGTCAAGCGTTGCCGTTGCACAGCCTGGTCGCGGGGCACCGCGCCGAGGAAGTACGGGAGCGTGTCGCGGATTGCACGGCCGATCTCTCCGTCTTCTTCGCCCTGACGGTGAAAGAGAAGGTCACGGTTCGCGATCTCACTCTGTCGCTGGAGGCAGAGCAGGACGGCGTGGCCCAGATTGGCCTCGAGCGGCTCCCGAAACGACATCGGGCCGCGGTCACCGGCGTTCTCGCCGATGCCGATGGCGCGGCCGAGCTGGTCGCGAACTGTATCCGCGTCGGTGTTGACCTCGAGATCACCGAACGGCAGCGGCTCGATCTCCGCGCCGATTTCGATCATCGCCCGCGAGGAGGAGGCGGCTCCCGGCCGCGGCGCTGGGCGGGCAACGAACGCGCGACCCCCCGGGAGCTGCAGCACGACGGCGTACCAGGCGACGGTACGTGTGATCGGACCCACGGCCATGGTTACCGTGCTCCGGCCAAGGCAGAAGTCGACGATATCCAGCAGCGCGCTCTTGCCGGTACCTGGATCGCCGGTGACCACATTGAGGGTGCCCGGCTTGAAGCTGACGATGCGCTGCTCGCCGACGGCGTTGTAGAGGATGATCGCGAGGAGCTGCACTGGTCAGGGAGCCACGCCGAGCAGAGCGAACGGGGTGCTGGGTTGATCTGACTTTGCCAGCCAGCGCCCGACGAGGCGCGCGGCGCGAACGAGCTGGCGAAGCTCACCCGGAGCTGGATCCTCGGTGAGGTGCCCGAGAACGTTCCCACCGTTGATAGTCAGGATGCCAGCGCGTAGTCCGAACCGGATGCCTTCGCGCGTGCGCGGCACCATAGCGGCCGCGCGCTCCGGGAATCCGGCCCGGAGCAGGGGCTCGCGTCGTACCCACGTGGACAGGTGAGTACGGGTGTCGCGTGGCAGCGCATTCCGTGTCGGCCGGTGTAGGACCACGGGCAGCACGAGGAACGCGAGCGGCCACGCCATGCCGGCCTCTGGCTCGTAGTCACGGGCGGCAGCCGCCAGGAGCACCGCCAGCAATGCGGGGTTGAGCAACGTTGCCTCGATCCGTGGACGCTCTGCCCACGTGGTCACGATGTTCCTCCCAGCAGCAGTGCTTGGAGGCGTTCCTGGAAGTCCGGGTGCCATCCGACGCGGCCGTCGTCGGCCAGCTCGTGGAACTTGCCATGCGTGAAAAACGGTTCGTCGTAGGCGCGGAGTCGGACGTTTGACCGCTCGGTGACGAGGCGGAACAGCTCGCGCCCTGCCTCCTCGCGTGTTACGTCGTCCGTGTCGGTGGAGAGTTTGAGCGTCATGTACTCGAACTGCCGCTCCCACTCGTCCTTGAGGTCCGCCTCGAACCGCTCCAAATCGTCGAGGGCAACCAGGTTGTCCTCCAGCCAGAGAGCACTCTGTGTGTATGCACGGTAGTAGTCGATCATGGCCTTCTGCAGCAACTTCGCGGTGAAGGCGATCCAGCGCAGTTGTTCAACGAAATTCCGGTTGCTGTACGTCGTCTCGACATCGAAGTCGATGTCATCTCGCTGTACGAGCGTGGGTAGGTTGTCGCCGGCAAACGAGTTGCGAAGATCGTCGATCTTGGCCTTGACGTCGAGCGCCCCAACCGTGCCGCGGGTCCGGCGGAGGAGCGCGACGACTACGCCGTGCCACCAGCCCCAGAGCTGTTCGACGAAAGTGGTCTCGTGGTCCTTGGGCAGGACGTAGTAGAGCGACCGGCGGAGTTCGGCGTCGAGGTCATCGCCGATAACGGGCTGACCGTCGAGGACGCGGATCCGAGCGACGAAAGCTCTGCGCTCCGGCTCCGAAAGACCGAGGAAGCGCTCCCGCGCGTCCTTGGTCCCCACTGCCGTCGACTCGCGTGCTCCTGTTTCGAGTAGGACTCGTGCGGCCTCGGGATCGCGACTGTCACCAGGGCGAAGCTGCCCAGCGGCCGATCCGTGAGCTGCGGTGGCGGTGGTGACCAAGACGAGCGCCGGCGGAGACGGGTCATCTGAGCGGCGCGCATCCAGCCAGACACGTATCGTGCGCCACAGGTCATCGTCCTTGTCCGACAGGCCGCGGGTGGTGGCGACGTGGTGCTTGACCTGTAGCAGCTCTGTCGGGGTCCCGTCCACCTCCCACGCAACATCGTCGTGTAGCTCGAGGGTGACCGAGGCGTCGGGCTCGTCGAACGCTCGACGCAGAAGGTCTACGAGCGGCCACTGGGATTGGTACAGGTACCCCAAGGCGGAGGAGCCCGCGCTGTGAGAGCCCGAGGACGTCATGTTGGACCTGGGTCATCGTCGTGCCGCATCGCGCCCATCCTGCCGGATTCGCCATCGTCACGGGTGGCCGATGGAAGACCTCAAAACGTTACGGTGGCGGCCAGACACGACGCCGAACAGCTGCTCCCAGTGAGGAATCAGCACGGATTGCCCGACGCGGGGTGCGCCGGCTGCTTTCCCGGCGCGTTTCGCGTCGGAGACCGGCCCCAGCGGCAGCAAAATCTGTCGGCGAGCCGCGCGCGGAGCTCGAGGAACGCGCGCCCTCTCGTCTCCAGGCTCCAAAGCCGTCCGGCGAAGTCGTAAACGCTGCCGCCGGCGCCGCAGCCGTAGCAGTAGAAGGTGCCGTCCCCATAGAGCTGCAGGCTGGGGGTGTCGTCGGCGTGGAACGGGCAGCTGACCTTGCCGTCGCGACCCGGCTCGAGGCCGGCGAGCTCTCGAACGTAGATGGCGGCGGGGATCGCTAGCAGCAGTTCGTCGAGCTCGGTGCGCCCAGCGCGCACCCTGCCGTCGCCGGGCGCGCTCGTGGGTGACGGCGCCGCCGCAAGGCCGTCGAGTAGTTCGGCGAGCTCGTACCGGCCGGCCGTGTCGAGGTGGATCAGCTCGACCGGCGCGGCCGGTTGATGCTTGTGCGAAAGAGTCCCGGCGGGCCGAAGAATTCGCGCGGCGTCGACGCTTGCGAGGTCGCCGCCGAGGTGGCTCGCGAGCGCGCGATTCGTCTGCTCGAGCTCGACCGCTCCGACCCGCGCGCGCAGCCGCCAGTAGGCATGGGCATGCCCGGCGGTCCCGGAGCTCACGATCATGGTCGGCGGCCTGGCGAATCGCTGGAGTCGGTAGAGCGCGTCGACGGCGTCGATGTCCACGAACGCGAGGTGCGATGTCGTGACGGCATCGCGGCCGCCTGCGCGGTGCGACCGCAACAGAACTCCGCAGTAGACGTCGGTGCGGGACGAGAGCGAGAGGATGGCTCGAGCGGCCGCGTCGAGGCGACGGACGGAAATGAATCGGCGGCGCATCCCGCGGTCGCCGGTGGCGTAGCGGATTTCGAGCAGCTCGTCGCCGCGACGGTCGCCGGCGACCGCCTGGAGGTAACGCTCGAGCTGTCGGGCGGGACAGCTGCCGGCGGTCATCGCTGGCGCTCCAGCTCGATGATCCGCTGGCCGCCGGCGACGGGCTGGCGCCACGGCCCGCCTCCGCGCAGACCAGCGGTGCCGCAGGCGAGCAGCGCGATCAGCGATCGTGCCTGCTCCTCGGTCCGGGGCGGGCTGATGTAGGTGGTGCCGTCGGTGTCTACGAGGCCGCGGGTGCGGTGCTCGGTGACGATCACCCGATAGCCGCTCATCTGGATCGCCGCCATAGCGCCCGTAGCCTCCGGCGGCGACGGCGCTGCTGGGCGTCGAGCTGTCGCCATTCGCGGATCGTCAGGCTCGCGGGAATGTCGGTGTGCTCGTACGAGGACGCGCGGGGGAACTCCAGGGAACGGGCCCGGGTGGTCATTCGCAGGCCTCGGGCGTGCGGATCGCGATCCACTCGAACTCGCCGTTCAGCATCGGCACCTGTTCGGGGTGCCGGGCGCTCCAGGCGGCGAGTTGCTCGACGGTGAGCTCGCCGCGGCGCATCGCAGCGACGCGCTGATCCGGGGACATCTGCCACACGCGGCGCAGGCGCGCGTGGCGTGCGCGTTCGGCGGCTACGAGCTGCTCGTTAAACGTGGTTGGCACGACTGCCGCTCCTTGCGGGTCGGGGGCTCGATCGGCCCCCTGCGCCGGCGCGCAGCGGCGGCGATCATCCGGGGCGTCGAGTCCCCGGCCCGACGGAATGGCAGCGGCCGTCATGGCTGTCTCCCGGCGCGGTTGGTGATGAGCTCCGCGATGCACGCGCGGCAGGTGTCCTCACCATCAAGTGGGAACACGCTGTTGCGGCCGCACGCGGTGCACCAGCCCCAGTCCTGGCCCGGCTCGAGCTGTCCGGCCCGCCGCGCGTATAGGCAGTGCAGCTCGCCTTCGAGCGCGGCGATCCTGCCGCTGGGGAACGACGCCATGGTGCTTGCGGGTGCGCTCGCGGGCGTGGTAGTTGTGTCGTGTCGCATGACGCTCCTCGGCCTGACCGGGCTGGCGGGACGCCCCTGGCCGGGCGTCCCGCCTTCGCTTCGCGGTGTTACGCGGCGACCGCCTCGGCCTCTTCGGAGGCCTCGCCGCCGGTGCGCTTGGAGTCGAGGAACTCGACGCTCTGCGCGATCACCTCGAGCTTCTGGCGGCGGCCGTTCTCGCCGTCCCACTCGTCGTGGTGCAGGCGGCCCTCGACGGCGATCCGCCGGCCCTTGCCGAGGTAGTTGGCGCAGACCTCGGCCTGGCGACCGAAGCACACGACGTCGACGAAGTCCGCGCCGCGGTCCTCACCGTTCTTGTCGCGGCCGCGCGGCACCGCGAGGCGCAACTGCGCCACCTTCGTCTCGCCGCGCTCGCGAAGCTCGACGTCCTGCGTAATGCGACCGATCAGATGCACTGCGTTCATTCCTGGTCCCTCCTTTACGGGATCCGGGGGTGGTTGACGTAGTCCGGCAGCGCCGGCCAGGCGGCCGAGCGGAACCGAGTGACAGCGAGGGGAAGGGAGCGAAGCGACCTTGAAGCGAGAGCCGGCGCCGGCGCACGATCCGGCGCAGGCAAACCACCTCTGGCCTTCCGCACGGAGATCGGACCGGTGAATGCAGTGCCTCGGTCGACCGCTCGACCTGGAACGTGTGCTCACGGGCAGCGGCGTGCGGGGTGCAGATCGTCTCGATCGCCGCCGCGGTTGCGGTAAGGGCGAGGACCGCGGCGAGGTACGCGAGACCTGTGCGGTCTCGGGCTCCGGTGCGGAGCGTCAGCCAGGCGGCCGCGGCGAGGGCGGCGGCGAGCCATTCGAGGGGCAGTTGAGGCAGATAGGGCAGGAGGGCGCCGCGGTCACGGCCCAGCGCGAGCCCGACGCGCAGCGCGTTCCCGCCGAGCAGCACGACGACGATGAGGTCTCCGAGCTGACGCGAGCGCCGGTCGGATGGGAAGCGGAATAGGGCCAGCAGGAACGGCGCGGATAGGACCCTGGCGTTGGCGATCGCGATCGACGCGAAGTCAGCGGGCGTGTCGTGCAGCGTTGGGTGCGGTTGGCCGCCGGGCGCCAGGCCGGGCGCAGCGCTGCCGATCACTGCGCCGAGACAGGTCAACACCCACATGCCGGCGTACGCGACCACGATCGGACGCGCGTGGACGCGGCCGCGTCTTGCATCAGACGCAATACCCGTGGCTTGCGTCAGTTCTGCGGCGCCCATTCGCTCACGACCCATCCGGACGACGCGCGAGTGACCTGCGCGTAGGTGACGTGCAGCGTTGGCGGCAGACCGGTGTAGTCACCCTTTCCGGTCGTCTGCTCGGAGGTGACGGTTACCCACTGCCCGGGCGTCGTGATGCTCGATGCGATCGCGACTACATGGCCGCTGTTGGCCACGCCGCTCTTCTTCAGCGTCTGGTCGTGGGCGTAGCTGGCGGCGGCCTGTAGTGCCTGAGCGCGCGCCTGATCGAGTGAGATCGCGGCGAGCTCGCGCTGGTCGGCGGCGACGGTCGGTCCGCTCCAGTTGATGTATAGGCGTGCGTAGCGCTGAAGCGCGGACTCTGGCGACGGCTCGCCGGCGCCGGGTGCCAGCTGGCTCTGCGTTGCGCGGGCACTCGCCGGGATCGTGCCGCCCTGCTCCGGGGCCGGGTCTGCGTCGGTCGCCACGGTGGACTGCTTGGTCAACGTTGGCGTCGAGTTCGGGACGCTCTTCGACGGCTGCTTGGCGGTGTAGGGATCGGTCAGCCCGCAGCCGGCGAGCGCGGCGGCGGCGCTCGCCGCGAGGAGGATGGAAGGGGCGTGTCGCCGACGCATCGTCAGAGTCCTTGCGAGTGGCGTTGCACGAAGCCTCCGTACTGGTCGCCGGCGTACTGCGCGGGGATCGTCGAGGCGGGCTGCCAGCGCGGCCCGCTCGAGGGCGTCGTGGGCTGAACCGGCGCGTACCAGGCGGTATTCATGACCACGCCCGCGACGTCGATGAACGCATGCCCTGAGTTCGCGTAGACGGTGATCCACGCGCCAGGCCCAGGCTGGCCAAAGCTCTCAAGCCCGGTCGAGTCCTCCGCGTACAGGCCGAACACGCCCGCGCCGTGGAGGATGTAGCTGGTGGCGCCCGAGCAGTCGTACCCCGAGCCAAGCTCGGTGAGCGGCTGGCCGTGGCCGCCCCCGTAGACGTACGGCTTCGTGATCAGCTGGTTGCCGGCGGCGATCGCGCGCTTCACCGGGGCTGGCGCGTCCGCGGGCGCCGCGGCCAGCCCATTCGGGAGGATCTTCGCCTGCTGGCCGGGCGTGAGCGGCAGTGGCCCGCGATCGGCGGCCGGGCAACTGCCGGCCGAACTGCTGGGATCCGATCCAGTGGACACGCCGACGGGCAGCTGCCCGAGCAGCGCGCCGGCTCCCGAACTCGGAGCGAGCTCGATCGACACCGGAGTCTTGGAGATCCCCAAGGCCGCTGCAGATTGCCACCAGACATCGATTCGGTACGGGATCGCTTGGCCAGGACCTTGGCCGTAGCCGACGTCCCGCTTGTAAAGGACACGCTGCCGGTCGCCGGCGGCAACACGCAGCGCGGTGCCGTAGGGCAGGATGTTCAGCGCGTTCGCGTCCTGGAACGTGAACGTGCCCGTGTTGGCCGGATTGGTGTCCAACACCGAGAGCTCGGCGAAGCTGTCCGGCACGCTCGGGAGATAGGCGCCGCTGGCTCCCCACGCGCCCGACGTCGGATCGCCCGGGCCGCCATATTCGGTGGCGCCCACGCGGTACCAGTGGTCGGGCGCCAGCTGCAGCGGTTGCGCGAACATCCCCGACGGTGCAGAGCCTCCCGTTGTGCTGGTGGCGGTCGGGACGGCCTCGCACGGTGGGTTCCCGGCGCCGGCGAACAGCACCACGGGTGCGATGACGATCATGAACGCTCCGCCTGCGAGGAGCCATGGCCACAGCCGGCGCTTCCTGGCGGTGCGCTCCGCAACGGGCGCCGCGCGAAGCTCTGCCGTGCTCATGCTGCGGTACCAATGGTTTGGCGGTAGCGCTCGTGCCACGCTGGCGTGCAGAGCTTCGCCAGCGCGTCCCACGGGTCACCGCCGGCGTCCTTGAGTGCGGCGGCGCGGCGTGGCTGGTCGTGCTCTGGATCGGAGGAGCAGATCCAGTATTCGAGGTCGCCGAGGGCGACGCGGACTGCGCCGCGACCGCGGGCCGACACCATGTAGACGGTCGAGTAGACGCCGTGCTGCTTGGGGAGCGCTTGGATCTGCGCGATGTCGGTGTCGGAGAGGTCGAGCGGCTCGCGGGCGTGCTCGAGGTCGTCGCGGTCGTTCTGTAGGCAGAAGCTGAGCGCGCCGTTGGCCAACAGTGCGCGCCCCTGTTCGTTTGAGAGGTCGCGGAAGTGCTGGGAGACGAACATCAACCACAGCGCGTAGTGGCGCGAGCGCCGCGCGTACTCGTTCAGCCAGGCGCCCGCGGCTGGGCTCTGGGTGAGCGCCCAGCCCTCCTCGATGATCAGCTGGCACTTGCCCGCCCATGCGCCGAGGTGGTCAAGCCGGCCGTCGACGCGGGCGCGACGGAGCCGCTGCACCTGTCGCTCGACGTACTCAACGGTCGCGAGCATCAGCGCCGGCGTCAGCCGCTCCGACAGCCCGGTGAAGTCGAACACGGTCAATGGCGTGTCTGCCGGGACCGTGGTCGCCTGATCGGCGATGTGCGCGAGCGAGCCGCCCTCACCGTAGGGCTCCAGGCGCAGCAGGAGCGACTGCAGCCGGTCGGCATTGGCGCCGGTGAGCGTGCCGGCGGCGGCGCGGTCGGCGAGCGCATCGATGAGGAGCTGCTCGCGCGGCCGCTCGCCCGTTTCCGCCGATCGTCGGAAGGCGGCTTCGATGCCGGTCCGGATCAGCGTCTCCTCATCGGAGTCCAGCGTGCGAACGCGGCCTTCGGGGTCGTGGGCGTGCCCGATCAGCAGCGCGTGCAGCGCGAGCAGCAGCTCGGTCTTGTGCGCGGGGACTCGGGCGGGATCTGAGACGTCCCACGGACAGATGACGTCGCCGCCGGCGTGGCCGACCTGGACGCGGCGGGAGCCAGGGATCAGCGACGCCAGCGTGTCGTAGTGCCCGGTGCCCTGGGTGTTGCCGTGCTCGTCCGGCGTCGAGGAGCGGTCAAGGATGAATGTGCGCCCGCCTTGGGCGATGTAGCGGAGGCACAGCGCGTTGGTCAGGACGGTCTTGCCGCCGCCGGACGGCCCGACGATCAGCGTCACCCGGCGGGGGTGGACCGGGTCAAACGGGTCGGCGCGCTCGAGCGTCCCGCCCGGATCGGCCGTGCCCACGATGACCCCGCCCGGCGACCCGCACCGGCTTGAAGTCAGCGCGACGCAATGAGCGATGTTGCGCTGCGCGTAGCTGCGGGTGGCGCGCAGCTCGTCGACGCCGAGCGGCAGCGTCGACGTGAACCCCGGCAGGCAGAGCCGTCGCCCGCGGATCACGCGAGCGTTCGTGAGCGCGTGGAACTCCGCGGCCGTCTGCTTGACCGTGCGCTTGAACTGCTCAAGGCGGCCCTGCGGGTCGCGGATCGAGCAGTAGATCCCGACCCGGTACACGCTCGCGCCGATCTCAGCCGCGAGCTCGGCGTCGACGACCGCGGCCTCCTCGAGTGCCTCCTGCTCGTCTGATCCCACCAGCCGGGCGCGGCGCTCCTTGTAGAGCACCGCGGCGCGCAGCCGCTTCCACCGGCGGCGTTGCCGTGCCTGCTCGCGCGCTCGGCCGCCAACACCGATGTGCACCGCCAGCGTCGCCGGCAATGGGCAGCACAGCAGATGAGACAGCCAGGAAGGGTCCGTGTGCGCCGGCGCCGATCCAAGATGAAGGATCTCCTCGAGCGTCCCGTCGGCGTGGCGCAGCCAGCCTGGATCCTCGCCGGCGTCGATCCCGCACTCGGCACCCTGACAGCAGGCGACGATGAGCCGGTGCCTTGCCAGTCTCGCCTCCGCGGCGGTGGTGGCAGCGGCGGTCTGGCATGCAGCCCCGAGCGAGACGAGGTCGCAGTCTTCCTCGGCGGCGGGATGCAGGCGCTCCCACAGCAGCGCAAGCGTCTGCGTGCCGTCCAGCGCGTAGGTCTCGATCCCGGCCGCGCGCAGCGCCGCCTCGATCTGCGAGGCAATCCGCGAGCTGTCGCTTGCCGCCTCGTAGTGCGCCGACCAGAGAGTCCGGCCTCGTGAGCTGGCAGCGAGCGCCTTGAGCTGCTCTCGCGGATCCTCCAGGCGCGGGACATAGGGGACGGCGACCCACCACCGCGCCGCAACGGCGGGTTGCTCGGCGCCGGCGGCGGTGAGGACGGTCTGCGTCGTCGCCTCCAGAAGCAGCTCGCGCGCGTCTGCGAGCGCGTCATGCCCGACGGCCCGATCGGCGATCGCAGCCGACTGAGCGAGCTCGAAATCACCCGCCAGCGCTTCCCTCATCGGGACCGGGTCGGTCTGGGCATAGACGACGATCCCCTGGTGGTCGGGGATCGTCCGGCACACGTTCGCGTAGGCGCGCTCGATCGTCGCGAGCGTCGTCGGGTCGGCCGTCACGGTATTCGGGACCCGCTCGCACTCGATCAGGCGCACATACGCGCCAGCGGTGGTGACGATCAAGCCATCGCGCTCGACAAGCGAGACGGGCAACAGCCGCGCCAGGGAACCGGTCATGCGCGGACGCCGTCCACCGCTGGCTCGAGCTTGCCTTCGGGCGGCGGCACTGTGGCAAGGACGAGGCCGTGCCTGTCGGGCTCGGTTGGTGGCGCGAGATGCTTTGGCGCCCGGCGGTAGCGGTAGAGCGCGAGCAGGTAGCGGCCGGGGCCGATCGTCTGGCCCTGCAGCGCGAGCGCGACGCTCGCGAGGAACCCGAGCGCCAGCACGACGACGGTCACGGTCGCGCGGAGCCCGAACGGCGAGATCCGCACCGCCCCGTACAGGATCGCTCCGGAGACCGCGAGCGCGACCCATCCGGGCCAGGTCAGCCCGTAGTAGCGCTCGCGGTCGTTCAGCCGCCTGAGCGTCGGGGTCATCGCTTGCCCGATCCGGGACGGTTGTCCGTTCGCGGCGGCGGAGGCGGCGGTGCGGCGGTGCGGTTGGCCGGCTTGGGTGACGTCGCCGGTTCCGGCGGTCGCTGGTCGGCGGAGCGCGGGGTGGGCGCGCCCGGACGTGTCGCTGAAGGCGCAGCGTCGCGCTGCACCGCCGGGCGCGTCTGTCCGGCACTGCGCTGCGAGCCACTCGCTGCGCGCGCGGCCGACGGAGCCGAGGCGCCGCCGCTACTCGTGGTTGGCGCCGTAGGCCCGTGGTCCGGTCCGACGCCAGCCTGCGCCCGACGGCCCTGTTGGCGGGCGCGGCTGTTCACGGTGGGTCCCGAAGCCGCCGCCTTGCCGGCTGCGGGTGCGTACCAGCCCGCGGTCCCTGCCTTCGCCATTCGCACGGCGACGGCTCCAGCTCGGGAGCGGCCCACGAGCGCCGAGGCATGCGGGCGAGCCGATCGCGCGGCCGCGCGGCCGCCGGCGGCCGCGGTGCCGAGCGCTCCGTGCCGGGCGACATAGCCGACTGCGCGTCCGCCGCGCACGACAGTGCCCCCTCCGGCGCCGGCGGCTGCCAACTCGCCGCCGGCGCCTCCGGCTGCCTGCGCGATCCGCGCGCCGAAGCGCCGCAGAGAGCTCGAGGCGGTCGACTGCGGTGCCGACGCGCGCACACTGCCGCCAGACCCGCGGTGACTCAGCGCCAGCAGCCCGCCGAGCTGCATTCGGAGGAGTCCCATCGCCTCGCGCGCGGCGCGCAGGCAGATCCACAGGGACGCGGCGCCGGCGACCGCGAGCAGCACGCCGCCGAGCAGCGAGCCGACCGAGCTGTTCCCCGCGATCAACGGCCCGGCCGTGCCGGCGTCGCCGACGAGCAGTGCCCCGACTGCGAACAGGGTCGCCCAGACCACTGGCACCGCGACCAGCAGCGCGACGGCCGACGCCCACGCACGTGCGATCGCCGCGCCGGAGTCGGTCGCCACCAGCCCGATCGTGATCGGCCCAGTGGCGTACAGGAGCGCACCGAGCAGGATCAGCACGACCTTCAGAAAGATCAGCGACAGCAGCTCGATCGCGACCAGCGCCATCAACGCCAGGTCGACGAGCTGCCAGCCACCCAGCGCGACGCCGTCGACGGCGTAGAGCATCAGCTGGTGCAAACCGGCCACGACCGCGGGCAGGGTGAGCACCATGTGCGTCACGGTGTCCGTCATCGCGGCCGCCTCCGTCCACCAGTACGGGTAGGAGACGAGCAGCGCCGCGATCGCGACGACTCGCGCGATCGGCACCGCGACGTGGCCGCGCTCGCCGAGCATCGCGCGCGTCGTGCCGTACACCAGCGTGAGCGGCAGCAGACCAACGCCGATCCAGGTGAACAAGTCGCGCAGCCCGTTGATCCCGGCGAACCCGTAGATCGTGTTGCCCGTCGGGCTTGCGACCGTGCCGGCGTAGTTCGGGATCGCGACGATCCACTCCATGATCTGAACGCCCTCGTTGGCCCAGGAGCGCGGGATCAGCATCCGCACCAATGCCCCGATGGTGGTCAGGATGAACTTGCTGGCCAGCCCGATCGTCCAGCTGAACGCGCCCAGCACCGCATGGCCGATCGTGCCGAAGATGCTCCCGAGGATTCCCGCCGTGACCAGCGGCAAATGGGAGCCTGTCGCTGCGGCTGCCGGGGCGGCGCCAGCGAGCGACCCGGCCACAGCAAGCGCCGCGGCCGCCGCGATCCTTCTGCTCGGACGCACCGACCCTGTCTCTCGGCCGCGCCCACTCAGGCGAGGATCGCCGGGATCACGATCAGGATCAGCATGATCCCCCCGATCACGCGGAACAGATGATCAGGAGCCCGCTGCGAGCCGGCGATCATCAAGCCAGCGATCAGGACCAGCACGAGGCCGACGCCGGTGCCGATCAGCCATTCCCAGTTGCTCGTGAGCGTCGAGATCAGCGTCTTGAACGCGTCAGCTCCTGTCGGTGCGGTGCCGTTCAGCCCGGCCGCGCGAAGGGCGGCCATCTGAGCGCCGGCGCCCGCGAGCGCCACCGCCGCGGCGATGGCGAGCGTGGAACGACGGAACCTGTCTGCCATAGGAGCCCTCCTCCGTTAGTAGCGGTTAAAAGCGAAGAATATCAGATAAATAGCCAGTTCATAGCTCTCTTTTATTTCTAACCACGCTTATCCACTAATCGCACCCGCGGTATCGTCCATGCGCGGGCCGCCCGGCTGCTGTAGCTGCTAGACGCTGCCTATTCCGCTCGGACGATCGCGACAGCTTTTTCGCCCGCCTGGTTTCGGAGCCGCTCAACAAGTGAATCTCGGACAGGAGCTGGAGCGGGCTTTGGTGTCTTCGCTCGGGTCGATCGCAACCCCGGGCGTACGATCACAGTTGCGGGAGGCTGGTTCTCGTCGACCGCCGCACCGCCCTGATGGGCTACGGATGAATGAACTACGCAACCACGCCAACCTGATCTGGGGGATCGCCGAGCTGCTGCGCGGTGACTACAGACAATCGCAATACGGCGACGTCATCCTGCCGTTGGTCGTGATGCGGCGACTCGACCAGGTGCTTGAGCCGACCCGCGACACGGTGATCTCGAAGGCGGCTGAGCTAGCCGGAGCGGGAGTGGACAACCCAGAATTGGCGCTGCAGCGCACGGCCAAGCAGCAGTTCTTCAACCGTCACCCGCTCCGGTTTCATCAACTTCTGAATGACCCAGCGAACATCGCCGACCACCTGCGAGCCTACATAGACGGGTACTCAGTGCTCGCACGCCAAGTCGTGGAGAAGTTCGAGTTCGACAAGCAGATCGATCGGTTGAAGAGCGCGAACCTGCTCTACAAGGTGATCGCGCGCGTGTGCGAGGTCGACCTGCATCCCGATCGAGTCTCGAACACGGAGATGGGGGCGATCTTCGAGGAGCTGATCAGGCGCTTCGCCGAAGCCTCGAATGAGACAGCGGGTGAGCACTTCACCCCACGCGAGGTCGTCCGTCTGATGGTGAACCTGCTGCTCGACGGCGACGAGGAGGTGCTGAGCGAGGCGGGGGCTATTCGGCGGGTGTTCGACTGCGCGTGCGGCACCGGCGGGATGCTGTCGGAGACCGAGGGTCAGATCCACCGCTACAACCCTGGCGCAGTTGTGCGGCTTTACGGGCAGGAGCTCAATCCCCAGTCCTACGCCATCTGCCTTGCCGACATGCTCGTCAAGGGGCAAGATGCGAGCCACATCGTCTACGGCAACTCTCTGTCAGAGGACGGTCACAAGGGCGAGCGATTTCACTACTGCATCGCGAATCCACCCTTTGGGGTCGATTGGACGAAGGTCGAAGAGGCGGTGCGCGACGAGCACGCCGACCTCGGTTTCGACGGCCGCTTCGGCGCCGGGCTGCCGCGGAAGTCGGACGGGCAGCTCTTGTTCCTGATGCACCTGCTCTCGAAGATGCGCGAGCCCGATAAGGACGGCAGCCGGATCGCGATCGTCCACAATGGCTCGCCGCTGTTCACCGGCGCCGCCGGCTCCGGGGAAAGCAACATCCGCCGCTGGATCCTCGAGAACGACTGGCTCGAGGCGATTGTCGGCCTGCCCGAGCAGATCTTCTACAACACCGGTATCGGCAGCTACGTCTGGCTTCTTTCTAATCGAAAGAAGCCCGAGCGCCAAGGCCTCGTGCAGCTGATCGACGCCCGCACCATGTGGGCGAAGATGCGCAAGAGCCTCGGCGAGAAGCGCCGTTACCTGACTGACGAGCAGACCGCCGAGATCACCCGCCTGCACGGCTCGATGGACGACGGCGAGTTCTCGAAGCTCGTTCCGGTCGAGCACTTTGGCTACCGCACGATCGTCGTTGACCGCCCGCTTCGCGCCCGCTGGGAAATCAGCGAGGAGGCGTGGGTCGCCATCGAGGAGGACAAGACCGTCGCCAAGCTCGACTCAACGGCGCGAGCTTCGCTGGTCGGCAGCCTCGGTGCGCTCGATTCGGGACCGTTTGTCGGCGAGGCAGCCTGCCGCGACGCACTGCGATCAGCACTCATCGCTGGTGGCGTCCCGAAGCCGTCCGCCTCGCTCTTGAAAGCGTTCGTCGCCCGCTGCCTCGTGCGCGACCCCGACGCCGAGGTCATTCGAGACGGCAAGGGCCGCATCGTGGCTGACCCCGAGCTCCGAGACACCGAGAACGTTCCGCTCGGCGAGGCGGTCGACGAGTATCTGGCGCGAGAGGTTGTTCCGTTCGTCGAAGATGCCTGGGTCGACGACAAGGACGGCAAGATCGGATACGAAATCCCTTTCGCGCGCCTGTTCTACAAATACACGCCGCCAAGACCCAGTCAGGACATCAAGGCTGAGCTACGAGAGCGCGAGGCGAGAATCCGGCAGCTGCTCGAAGAGGTCCTCATATGACGCTAAGCGTTCGCGACGACTCCCAGTGTGGAAACACCCGGTGGCGGATGCAGCGGCTCAAGTACCTGATCCGCGAGATCGATCAACGGGCAGGCGCCAGCGATCTGCCGCTTCTCGCCGTGTCGCTGCATTTCGGCGTACGTCGCTCGACTGAGCTCCCTCGAGCCGAGCAGCTCACCAACTACAAGGTGTGTTGTCCGGGCGACGTAGTGCTAAACCGGATGCGGGCCTTCCAAGGAGCTCTCGGTCTGGCGGACGAGGCTGGACTCGTCAGCCCTGATTACGCGGTCCTGCGCCCAGCGGGAAACCTGTCAGGTCGCTTTCTCACATACCTGCTGCGCTCGCGCTGGGGCATCGCGCAGATGGCTTCCCGTATCAGGGGTATCGGCGGAACCGCCGCCGGAAACGTCAGGACGCCGCGAGTCAATGTCGACGACATCAGCGACGTCCGGGCGGCGGTGCCGGACCGGCCGGAGCAGGAGATGATTGCTGACTTCCTCGACCGCGAGTGCGCCCGGATTGGTCTTGTCCTCGTAGAGATCGAGGCTCAGCGAAGCGTGATCGACGAGGCGCTCGCCGCCTCGTTTCGATCGATGTCGTTCGGCAAACCGGAAGCCGCGCTCAGGCGGTTCGTGCTGTCTGTTTCGGACGGGCCATTCGGCAGTTCGCTTGCCTCCGAACACTACGTCGAGGACGAGGAGACCCGGGTGATCCGCCTCGGGAACGTCGGGTCAGCCCGGTTTGAAGATCACGACCGCGCGTTCGTCGCTGACGCCTACGCAAACACTGTGCTCTCGGAGCACCTCGTCGAGGCAGGTGATGTGATCATCGCAGGGCTTGGTGACGCAAATCAGGCACTCGGGCGAGCTTGCGTCGTACCAGCCGAAGTGCTCCCAGCCGTTCACAAGGCCGACTGTTACCGCGTCCGGGTCGATCACGGAAAGTGCCTGCCACAATACCTCGCCCTGGCTCTGAGCTACGGTCCTGCGCGCCAAGCGGCAGAGCTGCTGTCTCGCGGAGCCACGCGTGCCCGATTGAACACGAGCGTCGCCCGGGACCTTCCAGTGCCCCTTGTTTCGTTAGACGTGCAGCGCAACGTCGTCCACGCATGCGATGCAGCGATGTCGCGCGCTTCCACCGCCGAGCAGGAGTTATCCGACCTCGCGATTGGCCTCCGGGCGTACCGCGACGCGCTCATCACCGAAGCGGTTACCGGCGAGCTCGACGTGATGCGACTCACCGAAACGCGGATGGCAGAGAGCATTGAGGTGGTACGTCTCCGCGAGCGTCCGGAGGCGCTCGCTTCCTGATCGTGTCGCCGATCTCGCACACAGAGCGGGCGTTTGAGGAGTTGATCGTCGCGGAGCTCACCGCGGACGGCTCCTGGATTGAGGGCGACCCGAAGCGCTACGACGCAACGCTCGGGCTCTATTCCGAGGACGTCACGGCGTTCGTCAGCCAGACGCAGTCGAAGCAGTGGGACCGCCTCGTCAAGCTTTCAGGCAGCGAGACGCAGGCGACGCAAGCGCTCCAGGAGCGGCTTGCCACCCAACTCGACAAGCATGGCGCGGTCAGGGTTCTACGCGATGGGATCAGCGAGCGCGGCGTGACGCTCCGCCTTTGTCAGCTGAGGCCCGCGCATTCGATCGACATGGAGACCGGCGACCGCTATGCGGCGAACCGGCTACGGGTCGTGCGCCAAGTGCGGTTCGACCCAAACACCGGCGACGAGCTCGACCTTGTCCTGTTCGTGAACGGCATTCCGACGGCGACGGCCGAGCTGAAGAACCGCTGGACAGGCCAGACGGTCGATCACGCGATCAAGCAGTACAGGACCGACCGCGACCCCAGGAACGTCCTCTTTGCCCGGCGGGCATTCGTCCACTTCGCGATCGATGCGGAGATGGCGTACATGACGACGAAGCTCGCTGGGCCGAAGACGACATTCCTACCGTTCAACCAGGGCAGCGGCGGGCCCGGCCAGCCGGGTGGGGCGGGCAACCCGGGCGATCCGGATGGCCATCCGACGTCGTACGTGTGGCGGGAGGTGTGGGATCGGGACCGCTGGCTCGAGCTGATCCAGAAGTTCGTCCACGTCGAGGCAGTCGACCAGGACGCCAAGCAGCCCAGCTCGCCGGCGATCGTCTTTCCGCGATACCACCAGTGGCACGTCGTCGTCGAGTGCCAGGCGCACGCTCGGGTGCACGGACCAGGGCAGTCGTACCTGATCCAACACTCGGCGGGGTCGGGGAAGACGAAGGAGATCGCGTGGCTGGCCCATGACCTCTCGACCCTGCACCGGGATGACGACACGAAGGTGTTCGACAAGGTGATCGTAATCACCGACCGGCGAGTGCTCGACCGGCAGATGCGCCGGCAGATCGCGCAGTTCGAGCAGGTCGCGGGCGTCGTGCGGTCGGTCACCGACAGCTCTAGCGAACTGCTCGAAGCGCTCCGGAGCACTCAGGCGAAGATCGTCACGACGACGCTTCAGAAGTTCCCGTTCGTGTTGCAGAAGCTCGACGAGGATGATGACCTCAGTGGTCGGACGTACGCGGTGATCGTCGATGAAGCGCACTCGTCGCAGAGCGGCGAGGCGGCGGCCGATCTCAAGCAGCTGCTCGGCTCGCTCACCGCCGATGATCTCGACCTCGACGAGGACGACGGCACCCCAGCCGCGCTCCTCGCCCGCTTGGCGGCGCGCGGCCGCCAGCCGAACCTCTCATTCTTTGCGTTCACCGCCACCCCGAAGGGGAAGACGCTGGAGTTGTTCGGCAGCAAAGGCCCCGATGGCCGGCCACGGGCGTTTCACACTTACTCGATGCGGCAGGCGATTGAGGAGAAGTTCATCATTGACGTGCTGACTAACTACACGACCTATGAGCAGCTGTTCCGGCTGGAGACCGCGGCCGAGAAGACGATCGAGGTTCCATCCGGCCAGGCGTCGCGACGGCTCGCGCGGTTCACCGAGCTACATCCGTACGTCAAGAGCCAGAAGGCCGCGGTCGTCGTCGAGCACTTCAAGCGAGTCGTACGACCGCTAGTCGGCGGCCAGGGAAAGGCGATGGTCGTCTGCGAGAGCCGCGAGGAGGCGGTGCAGTGGAAGAGAGCGCTCGATCAGGAGATCGAGCGTCACGCCCACGGCGACGTCAAGGTGCTCGTCGCGTTCTCCGGCGAGGTGACGATCAAGAACCCAGACGCCGACAACATCGGTATGAGCTACACCGAGCCCGAGATGAACAAGATCGCCGGCAAGCCGCTCCCGGAGACGAAGCTGCCCGACGAGTTCGACAAGCCCGGCTACGGAATCCTGATCGTCGCCGAGAAGTACCAGACCGGCTTCGACCAGCCGAAGCTGTGCGGCATGTACGTCGACAAGGTTCTCACCGGCGTCAACGCGGTCCAGACCCTGTCCCGACTCAACCGCAGTCACGATGGCAAGGACAACGTTTACGTCCTGGATTTCCGCAACACGGGCGAGCAGATCCAGAAGGCGTTCGAGCCGTTCTACCAGCGCACCGAGGCCGAGCCGAGCGATCCCAATGTCCTCTTCGATGCCGCTGACCAGGTCCGCTCCTTCGACGTCATCACCGATAAGGCGCTCGATGCGTTCGTCGCCAGGTGGGCGGCGTTGCACGAGGTCGATGAGAAGAAGCGCCACGCCGTCCTCTCGACCTCGACGCAGACCGCGTTCCTGGCCGCGCAGGCGCTCGGCAAGGACACGCGCCGCGAGCTCAGGGAGGCGCTCGACCGGTTCGTCCGGTTCTACGGATTCCTCTCGCAAGCCCTTCCGTGGATCCCTCCGGCAACCGAAGTGCTGTACCAGTTCAGCAAGCTGCTCCTCGCTCGGCTACGCGGCGAGACGGCCGACGGCGGCGTCGACATGTCCGGCACCGTCGAGCTGACCCACTACCGCCTCAGCGCGCTCGCTGTTGAGGCGATCACTCTCGGTGACGACGCTAAGCCCCTGAGCGCGATCACCGGCGACGGAACTGGCGCCGGCGGCGGGTCGGCCCAGATCCCGATGAGCAAGCTCGGCGAACTTGTCGAACTGTTCAACGAGCGCTACGGCGCCGAGCTCGGTGACACCGACGCGCTCAAGGTTGTGAGCGACGTCCGAGACGCCGTCCGCGACACCAATCCTCAGCTTGTTGACCAGGCCACCGCAAACTCCCGGGAGGACTTCGTTGCCGAACGCGACGACCTCTTGATCGACGCAGCGCTATCAGTCGGGACCGACCGAGAACGACAAGCCGACCTGCTCAAAGCGCTTCTCGACGACGAGGACTTTCGCGCCCGCGCCGGCTCGCTCATCTTCGGTTCGCTCTACGACCACTACACCGGTGTGAAGGATCGCTCGGGATGAGGGCGACAACGACCGCCGTCGGGGACGATCGCACGCAAGTCGAGCATCACGACGTGTTCATCTCGCACGCGGGTGAAGACAAGGAGCCGATAGCGCGGCCGCTGGCCGAGGGTCTTCGCGAACTGGGCTATCGGGTGTGGTTTGACGAATTCGAGCTGCGGATCGGAATGAGTCTGCGCCGCTCGATCGACAAGGGACTCGCTGGCTCACGCTTTGGCGTCGTGATCCTTAGCCCCGCGTTCTTTGGCAAGGAATGGCCCGAGCGCGAGCTGGATGGACTCGCCGCGCGTGAGACTGCGGACGGCACCCACCTGATCCTCCCGATCTGGCATGAGGTGGACCGGTCAATCGTCACGGCCTATTCGCCTACCCTCGCTGATCGAGTTGCCGCCAGGGCCGCCGACGGTCTCGATGTCGTTATCGCCAAGGTTGTCGACGCCGTCGGTCCCCCGGGTACCGCTGCACCCTCCGTTCCGCCCGTGGTTACGCCGGATGTCCGGCTGACCCCCGTACCACATGCAATCGAGATGTCTCCCGTACTGCTCGGCACGCAGCTGGTGCGTCTGATCGAAGCTCGGTTCGAGATCGTGCTCGATCTCGACAGTCTGCCTGTAGGTCCGGCGCGGCGCCGGACGGCAGAACTCTTCGATGAGCTGCGCGACTGGCTCGACGCAATCAGCGAAGCGGGCCATGCCCAACGCGATGAGCTCGCCGACCAGTTCTCCGACCAGCTCCGAATGCTGCTCGACGCCGGCGTCGTAGTCCTTGGCGGGACCTATAAGCGAACGCTGCGCAGCCCTCAGGGGGACGAGCCGTGGCCCGGCGTCGCCATCCGCGCGGTCCCGCTCGACCAAGTGCAAACGTCCGCCAAGCCAGCGCAGGGAACGATGTCGAGCGAGGACGCCACCCTCCTTGCTCTGGCCCAAGTCCACGTTGACCGCGGCAACAACGAGAAAGCTGAGCACCAGCTGCGACCCCTTGCTCAGCGAGGAAACAGTTACGCGATGCTCCTGCTGGGCATGGTTCTACGCGACCGAGGTGAGTTCGACGAATCGGCCGAGATGCTGACACAAGCGGTGGATGCTGGCCGCAGCGAGGCCCTTACCCCATTAGGACTCGTGTTGCGCGACTTAGGCCGGCTCGATGAAGCCGAGACGGTGCTACTCAAGGCCGCCGCGCGTCACCGAGAGCACACCGAGGCCGAAGTTCTAATGCAGGATCGAGACGCCTGACGGGCACGCGCCGGGCCGCCATTTGAAATCAGCAGACTTGTGGACGCTCAGCGCGCGCGGACTGAGCCGCCGGGTACGACGTCGACTGCTTGCCAGCCTCCACGGGCGTGGCTGAGGACCATTGTGAAGTAGCCCCGCTTCGGCCCCGGCCCGAGCTCCTTGGCTTCGACGGTGGCGGTGGGGCCGTCCGCGAGCAACTGGCGGATCCGGAAGGAGGCTCTCTTGATCGACGTGTAGTAAGACGCGCAGCTGTGGCCCGTATCGCCCTTGAATGCGCGTGAGAGCGCCGGCGCGTAGAGGTGGTCGCAGACCTCGGCCGGGCTCTGACGCGTCGCAGCGGTCCAGCGGGTCACCCATTGCTGAGGCGTGGAGGGCAGGCGCGGCACGGCTGGCGCCGACGCGGTGTACTGGTGGCCAGCGATGACCGCGACCGCAACGATGGTGGCGAGAGCGATCAGCGCGCGCGGCTTGCGGTGACTGCCCGGCGGCGGGTCCGGGTCGTGCTGGCCGCTGTGCAGATCGTCGGGTTGCTGGCTGAGGAGGGCTTCGTCCTCGGGTGCAACTGGCGTTGTCGGCGGAGCAGCCGGGGTGGACGGTCGCCACCGGCTGTGGACCCGCTGATCGCCGCGGTGGCGGGCGATCATCGCTTCCTCGCTCGGTTCTTGGCCTTCGCCTTATCGCGTTTGCCCCTGTGGCGCTTGGCCCTGTGGTGGTGCGCGGAAACCGGCGTCGGCTTGCCCAGCGTGACGACCATGTGCTTCGAAGTCCCAGGCGCGTAGGCGAATGCGGCCTCCTTGAGCGTCCCGACCGAGAACCATGGGTGGATCACGCCGTGGCCCGCGACGAACTTCCAGACGATCAAGAAACGTCCGTCTGGGCGGATGTTGGGGAGGCCTTCGATCTGGCCGATCCGACCGATGCCGACGTTCAGGCGAAGGAGGCTTGAATTGGTCGGCACGTAGCCGCCGAGCACCCGACCCGTCACGCGAATCTCAGAGCCCCACGGGACGATTCGTGGGTGGATCGCGATATGGACCACCGCCGGCACGACCACGTGCACCTGACCGGAGGACGAGGACTCGGTAGTTGGTGCCCCGTTGTACACCGCCTCGACAATGCGGGACGGCCCGGGCGGTAGGGTCGCCGTCCAGGTGCCGTTGGCGGCCGTGGTGACGGCGGCGATCTGGACGAAAGCGTTGCTCCCGTTGGCCGGGGCGGCGATCACGTCAACCACCTGGCCGCCGAGCGCCGTCCCGGTCGATGTGCCGAGCCAGCCGTTAACCGTCGTGGAGTGGCCGAAACGGACGCGTCGCGCCGTCTTGGCGACGACGTGTGGCGGGATGACGACGCGGACGTGTCTGACTCGCTTGACCTTGACGAGGTGGCCGTGGCGGCGAACGCGGACGATTACGACGGTCCGTCGACGGACCGTCCGCGGATGGCAGCGCTCGACGCGCTCAACCTTGGTGCGCGTGCGAGTCTTGACCCTTACCCGCTTCCCGTGGCGTCGCACGGTGATCCAGTGCCCACGGATAGTGACCCTGACGCGGGCGCGGTGGCAGCGAAGGCCGACGAGCTTGTCGAACGCGATCCCGAGCTCGGTCGGCTGACCGATCTTCAGCGACCAGGTGGCTGTCGTGGACGTGCCGTGGGCGCCAGACGGATCAACGGCGTTGTCCTCGGCGAAGCACGCCACAGAATGCTGACCGATCCCGCTGACCGGGACCTGGGCGCTGGCGCCGCCGAAGGTCTGCCCGGGCCCGCCGTCGACGCTGCACACGATCTGTGCGATCCCGGATGGGCTGCCTCCGGCCGTCGCCGTGACGTATTGCGTCCCGTCCGTCGATGGCGCGTCGACTGGTCCGCTGAGTGAGATCGTCGGAGTGCTGTTGTCGATGTAGACCGTCTTGGTCAGGCTCGCTGGCACACCCGCTGCATCAGACGCGCTCAGCGTCAGCGGCAGCCCGCCCTGCCCGTACAGGCTCGTATCGAGCGATTGGCTGATCGCTGGCGCCGCGCATTGATGCCATGTCGAGACGTCCTGCGCTGACGTCGTGGTGTCGATCAGCTGCCCGTTCAGGCTCGCCGAGAGCGAGCAGAGCCCTGAGGGCGAGTCTCCTGAGACAACGAATGGCCATGTACCCCTGATCCATCCCGACGTCTGCCACAGGCCACTCGGAGCGTTGAACCCGGGACCGCTGGTCTCCCTGACGTAGAGCGAGAACGTTTGGACTACAAATGTCGCGGGCTGGGTGCAGGTGGCCTTCCCGCAGACAAGCTGCATCCCGAAGTAACTCGATGGTGATGGAAAGACCATCCCAAGGGTGCCCTGCGTCTTGTCGTTGGCCTCAGTTCCGCCGCCTGCCCAATAGAAACCGCCGCCGAACTGTCCTCCGTCGTTCACGCCAGCAGAGACAAGCTGATTTGCCGTGGCGCCGACAAGGACGAGCCCTGGGGGAGTCGTGGTCTGCCACCGTCCTGTCTGCCCTTTGGTCGTCGTTCCGCTGGGGAACAGGCTGAAGCCGCCGCCGTTGTATGACGGCGCCGGGCAACGGCCAGTCGCGCTGATGCCAGGCACCAAGCTGGAGGTAAATGCGTTGTTGGCGTAGGAGCCACAGACCTGAACCGTTTCGTCCCCAATTGAGGGAGAGCAGTAGATCAGCAGCGCCAGTGCCGCTACCGCCAGAGTCAGAGCCCGGTATCGCCAATGCTTTGTGATCCAGCCACTCATGAAGCCGGCGGCGATCAGGGGCAGGTAATCAGGACGTTGACGTTCTCGGGCACGTTGTCGCCGCTCGCATCGAACGTGGAGACGATGATGTGGGCGGCGCGCCCTCGGCCGAATGGCCCAGCCGTGGTGGCGCTTGCCGAGGCGTTGATCGGCGCCACGTTCACCGGATTGGCGATCGCTATGCAGTTCTGCGCGATCGACCTGTGCCAAGACAACTGGTAGAGCCCTTGCGTGGGGTTCGACGTCGTCGCCGAAGCATGCGGACTGGAAGCAGTCACATGCCCGTCGGCACGGATCTGAGCCCAGTCCGCGATGTGCCCCGCGATCGAGGAAGGATTCAGGTTGGCCGCCGAAACGGCGTTCTTCGCGAGCTTGCTGCCGGTGACGGCACCGTTGTGCAGCTGAACGGTGCCGACGCTTCCCGCGGGGATCGCGATCGCGGCATAGGAGGTCCCGCCCAACGAGATGAAGAGCGCGGCGTACCCGATTGCGTTGGACTTGATGTGGTGCAGCAGACGTCGTGGCATCGCTTCCTTCCGGCTGCCTAGCAGCCCTTGACGCAGGAGCCGATCCCTCCGAGCGGGTTTGATCCCGAGGGGCCGGAGGGGTGAGTGTTGCTCGTGGTTGAGTGGGTCGCGGACACCGGCGTTTGGCTCGTCGTCGAGGCCGGTGACGGCGGCGGGGCATAGGTCTGTGTCTGAACGGTGGTCGCCGTGGAGGGCGACGAAGCGGGCACTGCTCGGGTCTGCTTTCGCGGTGCGCGCCGGATGCGGTGTGGGACCTTCACGTGCGGGTGCGAAGGCCGTCGATGAGCTGCGACGTGTCGCCGGCGCGCCGCACGCGCGGCGCTGACCGCTTGCCGAGCGAAGGGCTGCAGTTCGGGGCCGAGCGCCGCGATCGTGCTGTTCAGCTCGCCGCCGAACGCCGTGAGGAATCCGGTGGTCGATGTCGGCGAGCTGTCCGAGCGAGCCGGATTCAGCCGGCCGGGGCCGCTGCTGAGAGTGACCACAAGGACGGCCGTCCCGGCGACGACGAGGGTTGCCACGATCCCGAGGAGGCGAGCTCTCCGTCGCCGTGGCGCCTGCCCGCGGGACGGCGTGGTCTGCCGGGCGGGTCTGCGCCGGCGTCGAGGCGCTGCCGCAGGGGACAGGTCTGCCGTGCCTTTCGGGCGACGCCGCTGGATCGTCGTCGCGACATCGGCATCTGCCGGCGTGCCCTCCTTGACCCGTCTGATGAGCTCGTCGATCTTCTCCCCGCCGACGGGGGCGGTCGATTCGGCTCGCTCTCCACGGGCATCAGGCTCCGAGGTCGCCTCTCGCGTGGGGGCTGGAGCGCCGTCCGCGGCGTCCTGATCGCCGGCGGAGCGGTTATCGTCGCCTTCCGGCGAGCCACTTGTGATGAGTCCACCAAGCAGATCCCGCGCGGGCTCCGCAGACGGGATGCGTGCCGGCGCTGGGCGCCTGAGCCCCGGGCGCGACTCGCGCGCCTTCCGGCGCTCTTTCAGCTCGTCGACGTGCTCGTCATCTGTAATCGGCGACATCCCGACCTACCGTGTAGGATAGCGGTGGTTGAACAAGGTTAACCTACCCACTGGGCGACATCATGGCAGATTCTGAGGATCGTTTGCTGAGCGTTGCGGAGGTTTCGCGTCTGCTGAGCGTGACCGAGCCGACGGTGCGCGAGTGGATCAAGGACGGCAAGTTGCAGGCGCATCGCGCGGGCGCGCGGTTCTGGCGGATCCGTCAGAGCGAGGTCGATCGGATGCTCGGTGAGCAGGCGAGCAACCGCCCCGCTGGGCCCAGCGGCGGCCCGCGGCCTGCGGCCGCTGAGCCGGCGCGCGATCTGATCTCGTCGCTGATCACCAATCCGGAGGGATCGCCCGATGCAGGTTGAGGTCGCCTCGATCGTCAAGCAGATGATGTCGGCGGGCGAACGGTGGGAGTCGGCACTGGACGCGCACGCCCTCGCGCCGCCGGACGCTGGGTTTCCGGTGCGTCTCAGGGCTCTGTCGATCGCGGCCAGCGAGCAGGCGGCGGCGTTTGAGCTCGCTGCCCAGGGCGGGTTGGGATGGCGATCGCGGACGATCAACGGCGAGTTCTCGTTGGCGCCTGAGCTCACACCGGGAAGAAACCGCCCGGGCCCGCCCGAGTTGTGGGAGCGCTTTGATGCCGCGACCGCCGCGCTCGCGACGGCGCTGGCGGGATCGTCGCCGAAGGTGCTCGCGGAGGCGTTCACGGAGCTCTCCGAGGTGTCCGGTCTGCTCGCCGGCGATCTGCAGCGCAGCTACCGGGCGGCGACGCGCGTCGCGGGGTAGGGATGTGGGCACGCTCGTCCGGCTGTACATCGGTTGGCGGCTGTTGCGGCTGCTGCGCCCGCTCCTTGTCGTGGCGGTGATCGGCGCCGCCGTGCTGGCGCTCCATGGCGGTCATGTGGCTGCGAAGAGCCGTGCGTCGAGCCCGCTGGTTCGTGGGGCCGCGGCGGCACAGCATGACCTCTCGCGCGCGCTCAAGCGCGCCTTCGTGCCATCGCATCGCTGACGGCGCGGGCCGACGACGGTGGCTACACGCCCTGGTCCGCAGTCGCTGACTCGGCGCGGTCACAAGTCGGCGCTCCCGGGGTCGACATCGCCCAGGCGTGGGGCGTCGCTTGCCGCGGCCACGATCGGGGGCAGACTGTGCTCGGGGTGCACGAGCAGCTCGCAGGGGTGCCGGCCGCCGGTTCCGATCCGTTCGGGAGCGCGGTCCTCGAGCGCGACCGGGATGACGCTCGCGCGCTGGGGGTCGGGCCCGAGGGTCGTGTAGATGACGGCCTCGCCCTGCCCGAGCTCGGCGAACGTGTCTGACCCGATCCGGAACTCCCGGACCCGGCGGGCCGAGCCGCGGCCGGAATGCTGGGTGCCGTGCCCGCTGGTCTGGTTGGTCGATTGCCACAACGCCCGGGTTCCCATCAGCTTCGCCAGCCAGTCGCGGCTCTCGGGCGCCGTCTGACGATGGGCGACGACACCCGAGAAGTTGTCGGTGAGGCTCGGCAGCAGACCGGGTTGTCCGGACAGCGCCTCCGGGTCGGCGACCGACTGGGTGACCACGATGACCTGCCCGCCATGGCTGCGTCCGCGCTGAAGGATCGCGACCGCCCGGCTGGCCGCCATCTTGATCACCGCGCCGAACTCGTCGAGCATCAGCGTCCACGGCGCGCCGGCTTGCGCCGCCGCGTCGTGGAGGTCGGCGAGCGCGAGCACGGTCATCGCGGCGGCCTCGTCGGGCATCACGTCGGCATGCATCCGCCACATCACGACGGCTCTCGCCCGGAGCGCGTCCACGAGTCCGACGCCGACCGCCTCGCCATCGGGGGTGAGCCGCGGGGTGACGACCTCCCGGTTGGCGAGCGCGAGCGCGACCTGGAGCCGGGCCGAGCCACCGGAGAGGTCCTCGTTGCCCTTCCGCGAGGCGACGTACCGGCCGTGCTCCTCGACGCGTCGAGCAAGCTGGCGATGCTCGTCCCCCAGCCCATAGGCGATCGCCTGGAGCGCCGGGTAGTGCAACGGGTGGCACGCGTCGATCAGGAACGGGATCGACGGCGGCCAGCGATCGGCAGCGTGCAGGACCCGGCAGACCGTGTCCAGGTGAAGCCGCAGCACGTCGTAGTAGTAAGGCTCTGACTGCTTGATCGGCTCGACCGCGCGGGCGGCGACCTGCGCCGGCGTCCCCCACAGCGGCTGGTAGCGATCGCTGTCGGGGTCCTGCGGGTCGATCAGGACGAACGGCACGCCGGCGGCGGCCGCCAGCCTGCTCATCTGCTCGACGTCCTCCAGGTCTCCCTTCTGATCGAGGATCAGCAGCGCCGCCTGCTGCGTCAGCGTCCGCGCCGCAAGGACCCGGCGCATCGTGGTCGTCTTGCCCGAACCGGTCGCGCCGCAGGCGAAGATGTGCTGCCCCTCGCCAAGAGGCAGGCGTGATCCCGCTTCTCCGGTCTCGCTCATCGGGACGTAGTGGACGTGCTTGGGCCACGGGCGCCGATGGACGAGCTCGCCCTGGGAGCGCAAATAGATCCGCTCGCCGGGCCGGCGCGCCGGCGCGGGCTGCCAGATCCACCGGCGTTCGCGCTCGTGCGCTCGCAGCTCCTCGCCGGCACCGAGATCGGCGAGCCGCCACCGTCTCCCGCAGAGCGCTGCCGAGAGAAAGAACGACGTCACCGGAGCCGCGACGATCACCAGCGGCCAGGCCTTGACCCAGACCGCCAGGGCCAGCGCGCCGGCGCTCACGACGGCCGGCGGATACGTGTTGCGAACCGACAGCGTGGAGTATCGGCGCATCGTCCACGCGCACACGGCGCCGAGAGTGCCGGCGACGATGACCGCCGCGACGTCGACGAGCACGTAAACGGAGATCATCGCGCTTCTCCGGCGACCCGCGCTCGAGCCGTCGTCTCGTCCGCGGCGGCGAGCGCGAGCCGCTTGATCGTTTCGAGGAGCTCGATCCGAAGCCCGCCGTCCTCCAAGCTGAGGCCTGCGAGCACGGCCTGGCTGGTGACGAGCTCACGCATCGCGGCGTCGCCGCACACGTAGACGCAGGCCCCGGAGCGCCCGGTGGCGATCCATCGCGCGTGCAGATCCAGGATCGCCCGCAGCCTCGGCTTGGACTTCCGTCTCAGCTCGACCTCGATCGCGGCCGGGCGCCTGGTCGGCACGACCCCGATGAGATCGGGTCGATGCATCGTCCGCCGGGGCCCGGCGAGACCGCTGAGCTCACCGCTCCAGGAATCGTCGATGAGCAGTTCTCGGGGCCCGAGCATCTCCCGGCCGCGGGCGGTCAGCCACGCCGCCACCCAGGCGCAGCCGCTCAGGTGAGCCCACCACGTCGGCCCGGGATCCGGCGCCGCCGGCGCCCTGACCTCCGCCACCTGGACGCCAAGCTTGGTCGCGAAGAGAAGCGATCCCTCCCCTCGCGGTAGCGCGGCCCGGGCGACCCAGCCAGCCCGCGTCAGCCTCGCCGCGTGGGACCGTGCCGTCCCCGGCACCCAGCCCATCGCGCATCCCCACGCATCGATCGGAGCCGGTCCGACCCGCGCCAGCCATCGCAAGCCCTCGACGGTTGCCGGACCCGGACCCAGTTGACGGCTCATCGCTGCGCCGTCCCGGTCCGCGCCTGGCACCTGATCGTCGCCCGAGCTTTGGTTGTTCTGGTTGTTCTTCTTGTTGTTGTTGTCTTCATCTCATCTCCAAAGATTTCTGCTGCCCATCTGTCATTTGGCATGGCTTGGAGAAGTGGCCCCCGCCCCCGTCTGCACGCAGATGACCTCCGAGCATTACCGACTACCCGAATGACCTCGTGGAGGGCGGGTAGTCGGTAATGCTCGGCCGGCGAATCCCCAGTGCTGACGGGGGCGGGGGCCACCCGAAGTGCCGCACAACCTGCGGTACTTTGAGCGGCACTTTCTGCGGCACCAGATGCCCTGCCAACAACCACCTCAAGCCGCGCCGGACGCATGCCGGAACCACGACGCGACTCGTGCCACGCTGACCTCACTGTCCTGCCACCTCGCCGCCGAGAATGCGCGCCAGCCGGTCGGCGGCGGCCTGGTCGAGGATGATCTGAAACCCGCGCCGGTGCGGCGTGGCCTTGGCCTCGCAGCCGGTCGCGCTCGCGATCACATCCTGAAGCCGGGCGGCCGCGGCGCACTGATCCGGGTGCGGCGGTCGGCGCGGCGCAGCCGGCCTCGCGACCCGAGCGATCTCCGCTTCGAGCGCGCGGACAGACCACCCGCCTTCGGCGGCCCGGCGGGCGAGGGACCGGCGACGGTGATGGTCAGGCTCCGCGAGCAACGCCTTCCCGTGTCCCTTGCTCAGGGTGCCCTCGTCGATCAGGGCGATCGCCTCATCCGGGAGATCGAGCAGCCGAACCGTGTTCACGATGTCGGCCCGGCTGCGGCCGAGACGCCGGCTGAGAGCGTTGCCGGTGACGCGGAGATCGTCGAGCAGCACCGCGAGCGTACGCGCCTGCTCGATGGGGGTCAGGTCCTCGCGGACGACGTTCTCGATCAGCGCGAGCTCCAGCGAGCCGGCGTCGTCGAGCTCGCCGTCGACGAGCGCCAGGATCGTCGTCTCCCCGGCCAGCTCGGCGGCCCGCCAGCGTCGCTCGCCGGCGACGAGCTCGTACCCGTGCTCACTCGGACGGACGATGATCGGCTGCAGCACCCCGCGCTCGCGGATCGAGTCCGCCAGCGCGGTCAGCGCCCCGTCGTCAAACCGCTTGCGTGGCTGCTGCGGGTTGGCGTGGATCTCTCCGAGCGGGATGTCGCGCAGCCGGCCCGCGTCATCTCGCTCGCCACTCGGCGGCCGGCTGCTGGCGCGTTCGTCGCCGGCGCCGAGAGGATCGTCGACCCGGAGGCTGCGTCGACGGGTCGCGCTCATCGTGTGGCCGTCCTGGCGAGCAGCTCGACGACCTCGTCGTAGGCGACCGCCACCGAGCTGTCGGGCGCCAGGCACGCCACCGGGATGCGCGCCGCGGCCGCCTCGGCGACCAGCGCCGAGCGCAGCCGGATCCGGGCGGCGGGCGCGAGTCCGGCCTCGACGAGCTGCTGATCGACCGTCCGGCTGCTCACGCGGCCCGGGCTCCAGCGGGTCACGAGCGCGATCAGAGCGGGCGCGTCTCCGCCGAGCCGTCGGGCGAGCTTCTCGATCGTGACGCGCAGCTCGAGGATCCCGTGGACGGCTCCCTCGTCATCGGCGCTGACCGGGGCGAGCACTCGGTCGGCGCAGACGAGCGCGTTGACGGTCAGCAGACCGAGGTTCGGGGGTGTGTCGATGACGACCTCGTCGTACTGATCGATCACGGTCTCGAGCGCATCGCTGAGAAACCGTTCGCGTCCGAGCTCGCCGACGAGGCTCATCTCGACGCCGGCCAGCTCGCTCGCCGCCGGGATCACATCGACGCCGTGGACGCCGGGCACGATCGCATCGCCGGCGCTCGCTCGTCCAGCGAGCACGTCGACGAGGTTGACCCCGATCGCGCGGGCCTCGAGCCCGAGCTGTCGGGTGAGCGCGAACTGTGGGTCGGTATCAACGACCAGGACCCGTCCCCCTCGGCGGGCGATCAGCGCGCCGATGTTCGCTGCTGTCGTCGTCTTGCCGACACCGCCCTTTTGATTTGCCACGACAGTGACCATCACGACACCTCCTGTTGGTTGATGTGCAAGCCGGGCGCCGCTGGCGCCGGACGTCCGTCTCCGCGTGCCAGCGCTATGCGCTCGGCGTCATCCGCGAGCCGCAGCTGGCGCGATGTCTGCTGGGAGCACTGGGTCAGCAGCGGACCGAAGCGACCCCGAACCCATGAGCACGTGTCGGCCGGCGCGGCGACGACCAACGCACCGGAGGCGTCGATCGCGATCAGCTCAAGCGGCTCGAGCCAGATCTCGAACCGGCTCTCACCGACGGCGCTGAGCAAGAGGGAGCGGATTCGCTGCCAGTCGTCGCGGTCGGCGACGCCGGGTAGCCCGAGGCCTCGGCGGACCTCGTCGAGGTCGACGCGGACGCCCCGCCGTCGCTTGCGACCGCGCTCGGTGACGTAGGTCTGCTCGATCGTCACCGAGCCAAGGGCGCTCCCCCCTTCAGGGGGGCTGGGGGGGTCTTTCTTGGTTCTGGGGTTCTGGGGTTCCTTTCCCGCGCGCGCGATGGGCGCCGGGGTTT
>Ga0302184_10000236_pt1 | contig 36832 bp, 34 predicted proteins | sample I_Palsa_N3_3_FD_200233 | JGI IMG/M metagenome (GOLD analysis project Ga0302184, IMG submission 200233) | Peat permafrost microbial communities from Stordalen Mire near Abisko, Sweden - I_Palsa_N3_3 | ecosystem: Environmental > Terrestrial > Soil > Palsa > Peat permafrost | place: Sweden...
TGGTCCTCGATCGCCGCCGGCTCGAGGCTCCGGTGCTCGGCCGCGGCGGCGACAGCGGAGGCCTGCCCGTCGACCGCCGCACCGAGCGCGATCGCGCGCTCGGCGACCGTGTCAGACAGCGCGCGCCAGGAGTCGACGAGCTCGTCGAGGTAGAGATGGAGTGGGCGGAACAGCGGCCCGACGACGTTCCAGTGCAGCTGCTTGCCGACGAGTGACAGGTCGACCAGCTCGATCAGCGTCGCCTGGAGCTGGCTGCCGATCTCGTCACGCTCGTGACCGCCGAGCGCCGGGACATGGGCGTGGCTTGCGGTTGAGGCCATGGTGTGCTCCTTCGTATCCCTGCGGATTGTGTCGCACCCGATGATCGCCGGCGGCGAGCGGTGCGAGCGGCGTGTGGTGCGTCGCCGACCTGGAAGCGTAGCCCTGCCGGCGTCGCTTCGAGGCCCGCGCGTCAGGCCGCCGCGCTGGCGGGCAGGGCGACGTGGGGGCTGCCATCGAGCAGCTCCACGATCCGTTGCCGGCTGGCGGTCGACAATGCCGCAAGCGGCGGGCGGGCAAACCCGCTCGCGAGCGCCCCGATCTGCTCCATCACCCACTTCGCCGGTGCTGGGTTCGTCTCGATGAAGGCGACGTCGACCAGCGGGTGGAGCTCGTAGTGGAGTGCCCGTGCGCGCTCCTGGTCGCCGGCTGCGAAGGCGTCGTACAGCTCGGCCACGGGGCGTGGCGCGAAGTTGGCAACGCAACTCAAATGTCCGGCGCCGCCGAGCGCGAGCATCGGGTAGCACAGCAGCTCGATTCCCGAATAGGCAAGGAAGTCGCTGCCGCACTCGTCGAGCACGTAGGAGACATGCTCGAAGTCGCGCGTGGTCTCCTTGATTCCGACGATGTTGTCGAAGTCGCGAGCAAGCCGGCCGACCGTGGCCGGAGCGAGATCGACAGCCGCGCGCACCGGGACGTTGTAGACGACGATCGGCAGCGATGGAAATTCGCTCGCCACGGCGGCATACCACTCATACAGACCCTGCTGCGTGGGGCGCGCGTAGTACGGCGTGACGACCAGCGCGATGTCGGCGCCGAGGCGCTGTGCTTCGGCTGTCAGCTCGAGCGTTTCCTCGAGGATCGCCGAGCCTGTTCCGGGCAGGAACGGCACCCGGTCGGCGACCGCCTCGGCAGTCGCGGCCATCACCGCCTTGCGCTCAGCCAGTGACTGCGATGTTGGCTCACCGGTCGACCCGCCGACCGAGATGCCGTGGGCGCCGGCCTCGAGTTGCCACTCGACGAGCCGCGGGATCGCCTCGAGGTCGAGGCTCCCGTCCTCGTGAAACGGCGTGATCAGCGGCGTGATCGCGCCGCGGACGGAGCTCGGGTCAGTTCGAAATCTCATTCTTTCCTCCATCTTCGTCGCCCGGGGGAGCGTCGCGGCGCGCGGCGCGCCAGCGCTCGAAATCGGCTTCGCGCTCGGGCCCGATCGGGTAGGTGCCGCGGATGCTCTCGCCTGCGGTGACGCGCTCGAGCGACCAGGCTTCACGCTCCTCCTGCTCGGCGGCGCCACGGGCCAGATCCTCGGCCATCGCCGCTGGCAACACTGCGATCCCGTCGCAGTCCCCCACCATTACGTCGCCGGGCATTACGAGCACGCCGCCGCAGGCGACCGGAACATTGCGTGCCAGCGGGTAGTGCATAAGGCCGAGTACGGCTGCGTGAGGCGCCCGGTAATAGGTCGGTATCTCGAGACCGGCGAGCGCCGCGCTGTCGCGAACTGCGCCGTCGGTGATGATTCCGCGCGCGCCGCGTGCCGCCGCGCGCGCGGCGAGGATGTCGCCGATCGTCCCGGCCCCGAGCTCGCCGCGCGCCTCGATCACCAGGACCTCCTCGCGGCCGATCGTTTCGACTGCGAGCTTCTGCTCGTTGAGCTCGGCCTTGTTGGCTGCCGCAATGTCTTCGCGCAACGGGACGTAGCGCAAGGTGTAGGCGTAGCCGAGCAGGCGCAGGTCCGGGCGCGAGGAGCGCAGTCCGGCGATGAAGGCGTTGCGAATGCCGCGGGCTCGCAGCTGGACCGTCAATGTCGCGGTGGAGACGCTGCGCAACGCGGCCGCGGCCTCGCCGGAAAGCACGATCGGGCGAGGCGCCCCACCCGTCGTTTCGGAATCATCGATCATATATGAAATCGCGCAATGATCACGCCGCTCGTCCGAAATCGTATACGATTTGCGATGCACCACGGCGAGGAGAGATTTCGATGGCGACACACAAACCGGTGAGCAGCGTACGGCCCGCCGAGGGTTCGCTTGGCCTGCAGCGCCATTTCATTGACGGCGACTTCCGCGAGGCGGTCGAAGGTCGCACGTTCGAAACCCTCGATCCGACCAGCAACGAGCCGATCGCCGAGGCTGCAGACGGAACCGCGGCGGATGTGGATGCTGCGGTCGCCGCGGCGCGCCGATCCTTCGACGCGGGTTCCTGGTCACGGATGCCGGCATCTCAGCGGGCGCGGATCCTGCGTCAGATCGCCGATGCGATCCGCGCGCACGCCGACGATTTTATCGCCCTCGAGTGTCTCGATATCGGCATGCCGATCGCCCAGATGCGCGGCCTCGCGGCGCGGGCTGCCGAGAACTTTGACTACTTCGCATCGGCAATCGAGCAGCTTCACGGCCGCTCGTTCCAGATGGGTGACTTCATCAACTACACGGTTCACAAGCCGGTCGGGGTCGCCGCCCTGATCATGCCCTGGAACGCTCCGCTGATGCTCTCGACCTGGCGGATTGCGCCATGCCTGGCGGCCGGCAACACGCTCGTGCTGAAGCCCGCCGAATGGTCGCCGCTGACCGCGACGCGCCTCGCCGAGTTGATCGCCGAGACCGACCTTCCGGCCGGGGTCTTCAACGTGGTGCACGGCTTTGGCGAGACCGCAGGAGCACCACTCGCGGCGCATCCTGACGTGCAACTCGTCTCCTTCACCGGTGAAGGGGCGACGGCCGAGAAGATCATGGCGGCCGGCGCACCGACGCTCAAGCGCTACTCGTTCGAACTCGGCGGCAAGTCGCCCGTGGTGGTCTTCGACGATTGCAATGCTGAGCGCGCGGTGGATGCTGCGGTCGCGCAGATCTTCAGCATGAATGGCCAGCGCTGCACGGCAGGCTCGCGCTTGCTGGTCGAGCGTGCGCTCTACGACGACTTCGTCGCTGCCGTCGCCGAGCGCGCGCGTGCGGTTCGTGTCGGCGATCCGTTCGAGCCGTCGACCGAGCTCGGCCCGCTGATTCGCCCCGAGCACCACGAGCGAGTTTTCGCCTACATCGAGTCAGCTCGCGCCGATGGCGCCGAGCTGCTCGCCGGCGGCTCGCGTCCGGATGGCTGGCCGGACGGAAACTTCCTCGAGGCGACGGTGCTTGCCGGGGTCACGCCGGGAATGGCGATCTTCGATCAGGAGGTTTTCGGCCCGGTCCTCGTTGCGACGCCGTTCGCCGACGAGACCGAGGCGATTGCGCTGGCAAACGCGACTGAGTACGGGCTTGCCGCATACGTTTGGACCAGCGACGTCGGTCGGGCCCACCGCGTCGCGCAGGCGATCGACGCCGGACTCTGCTGGATCAACTCGCACAACGTGCGCGATCTGCGAACGCCGTTCGGTGGAACACGGCGCAGCGGCATCGGTCGCGAGGGAGGCGACTACAGCTTCGAGTTCTACTGCGACCTCGAGACCGTTCACGTCGCGACAGCCGAGCACGCGATACCACGGCTCGGGCTCGGCGGCGATACCGTGCTGCCATGAGTTCGTCTGGGCGTGGTGCAGCGATGCAGGCGGCTGTTGCGCGACCGCCCTACGACATCATGCGCGGCGCGCACGCCGAGCTGCACGTCCGCGACCTCGCTGCTTCACGCGACTTCTACGTCGACCAGCTCGGGTTGATCGTCACGGCTGATACGGGCGACGCGCTCTACCTGCGTGGCTGGGAGGAGCGCCTGCATCACAGCCTCGTGTTGCGCGCGGCGCCGACGCCCGCCGCGGCGCACCTCGCGTTTCGCGTTCGTGAGGAGGAGGATCTGCTGCGTCTTGTCGAGGCGTTCGACGCCGACGGAGTCGCGTCGCGCTGGGTCGACGACGAGCTCGGACAGGGTCGGGGCCTGCGCGTCCAGGATCCGGCCGGCTTCCCGCTCGAGTTCTTCCACGCGATGGAGCCTGTCGCTTCGCAGCTACGCCGCTTCGATATTCAGCGTGGCGCGCCGGTGCTGCGCTTCGACCACTTCAACCTCCACGTCACCGACGTCGAGACGGTCGCCGCACAGTGGTTCCGCCACGGCTTTCGCTGCTCGGAGTACATCGAGACGGACGCGACGCCGGCACGCCTGACCGGGGCCTGGATGCTGCGCAAGCCGACGGTCCACGACGTGGGCCTGACACTTGGGCGCGGCCCGCGCCTGCACCACCTCGGCTTCTGGGTTGGCGAGCCGATGGGCGTGCTGCGCGCCTGCGACCAGCTCGCCGCGGCCGGCCATGTCGCGGCGATCGAGCGCGGCCCAGGACGCCACGGCGTCAGCAACGCGTTCTTCGTCTACCTGCGCGATCCCGACGGTCACCGGATCGAGCTCTACAGCTGCGACTACTACACCGGCGATCCCGATCACGAACCCCTGCGCTGGAGCGTGAGCGACCCGAGTTGCCGTTCCTTCTGGGGCACCCGCGCTCCCGACGAGTGGTACGAAGAGTCCTCGTTGCTGCTCGACCTCGACGGCGAGCCGGTCGACGTGCACGATGCGTCGGCCGACGAGCGCAGCGAGATCATGGCGTGAGGCGGCCCGCGCCGCGGCCGGCGCGCAGCGCAGTCTGATTCGCGAAGATAGCCGGGCAATGGGGGTGAGGGCACGGATCTGGGTCGCCTCGATCGGCGCGACGGTGGTCGCCGTGGTCGTTGGCGCGCCCGCGTTCTCGGCGTCCACCCAGCCGGTCGCCGCGTGCGGAAGCGTCACCCAGCGGACGATCACGGCGGCGTACGAGACGACGACACGCGATATCTACGATGGCGAGGTCGCCAGCCCCGAGGTCGCCGCCGACCTCGCCCACGTGACGAGTGCGGCCTACCTCGGGCGCGCAGTGGCGGCCGATGACGCCGCTGCGGTGGCGGCCGCGGCGACCAGGCTCGTCTACACGCGGGGCTGGCACATCGTGCGGCTGCGGGTGCTCTCCAAGGCCGGAGCGCTGCTGGCGGATGTTGGCGGGCCCTACGTGCTCGCGCCGGTCAGGGGCAAGCTCAGGTACAACGGCGCGGTCGTTGGCAGCTTCGTGATGAGCGTGCAAGATGACCTCGGCTACGAGAAGCTCGTGACGCGCTTCACCGGCCTGCCGATCGAGCTCTACAGGGGCGGGGCGCCGTTGATGGGCCGTGACTTCCCGGCGACGCAGGCACCCGCAACTCCGCCTGCCAACGGAACGCCGATCAGCGTCAATGGCAGACAAGCCGTGACGGCCGCCTACGACGTGCTGGCCTTCCCAGACGGTGAGACCCTCGTGGTGCTGGCGATCCCGCGTGCGACGACCGCATTGCGGCATGGCAGCTGCGCCGCGGTCAACGCCGTCAGCTACGGAGCGATCTCCGCCCATCTCGCCAGGCTCTTCGCCCTCCCCACGGCTGCTGCGATCTACGTCAGGCTCGATCACGAGTTCGACTCGGCCAAGCTCATGTTCGTGCGAGCTGGGTCGACGCAGGTCGCGAGCTCGGGCGGACCGGGTCCGGTATCGATCCCCGAGAGTGGCAGCGTCAGCTACGAGGGGCAGGACTGGATCGTCTACTCGTTCACACCGGTCCCCGCACTGCGGGTCTACATCCTCTTCCCCGCCAAGGGACAGACGGGCGGCCCCACCGGGGCGACCGGCACGACCTGAGGTGGCTCGCTCGCGGGCTGAAGACCGGCCGCCCGCTGTCGCCCTGCCGATCGCTGCCGGCGAGCCGCCGCCGCTGGCGCATTAGTGTTCCGGGAATGGGAACGAGGGCTTGGCGATTGCTCGCGGGTGTCTGCACCGCCCCGCTCGTCGGTGCGGCGGTGATCGCTACCGCGTTCGCCGGCACCAGCACGGCGGCCGCTCCGCCAAGCACCGGCCCCGCCTGCGGCGCCGCGACTGCGGGCGTCATCTATGCGCTCGACGACGCGGTCGTCCACAAGATCTACAACGACGAGTTGCACAGCGCGGAGGTCAAATCGGACCTCGCCGACATCACCTCCTCGACAACGCTGGCCGAGGCGGTCGCCCTGGGCAATCAGAACGCGGTTCGCGCCGCCACGCACGCGATCGTCTACACCCCGCACTGGCACATCGTGCGGCTGCGTGTCCTCACGAGCTCGGGAACGATCCTGGCAGACGTCGGCGGCCCTGACATCCTCGCCCCGCTGACGGGGCAGATCACATACAAGGGCAGCGTCGTCGGCAGTTTTGTGATGAGCGTGCAGGACGACCTGGGCTACACGAAGCTCGTCGCGGCGATTGCAGGCGTGCCGATCGAGCTCTACCTGCAGAGCGACAAGCCGTTGATGGGGTCGGTCAAGCACCCGCCGAGCAGCCCGCCGCCCGCCGGCCCGCTCACGCTCGGCCGCGTCGACTACACCGTTGATGCCTACACACTCGAGTCGTTTCCCCAGGGCGAGCTGCATGTGGCCGTGCTGATCCCGGCACCGTCGACGACGCTCAGCGCGATGAGCTGCCCCGAGGTCAGAATGACAGCCGTTGCCGCGGTCGTGGAGCACGTCGCGATCGGCTTGACCAACTCCGGCTTTTCCTTCCTCGACCACACGGGGCTGTTCATCGACCAGGCCTCCGGCTATGCCCGCTCACCGATCTTTGTCCTCGACGGCAAGCAGGAGATCGCTGGCACGAACAACCTCTCCGGGGGTGGCCCCTCGCCACCGCGCGATCTCCCCGACAGCGGACAGGTCACATACGAGGGCACGCAGTGGCTTGTGCAGTCGTTCGAGCGTTACCCCCCGGACCGCGTCTACGTCCTTCAACCGACGACGCAGCCGGTCAGCTCGGGGCCGACGGGCGCCAGCTGAGCAGGCTCGCTGCCGCCCGCAAGCGTGGCGGCATAATGTGCGCGGCGTGGCAGGCAAGGTTCTCAGTTCGTTCGCGGATGCGGTTGCCGATGTGGTCGCTGGTGCGTCGTTGGTCGTTGGCGGCTTCGGTTTGTGTGGGATTCCGGAGAAGTCGATCGCGGCGTTGCGCGAGTCGGGGGTTGGGGATCTGACGGTGGTCTCGAACAATTGCGGTGTCGATGATTTCGGTCTTGGGATCCTGCTCGCGAATCGCCAGATCAAGCGGATGGTCTCCTCCTATGTCGGGGAGAACAAGATCTTCGAGGCGCAGTACCTGTCGGGGGAGTTGGAGGTGGAGCTGGTGCCCCAAGGCACGCTGGCTGAGCGGTTGCGTGCTGGGGGTGCAGGGATCCCGGGGTTCTATACGGCGACGGGTGTCGGTACGCCAATCGCGGAGGGCAAGGAGACGCGCGAGTTCGACGGTCGCAGCTACCTGTTGGAGCGTGCGCTGACTGCTGATTTTGCGCTGGTGAAGGCGTGGCGTGGTGACCGGCTGGGGAACCTCGTCTACCGGGATACGGCGAGGAACTTCAACCCGCTGGCGGCAATGGCGGGCGCTGTGACGATCGCCGAGGTGGAGGAGCTGGTCGAGGTTGGCGAGCTCGATCCGAACGAGATCCACACGCCGGGGATCTTCGTGCAGCGGATCCTCGAGGGCACGGGTTATGAGAAGCGGATCGAGCGTGTCGTGCTGGCCGGCGCGGGCGCGCGCTGATGGACGATCCGCGCAGCCGGATCGTCAAGCGCGCCGCGCGCGAGCTGACCGACGGGATGAACATCAACCTCGGGATCGGGCTGCCGACGTTGCTGGCTGAGCACGCCGAGGGCCTGAACGGCGTGATGTTGCAATCGGAGAACGGGCTGCTCGGGATCGGCCCCTACCCGCAGGCGGGCCAGGAGAGCGCTGATCTGATCAATGCCGGCAAGGAGACCGTCACGACCGTCGCGGGCGCGTCGTTCTTTGACAGTGCGGACTCGTTCGCGATGATCCGTGGCGGCCATATCGACCTCGCGATCCTTGGCGGGATGGAGGTCTCAGAGCAGGGTGATCTCGCCAACTGGATGGTCCCCGGGAAGATGGTCAAGGGAATGGGTGGCGCGATGGACCTCGTCAACGGCGCCAAAAGGGTCGTCGTGATGATGGAGCACGTCAACCGCAGCGGCGAGTCGAAGGTCAAGCAGCAATGCACGCTGCCACTGACCGGCACACGCGTCGTCCACCGCCTGATCACCGACCTCGCTGTATTCGACTTCCCCCCGCAAGGCGGCATGGTCCTGATCGAACTCCAAAACGGCATCACCCTCGAACAGGTCCAACAACAAACCGAAGCGGGCTACACGATGCGCGACGCGCTGCCTGTCTAGCTCCGTCCCAGCGCGCGGTAGCCAGCCGGCGGCTAGGCTCCTGTTCGCCGGCGCGGCGTGGGGGAGCCTGCGGTAGACCGCCCGTCCGCGCGCGCTGAGTTTCCCCGCATGGCGATACCCGACAGCACATCCGAGCCGGCCGCCGCCGCAGGTCCGACGCCGGAGCCGGCGGCTGGCGCGCCGCGACCGCCGCGTCGCACCTTCGGTGGGCGCCCCGAGCACTTTGGCCTGGCCGCGATCCTCGCCTTCTCGTGCCTGCTCGAGTTCAACAAGCTGAGCCAGAACGGCTACTCGAACCTCTACTACGCGGCCGCGGTGAAGTCGATGCTGCGCTCGCTGCACAACTTCTTCTTCGTCTCATTCGACCCCGGCGGACTGGTCAGCGTCGATAAGCCGCCGCTTGGACTGTGGCTGCAGGCGCTGAGCGCGAAGATCTTCGGCTTCGCGCCGCTGCCGCTGCTGGTACCCGAGGGCATCTGTGCAGTGCTTGCCGTGGCACTGATCTACTTCATCGTCGCGCCGCGGCTCGGCGCGATCGCCGGCCTGCTGAGCGCGCTCGCGCTTGCCGTCTTCCCGTCGTTTGTCGCGGTCTCGCGCGACAACGCTCTCGATCCACTGCTGCTCCTGCTGATGCTCGCCGGCTGCGGGCTGGCGCTGAAGGCGATCGAATCGGGGCGCACGCGCACGCTGCTCCTGAGCGCGGTCGTGATCGGGCTCGCGTTCAATACGAAGTCGCTCGCGGCGCTCTTGTGCGTACCGGGCATCGCGCTCGGCTACATGGTCTGCGCGCCAACCTCGCCGTGGCGGCGGCTCGCGCAGCTGACTGCAGCGGGTGTCGTACTCATTGTGATCTCGCTGTCATGGTCGCTGGTGGTCGATGCGACGCCGGCGACTCACCGACCCTACGTCGGTAGCTCGACCAACAACAGCGAGTTGGGGCTCGAGTTTGGCTACAACGGTCTCGGGCGCACCGGCGGGCAGGTCGGCGGCCCGCCCTGCCCGCAGACCTACCCGGCGCCGACCTCCGACGTCCCGACCTTCCGTCCGGCAGCGGCGCAGACGTCCGCTGCAGCCACGTCGACGGCGGCGGCCAGCGCGGCCACGACCGGCGCGACCGGTGTGCCCGGAGTCACGGTGCGCGACCCGAATCCCGTGCCGTTCGGCAGCTGTCCGAGTCCGCTGCGGATCTTCGGTGTCGGCTTGGGTGACCAGGGCGGCTGGACGGTTCCACTCGCCGTGATCGGGCTGATCGCGCTGGCGTTTGCGCTCGGCACCTGGCGTGACCGTCGCGCCGGCTTCGTCTTCGTTCTCGGCGGCTGGTTTGTCGTCGAGCTGCTTGCGCTCGACTTCTCGAAGGGGATCGTGCACCCCTATTACGTGTCGGGGCTCGGGCCGCCGCTGGCGGCGATGGTCGGTGCAGCGGCGGCTGCCTTCACGCTGCTGTTACGCAGTCCGACCACCCGTCGCATGCTCGTCGGGCTCGCGGCGGCGGCGCTCGCGGCGATCACGACGATCGGCATCGATCTGCTCCTGATCCACCGCCACGGCTACCCCGAGTTCTGGCGCTACCCGTTGGTGATCCTCGGCGTGACCACGCTCGCGGCAGTCGCGATCTGGCGCAGACGCGGCGCGCAGTGGACCGTTGCGGCGCTCTTGCTCGTGCTGCTCGTGGCCCCGGCGCTCTATTCAAGCAGCGTCTGGGACGCGCCGGTCGATGGCACGTTCCCGAGCGCTGGACCGTACAACCGTGCCGGCTGGGGCGGCATCTCGCTGCCGGCGGACGAGCTCGCAGCGAACCGTGCGCTCGCCAACTACATCGGCGCACACAATCCGACCAAGCGCTTCGCAGTGCTCACGGAGGCGTCGGATGCCGCCTCGCCGATGATCCTGATGGGCTTGAGCGCCGCGGCGATGGGGGGCTACAACACGATCGACCCGGCGCTGAGCGCTGCTGGACTCGCCACGCTCGTCGCTCGGCACGAGGCTCGCTACGTCCTCGTCGGCGGCCCGTACTACGACCGCGGCGGCAACGCCGCCTCCAACGCGGCACGGCTCGTCTGCCCGCAGATCCCGCAATCGATCTGGTATCCGAGCTCTCCCCAGCAGGGTGTGCTGCACCTCGTCGACTGCGCCGGTCGTGCCGCCCAGCTGCGTCACCCGTTTGCGGTTGCGAGAGCCTATCTGCTCACGCACCCGCGCACGCTGTCGTCGTTCTCGACGACAGGGCACGAGTACGAGGACACCACTGGGCTGGCGACCAGGGTGACCGCGCAGATCGGCGGCGGTGTCGGCGGGGCGGTGACGGTCACGATCGGCTCGGCGCTTGCGCCGACCGGCGGCCTCGCCACGCTGACGTCGTCGAACACGCTGGCACCGGCCGTCACGATCATTCATGCGCTGCCGGCTACGACCGGCCGGTCGATCACCTTCAAGCTGCCCGCGGACTGGTACTTCAGGATCAAGCTCGCGGGTGCCGCGGTGATCGCCACCGTCACCCAGCGCGTGCGCTGAGCGGCGGGCTACTCAGGCGGGCGGTAGCCCGCGCAGGCGGGCCTTGACCTGGCGCCGGCGCTCCTCGAGGTCGGCCTGCAGGCCGTGCAGTTCGCTCGCCCGGCGGCGCACGAGCGACAGCTGGCTCTCGAGGTGGCCCAAAGCCTCGGTCAGCAGCGCGCCCAGGCGCTCCGGATCCTCGACACCGGCCTGAACCTCTGCACGCAGGACCTTGCGGGCCTCCTCGGCCTCGACCAGCGTCTTCAGCTCCTCGAGCGAGACGCCGAGCAGCGATCGCAGGCGCATCACCTCGCGCAGATGCTCAACCTCCTCCTCGCTGTAGGCGCGGTGGCTACCGGACTGGCGGGCGGCCTGCTCCCCGAGTAGGCCAATCTCCTCGTAGTAGCGGATCGTCCTCGCGGTCGTCCCGACGAGGCGCGCGACATCGCCGATCCGCAACGCGGTCGTCGGCGCGGCGGCGCTCATCGCTCCGCTGTCGCCGCTTCGTGTCCCGGACGCATCAGCGAGACCACGGCCCCGAGCAGCGCGGAGCCGGCGAGCGCCCAGAGGGCGACGTGCATGTTGCTGATGAACGGGGCGAGCTTGGCGTCGCTGAGGCCGTGGGCCAGCCCCGAGAAGATCCGAAACAGGATCGGCCTTGGCACCGCCGACGTGACGATCGCCAGCACGAAGGCGATCGACAGCACCGCGCCGGTGTTCTGTAGCACCGTGCGTGCACCCGCCGCGATGCCGCGCCGCTCCGGCGGCACAGCGCCCATCATCGCGGCGCCGTTGGGGCTCATGAAGGTGCCCGAGCCGACACCGACGATCGCCAGCAGGATCGCCGCCCAGAGGTAGGAGCTCTGCACCTCGAGCGTCGTCATCAACGCGAGCCCGATCGCGGTGATCAGCATGCCGATCGCCGCGAGCGCGCGCGAGCCGTGACGGTCGGCGTAGCTACCGGCGAGCGGCGAGGCGATCAGCATGCCGAGCGCGAGCGGGATCAGCTTGATGCCCGCATTGATCGGCGAGTCGCCCTCGGCGCCCTGGAAGTAGAAGACGAAGATGAACATCAGCGCGAAGCGCGCCAAGCCGTTGATGAATGTCGCCGCCGAGGCGGCGGCAAACAGGCGACTGCGAAACAGGCTGAGGTCCAGCATCGGCGCGCGGCTGCGCTGCTCGATCAGGATCCACATCGGCAGCAGGATCGCTGCCACCGCGAGACCGACGATTACGATCGGATCGTTCCAGCCGGATAGACCGCCCCGCGACACGGCAAGCACCAGTCCGGTCAGCCCGATCACAAACGTCGTCGTTCCGGCGATGTCGAGCCCGCGCACCGAATCCGCCTTGGCGAGCTCGCGCAGGATCAGCGTCCCCCAGAGGGCGCCGGCGAGCGCGAATGGCACGTTGAACCAGAAGACCCAGGGCCAGGAGATCTCGACCAGTGCGCCACCGAGCACAGGACCGATGACCAGCCCGATCGCCGCAATCATCATGTTTGCGCCCATCGCGAAGCCGAGCTGCTCGTGCGGGAAGGCGTCGGTCACGAGCGCTGCCGAGTTGGCGAACAGGAACGCCGCGCCGATCCCTTGGACCACGCGCCAGAGAATCAGCTCGGTCCCGTTGCCGGCGAATCCGGCGCCGAGCGACGCGAGGCCGAAGACGAGGAAACCGCCGATGTAGGCCTTCTTGCGCCCGAACAGATCCGACAGGCGCCCGGCGCTCAGCACGAGCACCGTCGAGGCGATCATGTAGGCGAGGATCACCCAGACGAGCGACAGGATGCTCGTGTGCAGGCTCCGCTCGAGATCGGGCAGCGCGATGATCAGCGTGCCCGAGTTCGTCGCCGCCATCAGCATCCCGAGGCTCGTGCACGAGAGCACCCACCAGCGGTAGTGGGGCGAGTCCGCGGCCACACCGGGCCGCCGGCGCGGGCGGATCGTGACGGTTTCCGTTTGCGTGCTCATCGACAGTTTACGTGAACGTTCGATTCATCGTAGCAATACCCGCTTACGGGCTGTCAGGCTGTAGCCATGAGGAACGCGGCGCTACGCAACATCTACCGGGTCGGCTACTGGGTTCTGTGGGCTAGTTCGTTCGTCGTCAAGCGCAGCGGCCGCGGCGCCAAGTGTGCGCTGATCAACGACGGCGAGCTGCTGCTGGTGCGCCACACCTACGGCCCGCGCGAGTGGGATCTTCCGGGCGGCGGCGCGCACCGCGGCGAGGATGCGTTGACCGCGATCCGGCGCGAACTGCGCGAGGAGCTCGGCGTCGAGGTCGAGGATCCGACGCTGCTGGGCGTCGGTGGCGCCGGCGGCCGCTTCGCCGCTGCGCACGTCAGCTACTTCACGGCTGCGCTGCCCGACCGCAGCGTCCGCCCGGACCCGGTGGAGATCGCCGAGGTCGCGTGGTGCACTCCCGCGACGCCGCCGCCAGGCCGGCTTGGCTTGCACGCCCGCCAGATGCTCGCCCGTCACGGTGAGGCGCTAGCATCGCCGGCAGGCGATCCGGGGAGTCCCACCAGGGGCTGAGAGGGTGCCCAGGCACCGACCCGTTGACCTGATCTGGATCATGCCAGCGAAGGGAGTGGACATGTCAGCAGCAAAGCGCAGCACTTTCGAGCCAGACGCCGAGTGTCGGACGCAGATGCATCTCGCGCGCAAGGGGATCGTTACGCCCGAGATGGAGCGGGTCGCGGAGCGCGAGGAGCTTGCGCCCGAGCTGATCCGCGACGAGGTCGCCCGCGGGCGGATGATCATCCCCGCCAACGTGCACCACACCGCGCTGGACCCGATGGCGATCGGTCTCAAGGCGCGGGTCAAGATCAACTCGAACATCGGCAACTCGCCGACGAGCAGCTCGTTGGCCGAGGAGGTCGACAAGCTCACGGTCTCCGAGAAGTGGGGTGCCGACACGGTGATGGATCTGTCGACCGGCAAGCGGATCGACGAGACCCGCGAGGCGATCATCGACGCGGCGAGCGTGCCGATCGGCACCGTCCCGATCTATCAGGCGCTCGAGACCGTGAAATCAATCGAGGACCTCAGCGGTGACGTGCTGGTCGAGAACATTGCCCACCAGGCAGCCCAGGGCGTCGACTACATGACGATCCACGCCGGCGTGCGTCTCGAGCACCTGCCGCTCTGCCAGCACCGCGTCACCGGCATCGTTTCGCGCGGCGGCGGGATCCTCGCGCGCTGGATGGTGTCCCACATGCGCGAGAACCCGCTGTATGAGCGCTTCGACGACATCCTCGACATCTGCGCCCGCCACGACGTCACGATCTCGCTCGGCGACGGCCTGCGCCCGGGCTCGATTGCCGACGCCTCCGACGCGGCGCAGTTCGCCGAGCTCGAAACGCTCGGGGAGCTTACGCTGCGCGCCTGGGAGCGCGACGTCCAGGTGATGATCGAGGGTCCCGGTCACATTCCGCTCAACCAGCTCGAGATGAACGTGCGCAAGCAGCAGGAGGTCTGCCACGAGGCGCCGTTCTACACGCTCGGGCCACTCGTGACCGACATCGCGCCCGGCTATGACCACATCACGAGCGCGATCGGCGCCGCGATCGTCGGCTGGCACGGGACCTCGATGCTCTGCTACGTCACCCCGAAGGAGCACCTCGGCCTACCGAACGCGGAGGACGTCAAGCAGGGCCTGATCGCCTACCGGATCGCTGCGCACGCCGCCGACCTCGCGCGCGGTAACCGGGCCGCCGCCCAATGGGATCGCGAGCTTTCCAAGGCGCGCTTCAGCTTCGACTGGAAGCGCCAGTTCGAGCTCGCACTCGACCCGGAGACGGCCCAGGCGATGCACGACGAAACGCTCGCCGACGACTATTTCAAGACCGCCGAGTTCTGTTCGATGTGCGGGCCGAAGTACTGCCCGATGCACAACTTCAAGGACATCGACTGGGACGCCGTCCGCGATGCGGTCGCCGAGCGCAAGCGGGACCGGGTCGCGGCTACCGCCGTGTGAGCGAACCCGCTTGAGCGTTCCCCCAAGCAGCGTCCGCGAGCGCCTGCTCGAGGCCTGGCGCGACGAGGTCCAGGCGACGGTCGTCTACGAGCTGATCGCTCGCCGCGAGGCCGATCCACGACGGGCCGAGGTCCTGCGCAAGCTCGCGGCCGTCGAAACCAACCACCGCGACCGGCTCGAGCGGCGGATGCGCGAGCTCGCGATCGAGATTCCCGACGAGCGCGGCGTGACGCTCGGGCGCTGGCAGCGACTGCAGGCGCGGGTCGCGCCGATCGACAAGTTGATCCAGCGCCAGGAGGCGATGGAGCTGGAGATCGCTGCGCAGATCGAGGACGAGCCGACAGGCGACGCTGCAACCGACGAGCTGCTCGAGGAGATCAAGGCGGAGGAGGAGCAGCACACCGTCGCGCTCGCTCAGCTTCGCGATGGTGGCGCGCCGACCGACCCGCGCACGGCAGCGATCACCGGGCGTCTCGAGCGACTCGCCAAGCGCGAGACCTGGCACCGCTCGAGCACCGGCTGGATTCCCGGCGCGATCTACGGCGCCAACGACGGCTTGGCAGCGGTCTTCGGGATCGTCGCCGGCGTATCGGGCGCGACCGGCGGCTCGCGTGTGGTGCTGACCGCTGGGCTGTTCGGTGCGATCGCCTCGGCACTCTCGATGGCAACCGGCGCATTCCTCGCTGAGCGCTCGACGACTGAGGTTGCCGCAGCCGATCTCGCGCGCGAGCGCGCCGAGGTCGAGAAGCACCCCGAGGAGGAGAAGGAGGAACTCTCGCTCTACTACCAGCTGAAGGGGCTGACCGAAGCCGAGGCAGAGCAGGTCGTCGAGCGGATCGCCGAGAATCCCGAGAACCTGTTCCGGGCGATCGCACTCGAGGAGCTCGGGCACAGCGATGGCCAGGCCGGCAACGCCGTCCAGGCTGCGCTCGCCGGGGGCCTGTCGACCGCGCTTGGCGCGATCATCCCGGTGATCCCGTTCTTCTGGCTGCGCGGCTACACCGGGATCGCCGTGGCCGCCGCGGTCTCGCTTGTCGCCCACTTCGGCGTTGGCGCGGCAAAGTCGATCTTCACGCTCCGTACGGCGTGGTCGTCCGGGCTCGAGATGACGCTCGCCGGGGTGATCGTCGGCGGTGCGACGTACCTGCTGGGCCTCGCGATCGGGACCGGCTGATCAGATCACGAGCACGGCGGCGCCGGTGAAGGCTCCCGCGCGCAGGTCGGCGAGGGCCTCGTTTGCCGCTGTGAGCGCGTAGGTGGTGACTCGGGGGCGCACGCCGGCCTGTGCCGCGAGCGCGAGGAACTCGACGCCGTCCTCACGAGTCAGGTTCGCGACGGAGCGCAGCACACGCTCGCCCCAGAGGATCTCGTAGGGGAAGGCGGGGATCTCGCTCATGTGGATTCCGCCGCAGACGACCGTGCCCGCCGGCCTGACCGCGCGCAGCGCTGCCGGTACGAGCTCGCCGACCGGCGCGAAGATGATCGCCGCGTCGAGCTCCCGCGGCGGGATCTCTGACGAGGCGCCGGCCCACGCGGCGCCGAGCTCGCCGGCCAGCGCTTGCGCGGCGTGGTCGCCTTCGCGCGTGAACGCGTAGATCTCGCGGCCCTGCCAGACCGCGAGCTCGGTCAGGATGTGGGCCGCTGCGCCGAAGCCGTAGAAGCCGATTCGTTGTACATCGCCGCACATCCGCAGGCAGCGGTAGCCGATCAGCCCTGCGCAGAGCAGTGGCGCGACCAGTTCGTCCGGCTGGTCGCCTGGGATCTCCAGGCAGTAGCGCTCGTCGGCGACTGTGTACTCGGCGAAGCCGCCGTCGATGTCACAACCGGTGAAGCGCGCTCGCTCGCACAGGTTCTCGCGGCCCGCGAGGCATTGGGCGCATTCGCCGTCGGTCCAGCCGAGCCACGGCACGCCGACGCGCCGCCCATCGGCGATGCTCGTCGCGACGATCTGGTGGCCGAGGACGCGCGGCGGCTGCGCGATCGCCACCTCGCCGTCGATCAGGTGCAGGTCGGTGCGACAGACCCCACAGGCGCTGACGCGCAGCAGCAGCTGGCCCGGGGCGGGCGAGGGGACCGGCAGCTCGACGGCGCGTAGCGGCGCGCCGACGCGCTCGAAGGCCATCGCACGCATCGTCTCTGGTGTCGCGAGGGCAGGCAGAGCTCAATGGTTGCGTACTACGCTTAGATGAGCACGCTGATGAGCGCCGGAGCAAGCCACATCGTCGAGCAATTCACCGCGCAGGCCGAGGGCTTTGCCCGCTCTGCCTCGATCCGCGACGAGGCGGCGCTCGAGTTGCTGACGAGCTTCAGCGGCGTCGGCCCGGAGGATCGGGTGCTCGACGTCGCATGCGGACCTGGACTTGTTGTCTGTGCGTTTGCCAGGCTGGCGCGCGCCGCGACCGGCATCGACGTGACGCCGGCGATGCTCGAGCGGGCGCGCCGGCACGCCGAGGAGCTCGAGATCGACAACGTCTCCTGGGAGCTGGGTGCCGTGCCGCCGCTGCCCTGGGCGGACCGGTCTTTCGAGGTCGTCGTGTCGCGCTACGCCTTCCACCATCTCCACGACCCGCTCGCCGTCCTGCGCGAGATGGCCCGTGTTTGTGCTCCGGGCGGCCGCATCGTCGTCTGCGACATCGCCCCGAAACCCGGCAAGGCCGATGCGTTCAACGCGATGGACAGGCTGCGCGACCCGTCGCATGTGCGGGCGTTGACGCTGGCGGAGCTAGGCGAGCTCTACGCGCAGTCCGGGCTCGGTCAGCCGCGGATAGCCGGCTACACGCTCGCTGGCGATGTCGACTCGCTGCTCGCGCGCTCCTACCCGCCGCCCGGCGGAGCCGAGGCGGTGCGCGCGATGTTCACGGCCTCGGTTAAGGACGACCGCCTCGGCGTCGACGCTCGGCTCGAGGGCGAGCGGATCACCTACCGCTACCCGATCGCGGTGCTGGCGGCGACCACCTGAGTTCAGCAGTACGGTGCGGGCGAGGCTTTGAAGCGCCCCGCCCGCACCGCGTTGTTCCGCGCGCACTACGCGCGCGCCGGCATCCCCCGGCCCAGCTGTTGCACGTCGTTTGCACCGCGTTCCGTGCTTCGATCGCAATCTAGGGACGGCTCGTACTGGCCGCCAGCCCCCAATGGTGTTGGTGTGGGCACCCCCGGACGGCGTCTCTGGCAGACTGCGCTGGATGGGTGACTGGTCCCGTCTGCTCTCGCGCCTGCTGCGCATCTTCCGCCGGCGCCGCGCCACCCGGCGCCGTCGCTAGTAATCGCGCCCGGCCGATGCGACGCGATGCCACGCTCGGTGGGCTGCTCGCGACGCTCGCCCTCGCTGTCGCCGGCTGTGGCGGGTCCGCCGCCCGCCCGACGCCCAACTTCGCGACGATCGCCAACACGATCTGCACCAACGCCGACACTGAGATCGCGGCCCTCCCGGCAGGCGGCAGCTCGCTCGGCGCGCTGGCTGCACAGGCGCAGCGCGAGCTACCGATCGTCCGTACCGAGGTGAGGCAGCTGTCGGCTCTCGTTGCGCCGCGAAGCGAGCAGGCGGACTTCTCGACTGCACTGAGCGCTGCGCATCAGCAGTTGCCCCTGATCGCGCGCCTGATCTCGGCCGTTCGCGCCCAGCGGACCGCGAGCGTGGCGACGATCGCGCTCCGGGCGAGGGCGCTCGATCAGCGCGACAAGGCGACGATGGCGGCGCTTGGGCTGAACGCCTGCGCCAGCCAGGCGCTGCCACGCGGGCGCGGCTGACTCAGCCGAGTGGGCTAGGACTTGACGACCTTCGACGTGGCGAGCACCTGCCCGCCCGTGCCGATCGCCTGGACCGCGATATAGGGAGCGGTGGTTGTGGCGCTGATCGCCGTCTCGAAACCGGTGTCGGGAAAGCTGCCCACGGCGGTCAGACTCTTGGCTGAGGCGCCGGCCAGCACGGTCCAGCTCGCGACGTCGGTCGCGCCGTTCCAGCTCGCGTAGACGGCCGTCTTGCCGGCTGCCGGTGCGTGCGCAACGACGGCCGGCGGCACGATCGGCTGTCCGCTCCAGACATAGCGATAGCCGCGGAAGCTGCTCGTCGAGCCCGATAGCGTCAGCTCGAAGGTCAGCTCACCCGCGGGGTTGAATTCGGATTCGATCCCGACCTGCCCCCAGCCGACGAAGACGTCGCCATTGGCTAGCTGCTGAACGTCGCCCTGGCTGTCGGAGACCACGGGATGATTGGGAATCTCGATCTGGCGTGCAACGGTCGCCGTGCTGTTCGCGAGGTTGAGATCGAGTTCCAGCCCGCGTGATTGGGTCGCCTCGGGTGGCGAGTCCTCGTTGTCGAACATGCTGATCAGGTACTGGTCGGGCGTCGTATCCGAGACCATCTCGACATCGTGCTGCCAGGCGAAGCGTGCGCCGGCGCCAAGCGCAAAGCCGCTGTGCTTGCCGCCGACCTGCCAGATCACCGCGCCGGTCGTGCCGTTCAGGAGGTAGCTCGTCCATGTGTTGCGCGAGGAGATCAGGATGTCGCCGTCGGGCAGCGGATCGATCGAGTTGAGATGGAAGTAGTCGAGCACGTCCGAGGGGTCGTTGGCGGCCGGGATCGGCATGTAGGTGTCGGAGATCGGCGCATGGGCGAGTGCGTTCCACTGCCACATGACCAGCCCGGTCTTGATGTCGATCTCCTGTACGACGCCATCGTCGATCAGGCCATCGCTCGGCCCGCCGTAGCTCTTGAGGTTCAGATGGATGGGCTCGTATGCGGTGATGAACGCGGTGTTCTGCGGTGTGATCTCGAAGTCGTGCAGGTCGGCGTAGAGCCCGTTGCCGGCGTAGACCTTCGCGATCGGCGTGTAGCTGGAGCTGTAGATCTCGTCGACGCCCTGGCCGTGGAGCTCGATCGTGCGTCCCTGCCACCAGGTGAGCACGGGCTTGCCCTCGTAGGTCTGCATGTTGAAGTCGAAGGCACGGGACGGATAGTTCATCGGGTGAAACCAGACCAGCGAGCCGGTCGGCGAGACGATCATCGGCCCGGCCTGCCCGGGACCCGAGTTCGGTGCGACGAAGATGTCGCCCAGCGATGGATCGGCCGCCGACGTCACGACCGTGACATCAGGCGGCACGAGGTCTGGCCGGCTCCCGAAGCGCTGGACCTTCGTCGTCGTCTCCCCTGGTGGTGACGGCGTCGACTGTGGCAGCACGTAGGGGTTCGCGACGTCGAAGTTCGTTCCGATGCGCTCGCTCGCCGCACCATCGACGACCTCCGCGGTGACCGTCACCTCCTCGCCCGGCTGGAACGGCTTGGACGGCAGGAAGCTCCCACCGGTACCGGTCGAGTACGCCTTGAGCGTGCCCGTGTGCAACCCCGTCCTGGAGGCTTTGACGACGATGTCGCGCAGCTCCGAGGCGGGCACGCCAAGGAAGCTGATCTGGGTGCTCGGGGTCGCGTCAGGCGTGCCTGGCAGCGGGGAGACCGTCTCCGCCGGCAATCCCGCAACGGTGGTCCCACTCGTACCCGTCGAGCCGGTGGCTGCGCCTGCCGCGGCCGGGTAGCTGAGCGTGGCACAGGCGAAGACGGCCAGCGCGCCGGCTGCAAGACCGCGGGCCCCCGTGCCCGCGCGCGCTCGCGCTGGATGCGTACGTGGCACGATCAGATGACCAGGCAGGACGACAATCGGGGCTCCCTCGGCGCAGATCCCCCGACGGACGACAGCTTATCCGTCTTAACGTACCCCGGTCCCCACATGTTGCTCCGATGCACGTCGACCCCTACATAGTTCTCGGTAGCGCGATCGTCGGCCTGCTCGTCGGCATGACCGGCGCCGGCGGCGGCGCGCTGATGACGCCGATGCTGATCCTGCTCTTCTCCGTCAAGCCGTCGACGGCGATCTCGAGCGATCTGGTCGCCGCGGTCGTGATGCGCCCGATCGGCTCCGGCGTGCACCTGCGCAAGGGCACGGTCAACCTCCGGCTCGCCGGCTGGATGGTCCTCGGCTCCGTGCCGATGGCCTTCCTCGGCGCCTACCTGCTCCACCTGCTCGGCAACTCGACCACGGCTCAGAGCCACATCGAGGTGGCGCTCGGCGTCGCCCTGCTGCTCGGCGCCGGGGCGATGGTGCTCCGCTACCTGCTCGACCGCCGCAGCGGCGAGCGACGCGAGGCGCTGATCCACGACGTGATGGCGCGGCCGATCCCGACGGTCGCGATCGGCATGCTCGGCGGCGTCATCGTCGGGATGACCTCGGTCGGCTCCGGTTCGCTGATGATCGTCCTGCTGCTGTTCCTCTACCCGATGCTCGGGGCAAGCCAGCTCGTCGGCACGGACCTGACGCAGGCGGTCCCGCTGACGCTGGCCGCGGCACTCGGGGCGCTCGCCTTCGGCCACGTCTCTTTCGGCGTCACGGGCTCGCTCGTGATCGGCAGCGTTCCCGCGGTCTTCATCGGCTCGCTGATCTCCTCCAGCGCCCCGGACCGCTACGTCCGGCCGGCGATCGCCTTCGTGATCTTCGCCTCCGGCCTCAAGTACGTCGGCCTCGGCACGACGGCCCTCGGCTGGGTCCTCGTCGCGACATTGCTCGCCGGCGCCGGCCTGTGGGTCTGGCTCGCCCGCCCACGCGAGCCCGCCCCGGATCCCTGAGCGATTGTTTTTGGGGTGGCGTGTTGAGCCGTGAGGCTCGCTCTTCACGGCGCAGGCGCCGTCGTCCGGGCTGGCGCGGCCGCGCCGACGCGCTCGTGCACGTAGGCGAGCTTGTCGATCACCGTCGGTGCGAGCGTGAACGGGTACAGGTCTTCCTTGCCCATGCTGCGGTTGACGGCGTTGAGCGCGTAGGTCAGCGGCAGCCAGGCGGCGATGATCGTGTTGAACGGGCCGTCGAGCAACTCGTCGGTTGCGGCGACGCTCAGCGCGGCATCGGACGCCGCCTGGGGGCCCAGCACGACGAGTCCGAAATCGGCTGCGGTCTGCAGCGTGTCGTGGATGTGCAGGTAGTGGCTGAAGCTCTCGGCCCAGTCCTCCCACGGGTGCATCGTCGCGTAGGCGCTGACGTAGCGCTCGCGCCAGTCGGCCGGCGGTCCGCTTTCGTAATGGCGCTTGAGCGCGTCGTCGTAGCTGGTGCGCTCGTCGCCGAACAGCTCGCGCCAGCGCTCGAGCTCCTCCGCGCCCGCAGCCTGCACGAGCGCAGGCCAGTAGTAGTGGCCGATCTCGTGGCGGAAGTGGCCGAGCACGGTCCGGTAGGGCTCGTCGAGTTGGGTGCGGCGCGCCTCGCGCTGAGCGTCGTCTGACTCCGCGAGGTCGAGCGTGATCAGGCCGTCGTCGTGGCCCGTCATCACGGTGTCGAACGCGCTCGACAGCAGGTCGAAGCGCAGGTCCGGCCGGTCGATCTCGAGGCCGAGGTCGAGCAGCTCGAACAGCAGTCGTCGCTTTGCGCGCTCGGCCTCGACGTACGCTGCGAGGCCCGCGATGTCGTTGTCGTTCGGCCGTGTCCGCGTCAGCCGGCAGCTCGCGCAGAACGGCTCGCCTCCCTCGCGCTCGACGAGCCAGTTGCAGGCCGCCAGCTCGGCCTGCGCGCAGCGCACCAGCTCGCCATCTTCGCGCAGCGGCGTCAGCGCGAGCTGTTCGGGCACGAACCCCTGCGGCGTCGAGCAGCGCAGGCAGACGCTGTTCTCGAAGAACAGCAGCTGACCACAGACCTCGCAGGCGAACGCACGCACGGCCACCGGTTATACCCGGCTTTGCGAGTGGCTAAGCGGTGCCGGTCGCGTCGGGGCCGAGATCGCGGTTCTCGCCGGTCTCCAGCCAGTGCTCTGCATGGCCGTAGAACGCCTCCAGCAGATCCGGGCGGTCATCGCCGATCTTCTCCTGGCTGACCTCGTAGCCGCGCAGTGCCATCAGCTGCGCCCAGATCCTGTAGGACGGGCGCAGCTTGCTAAGCGCGTCCCAGTCGAGCGGCAGCCGATCGGCCGGGTTCGTCGGCACGATCGTGTCCTTCGTGTAGATCCCCTCGAAGCTGACGAGCTTCCAGCCGGCGTCCGTGCGCCGTACGCGCGAGAAGAAACGGCAGTACTGGACCGTGTCGACCTCGACCCCCTCGATCACGCTGCGGTTCTGGATCTCGGCGTTGCTCTCGACCAGTGCGCGGTCACCGTTGATCCGCGCCCAGATCGGTGCGATCGGGTGCTTGCTATGGCGTCCCCGCTCGGCCATCACCCGCGAGGCCTCGGTGAAGTCGCGCCCGTTCCCCTCGAACCAGGTGGTCCTGATCCACGAATCCTCGACGTAGGCGTCGGCGAGCTTCTCCCACTCGCCCGAATCCCGCCAATACCGCTCGAGCCTCACGAGCGCAAAGATCGCCTCGCGATCCACCAACTCCGCCAACGCACCGTCGTCCATGCCCCGCAATCTATCCGCCAGGCCCAGATCGGGCACCGGCGCTGACGAGTCAGGCCGGCTGCGAGCTCTCCCGCGAGGACGGCGGCGGACCGCCGCCGCCCGGAGCGGCCCCGCCCGGAGCCGCTGCGGAGTAATGGTCGCGCCAGATCAGCTTGTAGATCGGAATCCGTCGCGGGATCGAGCGGATGCCCGGTAGGAACGGGATCAGGATAAAGCAAAGGCTCAGCACGCCCATGATCGCCATCACGATCGCGTCGACGTTGGGCGAGTTGGCGAGCCCCCCGACCTGGACCTGATACCAGAAGGTGTAGAGCCACAGCCACACCTGCCCGGGGTAGCTGCCGGTCTCGTTCATCATTCCCCACTGCCCGCCCTGCAGGTGCTGGTAGGTCGCGCGGTCGTTGAGCGCGTTGCCGTCCTCGAGGAACATCAGCGGCTTGGTGAAGTCGGTCTGGTAGAACTGCGAGCTCGTCAGCAGGTCTCCGTCGAGGCCGCCGCTCTGGGCTAGAGCGAGCAGCGATTTCATCATCGGCGCAACCGGGCCGTAGTTGCCGGCTGGGACGCTGACCGCTCCGTCGGTCTTCGCGCTCGCCTTGGCGAGCGCGTTCGTGTAGGCCGTCGTCCAAGTGTTCTGTTGCTTTGCCGGCGCGTGCTTGTAGGTGCTGATCTCGCGCTGCAGTGCCGGCTCGTCCGGGATCATCCGCAGCGGTTGGATGACGAAGTCGTATGGAGCATTGATCGGGTGGCTGACGCCAAGCCACTTCTGCGGGTCGATGAACCAGATCTCCTGCACCGAGCCGCTCTCGTGGTTGTAGGGCGGCCCGTAGGTCGCTGTCTCGCTTGTTCCGTCGAGCTCCGTGACGGCGGTGGTGACGAAATCGATCGGCATCGTCCGTGACCAGCTCGAGAGCGTCGTGGGCGGTAGGTCGGGCGAGGAGAAGAGGATCGTCAGGACCACGGCGATCAGCGCGACGGCGCCGATCGCCAGGCAGACCTCCTTGACGATGTCATACGGTCGGTAGGGCCCCTCGTAGTGCTTCGCCGCTTCGTTCAGCTCGCCGTTGCTGAGCCGGCGGCTGCTCACGACGTCGACTCGGCGGTCGCGGCGACGCTGTCGCTGAATGGCAGCGGTGGCACGATCCCGTGGCGGCGCACGAGCAGGATGTGCAGCGACACCAGTGCGACCACAGCGATCGGCAGCAGGAGTATGTGGTAGCTGTACATCTGGCCGAAGTTGAGGACATTGAAGAACGCGCCGATGCCGAGCGAGTTCATTCCGTCCTTACCCTGAGTCGCGATCCACTGCGAGTCGAAGTTCTGCTGTGAGATGTAGCCCGTGAAGGCGCACGGGACGGCGACGAGGAAGGTCACCGCTCCAGTCATCCAGACCCGCGCGCGACCGCCGCGCCAGGCCGCCATCCAGAATTTCCCCCAGAGGTGCACGACCATGAAGAAGAAGAACAGCTCGACCGACCAGAGGTGGATGCTGTTGAAGAAGTGTCCGATCGACGCGACGTGCCACCACGTTGGCCCCTTCAGCGCGAGGATCGAGCCCGACGCGATGATCATCACCAGCGCGGCGATCGTCAGCGCGCCAAACAGATAGATCGCCGACGTCATGTAGGCGGGCTGGGAGTCCGGCAGCAGCTTCTCGGGCGGCAGGTTGCGCAACCCGAACTCGCGCACTCGCACTGTCCATGAGCTCATTTGTCGCGTCTCGGTCGCTTGGCGCCGGGAGCGCGGAGGAAGAGGGCGATCCCGAACACGACGAGCATCAGCGCGATCACGACCAGGTTCGGCACGGACATCAAGAAGAAGTGCCAGTGCACATACGACGCGCGGCCATTGAGATTTATTAGCGCGCCCATGTGGTGCGCGCCACATTACGCACGCTTCGGTTGCCGTCAAGCCTAAATTCGTAAGTCGCGTAGTCATTCCTGACAGAGACCAGTAGTAACCCGCAACGAAGTCGTGTTCAGCCCGAAAGTCTGAACACGACCAGGCCGGCGGCGAGCAGCACGAAGGCGATCCACATCACCGACAGGGCTCCGTCCAGTGGCGCGACGAGGCGCTCGCGGGTCAGCTCGATGACCGTCCCGTCGCTCAGCCGCTGTTGCCCGCTGACCTCCACGGTGCGCCGACGTAGCTCTCGCACCGGGGTGCTGAGTCGGCGCTGCGCGAGCAGGAAGAAGCAGCAGGCCGCTGACACCAGCAGACCTGCAGGGCGGACGCTCAGCGAGTTGACGAAATAGCCGGTGAAGGCGGAGAACCCGCCCCAGCCGACCGCGAGCCAGAAGTCGTTGTGGAAGCGCCCGCCGAGCAGCTCGAGGTTGTAGGCAGGCACGAAGAACCCCCCGAAGGCGATCAGCGGTATCAGCAGCAGCGAGACGGCGACCGCGGTCGCGACCCCGATCGCGACCGCTCCGATCAGCGAGATCGTCGCGACGGCGACCAGCGTGCGCTTGCTGAGCTGCGTCCCCAGCGGGCGACCATGCAGCTCGTCGAGCGCATGCGCGCTGACGCCAACCGCGAGGAAGAACGCGCCGAGCGTGGCGCCAAGCCGCCAGGCGTGCAGCGTTGGCGCGACGGCCGCACCGAGCGCGACGGTCGCGAGGTTCCACGCCGTGTACGGAGGATGAAGCACCGTGATCAGATCGCGCCAGCCGCCTGGGCGCAACGCGTAGAACGTTGGCCGGTCCAGCTCAGCTTGTGTGCTCTTCACGACGCCTGCCCCACATCACGATCGCGGCGCCGAAGCTCGGCCGCCGCTCGTGGACGTCTTCGATTCCGGATGCGCGCCACAGCTCCGCGAGGTTCGGCTCGCGCGCGTGAAACTGCTCGATGCTCGGACCGAGGAAGCGGCCGGCTTCGAGCCACGCCGGCGCCGCGAGGCGGCCGAGCAGCGGCAGGCCGAGACGCGTGTGAACGCGCCAGGCGGCCCGCAGCGGCGCCACCGCCGGGACGGCGAACTCGAGCATCGCGATCGTCCCCCCGGGCTTGACGACGCGCGCGAGCTCGCGCAGCGCGCCACCTGGATCATCGACGTAGCGCAACAGGTAGGTGAAGCTGAGGGCATCGAACTCGCCATCGGCGAACGGCAGCTGCTCCGCCTCGCCGGTCACGAAGCGCACCCGCCCGGCGAGTTGCGGACGCGCGGCGAGCTCGGCCTGCGCCACCGCCAGCATCGCCTCGCTCTGGTCCAGTGCGACGACCTCGGCACCGCGCTCGGCGAGCGCCAGCGCAACGAGCCCGGTCCCGGTCGCGACGTCGAGGACGCGCGCGCCATCGCTCGGCGCCACGGCATCGACGAGCATCCGCCGCCAGCGCGGATCCTGGCCGAAGCTCATCACCGCGCCCATCGCGTGATAGCGGCGCCCGAGGTCCTCGAACAGCTCGAACGCCTGACGCTTACGTGGTGAAGCCTGGCTGTTCGACGATGCCTCCACCGGGCTCCTAGCCTACGCGTCCGCCGCCCGCGCAGTGGCAGAGGCCGAGTTCTTGCAACCATTCGGCAGGTGGGCCTGCTCGAAACGTTCGATCGGTTACGGCGGCGTCCGGACGCCGCCTGGCGGCGTCCTCGGTCGCGGCAATGGCCCCGCCATTGCCCGCTCCCTGCGTCCTGGCCAGCCGACGCCAGCCACTTGCCGTTTCCCGCTCAACGTTCCGAGCAGGCCCACTAGATGAGTGGCACCCGCGAATCCGCGCTGGCCGCCTCGTTGTCGGCCTCGATCGCCGTCGACGAGCAGGGTCTCGGCAACGTCTGGCCGGTCTTCGGCGACTCGGCGCTGTTCTCGCGCGTGATCGCTGCGCTGGCGACGCCGCTGCGCGACACCGTCGACAAGATCGCCGGCATCGAGTCGCGCGGCTTCGTGCTCGGCGCCGCAGTGGCTGGGCACCTCGGCGTCGGCTTCGTCGCGATCCGCAAGGCGGACGGTCTCTACCCGGGCGAGACGCTGAGCGCTCGTACGGCCGCCGACTATCGCGGCCGCGAGCATATCTTCCGCCTCCAGCGCGCGGCCGTCAGCCCCGGCGATCGCATCGCGCTCGTCGATGACTGGTTCGAGACGGGCAGCCAGGGCCTGATCGGCCGCCGCCTGCTCGAGGATGCCGGCGCCGTCTACGCCGGTGCGAGCATCATCATCGACCAGCTGAGCGACGAGCGACGCGAAGCGCTGGCGCCCTGCCATGCGCTGCTGGCGTCAAGCGAGCTCAACCGACCGTAGCCCGCGGCTTGCCGATCGCGGCGAGCCGGCGCGCTGCGCGGTCGTTCGCGAGTTGCCCGCCCGCCGACCGTAAACGTCTGCAAACGGAGCGCGCGCGGGCGACGCTCCGTCCTCAGACCAATGTCGCGTTTGCCTTCACCGCCATCCACCGCTCCACCATCTGGCTGAGCTCTTCGATCCGGACGGGTTTGCTCATGTAGTCGTCCATTCCGGATTCGATGCACATTTGCCGATCTCCTGGCAATGTCATCGCCGTCACGGCGATGATCGGTACGCGGTGGTCGGTCTCGACCTCGCGGATCCGGCGCGTTGCCTGGAACCCATCGACCTCGGGCATCTGGCAGTCCATGAAGATCGCCGCGTAGAGCTTGCGAGCCGCCATCTCGACCGCCTCGCGGCCGTTCTCAGCCATGTCTGCCTGGATCCCGAGCGTGGCCAGCAGCTCGCTCGTGACCAAGCGGTTGATCGGGTCGTCCTCGGCCGTCAGGACCATCAGGCCGAGATCGGCAGCGATCGCCCCGAGCTCTGGCAGGATCACCGCCTCCGACTCGAGGTGCAGTGAATCCCCCCTCAGCGCTGCGGCGATCGCATCGTGTAACGCCGCCTGACGTAGCGGCTTGACGAGCACGGCGGCAATCAGGTCTTCGCCCATCAGCTCCGCTTCGAGCGGTGCGGAGCTCAGCATCACGACTTTTGGTCGACCTGGCGCCGCCTTTTTGCCGATCGCCTCGAGTAACTCCATGCCGCGTAGCTCCGGCAGGTTGACATCGAGCACCACCAGCTCGACAGGACGTCCGGAGCTTGCTGCGGCCTCGATCGCGTCGATTGCCTCGACGGCTTCCGCGACGGCCTCGTGGCTGATCTCCCAGCCGTCGAGATAGGAGCTGATCGCCGCCTGTGTCGTGGGGTTGTCGTCCACGATCAGTGCACGTACACCTTGCAGCTCCGGCTGGGCACGAGCGGTCGCTGCAGCGCTGGCAACCTCCGGCATGTTCGCGGTGAACCAGAACAGGCTCCCGCCGGCCTCGAGTGGCTCGGCGCCAATTTCGCCCCCCATCAGCCCGACAAGCTGACTGGCGATCGTCAGCCCAAGCCCGGTCCCACCGTACTCACGCGTCGTTGATTGGTCTGCCTGCACGAATGCGTCGAAAAGCGTCGCTGCGCGATCGGCGTCGATCCCGCGGCCGGTGTCGCGGATCGCGAAGTGGAACTGTCCCGGACCTCGCCGTTCGAGCCGCAGCCTGATCTCGCCAGTGGCGGTGAACTTGACGGCATTCGAGAGCAGGTTGAGCAGGATCTGGCGCAGCCGAGCGCGATCGCCGTTGACCTTCGCGGGGACGTCGGCGGTCACCCATTCGCTGATCTCAAGGCCCTTCGCGTGTGCCCGCTCGGCGACCATCTGACAAGCCTCTTGAACCGCGTCGCGCAGGTCGAAGTCGGTGCAGTCGAGCTCGAGGCTGCCCGCTTCGATCTTCGAGAAGTCGAGGACGTCACCAATCACTGCAAGCAGGGCGTCGCTCGATACCGCGAGTGCTTCGACGTAGCGGCGCTGGCCCGGGTCGAGATTGGTGCCGCGCAGCAGGATTGCCATGCCAAGGACGCCATTCAGCGGCGTTCGGATTTCGTGGCTCAGGTTTGCGACGAACTCCGATTTTGCACGCGATGCCGCGAGGGCCGCTTCGCGCGCAGTCTCGAGCTCGCGGGATTGACGGTAGAGCTCGACGAAGATCTTGATCTTGGCCCGCAGCACCGCGGGCGTCAGCGGCGCGAAGATGAAGTCGACGGCGCCGCTTGCATAGGCGAGCGGAATCTCCGCCTCGTCCTGGGCATATGCCGTCACGAAGATGACCGGCGTATGCTCGGATTCGCGGCGCTTGCGGATCAGCTTCGCGGTCTCATAGCCGTCCATTCCGGGCATCTTCACGTCCATCAGGATCACGGCGAACTGGCGCGCCATCACGGCTCGCAGCGCGTCGCGGCCCGATTCCGCCTCGACGATCGCGTGACCGAGCGGCTCGAGGATCGCACGGATCGCCAGGCGCTTGGCGGCGTTGTCGTCGACCACGAGAATCGGGGCGTCTGCTGTGCTGTCGACTCCTTCGGCGCTGGCGACGGCGGTCGGCATCATGCTCGCTGGGCGGGCGGCGGTTCGACGACCGCTGGCGTCGGCAGCCACTTGCCGATCGCTTCGAGCAGCTCGGCGGTGTCGACCGGCTTTGGGACGTAATCCGAGGCACCCGCCGCGATGCAGCGCTCGCGTTCGCTACCGACGACCTTTCCTGTCACGGCGATCATCGGCACGTCGGTCCACTGGGCGAGCTTGCGGATCGCTCCCATCGCCTCGTAGCCATCCATTCCCGGCATCATGATGTCCATCAAGATCAGGTCGATATCGGAGCGGTCGGCGAGGATCGACAGCGCCTCGACACCGCTTTCCGCCGGAATCACCCTGACCTGACCACGCTCCAGCAGCGCTGTCAGCGCAAAGATGTTGCGGAAGTCGTCGTCGACGATCAGCGCAACAGTCCCCGCCGAGGCGCCCTTGAAGAAGCTGTCGCTGCGTACCTCGCGCGAGGCTTTGGGCACGCTCACCGCTGGCTCCATCTGTCTCAGCTGTACGCCGGGCTCATGAGCGGGCGACCGGCCGTTCGTGTCGGGGACGAGCTCGACGACGGCGCTGGTTCCAGCCGGTTCGACGTAGAGCTCGTCCGGCGATGGATGGTGCCCGTTGCTCGCTGGCTGCGCAGCGGCTTGCGCTGGATCGGGAGCCGGCACGGTCATGCCGCCGAGCGGCAGGAACAGCGTGAACGTGCTGCCCCGACCGAGCTCGCTCAACAGCGTGATCTCGCCACCCATCAACCGGGCCAGGTCGCGACTGATCGACAGCCCGAGACCGGTGCCGCCGTACTGCCGCGCTGTCGTGCCGTCGGCCTGGGCGAACGCCTCGAACACCATCTTCTGCTGCTCCGCCTTGATCCCGATGCCGCTGTCGCGTACGGCGATTGCCAGCACCGAGCTCGCTGCGGCGAGCTGCGGGTCGTCTGGCCCCCACGTCTCATGGCTCAACTCGAGCCGTAGGCTGACCTCGCCCTGGGAGGTGAACTTGAAGGCGTTGGACAGCAGGTTCTTGATGATCTGGCGGAGGCGGTGGCCGTCGACGCTGATCGTTGCCGGTAGCTCGCCGCCGAGCTCGACCAAAAACGCGACCCCGTGCCGAGCTGCTACTGCGTCGAAGCTGTGCACCATGCTGTCGCGGAAATCGGAGAGCGACAGCTCTTCGAGCTCGAGTGTCACGGTGTTCGACTCGACCTTCGCGACGTCGAGGATGTCGTTCAGCAGCGCGAGCAGGTCGAGCGCCGAGGAGCGGATCACCGTCGCATATTCGACCTGCTGCGTCGTCAGGTTCCCAGCAGGGTTGTCCTGCAGTTGCTCCGCCAGCACGAGCAGGCTGTTGAGCGGCGTTCGCAACTCATGCGACATGTTTGCGATGAATTCGGATTTGTACTTCGATGACACCGTCAGCTCGGTCGCCTTCTCCTCGACCAGGCGCTTTGCCTCCTCGACTTCGAGGTACTTGCTCTCGACCTCGGCGTTCTTGTCGGCCAGCAGCGCCGCCTGCTCGGCCAGATCGGCGTTGGACTGACCCAGCTGGTCCTGGCGTGACTGCAGCTCCTGCGCTTGGGAGCGCGCCTGTTCGAGCAGCTTCTCCGTAACCGAAGTGGCGTCGACCGTGTTGAGCACGAGACCGATGCTTTCCGTCAGCTGATCGAGGAAGGACTGGTGCGTGCGGCTGAAGGGAGCCAGCGAAGCGAGCTCGATCACGGCGCGCACCTGGCCCTCGAAGAGGATCGGCAGCACGATGATGTTCAGCGGTGGTGCTTCGCCGAGCCCGGAGTTGATCTGGATGTAGTCGCCCGGAACCTCGGTCAGCAGGATGCGCTCTTTCTCGATCGCGCACTGGCCGACCAGGCCTTCGCCGAGGCGGAAGAAGTTGCCGATGTGCTTGCGCTCCTTGTAGCCGTAGCCGGCTTGGAACTGCAGCACCGGCTCGCCGCCGTCGTACAGGTCGGTGAGGACATAGAACACGGCATGCTGCGCACCGACGAGCGGCGCCAGCTCGGAAAGGATCATGCTCGAGACGGTCGAGAGATCACGCTGGCCCTGCAGCATGCGCGTGAACCGCTCGAGGTTGGTCTTCAGCCAGTCCTCCTCGGTGTTGACCCGCATCGTCTCGCGCAGGTTGCGGATCATCTCGTTGAGGTTGTCCTTGAGGATCGCCATCTCGCCGCTCGCCGCGACGCTCACCTGCCGTGTCAGGTCGCCCTCGATCACCGCGGTCGCGACCTCGTCGATCGCGCGTACCTGGTTGGTCAGGTTCGCGGCGAGCTGGTTGACGTCGTCGGTGAGGTCCTTCCAGACACCCTCGACCTCCTTCGACTGAGCCTGTCCGCCGAGCTTGCCCTCGATGCCGACCTCGCGCGAGACGCGCGTGACCTCGCCGGCGAACCGGTTCAGCTGGTCGACCATCGCGTTGACAGTCGTCTTCAGCTCGAGAAATTCTCCGCGGACGTCCGTCGTGATCTTGCGCGTGAGGTCGCCGTTGGCGACCGCCGTGGTGACCTCGGCAATGTCGCGGACCTGGTCGGTGAGGTTGCCGGCCATCAGGTTCACTGCGTCGGTCAGCTCGCGCCAGACGCCGCCGACCTCGATCGTGTGTGCGGCGGCCTGACCGAGCTTGCCTTCGGTCCCGACCTCACGGGCGACACGGGTCAGCTCCGAGATAAAGCCGTTGAGCTGGCCGACCATGCCGTTGATCGTGTTCTTCAGCTCGAGCATCTCGCCGTGGACCTCGACGGACACCGTCTTACTCAGGTCGCCACTTGCCACCGCCCCAATCACGCGCTGCATCTCACTGCTCGGACGGACGAGATCCTCGATCAGGCTGTTGACCGATTCGACGCACGCGCCAAAGACCTGATCGTTGCCCTTGAGCGATACGCGTTGGGAGAGCTTGCCTTCCTTGCCGACGACGCGGCTGACGCGCTCGAGCTCGCTGCCGAGCTGCTGGCTCGCCCCAAGAATCTCGTTCAGCTCGTCTGCGACCTTGCCCGGCATGCCGGTCCAGCTCACCGGCATGCGCGCGGTGAGATCGCCCGCGCTGACGGCAGTGAGCACCTCCAGCAGGACCTCGGAATCGAGGACCGGGCTGTCGATGACGGTGGGCGTTGACATGTGTTCGGTTCGGAGACTCCGCGGCGCGTCGCCGTGGCGGGCGCCTCAGTTCAGCGATGGCCGCCCGTGCCTGCTTCACACGTAGTGGGCGCGGACCGCCCGTCGCTTTAGACAAAGTCGGCACTGATGAACGCATGCCTTAGCCGGAATTGCCAGTCATGATTTTCAAGAGATCCATCCGAATCTTTACGGCGCCTTGGCGCGCCGAGTTGCCAGGCGCGAGTCCGCCTGGCACTAATCGGCGCCGCCGCCGATAGGAAGGCGAGCAGGCGTCTTTGAAAGGAGCCCCGATGGAACCCTCACGGCGTCGCGCCTACCCGCTCTGCCAGGTGCACCAGAAAACGCCTCGGCACAGTCCGGGCTCATCGCCGGCGGGCCGGGGCGCCACAGGTTCGAAGCGGCACGTCTCGTGCTGACTCTGGCGCTGGCGTGAGCACACCGGTTGTGGCGCCTATGCGTCGCGCGCTCCTAGCCGAGGACGACGAGACCAATCAGCTCTACGCGATCAGCTTGCTCGAGCGGGATGGCTGGCGCGTCGAGCTGGCGAAGACCGGTCATGAGGCCGTCGCGCTCGCGGCCGGCGGCGAATACGACGTGATCCTGATGGACTGTCAGATGCCGGAGCTCGGCGGCTACGACGCCGCCGAGGAGATTCGCCGCCTTGAAGGTGACGCGCGCCGCACGCCGATCATCGCGCTCACCGCGCATGCTACGAAGTCCGACCGCGAGCAGTGCCTGGCGGCCGGCATGGACGCCTACCTCGCCAAGCCGTTCGACGTCGCCGAGCTCGAGGATGCTCTGGACCGTGCCCGCACTCGTGAGCTTCCGGGCGCCGCGGTTACGCAGGACCATCTCTCCGCGGTTGCGCAACAGAACGCGGTCCTCGATGCCAGAGTGCTCGCCCAGCTCTCGCAAGCTGTCGCAATGCAGGTGGCCGAGCTCTTCATCCGCACTGCCGGCGAGCGCATCGCCGAGCTGGCGACGGCGGAAGCCGCCGGCGACACAGCGACCGCCCGGGCGCTCGCTCATCGTCTGAAGGGCTCCGCGGCCACGATCGGTGCGACTCAAATGAGCGAGGCCTGCGCCGCGCTCGGCACGGCCATTGCAGTCGGCGAGGCCGTTGCCATCGTTGCCCGCCAGGCGGAGCTCGTGACCGCGTTCACGCTCACCAAAGCTGCTCTGGGGGATTACGACACTGTCAGCATCGTTCCGATCTAGTCGGTTTTATCCAGCCGATACTGTCGGCGGCCATCGCCGTGAATCAGATGCGCCCGGCGGGTCCGAGGATGATGCGGTGTGGGATCGCGTTCGGCGCAGATAGCGGGCACAGGTCACAACTTCGGGGGATAGCTCGCCTTTAGAGCGGACGGCTGACTAGATGTCTCTCGACCCCGACGACATTTCCCGCCTCTACCGCACCTACGCACCGCAACTGCTGCGCTTCTTCGCCCGGCGCACGCTGCAACCGGAGGTCGCAATAGACCTCGTCGCCGAGACGTTCGCGCAGGCATTCGCTGACCGCGCCGGGTTCCGTGGCCATGACGATCGCGAAGCCGTCGCCTGGATCTTCGGCATCGCTCGCCACGAGCTCGGTGACTACTACAGGCGCGGCGCCGTCGAGCGTCGCGCGCTCGCGCGCCTCGGCATCGAGTTGGGTCAGCTGGCGGAGTCCGATTACGCGCGAGTCGAAGAGATCGCCAGTCTGCAAGAGGAGCGCGCGGCGCTTGCGGCGGCGCTGGCGGCGCTATCTGCCGAGCACCGGCAGGCACTCCAGCTTCGCATCGTCGAAGAGCACTCCTACGAGGAGCTCGCGCGAGTTCTCGGCACCACCGAGCAAACGGCTCGGGCACGCGTGAGTCGTGCGCTGCGAGCGCTCGCAAAGGCGACGGACTCGCTTGAGGGAAGGCCGGACTATGCCTGAGATGCCTGAGCTTCCGCTCGTGCTCCAGCGCTTCGGCGAGGACCTTGATGTGGCGATGGCCGCGGCCGCCACCGGTCCGGCCGAACGGGGGCGTCGGCACGGGCTTCCCCTGCGAGCGGCCGCCTGGCGCGACGGCCCGCCACGGTCGCGGCTGGTTGGGTACGGACCGCTGACCAACCGCGCGCGGCGCTGGAGCGCCGTGGCGCTGATCGCTGCGATCGCGGGAACGTGCGTGCTCGTGATCGGGACCACCGGCGGCGGCCCGACGACCGCGTTTGCGGGGTGGAGTGCAACGCCGACAGCGCCAGCGCCAGGGCAAGTGGCGGCGGCGCAGACCGTCTGCCGCCGCAATGACACCGCTATCCCGGGCGCCGAGCCGACCGTCGCGGACACTCGCGGGCCGTTCTCGCTGCTCGTCTACGCACAGCCGGCGACCACCACGATCTGCTTTGCGGGCTTGCCCGGCGCCGACGCTGTCCTCGCGCCCGGCCAAGCAGTCCTTGCGCAGAGCGAGGTCGCCGCTGCGCAATCGACGACGCCGGGCACGATCACGACCGAGAACCAGGTCGGGCTGGTGGTGACACCGAGCGGCAACAAGGATTTCATGGTGCTGGCGGGGCTCGCCGGCGCAGGGGTTACCAGCGTCTCGCTGACGCTTAAAGACGGCAGCACCGTGGCGGCGACTATTGCCAACGGCTGGTTTGTCGCCTGGTGGCCGGGGAGCCAAGCCGCTGAATCCGCCGCAGTCACAACCGCCAGCGGGGCGACCACGCGGCAGGCGATCATCGTGCCGCCGGCGCTCTACGCGCCAGTCCCGCAGCCGCAACCAGGCGGCGTGACCGGGACGACGACCGTCTCGGGACCATCCGCTACGGCCCCCGGGCAAGCCAATGGCGGCTGAGATAGATCGGGCGACGCAAACCTACGATCTCGATCTGCGAGCGGTCCGCTGCCTCTGGATCAACTAGGCCGGCGCACAAACCGTCTCGCCCGGCACGAGCAGCTCACCCGTTCGCCGGCGAGCCGCTCGGCGCCCTGTCTCGATGCGGATGAGAGGACTCGAACCTCCACAGAGTTACCTCCACACGGACCTGAACCGAATCGAGGCCCCGTAGACGCGTCCGAGGGCGTCCGATACGTCCAAATTGCGGGGTTCTCAGGACCCATTTGACGTCCTGGAATGTTCGGATGTTGTCACGATGTTGTCACGGCGGACTCCGATCACCGTGCCGTGTGCGTCTATCGATGTTGCGTCTATGGTACGCTTCTGCGTATCGTATGAGCAACGTTTGAGGGGTTCACGAAGTCATGGCCCGAGCCGCTTCCGATTACTACGAGCGCCGCAAGGAAGCGTGGCTCAGTGACCCCGACACGCGTGGTCATTACGAGCGCGAGCGGCGCGAGATCGAGCAGATCGACTCGGTGATCCGCTCGCTCGATCAGCTGCGCGTCGACGCCGGCATCTCGAAGACAGAGCTCGCGCGCCGCATCGGGCGCAACCCATCAAGCATCCGGCGGCTGTTCACGGCGCAGACGGCGCGGCCCGAGCTGCCGCTGATCGTCTCGATCGCCGACGAGCTCGGCGCGCGGGTCGAGATCACCGCCGGGCAACCTGTGCGCCCAACTCGCTCGCGCAAGCGCATCCCGGCTTAAGCCCTAGCCCGCCCGCCGGGCGCGCGGGTAGGCTCGCTCGGACCGTGGCGTGGGACGTCATCTTCTACGAGACAGCTACCGGAGGCGTGCCAGCCGCTGAATTTCTCGACGCGTGTCCGCCCAGGGTGCGGGGCACCGTTCTCGCCGTCCTCGATGCCGTCGCCGCAGCGCCACCGCCCTCATTTTCCGGCGGCGGAAAGTGGGAGGCGATGCATGGCTCGATGGGCGGCTACTACGAAGTTCGTGTCACCGGGCCCGGACGCGAGCAGTTCCGCCTCTTCTGCGTGCTCGAGAACGCCGATCCCAAGGAGCTACGCCGGCGCGGACTGAACGGCCCAGCGATCACGGCGATCACCGGGATGCGCAAGCCCCACCGCACAGTGTTCCGCGAGCGCGACTACGCCGCCGTTCGCGAGCTCGGTGACGACCACGCGCGCTGCTACCCGCGGCGCGTCGCGCGCTGAAGCGCGGCTCGCTCGAGGACGCCGGCCGGCAGACGGCCCAGTTCACGCGAAGGCAGAA
>Ga0302184_10000237_pt1 | contig 36767 bp, 36 predicted proteins | sample I_Palsa_N3_3_FD_200233 | JGI IMG/M metagenome (GOLD analysis project Ga0302184, IMG submission 200233) | Peat permafrost microbial communities from Stordalen Mire near Abisko, Sweden - I_Palsa_N3_3 | ecosystem: Environmental > Terrestrial > Soil > Palsa > Peat permafrost | place: Sweden...
CGCCCCAGAGGCACAATCCCCCACCCGCACAGGCCGATATCCCCCTCCTTACAGCCCGGGCACTACTACCCGGGCACTACAGCCCGGGCACTACGGCCCCCGGGCATTACAGCCCCGGCTCGGCCGCCCTGCTCAGCGCCGGGCTGGCGTTCGGCGGTACCACAGTGGCCAGCGCGAGCTGGGCGCAGCCCGCCATCACCTGCCCGAACAAGACCCCCGGGGAGGTGGCGTTCTGGGTCGGCATCGACGGCTACACCACCTCCACGGTGGAGCACGCCGGCACGCTGGCCGGGTGCAAGGCCGGCAAGGCCCCCTACTCCAGCGACAGCCGCTCGTGACGCGGGAGCTGAGAGAACAAGCCTGCGGGAGAGACGCCGCGATGGTTTCGCGCACGGGACCGTACCAACGAGGCACCGCACGTCGGCTCAAGAGAGCGGAAACGAGCGATGGGTGATCATCTATTCTGAGATGATCACCCATCCTTGCAGCTCAGAGGCTACTTGGCTCCCGCGCCCTGACTCGAACAGGGAACCTGCCGGTTAACAGCCGGACGCTCTGCCGATTGAGCTACGCGGGATCGGCCGACGCGTGAAGCCCCGAGACCAGTGATCTCGCCGCTCCTGCGCCGCGGTACAAGGGTAGCGCACCACCGGGATACGCTGCGTGCACGGGTCACTCACGATGTCGGCGTGCGCATAACCCGGCAGCCATGGGGCATTACCCGGGAAGCCAGCTCGGCGCAGGCATCCGGCACACCGGGGCACGAGGAACCGCCGGACCGACTCGCCCGAAAGAGGTATATATGCGGTACAAAGTGACATTTATTACTGGCCTGGCTGTGGGTTTCGTGCTTGGTGCACGAGCCGGCCGGCAGCGTTATGAGCAGCTCAGGAAACTGGCGCGCTACGCAGCGGACAACCCCGCCGTGCAGCAGGCGGCAGCAGCCTTGCAGGCCAAGGCCGCCGGGCTCGCCAGCAGCGCTACGCACAAAGTGGCTGGCCAGCTGCATGACGGTATAAGCAGCGCGCGGGACAAGGTCCCCGGCATGCGCAACCGTGAGTCCAACGGGCATGCCGACGGTGATCATCATTTCGCCTCGGCACACAGCACGCGCAACTCGGCCCATGGCGCAAGCGGCCCGCCGGACGGCACGTAGCGCAACGACGACACCTTGCCCGCGCAGCACGTAGCGGCCGCACCGCATCAGTAGCGGTCGCATCGCGCATTATGGGTAACCCGGAAGCGCATCATGGGTAACCCGGAATAGGACTCCGCGCCGAGGCGTTCACTCCCCTGTCGGTGTGCTGTGTCCCCCGGGCCTCAACTACTGCCTTCGCGGAATACCGTTCGGCTGGAGCCGCGTTAGCGCCACTCGCCGAGAGGCGACCACACACCGGTACTGGACACGCCCCCGCCAGCCAGCACGGCTGACGGGGGCGCTGCCATGTCAAGGGGGCGTCATGGACCTCAGCCCAGGTATTCCTTGAGCATCTGGGCGCGGCTGGGGTGACGGAGCTTGGCCAGCGTCTTGGATTCGATCTGGCGGATCCGCTCGCGGGTCACGCCGAACTCCGTGCCTACCTCCTCCAGCGTGCGGGGATGGCCGTCCGTCAGGCCGAACCGCAGCTGGATGATCCGCTGCTCGCGCACCGTGAGGTTGTCCAGAACCTGCTCAAGCTGTTCCTGGAGCATGACGAATGCCGCAGCCTCTATCGGCACGACGGCGTCGGCGTCCTCGATGAAATCCCCGAGGTCGGAGTCCTCTTCGCCGATCGGCGATTGCAGTGAGACTGGCTCCTGGGCGATCCGCTGGATCTCGCCGACGCGCGCCAGGCTGAGGCCCATCTCGCTGGCGATCTCCTCCGGCAAAGCCTCCCGGCCAAGGTCCTGATGGAGCTGACGCTGGATGCGAGCCATCTTGTTAATGGTCTCCACCATGTGCACGGGAATGCGGATCGTGCGGGCCTGATCGGCAATGGCCCGGGTGATCGCCTGCCTGATCCACCAGGTGGCATAGGTCGAGAACTTGTACCCCTTGGTGTAGTCGAACTTCTCCACCGCGCGGATCAGCCCGAGGTTCCCCTCCTGGATCAGGTCAAGGAAGACTAGCCCGCGCCCGATGTACCGCTTGGCGATCGACACGACGAGCCGGAGGTTCGCCTCGATGAGCCGCTCTTTTGCCCGTATTCCGTCCGCGGCTAGCAGGGCGAGCTCGGCCAGTTCGGCGTCAAGCTGCCCGAGGGCCTCGCGGCCTCCCCGTAGCGTCTCCTCAGCGAACAGGCCGACCTCTATCGACTTGGCCAGCTCCACCTCGTCCTGCGCGGTGAGCAGCGGCACGCGGCCGATCTCGCGAAGATAAATCCGGACGAGATCCCCGGTTACTGCCCGCCGGGCAACCTCGGCCCTGCCGCCCCGCCGGTCCTCGGCTTCCTCGGGCGGCGCATCGAGTACCTCGACTCCCTCGTCCGCCAGCAGCCGCACGAGGGAGTCCACGCCATCGGCAGACAACTCGCTGCCCTCGAAGGCGGCGGTGATTTCCGTCATGGCGACGATCCCGCGTTCCCTGGCCCGGGCCACCAATTCTGTTACCTGGTCAGCAGGTGGCAGGGCATCGGTTACCCGATCCAGCGGCGGGAGGACCGTGAGGCTCATGGAGACCAGTGTGCGTCACGGCCCCTGGTTACGGGGGGCCTAATTTTGTCACCTTGAAGGTACTAACGCGGCGGCGCGGGGCATGCTCGCTTCACAACGAACCGGGCACACGCTCCCATAGCGCCCGGTGACGCCCTTCCAGGGCCACCAGGTCGCCGAACATTCGGTTGTACTCAGTCGGCTCGGCCACCGGGCTCAGCCGCTGCAGCCGGGACTTGATCGCGGCGATCTCCCTGCTCACGACGAGTTCCTCGACCCTCGCCAGGACGGCATCGGCGTACCTGGGGTCTGGCTCCCCGTCCGCCCTTGGCGCGCGCAGCGGCTCCACGGCGAGCTGGGTCACGAAGCCGCGTGCCCGGTCATCGGGCGCGGCGGCGCGGAGCCGCTCTGCCCATTCCCGGCCGCCCTCCGCCGCGCCGGTGCCGCCGCATCCGGCGATCAGCTCGAATACGGCTGCATGCGCAGGCGCGGTAAAGGAGGCAGCCCCGAGCGCATCGAAGACCGGCCCGCAGAGCGCGGGCCGCTGCACGCCGAGCTTGAGCGCCTCCCGCTCTACCTGGACGACGGGATCGCGCGGATCGTAGCGCGCCTCCTGGTCCTGCTGCCCCGCCTGCGCTGGCACGCCGTTCGGCCCCGCCCCGCCTCGCGTTGCCGGGTCCTGCGCTGCCCTGGCCGGCGTTCCCCGTCCCGGCCCGTCCCGGCCCGTCCCGGCCCGGCCAGGCCCGGCCCGGCCAGGCCCGGCCCGGCCAGGCCCGGTCGCCGGCCCGCCGTGCGCGCGGACCCTGGCGAGCACGAAGGCCTCATCCATCATGCCGAGCCACCGGTCCAGGTTGACCGCGTACAGCTGGCGCAGCCCGCGGTCCTTGATCTTGGCCACGATCGGCGCGGCCGCGTCCAGCGCGGCCAGCCGGCCCTCCGCGGTTTCCATGTCATGCTCGCCAAGCACGCTGCGGACGGCGAACTCGAACAGCGGCACCCGCTGCGCGACCAGTTCCCTGACGGCCGCGTCGCCGCGGGAGAGCCGCAGGTCACACGGATCAAGGCCGTCCGGCTGCACGGCGACGAAAGTCTGGGTGACGAACTTCTCTTCCATCCCGAACGCCCGCAGGGCGGCACGCTGCCCCGCGGCGTCGCCGTCGAACGTGAAAATGACCTCACCGCGGAACTGGCTCTCGTCCATCAGCAAGCGCCGCAGGACGCCGATGTGACCATCGCCGAAGGACGTGCCGGAGGTGGCGACGGCGGTGGTGATGCCGGCCAGGTGGCAGGCCATCACGTCGGTGTAACCCTCGACGATGACGGCCTGGCGGCGCTTCGCGATTTCCCGCTTCGCCAGGTCCGCCCCGTAGAGCACCGAGCTCTTCTTGAAGAGAATCGTCTCTGGCGTGTTCAGGTACTTGGGGCCCTGGTCACTGGCCGAGAGCTTGCGGGCGCCGAACGCGATGACGTCGCCGCTCAGGTCCCTGATCGGCCAGACCAGGCGGTCATGGAACCGGTCGATCGGCCCGTGCCTGCCCTCCTTGGCCAGCCCGCCGAGGATCAGCTCGGCCTCGGTGAACCCGCGCCCGCGCAGGTGCCTGGTGAGCGCGTCCCATTCGGCCGGCGCGTAGCCGACGCCGAACTGCGCCGAATCCGCCAGCTCGAATCCGCGCTCGGCAAGGAAAGTGCGCGCAGCCAGCGCATCGGCGCCTGAGATCCGTTCAGAATAAAAGTCGGCTGCCTCGCGATGTGCCTGCAGAACCCTGCGGCGCTGACTCTGTTCCTGGCCGGGGACGTGGCCGCCCTGCTCGTATCGCAGGTCGATGCCAGCCCTGGCCGCCAGGCGCTCGACCGCCTCGGCGAAGTTGAGGTTGTCAATCTTCTGCACGAACTTGATGACGTCGCCGCCCTCGGAGCACGAGAAGCAGTACCACAGCCCGCGGGCCGGGGTGACGTTGAACGACGGCGTCTTCTCGTCGTGAAACGGGCATAGTCCCTTGAGCGAGCCACCGCCCGCGCTGCGAAGCTGCAGGTACTCCCCCACAACCTCGTCGATGGCCGAGCGCTCGCGGACGACGTGAATGTCCTCGTCGCGGATCCGGCCTGCCACGTCCGCCCTCCGCAGTTGCCCGCTGTCGTCGCCGCGAGTCTAGTCCCCGGCACCGTCGTTCGGGTGCCGTCCTTGGCGCGTCCAGGCGGCTGTCCATGCCTGCCGCGCGACAGCGCGATCGCCGGATCATAGGATCGCGATCGTGCGCGCATTGACGTGGATCAAAGAGCGGGGCGCTGAGTTCGCGACGGTCGATGTGAGCGCCGCGGCCGATGTCGGCGGCGGCTGGCTGTGCGCGACCGGCGTCGCGGTCGGCGCCGACCCGCTGCCCTACCGGCTGGACTATGAGCTTGACTGCGGGGACGACTACGTCACGAGCTGGCTGACGGTGCGCACGCAGGGCTCCGGCTGGCAGCGCAAGCTTGAGCTGGCGCGTAGTCCGGACGGCAAATGGAGCGTCCAGGCCAGCGCCGAGGGTGATCCCGGCGTGCCGATGGCGCCGCCAGGCGGGGACCCGGCGCCGTTCCAGCAGGCACTGGACTGCGATCTCGGCATGTGCCCGGTCACGAACACGATGCCGGTGCTCCGGCACGGCATGCTCGGCGGCGGCGAGCCCAGGGAATTCGTGATGGCCTGGGTGAGCGTGCCTGAGCTGTCCGTGCGGGCGTCTGTGCAGAGGTACACGTTCGTTCGCCGTGAGGCCGCTGACGACGCCGGGCTGAGCGTGATCCGCTATCAGAGCGGCGACTTCTCCGCCGACGTCGTCTTCGACGCCGAGGGCTTCGTGGTCGACTATCCGTACCTCGGCAGGCGCGCCTGACCAGGTCCGGCTGGCCTTCGGCGGCGACCTGGCTGGTACCGTCACGGCGTGCCTCGTCTGCTGGTGCTCTGGGATATGGCGGCACATGCGCCGGAACTGGCCGATCTCGTCAGGGAACGCGGCACCGTCCTGCCCGGAGCCGCCGAGGCGATCGCGGCCCTGGCGATGGCTGGCGCCGATGGCGCCGACGCTGCGGCGTCCGCTGCGGGCGGCGAGCACGGTGCCCGGCAGGTTGTGCAGGCACTGCTGACGGGAAACATCCGCCCGCTCGCAGAGGTAAAGCTCGGGGCGCTCGGACTTACCGGCCATCTTGACCTCGACGTCGGAGCATACGGTGACGTGCATGAGCTGCGTTCTCAGCTCGTTGAGCCGGCCCGCCGGAAGGCGGCGCTAGCTTACGGCGCCGACTTCGGCGGCCATGCGACCATCCTCGTCGGTGACACTCCGCTCGACGTCGAGGCCGCTCTGGTGGCCGGCGCCAGGGCGGTCGGCGTCGCGACCGGCGGCTTCTCAGCGGCGGAGCTGACCGCGGCGGGGGCGCACGCCGTGCTGCCCGACCTGACCGACACCGGGCGCGTCCTCGCCGCGGTACTCGGCCCGCCCCTGCCGTAGCTCCGGCAACGCCCCTTCCGTAGCTTCGGCAACGCCCCTGCCGTAGCTCCGGCAACGCCCCTCGCGAGAGCGACCTGGGCCGGATGAGCCGGCAGCTGAGCCTCGTCAGCCCCATCAGCCTCATCTTCACCAGCGTCTCTGGCGGCGGTTACGTTTTATCCGGCTGGCACCGGCCAGATCGTAACCGCTGAGTTGATCAGCTCCCGGGACGGGGACGGGGACGGGGACGGGGACGGGGACGGGGACGGAGCGGGAGCGGGAGCGGGAGCGGGGGCGGGGGCGGGAGAGGGAGCGGGGGCGGGGACGGGGGCGGTTGTCGCTGCCCGGCTGCTATAGCTCGCCAAGGGGGACGCCGGGGTCGGCGAGACGGCCGGGATCAACCGGGAGCCCGGACCGGATCAGCGCCTGAATGTCGTCGTTCACGTCCCAGACGTTGACGTTCATGCCGGCTACGACTGCACCGTCGGACAGCCAGAACGCGATGAACTCCAGTGACTCCCGGTCCCCTCGGTAGATGACCTGGTCGTAGCTGCCCGGCTCGGGCAGCCCGGCCGCCTCCATGCCGAGGTCGTACTGGTCGCTGTAGAAGTAGGGCACCAGATCGTAGGAGACCTGGTGGCCGAGCATCGACTTCGCCGCCAGCGGGCCGCCGGTAAGGGCGTTCCCCCAGTGCTCGACCCGGATTCTGCGGCCGAGTAGCGAGTTGAACGCGTTCGCCACGTCCCCGGCCGCGTAAATGTCAGGGTCGGAGCTGCGCAGCGCCTCGTCGGCAAGTATTCCGTTGCCGACATCCAGGCCGGCGTCGGCCGCGATCCAGGCGTTCGGCACCGCGCCGATCCCGATGATCACAACGTCCGCGGGCAATTGCGCGCCCGAGGAAGTCACCACCCCGCTGACCCGCCCGCCGGAGCCCCGCAGCTCGCTGACCCCCTCGCCGAACCTGAACACCACGCCATGGCTACGGTGCAGCCCGGCGAAGACCTCGCCGAGCTCGGGGCCGATCGATCGCTGCAGCGCGCCTGGCTCAGGCTCTACGACCGTCACGTCGCAGCCGTAGTGACGTGCCGCCGCGGCGGTCTCGAGCCCGATCCAGCCGGAACCGGCGATCACTACCCGGCCGCCGCCGTGCAGCGCGGTCCTGAGCTGCTCGGAGTCCTCGACCGTGCGCAGGTACAGCACGCCCCCGAGGTCAGCGCCCGGCAACCTGATCCGGCGGGGCGATGCGCCGGTGGTGATCAGCAGTTTGTCGTAGGGGACAGAGCTGCCGTCGGCGAGCGCCACCCGGCGGCCGGCCCGGTCGATGGACCTGACGGCAACGCCGAGCCGCAGGTCGACGTCGTGTCCGGCGTACCAGCCTTCTTCGTGCACGTAGACCGAGGACTTCTCGTCCTTGCCGAGCAGGAACCCCTTCGACAGCGGCGGCCGCTCATAAGGCCGCTGCTGCTCGTCGCCGATGAGCACGACGGCGCCGGTGAAGCCCTCCTCGCGCAGGGTCTCGGCGGCCTTGGCGCCAGCCAGGCTGGCGCCGACGATCACGTAAGCAGGCTCGGCGGACATCGGGTGCTCCCTTCCGGTGGCGGTCTCGTGGGCTCCGGCGGCCTCGTGCTGGCCACGGGCGTGGTCACGAGCCAGGGACCTGGCACAGCCGCCGGTGCCAGGCGAGCGCCGAGGTATCAGTGAGCGAGGCTATCTGGTCGATCACCACGCGCAGCCGCTGCGGGTCCGAGCCAGCGGTCTCGAAGGAGGCCCGGAACATCGGGTCCAGCCCGGCCGCCCCAGCGGCCAGCAGCGCCCCGGCCAGCTCGGTGATGACCTCGCGTTCCCTGGCCTGCCCGGCCGCGGCACCCGCGCGGCTCATCACATAGTGCGCGGTGACCCCTTTCAGCAGCGCGCACTCCAACCGCTGCTCGCGGGGAACGACCAGGCCGGCCGCGTATCTGGTCAGCGGCCGCGCACCGGCGGGGCGGGTGGCCTGCAGCGCAGCCCGGCAGAACCGGCCGATCAGCTCGCTGGTCAGGTTCTTCACCGAGGCCGCCGAGGCAGGGCCGCCGTCGAACCACTCGGGCCAGCAGTCCTGCTCAAGCAGCCGCCCGAACACCTCTCGTAGCTCGGCCGAGCTGACCGAGCCAGGCTCGCAGTACACGGCCCCGGCCAGCTCAGCGACCAGGCCCTGCTCGGCCTGGTCCCGTAGCTGATCGAGCTTGATCAGGCCCGCGTGCAGCCCGTCTTCCAGGTCATGCACGGAGTAGGCCACGTCGTCGGCCCAGTCCATCACCTGTGCCTCAAGGCAGGGCTGGCTGGCCGGCGCACCCTCCCTGATCCAGCCGAAAACGGCGGCGTCGTCGTCATACGCGCCGTACTTCCCGCCGTCCGCCGGGGGCGGCCACGGGTATTTGAGCGTCGCGTCCAGGGTGGCCCTGGTCAGGTTCAGGCCCGCGCCAGTGACCTTGGCCTCCAGCCGGGTAAGCAGCCGCAGGCTCTGCGCATTGCCCTCGAACCCGCCGCAGCCGACGGCGAGCTCGGCAAGCGCCGACTCGCCATTATGACCGAACGGAGGATGCCCCAGATCATGTGCCAGGCAGGCCGCATCGACCAGGTCGGGATCACATCCGACCGCCGCCCCGAGCTCGCGGCCTACCTGGGCGCATTCCAGCGAGTGGGTAAGCCTGGTCCGCGGGAAGTCGCCCGAGCCGACCTCGACCACCTGCGTCTTGGCGGCGAGGCGGCGCAGCGCGGCACTGTGCAGCACCCGGGCGCGGTCCCGTTCGAACGGGCTGCGCCCGGCGCTGCGCGCGCGCTTGGGCGGCTCGGGCGCCCAGCGCGCCGCCGCATGGCTGTCGTAGCCGGCTGTCACCGGCTATTGCCGGACGTCACCGGCTGTCGCTGGCCCCGGTGGCTTCCTCGACGGCCGCGCGGCCGGCCTCCAGCCGGGCGACGGGCACCCGGAACGGCGAGCAGGACACGTAGTCGAGACCGGCGCCGTGGAAGAAATGCACGGACTCGGGGTCGCCGCCATGCTCGCCGCAGACCCCGATCTTGAGATCGGGCCGGGTGGCCCTGCCCTCTTCGACGGCGATCCGGACCAGGCGGCCGATGCCGTCGGCGTCCAGCGTCTCGAACGGCGAGACGCCGAAGATGCCCAGGTCGATGTAACGGCTGAAGAACGAGCCCTCCACGTCATCACGCGAGAAGCCCCAGCCCATCTGGGTGAGATCGTTCGTGCCGAAGGAGAAGAACTCGGCCGCCTGCGCGATCTGCCCGGCGGTGAGCGCGGCGCGCGGCACCTCGATCATCGTGCCGATCAGGGTGTGCGCCTTGGTGCCGGTCTCCGCCGCCACCTCGGCGAGCACCCGCTCGGTCTCGTCGCGCGCGAGCTCGAGCTCCTGCACCGCGCCGACCAGCGGGATCATGATCTCCGGCTTCGGGTCGCCGCCATCGCGCACCCGCTGCGCGGCGGCGTGCGCGATCGCGCGGACCTGCATGGCGTAGAGCCCGGGGATGACCAGGCCCAGCCGGACGCCGCGCAGGCCGAGCATGGGGTTCTGCTCGTGCAGCCGGCGCACGGCGTCCAGCAGCTTCTTGTCCTGCTCGGTGGCGCTGTCGCCGGCCAGCGCGACCTTGACGGTCAGCTCGGTGAGGTCGGGCAGGAACTCGTGCAGCGGCGGGTCGAGCAGCCGGATGGTGACCGGCAGCCCGTCCATCGCCTCCAGGATCTCCACGAAGTCGCCCCGCTGCAGCGGCTCCAGGGCGTCCAGGGCGGACTGGCGGGTCGCGTCGTCGTCGGCCAGGATCAGCCGCTCCACGAGCTGCCGCCGCTCGCCGAGGAACATGTGCTCGGTCCTGGTCAGGCCGATGCCCTGGGCGCCGAACCGGACGGCCCGCGCCGAGTCCTCGCCGTTGTCGGAGTTGGCGCGGACGCCGAGCCTGCGGCGCTCGTCCGCGTGAGTCATGATCCGGTGCACTGCCCCGACCAGCTCGTCGGACGCAGGGTCGATGTTGCCCTCGAAATACTCGACCACCGGCGAGGCCATCACCGGCACCTCGCCGAGGTAGACCACGCCGGACGTGCCGTCGATCGAGATCAGGTCGCCCTCGCTGACGGTCACGCCGCCGGGCGCGGTGAAGGTGCGGCCAGCCACGTCCATGTCCAGCTCGTCTGCGCCGCACACGCAGGTCTTGCCCATGCCGCGGGCGACCACGGCCGCGTGGCTGGTCTTGCCGCCCCGGCTGGTCAGGATGCCGCGCGCGGCGATCATGCCGTGCAGGTCGTCCGGGTTGGTCTCCCGCCGGACCAGGATGACGTCCTCGCCCGCCGCTGCCTGCTCGACCGCCCGGGCGGACTCGAACACCGCCTTGCCGACTGCGGCGCCCGGGGACGCGCTGATCCCCTTGGCGATCTTCTTGACGTCCCCGCTGGTATCGAACCTGGGGAACATGAGGTGCGCCAGCTGCTCGCCGGTGACCCGGGTCAGCGCCTCGTCCATGTCGATCAGGTCCTGGTCGACAAGCTGGATGGCGATCCGGAACGCGGCCGCGGCGGTGCGCTTGCCGACCCGGGTCTGCAGCATCCAGAGCTTGCCGCGCTCGATGGTGAACTCGATGTCGCACAGGTCCCGGTAGTGGTTCTCCAGGGTCGCCATGATCTGCATCAGCTCGGCGTAGCACGCGGCGTTGATCTGCTCGAGGTCCTGCAGCGGGACGGTGTTGCGGATGCCGGCCACGACGTCCTCGCCCTGGGCGTTCTGCAGGTAGTCGCCGTAGACGCCTTGCTGGCCGCTGCCCGGGTCGCGGGTGAAGGCGACGCCGGTGCCCGAGTCCATGCCCAGGTTGCCGAAGACCATCGCGACAATGTTGACTGCGGTGCCCAGGTCGGTGGGGATCCGCTCCTGGCGCCGGTAGAGGATCGCGCGGTCGGCGTTCCAGGAATTGAAGACGGCGTTCACCGCGAGGTCCATCTGCTCCCGCGGGTCCTGCGGGAAGTCACGGCCGGTGTGCTTGCGGACGATGTCCTTGAAGGTGTCGACGATGGCGCGCAGGTCGTCGGCGTCCAGGTCGAGGTCGTTCTTCGTGCCCTTGGCCTGCTTGGCCTGCTCGATCGCGTGCTCGAAGTCACCGCCCTCGATGTCGAGCACCGTCTTGCCGAACATCTGGATCAGCCGGCGGTAGGAGTCCCAGGCGAAGCGCTCGCTGCCGGCCTGCTTGGCCAGGCCGTGCACCGACTCATCGGACAGGCCGATGTTCAGCACGGTCTCCATCATTCCCGGCATCGAGAACTTGGCCCCGGACCTGACGCTGACCAGCAGCGGATCAGCGTGGTCGCCGAGCCGCCTGCCCATCTTCTCCTCTAGCTGACGCAGGTGCTCACTGACTTCTGCGTCGAGACCGGCGGGAATGGATCCGTTCTGAAGGTAATAGCGGCAGGCATCGGTGGTGATGATGAAGCCGGGGGGCACGGGCAGTCCCAGGTTGGTCATCTCGGCCAGGTTGGCGCCCTTGCCGCCCAGCAGGTCCTTCAGGTCCTTGTTGCCCTCGGTAAAGTCGTAGACGAGCTTCGGCACTGCACGGTCTCCTCATGACGCCGCCGGGTCCGGCACAAGAGCCTGGACGCTGGGCGGCCAAAGTAACTGTGGCCTCACGGCCCCTGCTAAGGACTCTACCGAGACCCGCGGGCCACCGGGAACGTAGCCGGCCGGACGCGGGCTCCAGGTACCCTCGCGACGGCCAGGCATCCGTGCCAAACTCAGCCATGGACATGCCGAGCGCGAGCGTGATCGGGCTGCTGCATCCGGGCGAGATGGGTGCCTCCGTAGGCCGTTGCCTGACCGACGCGGGACACGTCGTGCTGTGGGCGTCGCAGGGGCGCGGGCCGGAGACGGCCGCGCGTGCCCGGGCCGCTGGCCTGGAGGATGCCGGGACCACCGAGGAGGTAGCCGGGCGCGCGGAGATCATCCTGTCGATCTGCCCGCCGCACGTGGCGCTGGACGTGGCCTGGGCCGCGCAGGGGTTCGGCGGCCTGTTCATCGACGCGAACGCGATCTCCCCGGCCACGGCCCGCGAGGTCGCGCTGATGGTGGAGGACGGCGGGGCTACCTACGTCGACGGCGGGATCATCGGCCCGCCGCCGGCCGCCGCGGGCAGTACCCGCCTGTATCTGTCCGGCCCGGATGCGCCGGCCGTGTGCGCTCTTTTCGCTGGCACGCCGCTAGATGCCCGGGTCGCCGGCGGTAGTGCGACCGCGGCCTCGGCGGTGAAGATGGCCTACGCCGGGTGGACGAAGGGCACCGCGGCACTCCTGCTCGCGCTGCGGGCGCTTGCCCGGGCTGAGGGCGTGGAGGACACGCTGCTGCAGGAGTGGGCGCTGTCCCAGCCAGCGCTGGCGGACCGGTCGCGCAGCGCCGCGCAGGCTGCCACAGCGAAAGGCTGGCGCTGGGTTGCCGAGATGGAGGAGATCGCGGCGACCATGAGCGCGGCCGGCCTGCCGGACGGATTCCACCAGGGCGCCGCGGAGATTTTCCGCCGCGCACCCCGGACTAACACGGCCGCCGCCGGCGATCTAGGTCTCGACGTTGTGCTGGCGGCGCTGGCGCCGGCCTGGGCAGACGAGCGGTGACCGGGCGACTGGCCAGGAAGTGACCGGCGCCGAATGAGAAAGTGACCGGCGCACGACTAGAAACAAGCGCTGCCGCCAGGGCCGGAGCACATTATTATCGTTCCAACCAGTCGGCAGCCCGGAGGGAACATGAGGCTGCGCTTCGACCGCCGCTTGTCGTTCATCCTGGCTGGCATTGTGGTCGCGCTGCTCGGCATCGGTGCCTTCCTGGCCCGGGGCCCGATCGGCCTCGGCAACGGCCCGCTGTTCTTCGAGTCGTTCAGCATCTCCGGCTGGCGCGATGCCGGCCGGGCTCCCGTCGGCCTGATCGTCCCCGTCATCAACCACGGCCGGTCAGCCGCGGTCATCAACGGGATCACCCTCGTCGGCGGCCGTAACGGGTACCCGGCGCCGCAGCTGACCACCGCGTACGGCGCGCATGACGCAGGCTGCTCGGCAATCGGCCCGCTGAGCGGGCCGGGAAGCGATGCCGACACCGGCCGGTGCGCCACCGGGCACCTGGCCCTGGCTGGCCTGACCATCCCGCCCAGCCGAAAGCTGCTGGACCGGGTCACCGGCAAACTGGTGGCAGTATCCAGCCTGGGCCTGGTAGCCGAGGCCGAGCCGCCGGCGCCCGGGCGCTGCTGGACGGTGAAGGCGATGGCCATCCACTACCGCGTCGGCATCCGGCACTACACCGCCACGGCGGAAGAAGCCGGCGCGGTCTGCGGTAGCGGGGTCTCCAGCACGGAACTGCAGGCTGCCATCGACTCCCTCGGCGGATGACCCTGCTGGGGCAGGCAACCGCTAACGGGGCAGGGGGCATTCGCGAGCGGGAAGGATTTGCGTCAGATAGCGCTCCCAATCCTTCGCCCTGGCGGACCCCGGGCTAGATCCGCCAGGCCGTGCCGGTTAGCAGCCGGCCATCCGTTCGGAAAGATAGGCAGTCAGCCCGTCAATGCCGATCCGCTCCTGCTTCATCGAGTCGCGCTCGCGGACGGTGACTGCCTGGTCTTCCAGTGTCTCAAAATCAACAGTTACGCAGTAAGGGGTGCCGACCTCATCCTGGCGGCGGTAACGCCGGCCGATCGCGCTGGCGTCGTCGAAGTCGGCATTCCAGTGCCGCCGCAGCTCGGCGGCCACGTCCCTGGCCTTCGGGGAAAGGTCGGAGTTGCGCGACAGCGGCAGGACGGCGACCTTGACCGGGGCGATCCTGGGATCGAGCCGCAGCACGGTCCGCTTCTCCAGCTTGCCCTTGGCGTCCGGCGCCTCGTCCTCGGTATAGGCGTCGAGCAGATGCACCAGCAGCGTGCGGTCCACGCCGAGCGCGGGCTCTACCACGTACGGGACGTACCGTTCCCCCGACTCGGGATCGAGGTAGGACATGTCCTGGCCGGATGCCTTCCCGTGCGTGGTGAGGTCGAAGTCGGTGCGGTTCGCGATCCCCTCAAGCTCCCCCCATTCGCTGCCCGGGAAGTCAAACCTGTACTCGATGTCGACCGTGCGCTTGGAGTAGTGCGACAGCTTCTCCTGGGGGTGCTCGTACAGCCGCAGGTTGTCCCTGCTGATCCCGAGTCCGACATGCCAGTCGAGCCGCGCGTCGATCCAGCGCTGGTGCCATTCCTCGTCGGTGCCCGGCTTGACGAAGAACTCCATTTCCATCTGCTCGAACTCGCGGGTGCGGAAAATGAAGTTGCCGGGAGTGATCTCGTTGCGGAACGACTTGCCGATCTGCCCGATGCCGAAAGGGAGCTTCTTGCGGGACGTCTGCAGCACGTTGCGGTAGTTGATGAAGATGCCCTGGGCGGTCTCGGGCCGCAGGTACGCCAGGCCCGATTCGTCCTCGACCGCGCCCAGGTAGGTCCGCAGCAGGCCGTTGAAGTTTCGCGGCTCGGTGAAGGCCCCCCGGGTGCCGCAGTTCGGGCAGGCCAGCTGGGCAAGGCCGTCCTCCGGCGGGTGACCGTGCTTCTCCTCGTACGCCTCGATGAGGTGATCGGCCCGGAAGCGCTTGTGGCAGGACATGCATTCCGTCAGCGGGTCGGTGAACTCGGTGACATGGCCGCTGGCCTCCCACACCTCGCGGGCCAGGATCACCGAGGAGTCGAGGCCCACGATGTCGTCGCGTTCTTGCACCATCGAGCGCCACCACTGGCGCTTGATGTTGTTCTTCATCTCGACGCCGAGCGGCCCGTAGTCCCAGGCCGCGCGGAGGCCGCCGTAGATCTCGCTGGACGGGAAGACGATCCCCCGCCGCTTGCACAGGCTGACCAGGGTCTCCATGCGGTCACTGCGTTTGGCCATCAAGGTCTCCATCCGGCTGGCGGTCGGCGGCTCTGTTCAGCGCACGGCATCGCCTCGGGGCGCGGGTCAGTCGCTAAGTTTAGCGGTGTGCCAGCCCGCAGCAGCCGGATTATGGCGCCGGGCAGCCTCGCCATGGCGCCGGCAGTGGCGTCGGCGGTGGCGTCGGCGGTGGCCGGGCGATGGTGCGCGGCGGCCGGGCGATGGTGCGCGGCGGCCGGGCCATGGTGTCCGGCGGCGCCGCCTGACCCGGCAAGCGGCGCCGCCTAGCCCGGCAAGCGGCGCCGCGTGGCCCGGTACCAGGCCGTATCTTTGCCGTACGGAAGTCAATTTGCCATCCGGAAGTCCAATTGTGAGCGAGAGGCCGACCACTGTGACCAGCAAACGGCCAGCCCGGCCCCGGCCAGCCCGGTCTCAGCCTCCCCGGCCAGCCCGGCCTCAGCAGCCCCGATCCCAGCCTGCCCGGCCTCAGCAGGCCCGATCCCAGCCTGCCCGGCCCAAGGTTGCCCGGCCCAAGGGTGCCCGGCCCACTGGTGCCCGCCCCGGGTCCGGCCGGGCTGGGTCCCGGCCTGCGCGACCGGGGGCTCAGTCGGCAGCCGGGCGCAGCGGCACCCGCAGCGCGGTGGAACGTCGCAGCGCCGCCCAGCTGGTGTTCCTGCGCCAGATGCCGGCCTGGGTGCTGCCGTTCGTGATGGCCGCGCTGCTCATCGCCGGGCTCGCCGTGCACGGCTGGCTCGGCGCGGCCGCGCTCTGCCTGGTGGCCGGCTTCGTCGGCTGGCTCGGTTACCTGTCGTGGCCCGCGCTGACCATGCCCGGCCGGATCGGCCGGGTGGTACTGGTAGCTTGCGCGCTCGGGCTGGCCGTCTTCGAGGCCATGCGCTGACCGGCTGGGAACGCGGGGCGGGGCGGCTCGCCGGGGCCCGGCCAGGCTGATGATGGGCGGCCGGGAAATCCGGCCCGCGGCTAGTCCTGAGCGGGACCGGTGACCGGGTTGGGCGCGGCGCCCCCGTACCGGCGGTCCCTGCTCGCGAAGATCTCGCAGGCGTGCCACAGGTGGCGGCGGTCAAAGTCGGGGAAGAGCGTGTCGAGGAACACCAGCTCGGCGTAGGCGGACTGCCAGATCAGGAAATTCGACATCCGCTGCTCGCCGGAAGACCGGATGAACAGGTCGACGTCGGGGATGCCGGGCTCGTCCAGGTAACGGGCGAACACCGCCTCGTCGATCCGGTCGGCGCGCAGCTTCCCGGCGGCGACGTCCGCCGCGATCGCCGCGGCGGCATCAACGATCTCGGCGCGGCCGCCGTAGTTGACGCAGAACTGCAGGGTCAGCACCGAGTTGCCCGCGGTCATCTGCTCGGCGTCCTCAAGCTCCCTGATCACGCTGCGCCACAGCCTGGGACGCCGGCCGGCCCAGCGCACCCGCACGCCCATCTCGTTCAGCTGATCGCGGCGGCGGCGGATTACGTCGCGGTTGAAGCCCATCAGGAAGCGGACCTCGTCCGGCGAGCGCCGCCAGTTCTCGGTGGAGAACGCGTAGGCCGACAGGTACGGGATGCCCAGCTCGATGGCTCCCATGATCACGTCGAACAGCGAGTGCTCGCCCCGCTGGTGGCCTTCCGTCCGCGGCAGGTCGCGCTGCTTGGCCCAGCGGCCGTTGCCATCCATGACCAGGGCCACATGCCGGGGCACGAACGCGGCCGGAATCGCGGGCGGACGGGCGCCACCGGGATGCGGGTACGGCGGCCGGACCTGGCTCGTCATGCGGACCGCGCAGGGCTGCTCACGCGGACCGCGCAAGGCTGCTCACGCGTGCCCGCCCAAGGGCTGCTCACGCGTGCTCCACGTGACGGAGCGAGCGGATCGAGTGCTCCAGGTGCCATTGCAGGTACGCGGCGACCAGTCCGCTGCACTCGACCTGATGCCGGCGCTCGCTAGCGTCGGCGTGCGGCCAGTCACCGCTCATCAGCGCACTCATCAGCGCGATCGTCTGCGCCGATGGGGTGGCCGCGCCGGGCGCCCGGCACGACCGGCAGATCAGGCCTCCCGCCGATATCGCGAACGCGCGGAAGGCAAGCGGCGGCCGGGCCGGCCGGCCGGTGCCAGCCGGGGCAGGTCCCGCCGTTGACTCCGGCCCACGCTCCGGCTCTTGCCCCGGCCCCGGCCCTGGCCCCGGTCCCGGATCCGGGCGCGGCGCCCGCGTCCCGCAGATCGCGCATTCGTCCAGCGCGGGCGCGTATCCCGCGACCGCGAGCGAGCGCAGCAGATAGGCGTCGAGCACAAGCCGCGGGTCATGAGCGCCCTCCCCGAGAGCGCGCAGACCGCCGACGAGCAGCAGGAACTGCCGGAGCGCCGGCTCCTTCTCAACCGGGGTGAACCGCTCCGCGGTCTCCAGCATCGCCGTGCCCGTCGTGTACCGGGGGTAGTCCGCCGCCAGCGGCTCCCCGTACGGCCGCAAAGTCTCGGCCTGGGTGATCACGTCCAGCGATCGTCCGGTGTAGAGCAGAAGGTCGACATGGGTAAACGGCTCCAGCCGCGCCCCGAACCTCGACTTCGTCCGCCGCACGCCCTTGGCCACCGCGCGTACCCGCCCGGTCCGCCGGGCGAGCAGGGTGACGATCCGGTCGGCCTCGCCCAGCTTCTGGGTGCGCAGCACGATGCCGTCGTCGCGGTAGACGCTCACCGGGCCATTGTCCCGCACCGTCCGCAGTGCGGCCGGCGTTGAGTGTCACCTGGATGAACACGCCGTCTGCGTGATCCCCATCAGGTGCGGGCAGCACACGGCATTGCTCGTAGCGGCGGACCGTGCCGGGGAGCCGGGTTCAGGCCCGGTTGGCGAGGGTGGCCAGACCCTCGCCGGTGAGGTCCGGGTGGACAGCCTTGCGGCCCGTCATGGCCAGGATCAGCGAGATCAGCGGGCCGGATACTTCGGGTCCGTCGCCGTGCGCCCACTCGGTGTCGGTTGCCCGCAGGCGCAGGCCGGCGATCCGCCGTTTCGCGCCGATCAGCAGGTTGGAGTTCTTCCAGCTGTCGGCGACGGCCACCAGGGCGCCCTGCGGCGACTCGTGCCGCTGGCCGAGCGGGCGGCGGATGTCCTCGCCGTGCACGACGATCTCGCCCAGCATGGCCATCACCGGCGCGGGCGGGTGGTTGGTGGTCGAGGTCCGGGCCCGCAGGCGGCGAGCCAGCTCATCCGGGCCGATCGCAGCCAGCCGCCTGGCGCCCCGGTCGGCGAAGACGCTGAACCTGAAGCCAGCCGAGATCATCTCCTTGCAGAAGTTCGCCGGGGTCTGCTCGGCGGCGGCCAGGATATGGCCGGCGGTGTCCTGGACGGACCAGCCTTCGCACCAGGAGGCGGCAGCCCACTGGCCCGGCTTAAGTGCGGCCAGGGTATCCGCCATCTGGGCTCGTTCGGAATGGATGTACTTCCAGATTTCATCGGACTTCATGCCAGATCCCCTGTCGCTGTGCTCGGTACTCATCGGCCCGGTGGCCCGGCTTGCCATCGTGCTGATGTGAATGGCTGCGCTGACCCAACGGTGGCATCTTGCCGTACAACTGATACGACGAACGGGAAGCGCCGGATCGACACGCAGACGCCGAGCCCAGGGCGATCGCGATCACGCCCGGGCCGGCCGGGCCGCAGCCGCCGACCCGGGTATCCGGTGCTCGCCACCCCGCGACCAGGCTGGCCGGTCAGCCGGTGCAGCCGGCAATCGAGCCGGCGGGCTCGCAGTTGCCGCCGCCGTCCCGGAAGTTCAGCCCGTGCGCGCTGGCGCTGCACGGCACGGCGGCCGGCGACTGCGCCGCCTGGGCGGCACCCGGGCCGGCCGCCACGATCGCGCCGCCTGCGACGATGCCCGCCACTGTTCTGGCCAGTTTTCTCAGCACGTACCCGATAACCCCGTATACGGGTAAGACCATATGACTTGCCCCGTAAATGGCAGCACCCTGCTGCGGGCAGCCTGGTGGCCGGCCGTTTCTGAGGACAATAAAGCAATACACGCTGCCCAGTTTTCGTGACTTAGTGTGCTTGGATAGTTACTCATCGGCAGAAGCAGGCCGCGTACAGCGGTGCCTGCCGTGGGCACGTCCAGCGCCGGGGGGCCACATGCACGGAACAAGGGGTCAGTCAGCTGCGATGCGGAAGGCTCATCGCTGGCACGTCCGGGCCGGCCTGGCTGTCACTGTGGCCGGCCTGCTGGCCGGGACCGTGGCGCTGGCCGGGCCGGCCAGCGCCAGCCCGGCCCGCTATAGTCCTGCCCGTCACGACGCCCTGCATGGGCGCACCCTGAGCGACAGGAGAGGTTCCGGGCCGGCCTCCCTGGCCGGGCCCGCAAGCCCGGGTACCGCCTACGTCGCCAACTGGGGCTCCGGGACGGTGACCCCGGTCGCGACCGCCACCAGCACCCCCGGAGCCGCGATCACCGTCGGGGACCTCCCCGATGCGATCGCGATCACGCCGGACGGCAGGACCGCCTACGTCGCCAACTGGGATTCCGACACGGTGACCCCGGTCGCGACCGCCACCAACACCCCCGGAGCCGCGATCACCGTCGGAAGCGAACCCGAGGTTATCGCGATCACGCCGGACGGCACGACCGCCTACGTCGCCAACCAGGGCTCGGGGACGGTGACCCCGATCACCACTGCCACCAACACCGCCGGCACCCCGATCACCGTCGGAGGCGATCCCAGCTACATAGCGATCACGCCGGACGGCACGACCGCCTACGTCGCCAATTTCGGCTCGAAGACAGTAACCCCGATCACCACCGCCACCAACACCGCCGGGGCGCCGATCAGCACCGGAGGCGATCCGCTGGCGATCGCGATCACGCCGGACGGCAAGACCGCCTACGTCACCAACGACAGCACGGGGACGGTCACCCCGATCACCACCGCCACCAACACCGCCGGCACCCCGATCACCGTCGGAGCCGCTCCCCTCAGTATCGCGATCACTCCGGACGGCACGACCGCCTACGTCGCCAACTACGCCTCGGGGACGGTCACCCCGATCACCACCGCCACCAACACCGCCGGCACCCCGATCACCGTCGGAAGCGGCCCCGGCACGATGGCGATCACGCCGGACGGCGCGACCCTTTACGTCGCCAACTGGGACTCCGGGACGGTGACCCCGATCACCACCGCCACCAACACCGCCGGCACCCCGATCACCATCGGGGGCGGCCCCGGTTCGATCGCGATCACTCCGGACGGCACGACCGCTTACGTCACCAACGGCGTCTCGGTGACCCCGATCGCGACCGCCACCAACACCGCCGGCACCCCGATCACCGTCGGCAGCGAGCCCCAGGCCATCGCGATCACGCCCGAGCCGACCGCGCCGCAGCCGCCGGCCCATGTCACCGCCGTCCCCGGCGACGCCACCGCCACCGTGACCTGGACTGCCCCGGCCAGCCTCGGCACCGGCACCCTGACCGGCTACACCGCCACCGCCGCACCGGGCGGCGCCACCTGCACCACCACCAGCGCCACCACCTGCACCATCACCGGCCTGGCCAACGGCACCACCTACACCATCACCGTCGTCACCGCCACCACCACCGGCGACTCACCCCCCAGCGCCCCCGTCACCGTCACCCCAAGTTCCGGCACAGGCCGGACCGGGCCGATCGTCTCCGGCTACCACGCCACCAAATGCGCCGATGACAGCGGCGACTCCAGCGTGAACGACACCCCCGTGGTCATCGGCGACTGCAACGGCAGCCCGGAGCAGAACTGGACTATCGAACCCGGCGGCACGATCCAGCTCAACGGCAAGTGCATGGACATCTACCGCGACGAGAAAAACAACAAGGCCCCGGTCGAGCTCTGGACCTGCACCGGCGGCGCCAACCAGCAATGGCAGGCCGTCAGCGGCACCCTGGTCAACCCGGTCTCCGGCAAATGCCTCGACGACCCCAGGTTCAACACCGCAGACGGCACCCAGCTGGAGATCTACACCTGCAACGGCGGCCTCAACCAGCAATGGAAACTACCCTGAGCCGCGGGAACAGCCCGGCCAGACCCCGTGCCCCGGCAGGGACAGCCCGCACCATCGCACCGGCGACTAGTGAGCAATTCCCAAGGGGGCCTGACACGGCGTGTCGCACCCTGGCTAGCACCGATGACGTGCAGGTGGTGGATTCCACCCCGGTCGAGTGCGGCCGGTCCCGGGAGACCGCCTGCGTATGACCACTGACCCCTGGGAATCGATCATCCCGGGGGGGGGGGGGGGGGTTTTGCCCCCCCCCCCCCGGTCAGCCGGTGCAGCCGGTGATCGAGCCGACCGGCTCGCAGTTGTCGGGGCTGTTGCCGCGCACGGGGGAAGTGGTCAACGTGGTGGTGGCGCCGCCGGGGGCGCCGATGCCGCCAGCGATGGCTGCGATGTTGCCGATGATCGCGGTACCCACCGCGGTAATCCACCCAGAGTCGTTGTAGATGCCGCCGCCAGACTCGCCGGCGTAGTTGCCGGAGACTGTGTCATCCGTAAGGCTCAGCTGGCCAGGGGGACTGCGATAGGGGGGTTCGTCGTCGATGCCGCCGCCATATGAGCTGGCCTTGTTGCCGGCGATCGTAGTGTCCGTGAAAGTGGCGGACGTACCGTCGATGAGGTAGATGCCAGCGCCATCCTGCGCGCTGTTCCCCCGGAAGACAGTGCCGGACACGCCCACTTGACTGTAGTTCTCGTAGAGGCCGCCGCCCTGGAGAGCGTGGTTGTCAAGAATCTCGCTTCCCGACAGGCCTATGTATTGATAGCTGTAGATGCCGCCTCCGTCCGTGGCGCTGTTGTCGCGGAGCACGCTGTCCGAGATGGACGTCCCGTTAACAGGGTCGCTCGCGACGGCGCCGCCCTGAGTGGCCGTGTTCCCGGTGAACGTGGAATGAATGATCTCCGCGTTGCCGTACTCGAAGATGGCGCCACCGGAACCGGCCGAGTTCCCGGTGAAGGTGGCACCGTTCACCGAGAGAAAGGCACCCGAGAATGCCTCGTCGATGGCGCCGCCGCTACCGCTGGCACCGGTCGTATTGTCAGTGAAGGTGCCCCCATTCACCGTGAGGCTGTTGAAGTCGTAACCGTTCAGCAGGATCGCGCCGCCGCCGCCGTCACGGAAGTTCAGCCCGTTGATGGTGACGTTGCCGGTGTTCAGCTGCAGGAGGACGGGCGGCGTGCCCGGCGCGGAAATGCCCTGCAGCGTCGCCCCGTTGCCGTCGATCACCAGATCGACGGTGACGACCGGCAGACCGTTCGCCAGGGCGTATACGCATCCGCTGGCCAGGCTCAGCGTCTCGCCGCTGGTGACAGCGTTCATCGCGCCGGTCAGCGCGCTGGCGCTGCACGTTACGGCGACCACGGCGGCCGGCGACTGCGCCGCCTGGGCGGCACCCGGGCCGGCCGCCACGATCGCGCCGCCCGCGACGATGCCCGCCACTGTTCTGGCCAGTTTTCTCACCATGTACCCGATACCCCCGTATACGAGTAAGACCATATGACTTGCCCCGTAATGGCGGCACCCTGCTGCGGGCAGCCTGGTGGCCGGCCGTTTCTGAAGACAATAAAACAATACACGCTACCCAGCGTATGACGACCCGGCCATCACGCCAGTATTAGCGCCGAACCGTAACACGAAGGCGTCAAATCACCGGACTGATCCGGAGCACAAAGACAAAACGGAAGGAGTACGCAGCCGCCGTCCCGGCTATCGCACCGCCGTCAAACGCGGCGAGGCTGCGGTCGAACTCAGGACCCGGCGGGGACCGGCACGCCGCGCCGCTACGCGTGCACCGTTCCCCGGTTGTCGAAGGCCATGGCACGCTGCAGGGCAGCGGCCCGGAGGTCTGCGGGGATTTCGACGGGACCGCCCAGTCCGCTGGCATTGATGCCCGCTTGCGCTGCCTCCTCGACGACTCCGCCGACCAGGATCGCAAGGTCAGGGGTGCGGTGGAAGACCAGCACGCCGTGGTTGGCCAGCAGCACTGCCGGAACTCCCGGGATGACCGAGGCCCGGATGCCGGCCAGCGCCTTGTCAGACCCGCGTGGCCCGTAGCCGGCCACTGGCACGCCGGCCGCCAGTCCGAACATCGCCAGGGCTTCCACCCAGCACCCGATGGGACGGTGGGCCACCGCATAAGCGGTGGCGTACGGCGAGTGGGTATGCAGGACGCAGCCGACATCGGGGTGATCGTGATACATCGCCGTATGCATGGCGACCACGGCCCCCTGGATGGGCGGCAGGTCGCCTTCCAGCAGGGTTCCGTCCAGCCCCACGCGCACGACAGCGGAGGCGGGGTGGTTACGCAGCGAGGGGCCCGCGGTGAAATACATCTCCGCCGCCCCCGGAACCCGAAGGCTGACGTTGCCGTGCCCGTTCGCCGAGATCGCCCCGCTGGCGACCACGCGCTGAGCGGCATCGATAACCTGGCCGGCCAGATCCTTGTCCATAACGTCCCTCCCCTTGGGCACTGCGGCCGATCGCTGGCCTGAGACGCCAGGCACCTGCCCGGCCGTGCCTGGGCAAACGGTATCCCGCCCCCTTGCTGTGCCAGCCGGCCCGCAGCGAGGGCGCCGGCTGCCAGCACGGCCTACGGACGCCGGGTGGCTGCGCCGCCAGGAAGTGACGGGCGCTGGCCTTCTGCACCGGGAGACTCGAGGGCTGCCTGGCGTCTCGCCGGCCCACTCATTCAGCCGTGCTCGTGGCCGAGGTCGACGATGCAGAAACGGTTGCCGTCAGGGTCTGCCAGCACGACAAAGTCCGGGTCGTACGGATAGCTGTCCCAGTCAACCCGCTCAGCTCCCAGCGACACCAGCCGCGCCACTTCAGCAGCCTGCTCGGCCGCATCGGCCACGTGCAGGTCCAGGTGCACGCGCGGGTGTTCCTGCGGCGTGGTTTGGCTACGCTGCAGCGCGATCTTCGTCCCGGCGCCGGCGGGAGGCACCAGCACCGTCGCCCACCCGCCGGATCCGTCCTCGCGCAGCTCGTAGCCCAGCGCCTCGCACCAGAATTCCGACGCCCGCCGGACGTCACTGACGCCCAGAGCGATCAGTCCTATAGTCAGCACGCGCCGATTCTGCCAACCGCGCCCTCGCCCCCGCAACGGCTGTCCATTCCGTGCCCGGCGTAGGGCGGGGCGATGATCGGCCCCTTTGGTCTTGTACAAGCTCCCCGGGGGGCAACCGGGGTCAGGCTGCTGCGGCCATGATCTCCTCGGCGAAGATGCCGGGTGCCTCCAGCGGCGCGAAGTGACCGGCCGACGGCAGCGACCGCAATCGCACCTGGTCGAAGAAGTCCCCGAGCCGGTCCGACCATTCGACCGGGAACAGCGGATCGTGCCCGGGCCACAGCACCGTCGTGGGTACGTGTATCCGTCCGGCCTGCGGCGGTGCCTGCTCAGCCAGCGAGTGGGCTACCGAGCCTGCGCCGGACCGGTACCAGGCGATGGATGCGACGAACGCCCCCGGCGCGCAGTAGTGCGCGGCGAGACGATCGAGCGCCTGCTCGCTGAGTTCGAACGACGGCCCTGACCAGTGCGACCAGAAATGCGCCAGGTAAGCGCGGACGGCGCCGGGCCTGCCATCGATGAGCTGCTCCGCCAGGTCGAGCTGGTGAAAGGCCTGATACCAGAACTCGCGCTGCGCGGCGGCGTCCAGGATCCGCGCTCCGATGCCCGGCAGCGGCGGGGCGAGGACCAGGCCACGCAGCAGGCCTGGCTGGTCCGCCGCGACCGCCTGCCCGATCCGGCTGCCGATGTCATAGCCCGCGACCACTACCCCGCGCAGGCCGAGTTCCCCGATGAGGGCGACGACGCTGCGGGCCTGGGCTGCCGCTGAGTACGCGGCGGCCGGGCTGGCAGGATGCTTGTCCGATTCCCCGAAACCGCGCAGGTCGGGAACGATGACGTCAAGCCCGGCGAGCCGGGGGACCACCTCACGGTAATCATCCCGGTCCCCTGGCCAGCCGTGCAGGAGCAGCACCGGCGGCCCGCTCCCGCTCCGGTCGTAGGCGAGCCGGAAACCATCGGTCGCGTTGCTCACCTGCATGCTGCGAACCTATCTGCCGGCTCGTGGCGGCTCAGTCGTAGAAACCGAGGCGGCGCAGCTGCTTCGGGTCCCGCTGCCAGTCCTTGGCGATCTTGATGCGCAGGTCGAGGTAGACCCGCGTGCCCAGCAGCGCCTCGATCTGCCGGCGCGCCTGGCTGCCCACTTCCTTCAGCCGGGCGCCCTTGGCCCCGATGACGATGGCCTTCTGGCTGGGCCGTTCCACGTACATCAGCGCGTGCACGTCGATCAGGTCGTTACGTCCCGGGTGCGGGGCCATTTCCTCGACCACGACGGCGATCGAGTGCGGAAGCTCGTCGCGCACCCCCTCCAGGATCGCCTCGCGGATCAGCTCGGCCACCAGCTGCTGCTCCGGCTCGTCAGTGAGGTCACCGTCCGGGTACAAGGGCACGCCCAGCGGCAGGTGCGTGACGAGCACGTCGGCCAGCACGTCCAGCTGGAAGCCGGACACCGCGGAGACCGGCACCACGTCGGCCCACTGGCCGAGCTCCCCGACGGCGACAAGCTGCGCGACCACCTGGTCCCTGGATACCTGGTCCGTCTTGGTGACGATAGCGACCACGGGCGTCTTGCCCAGGCCGGCCAGCTCGCCGGCCAGGTACCGGTCACCAGGACCGATCCGCTCGTTGGCCGGCAGGCAGAAGCCGATCACGTCGACCTCGGTCAGCGTCGATCTCGCCAGGCTGTCGAGCCGCTCCCCGAGCAGCGTCCTGGGCCGGTGCAGGCCAGGCGTATCGATGATGACCAGCTGAGCGTCGGGCCGGTGCACGATGCCGCGGATGGCCCGCCGGGTCGTCTGCGGGCGGCTGCTCGTGATCGCGATCTTCGTGCCGACAAGGGCGTTCATCAGCGTCGACTTACCGACGTTGGGGCGGCCGACGAAGGACGCGAAGCCCGACCTGAACTCGGCCGGCTGCGGCGCCTGTGCGCCTGCTGGCTGAGATCCGCGCGGTCGTCCCACGCCAGTGATTCTCCCCTACTCAGGCGGCAGGGGCCGACGGCCGGGTGGCGTTGACGCTCCGGGCGGCGTTGATACGCGCGCCGCCGGTGGTACAGCGGTCAGGAAGGTACCGGAGTCAGGAAGCTGCCGGAGTCAGGGCCGCAGCGTCGCGCGCAGCGTGCCGTCCGGGCCGGCCAGAAACACGGTCGCGCCCGGCCCGATGTCGCGAACCGCGGCCAGATCGGCAGGGTCGGGCTCGTCCGCATCGCTGACCAGGACTGCCGCCTCCAGGCTGGCCGCACCGCTGGAGACTGCCATGGCGACCGCCAGCTGCAGCGCGGACAGACGCAGCGACGGCAGCGCCACCGCCGCGGCCGCGTAGGTACGGCCGGTCTCGTCACGCACCGCCGCGCCTTCGGCGGCCGCCACCCGGGCACGCGCGGAGCGAGCAAGAGTGATGATCTTGGTGTCCTCCGGGCCTGGCTGAGCCTCGCTCACGCGGCTAACTCTAATGCCGGCCTGCGCCGCGCTCAGGCCGACCCGCGCATGAACCAGCGAACTCCGGGCTAGGAGCCAAGTGCCAACGTCCACCAAAGACCGGCTTCTCCCGCGGCCCGTGCCGTCGCGTAGGTCGCCTGCGACCCGCACGCCGTGATCTGACCGTGAACGGCGGATCCACAGGCCCGGAACTTCCACGCGGCCTAGGCTGGCCGCCGCCGGATCGGAGGTACCGCGAGCGACGCCGCGAACGCTAGCAGGCAGACGACCGCGGCCAGCCCGAAGGCGCGGGCATATCCGCCGCTGAGTGCGGCCCGCTGGCCGAGGCCGACCAGGGCCGCAGTGCGATCGGTGGCGACGGTAGCCAGGATCGCGAGGCCCAGCGAGCCGCCCACCTGCCGGGACGTGTTGAGCACGCCGGACGCGAGTCCCGCCTGATGAGCCGGCACGCCCGCGGTCGCGGCCGCGGCCAGCGGGGTGAATAGCACACCCAGCGCGAGTGCGATGATGCAGCCCGGCCCGAATACCCGGCCCCAGTACGACGCGTGCGGATCTATCCGCGACATCCAGGCGAAGCCGACGACGGCGAGCAGCGTGCCAGTCATCAGCAGCGGCCGGACGCCGACCCTCGGCAGCAGGCGCGAGCTGGCCTGAGCACCCACGATGATCATGATTGTCATCGGCAGGAACGCCATACCGGCACGCAGCGCGCTGTAGCCGAGCACGTTCTGCAGGTACAGCGAAAGGAAATACCACATCGAGAAGAACGCGGCCCCGACCAGGAACATCACCGCGTTGGCGCCGGATACGGACCGGGAATGGAACAGGTCCAGCGGCACCAGCGGCACGCGGGCCAGGCGTAGCTCGATGACCGCGAAGACCGCCAGCAGGATGGCCGCCACCACCAGCAGCGCGACCGTCTGGGCCGAGCCCCAGGGGTGTGATTCGGTGCTGACGATGGCATAGATCAGCGCGCCAAGCCCGGCGGTGACGGTGACAGCCCCGGCAACGTCGAGGCGCCGCGCGGGCGCGGCACCGGGCACGGCACCGGGCACGGCACCGGAGCCGGCATCGGGGCCGGAGTGTGCGGTCTCGGTGAGCCACGCGAGGGCCGCTATCGCCGCGATCACCCCGATCGGGATGTTCACGAACAGCACCCAGCGCCAGGACAGCGCCGAGGTGAGGATGCCGCCCAGGATTGCTCCCGCGGCTCCGCCCGCGCCGGCCACCGCGCTCCAGATGCCGAGGGCCCTGGCCCGGCGATCCGGCGGGAAAGTCGTCACGATGATAGTGAGCGTCGCCGGTGACAGCAGAGCGCCGCCAATCCCCTGGACCGCCCGCGCTGTCGTCAGCCAGCCGGCCGTCTGGGCGACACCGCCGGCCAGGCTAGCCAGGGTGAACAGGCCGATCCCGGCAACGAAGACCCGGCGGCGGCCGAACAGGTCCGCGGCGCGCCCGCCCAGCAGCAGGAAGCCCGCGAACGTCAGCACGTAAGCGTTGACTACCCATTGCAAGCCCGTCGCGCTGTAGTGCAGTTCCCTGCCGATCGAAGGCAGCGCGACGTTGACGATCGACACGTCGAGCACGACCATAAACTGCGCCACGCAGGCGAGCGCGAGGATAAGCCCCTCAGGGACACGGGCACGCCGGCCGTCGCCGCCCGCGCCGCCGGCCTGCCGGGCTGTCACTTCCTGCTCAGTTGGCTCAGGCATCAGCACCGGCCTTGGGACCGGTCCCGCCGCGGGCTCCGCCAGCGTGCCGGGCAACCAGCTCGGCCGGAACCGGCACGACGATCGACTTGCGCAGCGTGCCAGGCGATTCTGGCTCGATCATGGCCGCCTGCATATATACATGACTCATGTTCATCATGATACATGCCTACCGTAGACTTGCAGGGTGATCTCAGCGGCGGACAAGGGCGGTGCCACGGCCCGCCGGGCACCAGGCGCGCCGTCCTTCCTGGACAGCACCTGGTATCTGCTGGCCAGGACCGGATCGCTTGCATACCAGCACTGGGCGGCCATGATCGCCGGCTTTGACGTGAGCCCCAGCCAGTACAAGGTGCTGATGACGCTCGGCGAGACCGGCCAGCTCTGCCAGCAGCGGCTGGCGGAACTGATCGGCGTCGACCCGCGCAACACCGTGCCGATTGTCGAGTCCCTCGTCGAGCGCGGCCTGATCGAGCGCGAGGTCGACCCGGCAGACCGCCGCCGCCGCGTGCTGGACCTGACCCGGACGGGTCGCAAGATCGCGCGCGATCTTGCCTCGATCGGTGCCGAGATCGAGCGGGACATCTTGCGCCCTTTGTCGCGGGCAGACCAGGACCGCCTGCGGCAAATGATGCTGGAGATACTGGATACACCCGCCGGCGCTGTCCGCCGGCTAGAGGTGTGAAGTGCCGCTTACTGGAGCGGGGCGCCGCCGAAGCTGATCTCGTTGCCATCGGGATCACGGTAGATCACCTTGCGTACGCCATTGCCGTACGTCTCCTGCGCCGCGGGCTCGATTCCCCGGGCACCGATGCCCTCGACTCGCTCATCGAGGTCATCGACGAACACCGTGTGCAGCGCATGGCCGGCCCGCCCGGGCAGCTCCTCGATGTAGAGATACCGGTGCCCGGCAAGCTCCCACACCGCCTCCGTCGCGTTCGGGAAGAACGCGGGCTCCGACCCCAGCAGCCGCTCATACCACGCGAGCGCGCGCCGGTAGTCACTCACCGCAACCCCGGCGAAAAGATCGACCGTCACCCCTTCACGCTAACCGCGCAACCGCGGGGGCGCGCACGCGCAGAAGAACTCGATCGCGTGATCGTGGCTGTTACTCGCCTCTTTTCGTGCTGGCTGGCGGTGCCGGGCCGGCTAGCGGTGCCGGGCTGACCGCATACTGCCGGTAAGGGGTAGTCCCGGACCGGGGAGGTCAGGTGAGCGGCAGCCTGTCCACGGCTGAGGAAGTCATTGACCGGCAGGCGAAGATCGAGCAGTTCCGGGGCCGCGAGATCGATTTCGCCACGGGCCGGGTCGTCCTGCATGCCTTGCGCTGTGACGGGGCTGCGCTGTGCGGCCGACACGGCGAGCACCTGACGCCTATCAGCCAGCCGTGGGACGCCAGCTACCTGCCGCACCTTCCCCGCTGCCGCGGCTGCCTGGCGCCCGGACTGCCCGGAGGGCTCCCGCCTCGCGGGTATAGCCAGGACAGTCCTGGCTGGCTCGGCCCGGGAGCGCCCGCGTCTGGCGTTGATGTCCGGGCGGCTTCGGGCACGGATGAGGAGATGGCCGGCGTGACCGGGCTGCGCCGCGTCCTGGCCGAGCATGACCTGCGGCGCTGGATGTTCACCGACCTGGTCATGGTCGACGGGAGCATCCGCGGTGGCTTTAGTCATCCGCTGACCATTCGCCCTGGCCTGCTGGCGGAGCGTCCTGCCAGCGCGCTGGCCACGTTCTTGCACGAGCAGCTGCACTGGCTGGAAGGGCCCGGCGTCGACGAGGCGATAGCCGAGGCCAGCCGGTGCTGGCCGGATCCCCCGCCGCCTCCGGCAGGTGCCCACGATGCCCGGTCCACCTGGCTGCACATGAGCGTGTGCGCGCTGGAATTCCAGAGCCTCAGCGAGATCATCGGCCCGGCCCAGGCGGCCACCGAACTGAGGGAGCTCGGGCGCTACTCCTGGATCTACGGCCAGATCATCGAGGACTCCGGCTGGTTCGCACGCTTCCTGCGCCGGCATGGCCTTAACGTGCCTGAGCAGCCGCCAGTTCCCCGCCGTTACTGCGGTGCAGACTGGTGGACCAGCAGCTAGCCCGGCGAGCCGGCCGGGCCGGATGGTCAGGCTCCGACGGCCAGGCGGACCGTCACCACGTCGCCCAGCTCAAGCCCTTCGGCCGTCCGTACCCGGGCCTTCACCGGCACGATGTACCGCCCGTCCTTGGGGAACAGCGACGTCTTCCACCCGGTGCCCCCGATCTGCGCCGTGACCGGAATCATGCCCCAGCCATAGGTCACGAACACCGAGGCCGCCTCCAGTTCACTGCACTCCTCTTCCGGGACGGTGATGAAATGCCACGGCGCCGGGCCTTTCCAGAACCACATCTCGCCGCTGAACTCCAGGTTCATCTGAACTCCAGGGTCATCCGAACTCCAGGGTCATCCGATGTCTCCGCGGCTATTCGGGGTCGTTGCGTGCCATCTGCGCGGCGCGCAGTTCGGCATGCATCTCCCATGGCGCCTGCGGCAGGGCGTGCCCGGTCTCCAGCAGCGATTTGAGGTTGGCCAGCACACCGGGCCACCCGGCCGAGACTGCCTGCAGGGCGTCCTGGCCGGCCAGGTTTTCGTGGGTTACGGTCAGCCGGACGATGTCCCGGTGCGGCTCGATGTGGAACGTCACCGCTGACGGGCCGTCGTCGGGCTGGGCGCCGGGTGCGTCGAACGTCATGACGAGACGCGTGGGGGGCGTCGACTCAAGCACCGTCCCGACGACATCAGCGATGCCCGAGCCGTCAACACGCCGGTGTTCCCAGGACGACCCAGCCTGCCAGTCAGAGACGTTGCTGTGGCCCCAGTACTCGGCGCTGAGGCCGGCGTCGGTCAGCGCGTGCCAGACGCGCTCCGGGGTGCTCTGGATGTAGGTGACGTACACGAAGTTCGGCTTGCGTGCGGTCATGTCCGGCTCCTCTGCCTGTCGCTTTACGGCGTCGAGTGCTTGCAGGCGGGGCTGGTCGAACGGCGCGATCCACCGCTGCTGGATGCCGTGGATCGGGACCGGGTTGAGGTAATGCAGCTTCTCCCGGCCGCGCCGCACCGCGGTGATCAAGTTCGCTTCCGCCAGCACCGTCAGGTGCTGAGTGGCCGACTGACGCGCCATTTCGAGCTGCCCGCACAGGCTCCGCAGCGTCTGCCCGTTCTCCAGGCGAAGGCTGTCCAGCAGCCGCCGGCGGGTCGGATCGGCGAGCGCCTTGAACACCCTGTCCACGTCGCTGGTCACGGCGAACATTATGCAGGCAATTGCCTGCCTAATGTCAAGGGGGCCCGCAGATGGCAGCGGTGATCCAGCATGCGGGCGCGGGCACGGCGGCGGCCGTGCCCCGCGCGCCGGGCCGGACCGCGGCGGCGCGATCCGGGCCCGGCGCGACCGGCCCCGCGGGCGCGGTCAGCCGCCCGCCGTCTCCGTGCCGTCGGGCGCCGCTGCGGGCCCGGTGCGCTGCACTGTCACGGTCCCGATCCTGTTCCGCCGCCCGGCCAGGCTCTCCGCGGTCAGTTTCAGGCCGGCCACCGTCGCCATCGACCCGGCGATCGGCACCCTGCCCAGCCGCTGGGCCAGCAGGCCGCCCACGGTCTCCACGTCCTCGGCCTCGATGCGGACGTCGAACAGCTCCTCAAGTTCCTCCACCGGCAGCCGGGCGGTGACCCTGGCGTGCTGCCCGTCCTCGATCCACTCCACCGGCGGCTGCTCTTGGTCGTACTCGTCGGTGATCTCCCCAACGATCTCCTCCAGGATGTCCTCGATGGTGACCAGCCCCGCGGTGCCGCCGTACTCGTCGATCACGATCGCGAGATGAATCTGCCGGGCCTGCATCTCCTTGAGCAGCTCATCAACCGGCTTGCTCTCGGGCACGAAGGTGGCCGGCCGCATGATCGAGGAGACCTGCTCGACGGACTCGCATTCCCTGTGCAGCTGACTCCGGGCCACGATGTCCTTCAGGTAGGCGATCCCGACCACGTCATCCAGGTTCTCGCCGATCACCGGAACGCGGGAAAAACCGCTGCGCAGGGCAAGCGAAAGCGCGCGGCCCAGCGTCTTGTCCCGCTCAACGAACACCATGTCGGTGCGCGGCACCATGACCTCCCGCACGATCGTGTCACCGAGCTCGAACACCGAGTGGATCATGGCGCGCTCGCCGGGCTCGATGACCTGGCGCTGCTCAAGCAGGTCCACGAGCCCGCGCAGGTCCGCTTCGGATCCGGACGCCCCCCGGCCAGGACCCAGCTTGCGGCCGGTGGCCCCGAGGAACCGCGGGAGCGGCCCGAGGAAGCGAACGACAGGATGCAGAACGGCCGCAGCGGCGAGGGCCACCCGCGCCGGGTTGCGCCGTTCCGCGGCGCGGGGGACCAGCCCGGTCGCCACGTAGATCGCCGCGATCATGATCGCGGCGGTGATCGCGAACGCCCGCCAGCCGGGTCCGATCACGTGCAGCAGCACCACGGTCAGCAAGACGGTCGCCCCCGCCTCGCCTGCCACCCTGGCCAGGGACAGCACGCTCAGGTAACGCGGCACCTCGGCGAGCACGGCCTGCAACGGCGACGAGCCCTCCGCTGCCGTGCGGCGGCCTAGTTCCTTCGCGCCTGCCCTGGAGACCCGGAGCAGCGCGACGTCAGCGGTTGCGCAGCACCCGGCCAGGACGATCAGCGCAAGCGCGGCGACGGCCAGCCAGCCCATCGCGCCCTCACCCTTGCCCTTCTTGCCCTTCTTGGCTTTCCGGGTCACCGGATCCGCGCTCCGAGCGCCATGCCGCGAGCAGCTTGTCCTGCAGGCCGAACATCGCGGCGTGCTCGTCCGGATCTGCGTGATCGTAACCGAGCAGGTGCAGTATGCCGTGCGTGCACAGCAGCTCGAGCTCGTCCTGCACGTCATGGCCCGCCTTGCTGGCCTGCTCGGCGGCGACCTGCGGGCACAGCACCACGTCGCCGAGCAGCCCGGGCAGCGGGCCCGGCTCGGCGCTCCCCCGGTCGGCGCGTGCGCCCGCCGGGTGCGGCGGCCGCAGCTCGTCCATGGGGAACGCGAGCACGTCCGTGGGACCCGGCTCGCCCAGCCAGCGCTCGTGCAGGTCGGCCATGGCCGGCTCGTCGACGAGCAGCACGGAAAGCTCGACCAGCGGATGCACGCGCATCCCGTCGAGCACATGGCGGGCCAGGGCGGCCAGGCAAGCCTCATCCACCGCGGCACCCGACTCGTTGGCGATCTCGATGCTCACTGGGCCGTCACCGGGCACGGGTGCCAGTGCGGCGGGACCGGCCACCCGCGATCCGTTCTGAATTTGCGACATCTTCCTGGCGTGCGTCGTACCTCTCGTAGGCGTCCACGATGTCCGCCACCAGCTTGTGCCGGACGACATCGTGGCTGGTCAGTCGCGAGAAGTAGACGTCATCGACGCCGTCGAGTATGTCCTGTACCAGCCGCAGGCCGCTGAGGTTCCCGGCCGGGAGATCTACCTGGGTGACATCCCCCGTGACGACGATCCTGGAGCCGAAGCCGAGCCGGGTGAGGAACATCTTCATCTGCTCGGGCGAGGTGTTCTGCGCCTCGTCGAGAATGATGAACGCGTCGTTCAGCGTGCGGCCCCGCATGTACGCGAGCGGGGCGATCTCGATGGTCCCGGCGGCGAGCAGCTGGGGGATCGTGTCGGAATCGAGCATGTCATGCAGGGCGTCGTAGAGCGGCCGGAGATACGGGTCGATCTTCTCGTACAGCGTGCCGGGCAGGAAGCCCAGCCGCTCCCCCGCCTCCACGGCCGGCCGGGTGAGGATAATCCGGGTTACCTCCTTGGCCTGCAGCGCGCGCACCGCCTTGGCCATCGCGAGGTAAGTCTTCCCGGTTCCGGCCGGCCCGATGGCGAAGACGATCGTGTGCGAGTCGATGGCATCGACATAGCGCTTCTGGTTCAGCGTCTTCGGCCGGATCGTCCGGCCGCGAGCGGACAGGATGTCCAGTGTCAGCACTTCGTCGGGCCGCGCAGCTGGCCGCCTGCGCAGCATGGAGATGGTCCGCTCAACCACGTCCACGGACAGCTCGGTCCCGCTGGCCGCGAGCTTGGTCAGCTCGCCGAAGAGCCTGGCGACCAGCGCAGTCTCCGCTTCCGGGCCGGTCACCGTTATCTCATTGCCGCGGACATGAATGTCGGCGGCAAAATCACGCTCGATTACCTGAAGCAGTTCGTCGCCAGATCCGAGCAGGATCACCATCGAGTGGTCATCCGGAATGACGATCTTTACCCGGGTGTCGCTTTTGCCCGATGGAATGTCACGGTTCGCCGAATCGCCTGAGTCGCGCGCCAATTGCCTTTCCCCGCCCGGGCGCTGCCGCGCCCGCATGTTCGGCATTCTATCTGCCGTGCCTCATCCAGGCGGCCAGGCCATCGCCCGGCCACCGAGAACGTGTGCGTGCACATGCTGGACTGTCTGCCCAGCCTGCGGGCCGGTATTGAAGATTACCCGGTATCCCGTCCCGTCGACTCCGGCGGCCACGGCGACCCGGTGCGCCTGAGCCGCGACCTCGTCAAGCAACCCCGCTCCCGCCCCGGCGAGCGCGGCGAGATCAGGGTAGTGATCTTTGGGTATGACAAGCACATGGGTCGGCGCCTGCGGGCTGATATCGCGGAACGCTATCGTGCGCGGACTCTCCAGCACGCGGGCCGCCGCGGTCTCACCCGTGGCGATGCTGCAGAAGAGGCAGTCGGTCATGCAACGATCTTAACTTGTGACGCGTCCATGTGACTGCTGACATATATGGTTGCTCTACTGCGAATCCTCGGCGGGTCGCGCGCGCACACGGGAGCAGGCAGACCGTTGTCTCCGTGTCCCAAGGTGCCCTACCTGCGGTGATTCGAGACGGTGCACGGTGATGCGGGAGATACGGACTCGGCATGGAATGGACGTGGGGGGCGGAGGATCGTTGAGGCCAGTCGGCTGGCAGGGTTCCGGCGCGAAAACCCGATATGACGGCAGGTGAACCGGAAGACGCCTCCGGGCGTCCAACTCAAGTGACCGAAACCCTGCTGGCGGAAACCGCGCTGGGAACGGTCACTGCCGATTGGGATGCCGACCGGGCGGTGACCGCGCTCTACAGCACCCACTACCGCTCGCTCGTCCGGCTCGCTGCCCTGCTGCTGCGCGACGTCTCCACTGCGGAGGAAGTCGTGCAGGATTCGTTCGTCGCGATGCACGGCGGCTGGCGTCGGCTCAGGGACAGCGACAAGGCACTCTCGTATCTGCGCCAGTCAGTGGTGAACAGGTCCCGTTCCGTGCTGCGGCACCGCATAGTCGTGGACCGGAACGCGCCGAAGCCCGCCCCTGACATGCCCAGCGCCGAGCAGGGCGCGATCACCCTGCTGGAACGCTCGGCTGTGGTGACGGCTCTCCGGACGCTTCCCGCGCGGCAGCGTGAAGCGCTCGTGCTGCGCTATTACGGAGACCTTTCGGAGGCCCAGATCGCCGCGGCTATGGGTATCAGCAGGGGTGCAGTCAAGAGCCACACGGCGAGGGCAATGTCCTCGCTGCGCACCGTGCTGGAGCAGGACGTATGACGAAAGCTTGGGAGGCTACGGCGAAAGCCTGGGCGACTACGGAAGGCCTGGAGCGGAATCGATGACACATCCGACTCGTGAGCACGAGGAGCGGCTGCGGCGCGCGCTGCGCGCGGCGGCGGACTCGGTCGAGCCAGCGGCAGACGGCCTGGGGCGGATCCGCGCCAGGCTGACGCCGCCGCGGCCGCTCGTCGCCGCCTGGATGGTGTCCGGGACTGAGCCTGCCGCGCTCCGCCTGCGGTTCGCGCTGACCTCCCTCCGCCTGCGGATCGGCCTTGCGCTCGGTCCTGCGCTCCGTCATCTTCAGCCCGCGCTCCGTCATCTCCAGCCCGCGTTCCGCCACGTCCGGCCCGCGTTTAGCAAGATCGGGCCTGCGCTAGGCAGCCTCGGGTCTGCCCGCGACAAGCTACGGACCCGTCCGACGTGGCTACGTCTCGCCGCCTCGATGGCCGCCTTCCTCGTGATAATCGGATCCGGCGCGCTCGCGATCAGCAAGCTGCAGCAATCGATTACGCCGACTGGTTCCTTGACGGGTGTTGCCCGGGGCCAGGGGCATCCCGGTGCTACGGGCACTGGCGGGCTCAGCGGCAGCGGGCACCCATTGAAGGTTCCTGGCTGGCCAGCCCTGCCGCCGCTGCCACGTGGAGAGCTCCCGCCGGCAATTTTCCCGAGCAAGGCGAGCCCGACGCCGACGCCCACCTGCACGCCGACACCGACGCCGACCCCCACGCCGACCCCCACGCCCACGCCGACGCCCACGCCGACGCCCACGCCGACGCCCACGCCGACGCCGACGGGTACGCCGACCCCCACGACGAGTCCCACGGTCAGCCCGAGCCCGGGAGCGAGCTCGGTGCCCACCGGGGGCGGCGTGAGCGAGGCGCTGGGCGCGGCTGTTCCCCTGTCTGGCTCTGGCTCCGCCACCGGCGCGTCGCCCGGTACGAACAAGAAGGCCTGCTAGCCCGTGCGCTCCCCG